>ULTM01018589.1_pt1 | contig 9319 bp, 8 predicted proteins | sample 1957641 | NCBI WGS metagenome assembly ULTM01 (sample SAMEA4835735, study PRJEB28245) | human gut metagenome | biome: gut microbiome; material: fecal sample | place: Denmark | collected 2008 | reverse complement strand
GAGCGGGAAAATCCAGCCTGCCAGCGAACGCGCCTGCCGCTTCGCTACCGGAAATATATGACGGAATTTCAGTCCGGTTCCAACCGTTCAAATTTGGCTAAATTGTGAACAAATCGTAAACACAAAATCGAGGAGATTGTTCATAAAGAAACAAAAAAAGAATAAAAATAAGCTGGAAACCGGGAAAAAGCAGCATTGAAACGAGAAAACTGCCGCATATATATTAAGATTTAAAGACTTAAAAAAACAATGTAAAACCAACAGAAACAAGGATTTTTCTTACGAAAGCTTTCGGTTTTTGTAAGAAATATTGGATTTATTTAGTGAATGTTAATTATCTGTTCATATTTTGGACATAATTTGTTTTTATTATAAGTCCTGTACCGATGAGGTACAAGAAAACATAAATCGTATGTTTTAAAGAGGAGAGAATAATTATGAGAAAGAATCTTACAAAAACAGCAGCAATCTTAGTTATGAGTGCAATGGTAGCAGCATCTGCTCTGACCGCTTGCGGCAGCAAAGCAGAGGAGACAACTGCAGCAGCAGAGGAGACTGTAGAGGCAGAAGAGACTGAAGCAGTTGAGGAGACTGAGGCTGAAACAGAAGAGACTGAGGAAGTTTCCGAGGAAGAGACCGAAGAGGCATCTGAGGAGACTGAGGCTGAAACAGAAGAGACTGAGGCAGCTGAGGAGACACAGGCTCAGTAATCAATCTTTGATTGCAGAAGTTTGTTTCTATTCGGATATAACCAAAAAGGTTGTTAAGAAAATCGTAAGAGGGCAGTCGGTTGACAATCGACTGCCCTTTTTGTATACTATAACTGTATTAAATGAACTAATACACTTATGATTTTTGAGACAGGGCAGAATGGAGGAAAGGAGAATGTGAGCATGATTCTGATTGATTATAAAGATCGACGACCTCTCTATGAGCAGATTGTTGAGAAGCTGTCGGATCTGATGGTCCGGGGGATTTTGGAGCAGGACAGTCAGCTTCCATCCGTGCGGAGTCTGGCAACGGAGCTGTCGATGAATCCGAATACGATCCAGCGGGCGTACGCAGAGCTGGAACGCCAGGGATATATTTATTCGGTTAAGGGCAGGGGCAGTTTTGTGGCGGATAACCGGCAGATCCGGGAGAGGAAGCGGCAGGAGATCTGGGATCAGCTGGAACTTCTGATCCGGGATGCAAAAGGAACCGGCATCACGATGCTGGAGTTCCAGGAGCAGGTCATCCAGAGCTATGGAAGTGAGAAAGGAGGAAACAGGAATGATAAAGGCTGAGAATCTGACGAAGCGTTTTTATGATACAGTGGCAGTCGATCATATCCATGCGGAGATTCACAATGGAAGTGTCTTTGGTCTGATTGGAACCAACGGCGCCGGAAAAAGTACTTTTTTGCGGATGGCAGCCGGTATTTTAAAGCCGGACGAAGGAAGCGTTACGGTTGATGATGAGACGGTATTTGAGAATACAAAGGTAAAGGCACGGTGCTTTTATATCCCGGATGAGCCGTATTTCTTAAGCAATGGAACGGCGGAAGATATGAAGGTGTTTTATCAGGGAATTTATCCGAAGTTTGATGCAGCCCGGTTTGATAAACTGCTAAAGAATTTTGAACTGGAAAGCCGGCGGAAGGTGCAGACCTTTTCGAAGGGTATGAAAAAACAGCTCGCTGTGCTGCTGGGCATTTGTGCGGGAACCGATTATCTGTTCTGCGACGAAACGTTTGACGGGCTGGATCCGGTCATGCGGCAGACGGTCAAGAGTCTTTTTGCTAATGATATCGAGGAGCGGAACCTCACGCCGGTCATCGCCTCCCATAATCTGCGAGAGCTGGAAGATATCTGCGACCATGTAGGTCTGCTTCACAAGGGAGGAATGCTTCTCTCAAAGGATCTGGACGATATGAAGTTAAATATTCACAAGATTCAGTGTGTGCTTCCGGCGGGAGTGGGGAGCAGCGATTTGCAGGGAATCGATATTATAAAGACGGAACAGAGGGGAAGTCTCCTGACGCTTACCGTGCGCGGAAAACGGGAAGAGATTCAGACAATTTTACAGGCGTATCATCCGGTGTTTTTTGAAATGATACCGCTTTCCCTGGAAGAGATCTTTATCAGTGAAACGGAGGTGGCTGGTTATGACATCAAAAGGCTTGTTTTTTAAATATATGAGAGAAAATACGAAGCAGCGTCTCTGGAGCGTGGCGCTTACCGCACTTTTGTGCTTTTTTCTGTTTCCGGTCCTGACAGCGCTGGAAACCAGCATACTGCTTCGTCCGGATAACTTGTCTAAAGATCTGAGCGTCGAAGCGGCGTTAGCAGAAGCAAAATTAAAGCTGACCAATGAGATGCTGCATATGTATTCGATCCAGAATGCAATGCTGGTATTTATCCTGATTGTGACGGCGGTTGTGCTGGCAGCGTCCGGTTTTTCGTATCTACATTCGAAAAAGAAAACGGATTTTTTTCACAGCCTTCCGATCAGCCGTGAAATGCTTTATACTGTGACCTGCCTGGACGGTATCCTGTATCTGGCAGTCCCGTATCTGGTATTTCTGCTGGCGGCAGGAGTGATGCTGCAGGTAAAGGGCGCACCATTTTCATGGGGAACCCTGCTGATTGGGTATGTACAGCATATGTGCTTTTTTACACTGGTGTACATGACGGTTGTGCTGGCAGTGATTCTGACAGGCAATCTGATCGTGGGTTTACTGGGAACCGGCGTGCTTTTTAGCTGGGGACCGGGGGTGGCTGCAGTGGTATCGACGTATTTTTCCGAATACTTCATGACGTTTTATGACAATGGCAATTTCCTGCTGCGCTGGTGCGAGCGGACCTCACCGGTTTTCTGGTACGGCACGGCAACTGGTTCGGATCATCCCACCCGGATGGCAGTCATTGCATTGGCAGTGGCAGCCCTGCTCTTTGGTCTGGGAATGTTCCTGTACCGGAAACGCCCGTCTGAGGCGGCTGGAAGAGCGATGGCATTTAAGGTAAGTGAGCCGGTGATCCGTTTCCTTCTGGTTGTGCCGATCACGCTGTTTTCCGGAATGATTTTCCGGTCAATCCTGAATGATGATATCTGGACCGTGTTTGGCTTGATCTGCGGACTGCTCATCACCAGCTGCCTGATCGAAATTATCTATCATTTCGATTTTAAGAGCTTGTTTGCGCATAAGAGACAGCTTGTCATCAGTGCGGTGGCAGTGGCAGCCATTTTCTTAGGGTTCCGCCTGGATGTGGCAGGATATGACAGCTATCTGCCGGATACTGACAAGGTTGCATACGCGGGTATTTACTGTGATGCGCTGGACAACAATGCGGTAGGGGCTTACCATGTAACTCCGAGAATGTATAGGGATGGCTACAGTGTTGGAATGGAATGGGCGTCCCAGGGAGATGTGGCAGATAAAATGCAGATCTCGGATGAGGATGGAATCCGTGTCCTGCGGGAAATTGGCGCGCAGGGTATCGAGACAGCTTCCAGACAGCGGAAGCATTTGAACGGCGGACAGGATTGGATGAGTGAGACGGATCTGGATTCACGCTATGATTCGATCGTGCTGTCCTGGCATCTGAACAATGGAAAAACTGTTTACCGTAATTACCGCACGATCAATGTAACGGAGCTGCGGGAACAGCTAGATTCCATTTATGAAAATCAGAGCTATAAACTGGGAATGTACCCGGTGCTGTCCCTACAGGCAGACGATGCCGCAGGCGTCAATTACAAAGAGGAAGAGGACTGCAGCCATGTGAAGCTTCCGGATGAGCAGACGAAGGCGGCGCTTCTTGCTGCATACCAGAAAGAGCTGATGGCTCTGACGCCGGATATGCGCCGGGAGGAGATGCCGATCGCGGAGATTCAGTTTAAGACAAATGAGATGCAGGCGATGATTGATGTGATTCGTAAAAATGGCGGCTATTATGACACATTTAACCAGTTTGATTATTACCCGATTTATCCGTCCTTCCAGGAGACGATCGCGATTCTGAAACAGTGTGGTACCGAGGTCGGCAGCAAGGTGACGCCGGAAAATACAGAAAAAATCGTGCTTCAGTATCAGGGCGGCAAGATTCCAGAGGATCAGCTGGCACCGGCAGATACAGAGCTTGGAAAACGCCAGCGGGAGTATCTTCAGAATAACAGCAGACGCGAGGTAACGATTACAGATCCGGAACAGATTGCAGAAATTCTTGCAAACTCCGCTTCGGATGATATGGTGCAGATCAATCAAATGGCGGAGGTATATCAGGGGATCAATATTGCAGTATATGTGTCCGGTACAGAGGACACAGGGGCAGTTTCAGAGGATGATTTGAGGGATTCGGTAAATTCAATGGAGGAAAATGAGATAAGTCAGACATATACGGTGGATGCCGGTCAGAATGTCCTGTATGATGGGGAATATGCGGCGGACTATGAAATGGATGAATCGGGTCAGTATGGCATTTACCAGCGCTCGTTCCGCTATGGCAAGGTTCCGGAGTTTGTGAAATCGACCTTCGGCCTGACACCGGAATTGATGCGGCTGAACCGGGTGTTTGCGTATTAAAAAAGCTGCCTGGAGTTGATTCAGGGATGCAAAAGATTGACTTTCTCCCCCGTAGGGGCTAAAATAAAGGGAAACGTAGCGGTTCAGCCGGTTTATGTATTTGATGCAAAAACCGGCTGAATCGTTATGAGAAAATATCAGACGCTTTGGTTTTGCATGAACCTGCCTTTGGATTTAGAACAGCGATGCGCCGTCACATCAGGCAGAACAAAATTTGAGGCGTACATATCCCGCAGAGGAGGAAGAAATATGGCATTTTTCGATGAGCTTGGAAAGGTGATCAGCGATAAGAGCAAGGAAGCTGCGAACCGGGTAAAGGACATTACAGGCGTATTACAGCTGAAATCGAAGTTGTCCGCTGAGAAAGATAAGATTAATAAGGCATATATCACACTGGGAAAAGCATACTATGACAGACATGAGGGCGAGCTGGAAGGGAAATTCGCAGATGAGTTCCATACTATCCAGGCTGGGCTTGTGAAGATTGCGTCCCTGGAGGATGAGATTGCCGAGTTAGAGGGCACAAGAGTCTGCGCGGAGTGCGGCGCAAAGGTGGAGAAAAATGCGGCATTCTGCAGCCGGTGCGGTGCGCCGATGGATTCGACGACATCTGCAGATGTGCATGAGCCGGAAGAACCGGAGGAGATGCAGGAGACTATCTTTGAAGAGAAGGATGAAGCTGCAGCAGATAAGGCGGTTGACAACGCAGAAACAGAAGGCACGGCTGGCCCAGACGCGGATTTCGCGGATGCTTCGGACTCTGTTTCGGAGAACACCACCGATACTGCGGCACAGAATGAAAATAACAGCGGGGAGCAGGCATAATTTATGGATTCACTGGTACAATGGTTTACAGCTAATTTATCCGGAGTTATATCGAAGGAGGCAATTATCTTCATTATCTCGATGATTCCGATTCTGGAACTTCGAGGCGGGCTTCTGGCTGCGTCACCGGCACTCTTAAACGTGCCGATTCTGCGGGCGATCCCGATCTGTATCGTGGGAAATATCCTGCCGATCCCGTTTATCCTGCTTCTGATCCGCCATGTGCTGGAGTGGATGAAGAAGGTTCCGTGTTTCCGTGGTATTGCGCTGTGGCTGGGACGCAAAGCGATGAGCAAAAAAGGGCAGATCGAGAAATATGAGTTCTGGGGGCTGATGCTCTTTGTCGGCATCCCGCTTCCGGGAACCGGCGCATGGACAGGCGCGCTGGTGGCATCCCTGCTCCACATGAAATTTGGCAAGGCATTTGGCGCGATTTTAGTCGGTATCGCGCTGGCGACGGTGATTATGTCGATTCTGTCCTACGGCGTGCTGGGCGTGCTGTTTGGATGATGCACAGATAAAAATGGAATAATGTCTATGCCCGCCAAAGGGCGGCATGGATGCGAATGTATAAAAGACTCTGTACGGGGAAATTTTCCGGACAGGGTCTTTTTGCGCGTGACTGTGAAGGTACTGAACCGTTACAGATTATAAATGAAATTGGGGTTGACATATACCCTGTGGGGGTATATTATAAGGACAGTTGAGAGATAGGAGGAGACCATGAAGCAATATACAGTAACCGGCATGAGCTGCGCGGCATGCAGCAGCCGGGTTGAAAAGGCAGTATCGAAAGTGCCGGGTGTCACGGCATGCTCGGTCAGCCTGCTCACAAATTCGATGGGCGTCGAGGGCGATGTGCCGCCGGAGACCGTGATTCATGCAGTGGAAGATGCCGGATATGGCGCATCCCTGAAAGGACAGGGCGCTGCAGCGCAGGCGCAGAGCGCGTCGGAGGCAGAGGACGCCTTAAAAGATCGGGAGACGCCGGTCTTAAAACACCGTCTGATCGCATCGCTGGGATTCTTAGCAGTCCTTATGTATATGTCGATGGGACATATGATGTGGGGCTGGCCGCTGCCGCACTTTATGGATGGCAACCATGTGGCGATGGGACTTTTACAGCTCCTTTTAGCCGGAATTATCATGGTAATTAACCAGAAATTCTTTATCAGTGGTTTCAAGGGACTTTTACACCGCGCCCCGAACATGGACACGCTGGTAGCACTTGGTTCTGGCGCGTCGTTTATTTACAGCACATATGCGTTGTTTGCGATGACGGACGCACAGTTAAAGGGCAACGACACGGCAGTCATGTCCTACATGCATGAATTTTACTTTGAGTCGGCGGCAATGATTCTGGCGCTGATCACAGTCGGAAAAATGCTGGAGGCGCGTTCCAAGGGAAAAACGACGGATGCCTTAAAGGGACTGATGAAACTGGCACCGAAGACAGCTGTTATCATCCGGGATGGAGTGGAAACAAAGGTTCCGATTGAAGAGGTAAAGAAGGGTGATGTATTTGTTGTACGCCCAGGTGAAAATATCCCGGTGGACGGCGTGGTCCTGGAAGGAGCAAGCGCGGTCAACGAGGCAGCACTGACCGGCGAGAGTATTCCGGTGGATAAGGCACAGGGTGACCCGGTTTCGGCGGCAACGGTCAACCAGTCTGGTTATCTGCGCTGTGAGGCGACCAGAGTCGGTGAAGATACCTCCCTGTCGCAGATCATCCGCATGGTCAGCGACGCGGCGGCGACGAAAGCGCCGATCGCCAAGATTGCAGACCGGGTTTCCGGCGTGTTTGTCCCGGCGGTTATCACGATCGCAGTGGTGACAACGATTGTCTGGCTGCTGGCAGGACAGACGTTTGGATTCGCATTGGCGCGAGGTATTTCCGTACTGGTTATCAGCTGCCCGTGTGCACTGGGACTGGCTACGCCGGTTGCGATTATGGTCGGCAACGGCATGGGCGCGAAAAACGGAATCTTGTTCAAGACAGCTGTTTCACTGGAAGAAACCGGAAAAATGGACATTGTAGCGCTTGATAAGACGGGTACGATCACCAGCGGCGAGCCGCGTGTGACCGACGTCATCCCGTCCGGAGGTGTGACTGAGAAGGAGCTGGTAAGCCTGGCGCTTTCCCTGGAAAAGAAGAGTGAGCACCCATTGGCGAAAGCTGTTCTTCTCTATGCAAAAGAACAGCAGGTGGATGCGCCGGAGGCGGCTGATTTCCAGGCGCTGCCGGGTAATGGACTTTCCGGTACGTTAGACGGCGCTTCATTGGCAGGCGGAAGCTTTTCCTATATCAGCGGACATACGACGGTGTCCGCACAGGAACAGGCATCCTTTGAGCGCCTGGCATCGGAAGGCAAGACACCGCTGTGCTTTATGAAAAATGGTCGTCTGGCTGGTATGATTGCCGTGGCAGATGTCATCAAGGAAGACAGCCCGCAGGCGGTCAAGGAACTGCAGAACATGGGAATCCGTGTGGTCATGCTGACCGGAGATAATGAGCGGACTGCCCGTGCGATTGGGGCACAGGCTGGTGTGGATGAAGTCATTGCCGGAGTACTTCCGGATGGGAAAGAGAGTGTCATCCGCAGCCTGAAAGAACAGGGCAAGGTGGCAATGGTCGGTGATGGTATCAATGATGCCCCGGCGCTCACGCGTGCCGATATAGGTATCGCGATCGGAGCCGGTACAGATATCGCGATTGATGCCGCGGATGTGGTGCTGATGAAGAGCCGTTTGAGTGATGTTCCGGCGGCAATCCGTCTAAGCCGTGCGACGCTTCGAAATATCCACGAAAACCTGTTCTGGGCATTCTTTTACAATGTTGTGGGTATTCCACTTGCAGCCGGTTTGTGGTATCCTATCTTTGGATGGAAATTAAATCCGATGTTCGGCGCTGCAGCGATGAGCTTATCCAGCTTCTGCGTAGTGACGAACGCGCTGCGGCTGAATCTGTTTAAGATGCATGATGCATCGAAGGATCATCCGATGCGGAAGAGGGCTGAGAAGGCTGCTAATAAAGGTGGAGAAAAGGCAGAAAACGCAGGTGCAGTTAGGATGGGGGCAGGAGACACCCGGTCAATTGGACAAACAGCAAATGGAAATGAAACTGTTTCAAAAGAAATGCAAAAAAGTGAGAATCAAAAAAATAATATAAATATGGAGGGAATAACGATGACAAAGACAATGAATATCGAAGGAATGATGTGTGGACACTGTGAGGCACGCGTAAAGAAGGCGTTGGAGGCACTGGCAGGCGTGGAGAGCGCAGAGGTCAGCCATGAGAAAGGAACCGCGGTCGTAAACATGAGTGCGGATGTGGCGGACGATACGTTGAAAGAGGCGGTTGAGGCACAGGATTATAAGGTGGACTCGATTCAGTAGGATGAAAAAAGCTGCGAAATGGTGGAATTAATATGCCATTTCGCAGCATTTTGATAAAAGATAGGAGAAAAGCATGGGCTGTTGTAAATGTGAATCACAAGCGCAGGTCTGTCAGGGAGGAGAGACGGAACGTCACAAACACAGAAACCTGACCGAAGAAAAAGATCTGCTGAAACGTTTAAACCGGATCGAGGGACAGGTGCGCGGTGTGAAGGCGATGGTGGAAGACGAGCGATACTGCGTCGATATATTAAACCAGGTATCAGCGGTTCAGGCGGCGCTGAACAGTTTTTCCAAAGTCCTGCTGTCCAACCATATCAAAACCTGTGTGGTCGATGATATAGAGGCGGGAAATGGGGAAGAAGCGGTTGAGGAGCTGTGCAAGACGATTCAGAAGCTGATGAAGTAAATATAAATTTATTGAATTGAGCAAACACAAGCAACTATAGCGAAATATTAAACATAATAAATATTTTTAAAAATTCTTCAAAAAAAGTGTTGACATTCTCCTGGATTTATATTATACTACGTCAT
>ULTM01027847.1_pt1 | contig 9327 bp, 6 predicted proteins | sample 1957641 | NCBI WGS metagenome assembly ULTM01 (sample SAMEA4835735, study PRJEB28245) | human gut metagenome | biome: gut microbiome; material: fecal sample | place: Denmark | collected 2008 | reverse complement strand
GGGCAAATACACCAGCCGCTTTCTTCGTTGCTTCGTTCACTGCCGGTTTCTGAATCGGAATACCCTTCGTAACAGTCACGAAGCATCCCTCTTTCAGGTCGTAGGAACTGCCGGAGAACGGAGCCATCGCATTGATGCCGTAAGTCTCCTTGACCGTCTCTGCAAATGCATCACACACTGTGTCATCGCCGTGTACCACGAAGACCTGGGACGGTTTTTCCATAAAACTGCCAACCCACTCCAAAAGCCCGGTCTCGTCCGCATGGCCGCTGATGCCCTCGATCTTCTCGATCCGTGCTTTGACCTCGATCGACTCACCGAACAGCTTCACTTCCTCGCGTCCCTCAGTAATGCTGCGTCCCAGTGTGCCGACTGCCTGATAGCCAGCAAACAAAATCGTACACTCCGGTCTCCAGAGGTTGTGTTTCAGATGATGGCGGATACGGCCCGCATCACACATGCCGGCTGCCGAGATGATAACCTTCGGTTCCTCGTTGAAGTTGATTGCAACGGAATCGCTGCTGGTGATCGAGAGATGCAGACCCGGGAAAGAAATCGGATTGATGCCCTTTTTTACCAGCTCCTTCGTCTCCTCATTGTAGCAATCCAACATATTGTCCTTGAACACGCCGGTCGCTTCCACCGCCATCGGGCTGTCTAAGTAAACCGGAAATACACCGTGCCCGGTTACAAGGTTCTTCTCCTTGATAATACGGATGTAATTCAACACTTCCTGCGTTCTGCCGACCGCAAATGCCGGGATCACGACATTGCCACCCTTATCCAGCGTCTCCTGAATCACGCGGGCAAATTCTTCCACGTGATCGCCTGTATTCTTGTGGAACCGACCGCCGTAAGTACTCTCCATGACAACATAATCCGCCTGATGGATATACTGCGGGCTGCGGATGAGCGGCTTGTTTTTGTTACCGATATCACCTGAAAATACAATCTTCTTGGAACAATCGTCTTCCTTCATCCAGATCTCGATCGAAGCCGAACCAAGCAGATGTCCCACATCGACAAACCGAATCTCTAGATTGTCATTCAGACGGATAATCTCATTGTAATTGCAGGGGACAAAGTGATGCAGTACCCCTTCTGCATCGTTCATCGTGTAAATCGGTGTCACCTCCGGTTTTCCGGCACGCATGGCTTTCCGGTTTTTCCACTCCGCTTCTGACTCCTGGATATGGGCGCAATCTTTCAGCATGATATCACACAGATCGCAGGTCGCGCGCGTCGCCATAATCTGTCCGCGGAATCCCCTCGCATAGATAAGCGGAAGCAATCCCACATGATCGATATGGGCGTGCGTCACCAACACATAGTCCACATCCGAATACGGAATCGGAAGTTCTGCATTTTCATACTTGTTGATCCCCTGTTCCATACCGCAGTCAATCAGAATATTCAGCCCGCATGCCTCCAGAAAATGACAGCTGCCTGTAACCTCATGATCCGCACCGATAAATGTAAGCCTCATAAAATCAGCCCCCTGTTCTGTCGTTTGTGTTTCCGCATACCCCTTGCGGAAAGTGTTTTTGCTATTAGCCTCATTATAACTGATTTCTGACAATTTTGCAATTTCCCCGATAAAGTTTCGATAAAATTTTCATAAAATCACCTTATCTGTCCCACATTCCCATTCCAGACAACGCACCATTTTCCCAACAAGAGCCAGACCTATTCTATTATATAATAATACAGATCATCCCCCCATTGCTGTCATTGATGATTTTCTGCAGCGTATCCTGCAGCTTCACCTGGCAGTCCTCAGTGAGCTGGGAGATCTTCGCCTGAATCCCGTCATCGACGATCTGGGCGATTGATTTTCCAAAAATATTGGTTTCCCAGATACCTTCCTCACCTTTTCCAGCATTCTCCCGGATGTATCGGATCAAATCCTCTGCCTGCTGTTCATTTCCCACAATCGGCGCGATCTCAGTCTCAATCTGCGCCTTGATGAGATTGATGGACGGCGCCTGCGCTTTCATTTTGACTCCATATTTATTGCCGTGGCGCACCACCTGCGGCTCATCGAGGACGATCTCCCCGCGTTCCGGCGTGACAACCCCATAGCCCTTCTTGCGCGCCTGCGTGAGCGCCACGGATGCCTTTTCATACTCGCTCTGCATCGACGCCAACCGCTTCAAGGTCTGCATCAGCTGGTACTCGCCCTCGATCGGCATTCCCACATACTCGCTGAGGATCTGATAATAATGCCCGTCGTCCAGCTCGACCACCGCCTGAACGCTGCCATCATCCATTTTCATTGATACAATCCGGATCCGACGGATCGCTTCCCCGGTTTCCTCTGGCAGCGCCAACGCCACATCGCGCATATGTACCGTCCGATCCATCATCCCCCGGACTGCCTGTATGACCTCCGATTTAAGCCAATGGCTGTTTGGCAGAATCTCCAGCCATTTCGGAATCGAAAAATCGATCTCCGTGACCGGGAATTCCAGAAGCACCTGCCCCAGAATCTCCCGGATATCCTCGGCGCGCAGCTGCTCACAGTTGACTGGGAGCACCTGCACCTCATATTTTTCGGTCATCCGGGCTGCCAGCGCCCGCGTCTCCTCCGAATATGGTTTCTGCGAGTTTAAAAGCACCAGAAACGGCTTTCCCAGTTTTTTCAGTTCCTGCACGGTCTTCTCTTCCGCCGGAACATAATTCTCCCGTTTCAACTCCCCGAAACTGCCGTCCGCCGTAACCACAAGCCCGATCGTCGAATGATCCGTGATGACCTTGCGCGTTCCCAGCTCGGCTGCCGCTGTAAATGGGATCTCCTCCTCATACCACGGCGTCCGCACCATGCGTTCTTTCTCGTTTTCAATATGACCGGCAGCGCCCTCCACCATGAAACCGACGCAGTCGATCAGGCGGACCCGCACCTCCACACCGTCCCCAAGCGAGAGCTTTGCCGCCTCTTTAGGGATAAATTTCGGTTCCGTTGTCATGATCGTTTTCCCCGCCGAAGACTGGGGAAGTTCATCCCGGGCGCGCTCGCGGGCATGGACATCTTCCAGCCCCGGAAGGACGAGAAGTTCCATAAAGCGCTTAATAAAGGTCGATTTCCCTGTCCGAACCGGACCAACCACCCCAATATAGATCTCGCCGCCGGTTCGCGCCTGGATATCGCTGTATACATTAAAATGATCCATAAAAATACCCCCTTGGTCTGCTGATACAATGTATTCAGACCATAAGGGGGTTATGAATATTCCCAATTGGAAAGCTCCGACTCACAGAACATTTTTATTCGCTCAGATAAGCCTTCTTCACTCTCTCATTATTCATCAGTTCTTTCGCATCACCACTCAGAACGATATTGCCCGTCTCAAGCACATATGCTTTATTGGAAATGGAGAGCGCTTTTTTCGCATTCTGCTCGACCAGAAGAACGGTCACTCCGTCCTTGTTGATTTCCTGGATAATATCGAAAATCTCATTAACATAGAGTGGGGACAGACCCATCGACGGCTCGTCGAGAACGATCAGGCGCGGGGGGCTCATGAGGGCGCGTCCCATCGCAAGCATCTGCTGCTCGCCGCCGGACAAAGTTCCGGCAAGCTGGTTCTTGCGCTCTTTCAGACGCGGGAAACGCTTGTAAATCATTTCGATCGTATCTTCAATTTCCTTCTTGTCATTTCTCGTATACGCACCCATTTTCAGGTTCTGGAGAACCGTCAGGGAAGCGAACACACGGCGCCCCTCCGGCACGTGGGCGATTCCCATTGATACCAGCTTATAGCCCGGTACATGGGTAATATCCGTTCCCTCAAATGTGATATTGCCTGCCTTGGACGGCAGCAGACCCGTGATCGTGTGAAGCGTCGTCGTCTTTCCGGCTCCGTTGGCACCGATCAGCGCTACCACATCGCCCTGTTCTACCTCAAAGGAAATTCCCTTGAGTGCCTGTATCACACCATAATATACCTGTAAATCTTTTACTTCCAGCATTGACATACGAAACTTCCCCCTATTCTCCCAGATATGCTTTGATAACTTCTGGATTGCTGAGTACCTCGCTGGTCGGTCCCTCTGCCAGCATATGACCGAAGTTTAAGACCGTCAGGCGCTCGCAGATACCGGAGACCAGCTTCATATCATGCTCAATGAGAAGTACGGTCATATCAAAATGATCGCGCACGAAACGGATCGTCTTCATCAGCTCTGCCGTCTCATTCGGGTTCATGCCGGCTGCCGGCTCGTCAAGAAGCAGAAGCTTCGGCTCGGTCGCCAGCGCTCTGGCGATCTCCAGCTTTCTCTGCTTGCCGTATGGGAGGTTCGATGCCTTATAATCAAACTCTTTGTCGAGGTCAAATACCTTCAAAAGCTCCATCGCGCGCTCATCCATCTCTTTCTCAACCTTGTAATAGGACGGAAGACGCAGAATGCCGCTCAGCGTAGAATATTTATGATGATTGTGAAGACCAACCTTTACATTGTCAAGCACGCTCAGCTCCTTGAACAGACGGATATTCTGGAAGGTTCTCGCGATGCCTGCCTGATTGATCTGGATTGCCTTGTGACCGGTAATGTCCTTTCCATCCAGCAGAATCCGTCCGCCATCCGGCTTGTACACGCCCGTCAAAAGGTTGAAAATAGTCGTTTTACCAGCGCCGTTCGGTCCGATCAGGCCGTAGAGCTGTCCTTTTTCTATCGTGATGCTGAAATCATCGACCGCTTTCAGACCACCAAAAGAAATACTTAAATTTTTTACATCCAGCATTGCCATGATTTACGCCTCCCCTTCTGTCTTCTTTTTCCGGAATGATGAAAAGATGCGCCCGCGGACCTCGATCGCCTTCGGACTGGAGGTCAAAAGCATCATTACAATCAGGACGACCGCGTAAATCAGCATACGGTAATTATTGAGGCTTCGAAGCATCTCCGGAAGCAGGGTTAAGATAACCGCCGCGATCATGGAACCACGGATATTTCCGATGCCGCCCAGAACCACAAATACAAGGATCATAATGGACATATTATAACCGAAGCTTTTCGGGGTCGCTGCCAGCGTCGCCAGGTTGTGTGCGTACAGAACGCCTGCCACACCGGCTAAGGAAGCAGAGATGGTAAATGCCATCAGTTTGTATTTCGTGATATTGATACCCACAGACTCTGCCGCAATACGGTTGTCGCGGATCGCCATGATCGCACGGCCTGTCCGGGAATTGATGATATTCAATACAATAAACAGGGTCAGGAGTACCAGGATAATGCCGATCGTAAAGGTCGCCGTCTTCGGTGTACCTGTGATACCCTGTGCACCCTTGATGATCACCTGACCGTCCGCTGCCAGCTTTAAGGAAGCTACATCTTTCATGGAAACGTGGATTCCGTTTCCGTCGATGCCGACGTACAGAACATTGATAATATTTTTAACAATCTCACCGAATGCCAGCGTTATAATCGCCAGATAGTCTCCTTTCAGACGCAGAACCGGAATACCGATGAGGATACCAAATACCGCCGCTACCGCCGCACCGACAAAAAGCGCCAGAATGAAGCGTACCTGGTTGCTTGCGATCACATTTTTCATGGCATGATTAAAAAATGCACCTGAAAACGCACCCGCACACATGAATCCGGCATGACCCAGACTCAGCTCGCCGAGGATACCAACCGTGAGGTTTAAGGAAACCGCCAAAATCGTATAGGTACAAAGTGGAACCAGAATACCCTTTAAAAGACTGTTTACATGGCCGCCTGCCATCATAATCTGAATCAGAATGTAACAGCCGATTACAATCGCATATGTGATCGCATTCTGAATCCGAATTTTATTTTTATATGCGTTCATTTTAAACACCTGCACTTTCTCTTGCTTATTGCAGTTCATGCACCATCTTGTTTTCACACGGCACTTTCCGTTTCAAAAGTCCCCGGCATGAACCATCGTATAATTTTCTCTATTATACTTTCTCCGTCATCTTCTTGCCGAGAATACCGGTCGGGCGGACCAGAAGCACGATAATCAGGACAGAGAATACGATCGCGTCAGAAAGCTGGGAGGAAATATACGCCTTGGCAAGGTTTTCAATGATACCAAGCAGGATACCGCCGATAAATGCGCCCGGGATCGAACCGATACCGCCAAATACCGCTGCCACGAATGCCTTGATACCCGGCATGGAACCGGTGTACGGAGACAGGGACGGGTACGCCGAGCAGAGCAGCACGCCTGCTACTGCCGCCAGGGCGGAACCAATCGCAAAGGTTACGGAGATCGTGCGGTTTACATTGATACCCATCAAGGTTGCCGCACCGCGATCCTCAGAAACCGCCAGCATCGCCTGCCCCATTTTCGTCTTGTTGATAAATGTCATCAGGGCAGCCATAATCACGATACAGCTTAAAATCGTCACGATCGTGACACTGGAGATCGAAAGCTTGCCGCCAGCCAGCTTTAATGCCGGTACAGTAATAACTGATGTAAACTGTCTCGCATTGGAACCAAAAATCAGAAGCGCCACGTTCTGGAGCAGATAACTGACACCGATCGCGGTGATCAGAACTGCCAGCGGGGACGCGTCACGCAACGGTCTGTATGCAACTCGCTCGATCGTAACGCCCAGCACTGTACACACAACCACCGAAGCCAGAATACCCACAACCGGAGAACCGCCCATCGTTGTGACAATCGTAAACACTGTGAAACCGCCTACCATGATGATATCGCCGTGTGCGAAGTTCAGCATACGCGCGATGCCATAAACCATGGTGTAGCCCAGTGCAATGATCGCATAGACACTTCCCAGACTGATGCCATTGATTAAATAAGAAAGAAAACTCATATGTATACACCTACCTCTTTGTTTCTACGTTTTCGCATTTCCCTGTACACGCATTTCGCTGCACATGTTTACCTGTGACCGAATTTAGCAGAACAAACATGACCGTCTCGCAGTCCGCAGAAAGCAAACACCCAGTCGTCGTCGCAGGCAAGCATGTGCAGTGAACCGTTTTAAAAAGAAAGCTGTTACTAAATGCCCGGCAGCCATCTGTGACGCCGGACATCCAGTAACAGTCCCATCAGAGCTACATACATATAGCCGCAACGGTTCTGCAGTTTTTAAATTTTTAATTACTGCATCATCTCATATTTGCCGTCTTTGATCTCTACAGCTTTCGGCGCTTTCTGCGGCTCGCCTTCTGCCGTCCAGTGCATCTCTGTACCGGTCAGACCATCGATCTGGATCTCAGTCATAGCTGTTTTCAGTGCATCGCAGATATCGGAAGCGCTCATATCCGGTGTGACCTCTGCCTTCTCTGCAGCTGCCTTAATTGCATATACGCCGTCGTAAGCATCTGCTGCGAACTGAAGCGGGTCGATGCCGTAAGCATCACGGTAAGCAGTTACGAAGTCCTGGCTGGACTCCTCATCTACGGAGAACGGAGTCAGAAGCATCAGACCTTCTGCTAAGGACTTATCAAAGCCATCAACGCTCAGGATACCGTCCATACCATCACAGCCGAAGAACTGCGGATGGAAATCTTTATCGTTTGCCTGTTTCAGGATAACAGATGCCTCCTGATAGTAGATCGGCAGGAATACCAGATCAGCGCCGGACTCTTTTGCTTTATCAAGCTGTACGGAGAAATCGGTATTGTTATCAGATGTAAATGCCTCGCTGGCTACTACCTCCAGACCCTGATTCGGGGCCTCTGCTACGAAGGACTCGCGGATACCATCAGAGTACTCGCTGGAGCTGTCGTAGATGATAGCGATCTTGGTTGCCAGTTTGTGCTCGCCGATGTACTGAGCGGATGCACGTCCCTGATCCGGATCCGAATAGCATACGCGGAATGCGTTGTCGCCGGAAATACTCTCAACAGCAGATCCGGACGGAGTCAGCTGGAACAGGTTATCTGCTGCTGTCTCTGCTACAACTGCGATACACGGCTTGGAAGTAACGGTACCAAGAAGCATCTGCATGTTCCAGTCTTTTAAGGTATTGTATGCGTTGATCGCCTTCTCCGGATCATTCTCATCATCCTGGAAGTTGAACGCTACCTGGTAACCATTGATACCGCCAGCCTCGTTGATCTCATTGATTGCCAGCTCAGTACCATTCTTTACAGCCGCACCGTAAGCGCCAGCCGCACCGGTGATCGGTCCGATACCGCCAATTTTAAATACTTCGCCGTCAGCTCCCTCTGCGCCCTGTGCGTCTTCTGCTGCTGATTCAGAAGTGCTCGCATTTCCAGAGCCACCGCAAGCGGTCATAGACATCGCCATCATGGCTGCAAGTCCAAGACTAACTACTCTTTTTTTCATAATATTCTCCTCCAATTCTATGCTGCAATGGAATACAGCAACTATTTGAATGAGGCAATTATAAATTTTACCCCTCTAATTGTCAATACAAAAACCACCTAAAAAAGAGGGAATTTAGCAGATTTTCAACTTTTTGCGCTAAATTCTCTCTTTTCCAGATCTTGTAGTTATATTAGATATTCTTTCTGGTTATAGTAAACACTTTTTATAAGTTTTGTCCGTCTGACACAGACACCTGCATTTTTCAGAAAAACATAGTAGATCTCATTGCTATTTTTCCGAATTTAATCACTCAAATTCAGAAAAACGACTGCCGCCTGAATTATCCTTCCCACGGAAGATCGCTCGATTCGATCCGCGGATCGCGCATCATCAGATCCGCCAGCGCCTCTTTCGGAGATTTTCCGTCAAACAGCACCTGGTTGACCTGGGAAACGATCGGCATATCGCAGCCGTATTTCTGTGCCAGCAGAAGACCGGCTTTCGCAGAATAAACGCCCTCGACAACCATCTGCACTTCCTTCATCGCCTCATCCATCGTATATCCCTTTCCAATCAGGATCCCCGCCCGGCGGTTGCGGCTGTGCATGCTCGCACAGGTTACGATCAAATCACCGATGCCGGATAATCCGTAGAAGGTCTGCTGTTTTCCGCCCATTGCAATACCCAGACGGGCAATCTCCGCAATTCCGCGGGTGATCAGCGCCGCCTTCGTGTTATCGCCGCATCCCAGCCCATCCGCTGTACCGGCTGCCAGCGCAATGACATTTTTAAGAGCCGCACCAATCTCGACGCCCAGCATGTCCGGGCTGGTGTAAATGCGGAACACCGGACTCATGAACACACTCTGCATGAACTCGGCAGTCTTTTTGCGGTGCGCCGCTGCCACACAGGTAGTCGGAAGTCCCCGGCTCACCTCCTCGGCATGGCTCGGTCCGGAAAGGACGGCTACCTCCGCCAACGGAAGCTCCTCCTCGATGACCTGTGACATCGTCATAAGACTCTGCTCCTCGATTCCCTTCGCCACATCCACG
>ULTM01003695.1_pt1 | contig 9499 bp, 6 predicted proteins | sample 1957641 | NCBI WGS metagenome assembly ULTM01 (sample SAMEA4835735, study PRJEB28245) | human gut metagenome | biome: gut microbiome; material: fecal sample | place: Denmark | collected 2008 | reverse complement strand
AGTGGTTCCAGTCGCTCGGCCGCCACTTCTTGTAAATGATCCTGATCCAGCAGTCTCTTCACATCCTGCCATGCAATTGGAGCAGCTTCCCGACCCAGCAAAGCCGCTCCCCAAGCACAATAAAGCTCCCCGTGCGTGACAGGAAGGACATCTGCCGAAGAGATTCCGATCGTCTGCAAGAAGCTGCGGCGAAGCGCCGGCATGAAAGCGAACGGTCCACCCAGAAGCGCCAGCTTCCCCTGTATCAGCCGCCCTTTGGCCAGATCAGAAAGCACCTGATTCACCACCGCCTGAAAAATAGATGCTGCCAAATCCGCTTTACCGACGCCCTGATTCATCAGCGCCTGAATATCAGTTTTCGCATAGACCCCGCACCGGGAGGCAATGGGATAGAGATGTATCCCATTTTCTGCCAGCGCATTCAACGCCTGGATATCCACACCGAAGAACGCCGCCATATGTGCCAGAAACGTTCCCGTCCCACCTGCACATTTCCGATTTGTTCTGAGATCCATCTCGCCATTTCTCTCGAAATACATCATCCGCGCATCTTCCCCACCCAGAGAAACAGCCACATCGACCTCGGGGTGAAACCTCCGCAAGGCCTCCGTCTCTGCCTGCACTTCATCCACGAAAGGGATCTGCAGTGCCGAAGAGAACTCTGCCGCCCCCTTCCCCGTAAAAGCCAGATGCAATGCCCCCTCGCTCACTTTCGCCATCAGCTGCCGCCACAGTATTCGGAGCGTTTCCCGTACGCGATAATGATGCGGCACATACGCAGAGTGCATCAGCTGCCCCCGCCCAGAAAGCACGACCACTTTGATGGCAGCGGAACCGATATCAACTCCTACTGAGATGGACTCCATGTTGGTGACCCCTTTCTTATAAAAAACTCTCAATAGATAATTGCAGATTAGTTATCCATTGAGAGTATTTTAACATATTTTGGTTGATCTTTACGGAAATATTGGAAACGGAATGAAATCAGATGCGATCAACATTTCCTTAGAACTTGAACTGCGCAGAGATCGCATAGGTTCTTGGTGCACCGAGGCCGATATTATTTCCACCGGCTGCATACCAGTAGTCTTTATCAAAGAGATTGTAGCACCACGCCGAAAGTGTCACCGGCTGCCTTCCGAAATGGGTATCCCAAGAACCCCCCAGATCCACCAGCGTCTGTCCGCCAATCGAAATCGATCCGCCTTTACCATCATAGCTATTTGTATTTCTGATCAATGCAGCGCCGGTATAGGTCAGACGTCCTGTCACCTGAAGCGCATCTGTCGGCTTGTACATCAGCGCCAGGTCAGCCGACCACTTCGGCATCGCATCTACGCGTCTGCCGTCATTCAGCCCTTTCTGTGTCTTTGTCTGTTTGGAGTCCAGATAAGATACGCCGACGATGTAGCTCAGTTTCTTTCCGGCATCGCCAGACAGAGAGTATTCGATCCCGCGATTTCTCTGTTCTCCATCCAGTTTATACGCTTCTGTGCCATCCCCATTCGGCACAGCGATCCCATTGGCTTTTTTGATTTCGAAGAAACTTAAAGTGCTTAACGTATCTCCATTCTTATACTTGAAGCCGAATTCGTTCTGTTTTGTTTTAGACGGTGGAAGGATTTCATTTCTATTGCTATAACTCGATCCCACTGTATTGCCCTGTACAAAGTTTTCGGTATGGCTGGCATATACAGCCACATTGGGCGTGATCTTGTAATTCAAGCCCAAAATCGGAGCGGTCGCGCTGGACTTGACCACATGTCCCTTCTGGTCATCTTCCTTGACTTCATGTCCATGATAACCAAAAGTAAAGTGCAGTCTGTCATCTGGAGAACTCAGTGTATTCACCAAAGTCCAACCACTCATGATATCCGACTGGCTGGGGTTGATGGCATCCCATACTACATTCGGACGAGCAGAAGATGTTCCGCTGTAAATGTTTCCGGTAATATCATACTTATTAGCCGCACTTACATTGGTATCTTTTTCTCTTGTGAATTTCGTCCAGTCAAACATGGCCGCCCATTCATTTTTCCACTGCCCTACATTGAATTTTCCTTTGAATCCGGTATTGGCATACGTGTAGTGATGGAAAACCGGCATCTGTGTATAGGTACCTGTGTAATTTCCATCAAAATCAATCAATTGACGACTAGACCACTGCTGCAGCCAGCTGGAATAATCCTCCCAGCGCCAGCCAAAATTGCCAAACCAGGTCAGATCATCTGACAAATACTGCTCATGATTCAAGATAAAAGTGGTGTTTTCATATTTATCATTGGACCAGTGCGGAGAAAGATTCTTTTTATTATTCGGTACCTTTGGAAGACCGCTCAATCTGCCTAAGCCAATGGTATTGGACCGACCATACTGGTTGTCATAGTCGTAGCTGAAGAAAATATTGGTCTTGCTGCGTTCAGCGCGATGGTCGATATTCACTGCGATATCTCTCTTGTAATCTCTGGTACCATCTACGGCGAGACCCCCCGTCGCATTCAGCGCATTGATGCGCACGCCCCAGGCACCATCTTTACCAAAACGTTTACCCACATCGACCGTCTGCGTATAGTAGGAATCACTAGACCAGGAAAGACCCGCATTCAGCATTGGCTTTTCCTGTGCTTTTTTCGTTGTGACGCCGACCGTCCCGCCGACAGAGCCTGCCATGAAAATGCCGATCCCATTGACCCCAATATTTGGCCCTGCCAGTACTTCGACACGATCCATATAATTGGTCGGCATGGTCATCTGATGACTCATGCTGGGGATGCCATTCATACTCCAACTGCCGCTGCCTGCCGAGAAACCGCGGATATACAGATTCGTATCCGTAGACCCGTGTGTAACACGGACAGATGGAGACAGCGACAGCACATCCATCACGCTTCTCTGCGGCTGGGAAAAGGTTTCCATCGCCTTCTTGGTAAATGTCATCTGTTCAAACGGTGTATCCAGTACATCCTGGCTGCCCAGTGTCCCCACATTCTGCTTCGTACCTACCATGCCGGATGCGACCGGTACCAGCTGCGCAGTATCTGCATCATAGCGATCAGCTGTGACGATCACTTCATCGAGCTGATTGCCCGCTGCCAGTACCCCCCCCGAAATTCCGTTTGTTGTCATCAATGCGGCTACCAGCCATGCTGCTCGTTTTTTGTTCATAATCTCTCTCCTTATATGAATTCTGATAAGAAACGTCTGCACTCTCATTTGATCCCTCGTGATTATTGTTTTTGGCTTCTCTTGATTCTCACGATTTGGACAAAATGACTCATGCGTTCTTAACAATTGATAATCGTATTATAAAGTAGTGGGTTACCCACATGTCAATATATTTGGGGCGTTTAATTAAAATGTTTTGGATACAATCCCCTCGCAAAGATTTCTATCGCATCCCTCACACGAACCGCCGGACAGCGGATCGTATAAAAGGGTATCGCATATACCCTTTTATTTTTGACAGCGCTGATCTCCTGCAAGGCAGGATGAGTGTACACAGACGCCAATGTTTCATCATCGCTTTCCGGCTTAGACTGAATAAAAATAATATCCGGATTCTCCGCAACTGCTGTTTCCAGACTCATGATTTCTGTATTTCCGACACTCTCGACCTCTTTTCCCAAGACATGACCGCCCAAGCGAGTCACAATATCTCCTGGCAGTGTGCGCGGCGTATACACATGCAGATCCTTCGCAAGACTGCCTATGAGCAGTACCTTCGGGTGTGTATTCTGTCTGGCACCGTAATCCGCATAGGTTTTCAGCCTATTTTGAATATCCTCACAGATCTCTGTTGCCTTTGTGCTGTTCCCGATAATTTTTCCGACATCTTCAATGTACTTCAATTCATCTTCTATGACATGCTTCTTTAAAAATTCTGCATTATTCATCATGGTCATATACACAGGCACATGGCGCTCATGCCAGAAATTCCACGTCCCGATAGAATTGGCTCTTCCGGTGAAATCGAAAAGCCAGCCTAAGATAAAATCCGGATGCAGCGTCAATGCCGTTTCCTGATTCAGCGTATACTTCGTCATTAGCGGCAGTGTCGGATAGATCTTTTGATTTTCTTCAGTCAGATGCCGAACATCATCAACTCCTGATACAGCCACAATCCGATCTTTCGCTCCCAACTCCAGCAATGTCTCGACTGAATTCTGCCATAGGGCAATGATCTTCTGCGGGGGCTTTTCATACGTCGTAGCGACTCCGTTCCCCTGACTATCATAGTTCTCTACCACCACAGGAAATGCCTGTTCCTGCCTGATTGCTGCGGCAGACGAAGCAGGCTCTTCCTGGTTTCCCATACCACATCCGCCAATCAGAAATGCTGCTCCCATGAGACAAATTTGCGCATATCGTTTCCAATTCATTTGTATTTCCTCATAAAATAATCATGCTACGCATTGCATTCTATTATGGTATTATAAAGCTATGGGTAACCCACAAGTCAATTGAAAGCTAAGATAATCATGGAAAACGCAAAAAAATATCTAACCATTCGCAAATTCAGTGAATTAACACACACATCCATTGATACGCTGAAACACTATGATGCGATCGGGCTGCTAAAGCCTGCTTATATCGGAGAAAATCATTATCGTTATTACCTGCCAGAACAGTCGCTGGTACTCACACGCATTTTGTTTGGAAAGAACGCATGCATTCCGCTCAAAGAAATCCGAGAATTCATTTTGGCAGAGCACCATGAAGTAACGATAAACAAATATGATGAAATCTCCCAAACGCTGAAAAGCCACATGCAGGAAACCACCGCTATTCTCAATACCATCAGCAACCTTCGCTACTACTACCAGCTTTCAAAGCGCCACGCACCAGAAACTTTATTCGATCTCTACCTGCCGGAGTGGTTTATCATTACCTCAAAGAAAGCCAAGACCAATCATCAATTTGAGTCCTCTGAATCCAATATAGCCAATCAACTTTTTCTGGAAGGATTTGCTGATGAAAAATGGCCGCATTATCTATTACAGGCACTTTTTACCTCTGTCGACATTGCCAAGAAAGACTTCACGCAAGTCACCTACTTTTTAAAAATTGATCATCCAGAAAAACATAGGAAAGAAGAAATTCAATTCATTCCCAACGGCGAATGGATCTGCATGCTTTTCTACGTATGTGGACGAAACATGGCAGAGTGTGTCCACTTTTATCTGGATGCGCTCAAAAAAGAAAACCAATCTATTAAAGGCCCCATTTTTATCATGGACGTCGTCAACTGTCTCGTCACCTCAAAGTCAGAAGATTACTGCACCATGATCTATGCCATGAAAGAAAAACAAAGCTATGAAGAATACTGACACACGTGAAGTCATTATGATTTCTATTCGCCTATCCACTAAAAATCTCCAGACCGATTATTATCCATTCATTCTTGAACCAGAGGCACGCCACCAATTCTTAAAAGAATTGGCTTTACACTTCGCAGCCAGAACAGATCTTTTGGATATTCAGCAGCACCTGGATGAGATACTTTTGACGCTGGACGGCCAGCAAACAGAAAGTTACACGTTTGCTCTCACGTTGCCACGCCTGATTTCTATCACTCTAGATACATGCAATGCCTGCGGCAAAAATCAGCAGTGGTTTCGCAGCTTGTCTGCCTGTATCGCAATGGATGCCGGTCTTTCCCGCCCTATCCGCCTTTTCATCTCAGACACGATCCCACCCATCATTCAATGGACAGGTCTTCATGCTGACAGAGTCTCCACTCTTACCCAAGAAATGACCGCCGGCAATTCCCCTTCCTGCCTGATCACACATGCTCTTTACAAAAGACTATCTCCTTCCATCCAATCCAAGTATGCGACGCTTTATTATATACGTCATATCTGTTGCTATTGCGCAGAGTTATAACAAAATCAGCGCAAGCAAAAACACCCGAAGACTATAGCATATAGGCTACAGCCTTCGGGCGCTTTCATTTGATAAGATTTCAAGAAAGTGCTTTCCCTTCTTCCACCCAGCTTCTCAATTCATCCAGAAGTTCTGCATGTGTCAGCTTTTCATGCGGTTCATACTCGATAACGATGTCCGCATCCTCGGTATATTTCCCTGCCCAATGCATGATCTGCCGAATATCTGCCGTTCCATGGTGATAGTCCAGATGCTGGTCTGCTTTGCCATCATTTTATAGCTTTCCATAAGCCATACATTCCCTTCGGATCCGATGTCCGAGGTCGCCTCGATGTTCACATACGGCCCATGAAAGGGCAAGGGACATGTCATCTGCGGGACTTTGGCCGCCAAAGCCTGCCAATAGGCTTCATCATGTGTGAATGCGGTAAATTCAATGCCGAGATCAGGATCCTCGTTACTCTCGATCCAGTCAGCAAATTCCGCAAAATGCTTCATTCCTACGATGAGATCACTGATGAAATATTTCATGACTACTCCTCCGGATACCCGATATTGGCTTCCGTCGCCTTATCAAAGAAATGCAGTGTATGCTGATCGACTTTCCAGTAGGCTTGCGATCTTCCTTGGAGAATATCGTCTCTCATGATGGAGATGACATCCGTTCCATTGACCGTAAGATAATATCCCACACGGCTTCCATAGTCTTCGTGATACTGAACGGTCACAGGGATACAGCCCGTTCCTGGCTCTGCCTCAGCAGGAAGATCCCGGTCGCATCCGCCAGCTGCGGAAGCGCGACGCCATAAATGCTGTCTACGAGACCCATATCCGATAAGGTGATGTAGTTCGGAACCATGGTGACGGAAACGGAATAAAGATCGTGCGATCAGAAGAAAATACAGTACATTTTCCCCGTGAACGGAAAAAGTGTCGGCAGCTCATTAAATGCAACCTTGAGGACCGGAGTCTTTGCGATCGCTTCTTTGATAGCCGGATCCTCTACGACCTCCTAACGAGGCGGCAGGTATCCGGTATTGATGGCCCACTGCTTTTATTTATTTTCTCAAGCACGAAAAAAGCCAGCACCGTGATCGGTACTGGCTTTCAGGCTGGTGACCCAAGAGAGATTCGAACTCCCGACACCTTGATTCGTAGTCAAGTGCTCTATCCAGCTGAGCTATTGGGCCATGTGGCAGGGGCAGAGGGACTCAAACCCCCAACCTACGGTTTTGGAGACCGTTGCTCTATCAATTGCGCTATGCCCCTATCTGTTTGATGGAAGTCATCATCCATGTGACTTGTATATAATAACAAATCTTTCTGGAAATTGCAAGGGTTTTTTGCAAATATTTTTGAAAAAAGATTTTGGTGCAAAGTTCAGGGATCTCTGGAAAAAGGCGCAACGGGTCCTGTGGGGTCAATGGGGCGGTGCGGTGCGTAATAAAAGCACCGCCCGGTCATACAGTATTCTTCCAAACGGAAATCCTATTGAATTTTTTGAACTTTGCACCATCACCGATTTCTACTTCTTATCCACGGAGGTGAGAAATTTTCGCGATCTGCGATTATTTAATATATGCGGTCGCTTTCAGCATGAACATGTTGTCCATCTTCTTGCCGCCCATATCTTTGGCGTTGAAGCCGTAGTTGGCTTCGACGAGGAGGCCGCGCATGGGGACGAAGGAGGCTTTGGCAAGGTAGAATTTCGCGCCGCCAAAGCTGTTGTGATCATTGGACGGATCACCATCAGTCAGCGAATCCATCTTATCGGCGAAGTAAGCCGGCATCTTCATGCCATTCCAATTTTTGTACACGTGTCCGGTATACTGGTCGACGATATCGTTGCTGGAGCCGCCGAAGTAGGTGCCTGCCTGGCTGTAGACGTAGTCGACGCCGATGGAGAAGGTCTTCGCCTTGAGGACATTTGCTTCGCCGTAATGGATGCCGTAGTTGTAGCTATACGGACGTTCATTGTTCAGCGGAAGCTTTCTGAGGTTCTTGACGAATTCGCCCTGAACGCGGAGCATGGGGGTAACATTGTAGGAGCCGGCGAAGCCGTAGGCTTTCGCAATCTGACCGACAGGGCCGCAGGCTTTCATGGCATAGGCATGGGCTTCCCACTGGCCCGGTTTCTTGTAGATATAGGAGGCGTAAGCGACCGGTACGTCTTCATCATCGCCCCAGCCCATGACGACATCTCTACCCATCGGGTAAAGAGTATCGTTTCCAGTATTATAATATCCATACTTACCGGAAGTCAGATCTACCAACGCATCACTGGTAGAAGCTACTTTTGTAGCAATCATACCAGCAAGTTCTGGTTTCACGCCGTGGATCTGTCCAATGATCTGGTTTACGTTGCTCATCAATTCCTGAGTAGACTGGCTGCCGGTAATTTTTTCCGTTGCTTCCTGTAATATCGGACCAAGCGTTGTTGGGTAGGCTTTTACTGCTTCAGCTACCACTTTATTTGTTTTCAGTTCATTCAGCAGTTTGCCTTTTGCGATATCAGATACCTTGACGCCACGCATCATCGGGCCGGTGTACGCGTAGTTGATATTCGTCGCGCGGCCGAAGGCGAGGGTGAGGCGGCCGCCTTTCAGGTAGTCGCCGAAAGAAGCGAAGACGCCTTTGACTTCGCCGTCATAGGTGTAGCCGGTGACGCCCATCTTGACGGGGAACTGGCCGATGCCGATGAGGTTCTTGGACGGGCCGTAGGGGAGGTTTGTCGTATCCTGCTTCGGTCCGAAATGGTAGGTGGTCCACAGGCGGTTCAGGTGGAAATCACCATCGCCGTAGCCCGTGCGGAGCTTGGTCTGGCTCTTGTCCTTCGGATCGATACGGTTCACGTCGTAGCTTTCTTTGCCATTCATGTCCAGGATGGTCTCGAGCTGTCCATAGAGGTGGACGCGGTCGTTCACGGGGGTGATGGTATTTAAACGGACGCGGGTGGAAATTTCGTTATGCTTCTGGACATTTCCTTTGAATACATTGTCATAGCGGTCGATGCTCTGGACGCGGAGCTCGGTGATGAGATCGGTCGCACCACGCTTCTTTTCAAGCTCTGCGATGCGGACACCGAGGTCCTTGAGTTCATTCGCATACTGAGAGGAGAGCTTAGCGAGGGTCTCCTTCTGGGACGCATTCAGTGTGTCTTCCTTTGCCATCAGGCGAGCGACGATCTGCGCGATCTCATAACGGGTGACATGCTTGTCTCCGCGGAAGGTGCCGTCCGGATAGCCGTCGATGACGCCCTCATCGGAGAGCGAAGCGACTGCCTGATAGGCCCAGTCGTCAGCAGATACGTCGGTGAATGGATTCGCTGCGCTGGCGGTCACTGCGGCGCAGGCGAAGCAGGCTGCAATGGCTGCTTTCAAAAAAGCGTGTTTCATGGTTCCTCTCTTCTGAAATCGGAGCCGCTTTCCCCATGGTGCGCTCTCGATTTCTCATGCAAAAATGTAATATTAAAACTTACGGATATCATGTGTATTATTTCTTATTTACAAAACTAAAACATTATAGCGTAATATGTGGGAGAGTGTCAAGAGAGAAAGGGGTTCAGGTTGATGGGTTCAGGGTTAGCCCGTGGGGCGTACCGCCCCTTGATTGCGTT
>ULTM01040765.1_pt1 | contig 9603 bp, 9 predicted proteins | sample 1957641 | NCBI WGS metagenome assembly ULTM01 (sample SAMEA4835735, study PRJEB28245) | human gut metagenome | biome: gut microbiome; material: fecal sample | place: Denmark | collected 2008 | reverse complement strand
GCTATGAAGAAATGAATCTTCATTTCTTCACAGCTCCTTTTGGACTAGAGCATGGTAGATGTACCTCAAGACTCATCTATGCTATAATAGCAACAGATTACGGCGGATAACTTCCGCTTGTAATTGGAAAAAGGTGCCATCCATCACGGTGGCGGCTTTCTGACCCCGACCTTAGTGGAAGGGGGTGGTAGCAATGACGAAATATGATTTTCTCGCCTTTGTACTGCTCACATTCTTATGTATTCTTGCAGTGAATAAATAATTACCCACAGAAAAACCGCCCTACCCTAGCAAAGTTCGGCGGTTTATCTGTTCTTTGAATATAGGGGTCTGCCGTTACCGGATAGCCCTTTTTCTATGTTTATTGTACTCTACCACACCATAGAAATCAAGCGAGAAAAGCAGGAACGCGATGCGTTCCTGCTTTTCTCGCTTGATTTTGAAAAAATTCTTATGCAAGAGCCGTCTTTTCAGAGCATGCCCCCGCAGCGTCATTCCGACCGAAGCAACGGAATCTTTCTCTCTTGCGATAAACCCCTCCCTGTGAGGCCAACAGAAAAGGGACGCTGTCATCCCACGAATCCATGGCTCCCATCGAACCGGTTTCCTCCATTTCCTATCTCCCCGTCACCAGCCGCCGCATTTCCTTTGCCGATGTCAGTGCGCTCTTTGAGTCTTCCGTACCGGAGATCATCTGCGCGATATTGTCCAAATGCTGCGCGTCATTGAGGAGTACCGCCTTTGTTGATGTACGGCCATTTGCGATTGTCTTCACGATCTGATAGTGTCGATCCGCTGCACAGGCAGTCTGCGGAAGGTGCGTGATGCAGAGTACTTGGATCGTCTTCGCCAGGCAGGCGATTTTTCTGGCGACCTTGAGCCCCACCTTACCGCTGATGCCGACATCGATCTCATCAAAGATCAGTGTCTGCTGCGAGAGCAGGTGAGAGATCACCATCTCGATGGCGAGCGCAATACGGGATATCTCCCCGCCGGATGCCGTATCGCGCATGCTGCGGAGCGGCTCACCCGGGTTCGCCGAGAAATAAAATTCCATCTCCTCTGCGCCATTGGGCATCGGGCTCTTCTGAGCGACGAGGTGCAGCTCCATCCGCGCATTTTCCATGCCCATATCCTTCAGCGTCGTGACGACCCCTGTGAGGATTCTCTTCGAGGAGATCATGCGATACCGATTCAGCACCTCTGCCTTCTTCATCAAAAGACCGGTCAGTGATGCATAATTTTTTTGAAGCGCCTCATTGTCATAGATGACTTCCTTCAGCGCCTCATATTCCTTTTTTGCCTTTGCTTCATAGGCGAGCACATCCGAAAGCGTCGGACCATACTTTCGTTTCATTTCAGAGATCACTTCATCCCGGCTCTGCAGCTCATTCAGCTCTTCCTCAGAAAAGTCGGTATCTGAAATGTAGGAATCAAGCCCATTGATGGCATCTTCCAGCGCATACGAGGCACTGTTCAGTGACTCGACGAAGGCTTCCAGCGCTTCGTCATACTTGGAGACCGATGACACCTCACGGATCGCATCCCCGATGGCATCCTGCGGACCATTTTCTGCCGTCAGAAGCTCCAGTGCCTGATGCACCGATCGGAAAATGCGCTCATGGTTCTGGAGGACGGAGAGCTTCTTCTCGATCTCCTCATCCTCATCCGGCAAAAGATGCGCGGAAGAAATCTGGGAAAGCTCCCACTCCAGAATGTCCAGCCGCCGCTCCCGCTCCTGCTTCGCATTCTCATAGTCCTCGAGGGCATCCTTCAGCTTTTTCCACTCCCGGTAGGAATCCTGATAGTCCCTGTAGGCAGCTGCTACCTCCGATGTCCCTGAATCCACCATCTTTTCGCAGAAAGGGATGGATAGGAGCTCCATATTATCATTCTGTTCATGCAGACGCACCAGCATCTTGCCGATCCTCTGAAGCTGTTTGACGGTACAGAAATCCCCATTGATGGTACAGAGACCGCGCCCCGACTTATTCAGCTTGCGCGACAGGATCACTTCGCGCCCCTCACACTCGATCCCAAGCTCCTGCAAAGCAGAGACGATGCTGTCATCCGCATAGAAGATTCCTTCCACTTTGAAGAAATCGGCGCCGGTACGGATGAGATCCGTCTTCGCCCGCCGTCCGGTGAGCACCGCAAGAGCATCGATCAGGATCGACTTCCCCGCTCCTGTCTCACCCGTAAAGATCGTGACCCCTTTCGTGAGATCGATCACCGTATCCTCAATGATGGCAAAATTCACGATATGTAAACTCTGCAGCATGGCAACCTCGTCAATTCTTCAAGAGACCCTGAAGCTTTTTGATCATAGCCGGTACATCTTCCGGCGTCTTCAGGATCAGGAGTACCGTATCATCCCCCGCCAGTGTACCGATGACCTCCTCTGTCCTGGAATGATCGATGGCAAAGGCGACCGAGGATGCAGAACCCGGCAATGTGTGAAGCACTACCATATTCATCGCACTATCGATCCGGATGACCGCTTCCTGGAAAAGAATCGCGGTGTGACTCTTAGACATCACATTCGGCTTTTCACTCGGGAGAGCATACCGATAATGCCCATCCCCATACGGAATCTTGAGAAGCATCAGGTCCTTGATATCACGGGATACCGTCGCCTGTGTCACGACGATCCCCTCTTTTTTGAGAGCATTTGCCAGCTCTTCCTGTGTCTCGATGATCTGCGACTGAATGATCTCTTTGATTTTCATGATTCTATATCGTTTCATAGCTGTCCTCCTCAAGCAATTCATAAACATACTTTTATGCATAGACTGAAATATCTGCATAAATGAAGCCATACTCCCCGAAAGTATGGAATATACTTTGTATAAATTGTATAGCATTTTATGAATAAGGTCAATGTTTTTTGTATAAACATAAGAAAGCAGTGACCGTCAGCCGCAAGCCGGTCTGATCCGCCCTGATGGATCCGTTTTCGCCCCTGCTCCTTTTGCGGCAACAAAAAAGCAGCGGCAATGGCCACTGCTTTCCTGTGAATTATCTATGTCTATATAATTGGAAAAATTTTTAATTATTTCAGACGCAGGCCCAGTTTAGCACCGAGAGCTCTGTAACGTTCAATATCGCTGCGACGCAGGTAGTCGAGCATGTTTCTTCTCTGGCCGACCATTTTCAGCAGTCCGCGACGGGAATGATGATCCTTTTTGTGGGATTTCAGATGTTCGGTGAGCAGAACGATTCTCTTGGTGAGGATAGCGATCTGAACTTCCGGAGATCCGGTGTCACCTTCATGGGTGGCATACTGTTCGATGATTTCTTTCTTCAGTTCGGTTGTAAGCATAATAGCCTCCTAAAATAATACATGAGCTGTATCTAAGTCGCCGCCGGAGATACGTGCCACTGGGATACAGTATTCACAACGATAATTATTATACATGGAAATCAAGGAAAGTGCAAGGGGAATTACAGGTTCAGGGTTCGCCCCTTGAGCGTGCCGTCCCTTGATTGTGTATGAAAGCTTTGTTCGCCAGTTAGAAATTAGGAGTTAGGAGTTAGGAGTGCTGGTGCGGCGCATGAAAAAATAGAAGCGCCGCGAGTAAAAATAATGGCGATGCCCGAGGGTTGTATGTAGTCACCAGTCACTAGCTACCAGTCACCTGAGGCTCCCAATCCCTAGCCACTAATCCCTAATCCCTGCTTTCAAACTTAACCCTTGTGGCGCGCTGCCCTTTGATTCCGTTTGAAAGCCTCGCTTGCATGAGAAATTAGAAATTAGAAATGAGAAATGGTGGTGCATCGCATAAAAATATGGAAGCGCCGCGGAATTTTGATAGTGCTTCGCGCCATCGTCATCGGAAGCGAAGCCGAGGGATCTTTCTTGAACTGCTATCAGTATCCCATAAGCACCGGCAGGGAAACGACGCCTTGGTGCTACATATTTCTGCTTTCACACATCCTTCGTTTAGCGGTCTGCAAAAAAGATTTCTCGCTTCGCTCGAAATGACGATACGAGAGTCTGATGTCTCCTAGTCACCAGTCACTAGTCACACTAAACCCCAAAAGCCCCTCTGCACCAATGGCAGAGAGGCTTTCCCTTTATCCCAAAGCGACGCGGTCACTGACCGTACCGCTGGTCTCTTCGAATTTCTTCAGCAGATCTTCGATGGTGAGATTTTTCTTTTCTTCCGGTGTATAATCCGCAATGATACGACCGCTGTTCATCATGATGAGACGGTTGCCGTATTTCAGCGCGTCTCTCATGTTGTGCGTGATCATCAGTGTCGTCAGATGCTGTTCGGTGACGATCTCATCGGTGATTTTCAGCACCTTGGACGCTGTCTTCGGGTCGAGAGCGGCAGTCGGTTCATCAAGAAGAAGAATGTCCGGCTTTTTCATGGTCGCCATGAGCAGCGTGAGAGCTTGGCGCTGCCCGCCGGAAAGAAGTCCGATGCGGGTGCCGAGGCGATCCTCCAGACCGAGATCCAGACGGGCCACCATGTCTCTGTATTTCTCATGATCTCCGGCGGAAAAAGCCCATTTCAGACGGCGGCTCTCCCCTCTTCGGGAAGCGAGCAGAAGATTCTCTTCGACCTGCATGCCGGCCGCAGTGCCTTTCAGCGGATCCTGGAAAACGCGGCCGATATACTTCGCTCTCTTGTATTCGCTGACGCGGGTGACGTCCGTGCCATTGATCTCGATCGTGCCTGCATCGGGAATATACGCGCCTGCGATGGCATTAAGAAGCGTACTCTTGCCCGCGCCGTTGCCGCCGATGACGGTACAAAAATCACCGTCATTCAGAGTGAGCGACAGACCATTCAATGCTTTCTTTTCATTGCTGGTGCCCTTGAAGAAGGTTTTGCTGATGTTGGTAACTTTTAACATGGGATCAGCCTCACTTTCCGACATTGACTTTGCCTTTGATCATTGGCGCAGCCAGTGCAAGGACAACAATAATAGCAGTAAAAAGCTTCAGGTCATTCGGCGGCATGCCCATATAGAGGACGACAGCGATGACCACACGGTAAATGACGGAGCCGAGGATGACGGCAGCGAGAGAAGCAGAGAAGCTGTCGACGCCAAGAATGACTTCGCCGATGATGACGGATGCGAGCCCGATGATGATGGTGCCGATGCCCATGCCTACGTCAGCAAAGCCGTTGTTCTGTGCAACGACCGCGCCGCAGAGACCGATGAGGGCATTCGAAATGAAAAGACCGATGATGATCATGGTATCGGTATTTACACCCTGGGCACGCACCATCTGTGTATTATACCCGGTCGCGCGGATGCACATGCCGAGTTCCGTACCGAAGAACCAGTAAATGAAAGCACTGCAGAGGAAAAGCAGCACTGCCGGCACAAGGAAGGCCGCGACAGAGTTGCTCACATGCAGGAGGTTCGCCGTGGTAGAGAAGATCGTATCCACACGAAGCAGGGAAATATTCGCTTTCCCCATGACGTGCAGGTTCACCGAGTAGAGCGCGATCATGGTCAGGATCCCTGCCAGGATCGCCGGGATCTTGAGCTTCGTGTAAAGAATACCGGTCACGATACCGGCCAGAAGACCGCCGAAAGCACCGGCTGCAATGGCAAGCCATGGCGAAGCACCGGTTGCGATCATGGATGCTGCGATAGCACCGCCCAGCGGGAAGCTGCCTTCGCAGGTCATATCCGGTACATCCAGTACGCGGAAGGAAAGAAATACGCCGATGGCCAGGATGGACCACATGAGCCCCTGGGCAACGGTGGAAAATGCTAAATCTGCCATGTAAATTCAATGCTCCTTTTCTGCTATGCTACGGAATAAAAGTGACTTGTGACTGGTGACTTAAATGGCACCTTCGGGCATCGCCTCATATATACGCGGCGATGCTGGCACCTTCATTCTTAATTCCTAACTTCTAATTTTTTACGGTCTTGCCGGCTGTCCATCATAAAGATAGAGCTTCCTGCCGCGCTGCCAGATGTCACCGGGGAGTGGAATATTGAGTGCATTCACCTGTCTCATGTTGATGACAAGATCCGGATCATGCTGCTTGGTGATGAGGATGTCCTTCGGGATCTTTTCTCCCGCAAGAAGCCAGCAGGCCATACGCCCGCCGGAGAATCCCATGCGGTAATAGGACGGAGACACGGAGAGGACCGCTCCGCGGGAAACCATTTCCTTCTGCTCGCCAATGATCGGCACCCAGGCGTCTGTGGCGATCTTCACCATTTCATCAAAATGGGCAAGAACCATCGGATCTTCCGGCATATAGACGCATTTGACCTGAGCGATCAAGTTTTCAAACTGCGGCCCTGCTTTTTCGCTGTCGTTATACTTGATCTCCACCAGTTTCAGCTGCTTCTGTTCTGCGACGGCGCGAAGCATCTTGACCTGCTTTAGAGCCCCCTCATCCTTGGGATTGTAAATAACGCCCATCGGATCGAGTTTCATGAAGCGCGATGCCATGCGTACCTGATTCACGACCTGCGGATAGTCGCTGATACCGGTGAAGTTTTCATGGTCTTCGAAGTCTTTGTCCTTCTGGAAATAAAGAACGCCGACGCCGACGACGGGGATGCTCTTCGTCACCTTTGCGGCCGCTTTGGCTGATGGAGTGCCGATGGCAATAATGAGATCCTTCTTGCTGCGGACGAATTGATTCACCGCGCTCTTCACTTTGCGTTCACTGCCGGCTGCTTTGACGAGCTCGATCTTCATATTCTTTCCGTCCTGATAGCCGCCGGCTTCAAGAGACGCCATGACGCCTTCGAGCATCTTATCCTGCTCGGGCAGATCGTCCGACTGCAGGATACCGATGCTATAGACTTCCTTCCTAGCGATCGGGACCGGCGGATTTTCATCCACAGGTATCGGTCTGTCATTATAGAGGAGAATAACCATCGCGATATTGCAGATGGCGAAAATGAGCATGAGCCACCACAGCTGTTTCAGTTTCGAAGCCAATGAGGTTTTCCTTTCTCTTTTATACAAGGAAAAGTAACCTCTTCCTCTTTCACGGAAAAGGTTACTCCTTTGTATGCCTTACTTATACACCGGGAACATGCAAACCGTATCTCCCGGCAAATGCCTGCTTAAGGTAATTCAGCGTTTCCTTACTACTACATCATTTCCGCGCGGTCCAGAACCGACTGCGGGATGGTGATGCCGAGCGTTTCCATTTCTGCTTTATTGATGTAAAGCTTCGATTTGTCAGCGCCTTCGACAGGGAAGTCCTTGACCTTTTTATTGCCCTTCAGGATCTCTGCTGCCATCTCGCCTGCTCTATGACCAATGTCATAGAAGCTGATAGATTCCGAAGCAAGGACGCCGGACTTCACATGACCCACCTCTGCACCATAGACCGGGATCTTTTCCTTATTTGCGACGGCCATCAGTGTTGGAATGGATGATGCGATGATATTATCCGTCGGAACGAAGATCGCATCGACCTTGCCTCCAAGGAAGCCCTCGGCCACCTGCTGCACATCATTCACCGAGTTCACCGTGAGCTCGACGACTTCGATGCCAAGCGGCTGGCAAGCTTTTTTCAGACGATCGGCCTGAATGACGGAGTTGATTTCACTGGAATTGTAAATGATACCGACTTTCTTTGCATTCGGCTGGATCTCATGAATGAGTGCCACCTGCTTATCCAGCGGACCTCTGTCGTGGGTCCCTGTGATATTGCTGTCCGGCGCTTTTTCCGACTTCATGAGCTTCGCATTTTCGAAATCAGCGATCGCAGTACAAATGATCGGGATCTTGTCCGTCGCATTCGCCATCGTCTGCGCTGCCGGTGTAGAGATCGCGCAGATCAAGTTGTAGTTCCCGGAAACGAAGCGATTGGCGATCGAGCGTAGATTCGACTGGTCGCCCTGGGCATTCTGCTGATCGATATCGACCTTGTCTTTCAGCCCCTGTTCATTCAATGCATCGACAAAGCCTTTGTTCGATTCATCCAGTGCCGGGTGCTGCACGATCTGTACCACCCCGACCTTCATCTTCGCATCGCTCTTACCGCCGTCACTGCCGCCGCAGCCTGCGATGAGACCCGCAGCCATCAGCCCGCAAAGACCTGCCGCCAAAATTTTCTTCCATTTTTTACCTGCCATTCTACTTTTCCTCCATTTCTATTTTGCAAGCACATGACCCTCCATCCGCCTCCGAAAATACCATCCTACGTCTTGCTCACCAGCGGTTGCGTCTTGTACTATGCATTGGGTTAAAGAAATTATAACACACGGGCATAGATTTGGAAAGAGAAATGGGGCTTACGGCATCGGGAAGCCATTCGTTCATAGGAAGCCGCCTTACAAGCCCTGCTCCCAAAGCCCTTTCCCCTCCTCCCCATTCATGGTATGATTAAGCCGCAAATATATTAGCAAAGAAGGTTTTCCCATGACAAATGATACCCCTACACCGACGTCCAAGCCCGCCAAAAAGAAGCTGCTCCACATCGAATTTTTGCGCTTCCTCTGCATCTGGCTAGTCATGTTCACCCATAGTGCGACCGAAGGTTTCTCTATTTTCATTCACCGCCCCGAGTCGCTCTTTTATCCTTTCTACCTCGCCGTCCCCTTCTGGGTAAAGACCGCGGTGCCTATCTTTTTCATGATCTCGGGCGCACTGCTCCTAGGACGCGAAGAGCCGATCTCCACCATCTTCAAGAAACGCATCTGGCGCTTTCTTCAGGTCATCTTTGTCTTCTCTCTCATCAACTATGTCTGGTTCTACCACAATCTCCCCCTCACCATCCTCGGTCACATCGCGAAATTCTTCACGATGCTCTACTCCTCGCAGATGGCAACCGCTTATTATTTCTTATACATATATATCGGCTTTCTCCTGATGCTCCCCATCTGGAGAAAACTGGTGAAGGCCATGACGGAGGATCTCTATCTCTACCTCATCGGGCTCAATCTTTTCTTCGTTGGCTGCGTGCCTGTCATTTCCTTTCTCATTTTCAAGGGCAACGCGGAGATGAACTACTTTGTAAACCCGCTCCTCGCGATCAGCGAGCCGTCTTTCTACTTCCTCATGGGCTACTGGATCGAACATGTACTCCCCGACACATGGCTGACGAAGAGAAATCTTGCAAGACTAGGGCTTATCGCCATCATTGGCACCGTCATAGCCGGCTTCATGACCTACTACCACGGCGTATGCGCCGGCGGCATGACGGAAGCCATCTCCGAGCGCTTCTACGACTCCTTCCTCTTCCTGAATACCGCCTTCGTCTTTTGCCTCACCCGCTGGTACTTCATGACCCACCACATCTCCGATGCTTGGTCTCGCCGCCTCGTCTTTTTGGGCGGCATCTCCTTCGGTGTCATGCTCTTCGAAGAAATCACAAGAAATCTCACACACATCATCCTCTCCCGCGTCCTTCTGGTCTATCTCTACCGCTTCCCCTTCTTCGATGCCGTCATATGGATCACTCTTGCCTACGCACTCGGTGTGGTGCTGACGTGGGGAATCAAGAAGATCCCGTATTTCAGAAAACTGATCTGATGAATTTCGCAGGTCCTATAGGTGATGCATGCTCAAGGGAAAACCCAGTCCCCCATAAAGCGTGTTGCCGCACGGTCGCTGCACGCAAAAAGGCGATGTGAAATAACGATCATCTCATTTTC
>ULTM01021800.1_pt1 | contig 9684 bp, 13 predicted proteins | sample 1957641 | NCBI WGS metagenome assembly ULTM01 (sample SAMEA4835735, study PRJEB28245) | human gut metagenome | biome: gut microbiome; material: fecal sample | place: Denmark | collected 2008 | reverse complement strand
CTGTTTATAAATCGTGTCCACTTATTTAATATAGATCCAAAATGGTTCGTATGAGTAAAAAGAATCGTGTTGAAGAAATATTCAGCGGACAGATGATTTGTTTGGATCAATTTGATGACAAAAAGAAAAGCAATGGACATGTTCAGATTTTTGAGAAAAAGTTTATGTCCAATATGATTGGCTGGAAGGCTGAAAATGAAATCCATACGGAAAATGAAGTGTTTAACAGCCGCTTCAGCGTATTTGCACATGATGAGCATAACGCTTATTACATCTTGACGCCACAGCGTATGGAAAAAATCATGCATTTTGCAGACGTTATGAATGGGCAGGTATCCTTTGTGTTTCGGGATGAAAAGTTATTTGTGGCAGTCAGACGAGACAGTATGTTTGATGCAAGTATGGATGAACCTGTTTCAAAGTAAACAAAGAATATCCTACAAGATGCGGAATTTATCCAAATGGCAAAGGAAATTCTCATTGCTTTGTAATCGTAGTTTTCTGAAACAGGAGTAGATAGAAAATATAAAAAGGAGCGGGGGTCTATGAAATATTTTTTGGTGGCATTAATGCCTGCACTGATACCGATTGTGCTGTCGTTGGTTTTTATTCTGGTTCTTCGTGCTGTTTGTATTCGCGTCCAAAGACCAAGGGAACAAAGAGGTGATACATACACACCATTATCACCAACACTGCAATGGATGAATACAGCCGGTTCTATACTGCTGGCGACTAACCAAGACAATTTCCGTTACATGGCAGGTATTTATTATCCCGGAAATGAAAATAAACCGGAACTTGTTGATTCCATAAAAAGATCTCTTTGGGATTACTGGAGCATACAGGGACACGAAAGCGCTATGGATGCAATGACGCGTCTGATTCGTTCCGGCATGCGGGTATGGTATGGAGAAGAAATGGCAAAATTGGAAAATATCTATCGCGGTTATTCAGAAGAAGAACTGATTGAAGCTGCTAAGCAGGAAAATCCAAAAGCCGATGAAGACAGTTTTCTTCCCAAAATGATGATGGCTTACAGAAGATATGGTGAAAATGCACTCCTTGGCTGGGATATGGGGCGTGCCGCTTATATCATACAGTGGTGTTACTTTGTGGGCTATGTTTCCATGGAAGAAGTGCTGGAGATTGGTGTAGAAGCCGGGAAAAAGGCACAGGAATATTTTCAGAATTGGGAAGAGATGATGGAAAGCTATCTTTTGGGTGGGCAATATTGGCAAAGAGAAGATGCTTCCAATCCTGATTCTATGACAGCAAAGCGCTGGAAGATATATGAGGCCCTTTGGAAAGGGCAAAAGCCGTACAAAATGATTCCATACACAACTATTCCCTTTGATACGCCTCTATCTAAAGAGATCATTACAGACCAGTATGGCATTATGCCGGCGTATCAGCAGCATTGCAAAACAGAAAATAGTTAAAATGGGCAGGTGAAAAATCATGGCGATGATCGAACAAAACATCAGTGGTGTCAAGCTGGAAAAGCTGCGTCAAAAAGCGGTGAAGAAAACGAAGTTTTTGAAAAAAATGCCGAAAGTGGTTTTTGTTGTTTGTTTGCTTCTTGTTATGTTAAAGCCAAGAAATATCGGATTCTTTTTGATCCTGACCAGTGGTGAGGAGTTGGACTTAGGAACCATTAGGATTGGCACACTGATGATTTTAGGTGAGATTTTGTAGGCGTTTTGTATAGCGGCAGCGGCGATGAGGATTTATCTTTTGCTGTCATGGAAGAAAACATATAATGAATTTAGCGATAATTATAAAAACAAGTACGCCTTACTGAAAATAAGAGAAGTTCCTGGGTTTTCCAATTTGAAATATGCCGCAAAACAGGGGATCTCATTTGATGAACTGGCAAAAGTGGGTCTTTTGCCGGGACGGGAAAAATCATTTTATGAATCTGGAGATTATTTTGAAGGTACATATGAGACAATCCGTTTTCGAGCCAGCACTGTGGAAACACATGAATCTGATAATTCCGCTTTAACGGTATTTGATGGACAGGTGATTGTTTTTTCCACATTTCACGCGTTTAAAACAAGTGAAACGGCTATACAGATTTTCCCCAAGAAACAAAGTGGGAAGATGAAGGGATTGACCCTTCGGGAAAAAGTAGAAACAGAGAATGAAGCATTCAACAGCATGTTTTCTGTATATGCTGAAAATGGTCACAATGCGTTTTATATTCTGACACCGCAAGTCATAGAGGATATTCTGGAATTCGCGAAGATCATCCAAAATCATGTCTATATTGTATTTTCTGACCAATCTATGTATTTGGGATGCGAGCAAATGCACAATCCCTTTAATGCCATTGTAGATATCCCCATAGAAGAACAAAGCAGAAATATTGTTATGGCAACAGAAGTTATACGAAAAGCAAAAGAGATGCTGATTCATATAGAGAATCCATCAGGAAAGGAATGATTTTATGGCAGCACACACACTTTTTTGTGACTTTGCATCATTGAACAGAAAAGATGCCGGAGATTGGGTATCCAATTGCAGTAAGTTGGCAGATGAGGCATTTAAAAACAGCAGCGATCAAACACGGCTTTTGGGTAATCTTCTTGTGTTGGAGCAATATATGCATACATTGGAGCAGGGTCTTCAGGAAAATGGAGAAGAGCCGCTTCATTACTTACCAATCCATACAGATGCTTTGGGACTATTTAGATGGAAAAATGAAACCTTCTGATTTTGCAGACTTTGCGAATTCTCTTTATGCCTGCGTACTTGAGTTTATGGTTGGCGAGGAATTAACAGAGGAGCAATCTGCATATTACGAAAATCATTTTCCAGAAGGTAATGATAATTTGGTGCAGTGGGAAATTTTATGCTGGGCTTCCTTTTTGATGTTGGAGCTGCTGTCCATTTATGGAGAACGCCTTGACTTTGATGAGTTCGAAAGCTGTGACGCTGTTGATTTCGTAGAAATTGATGAGATGCTGAATGGACTGAATGATGCTTGTATAGATTTTGCAGGGGTAGAATGTCCTTCTTCTTATGCGAAAGATGTTTTGAAAGCCATAGAAGATGTATATGAAACACCGTTGTTTCAATCCATTGTGCTTCAAATTCAAAAAGCTTTAAAAGATGCACTTGATGCATTACCAGAGGATTATGCAAAGCTGAGAGAGGAATATCGTCATTCTGCGATCCTTCCACAGGAGTTTGCGTCAGATTTCATTGAATACTAAATAAAAACAAGGGCCTAATTTGATGTATCGCCATCAGAAGGCCTTTTTTCTTTTGTTTTTTGATGGGTGCAATGATTAGAAAGTTCATGCTGTAAAATTACTATACAGCATGAAAATTTTGTGCTATACTTTCTTTTGCATTTATATAATCGGCAGTTTGAAATTTATGTTTCATCTGTCGGACTGGTTCGTGAACTTCCCAGTATAAAAAACCAAGTATCTCAATCTCGCATTCGGGTATTCCTGTTGCTGCGGGAACCGATGCGAAAAAAGAATCGGAAAGGAGATTGGAGAATGAATGCAAAAAAAGTAATTATTGATTGTGATCCCGGCATTGATGATGTGCTGGCGCTGCTGTTGGCTCTGCGGTCGCTGGAACTGGATGTGTTGGGAATCACGGTGGTGTGTGGAAATGTTCCGACAACACAGGGGGCAGAGAACGCCTTGAAAGTCCTTGCGCTATTGGAACGGCTGGATGTGCCTGTGTATCTGGGGGAAACAAAGCCCCTTTTGCGGCCCTATGTGGATGCCACAGATACCCATGGTGCAGATGGGCTAGGCGAAAGTTTTCTGCCGAATGTTACCCAGGTGCGCCCCAAAGAAGGGGCCATCGAATTTCTGGCACAGACGCTGTCTGAACAGAAAGATGTATCCATCATTGCCTTGGGCCCTCTCACAAACATTGCACGATTGATACAGGATTATCCTGCGTGCCTTGAGGGGTTGGGAGAATTGGTGACGATGGGTGGCAGCTACAAAAGCCATGGCAACTGTTCACCGGTAGCAGAATACAATTACTGGTGTGATCCTGATGCGGCAAAAGTGGTATATGAAGCTTTTGAAAGCTATCCGACTTTGCGTCAGAAACAGATCCATATGATTGGCTTGGATGTTACCAGAGAAATTGTATTAACCCCTAATCTGGTGGAATATATGACCTGTTTGTCCGAAGAAATGGGGAACTTTATTCGCAATATCACACGTTTTTATTTTGACTTTCATTGGAAACAGGAAGGCGTCATTGGCTGTGTCATCAATGATCCACTTGCAGTTGCTTATTGTATTGACCATAGCCTGTGCAAGGGATTTTCGGCTTATACCACAGTGGAAACAGCCGGAATATCTTTGGGACAGACAGTGGTAGACGCCCATGATTTCTGGAAAAAAGAAAAAAACAGCCATATTTTAACAGAAACAGACCCTTATCGTTTCATGACCTTTTTCATTACCCATGTATTTGGTGCAGATGCGTCAGATGTACGCCATGTGCTGCGTCAGATTATGGTGGAAGATGCTGGCAAATGTGTTTGGATGCCAAAAGATGAAGAAGATTATGTGGAAATGCTGAAAGGGGATGTTGTAAAATGAGAAAAATTACAGTTATGCAGATTTGTTTTTTGGGAATTGCCACGGCTTTGAATGTGGTGGGAGCAAATTTAGCACTGCTGCTTCGGCTTCCGATCTATCTGGATTCCTTAGGAACAGTGTTATCAGCAGTTATGCTGGGGCCTGTCTATGGTATGGTTCCTGGTATTCTAAGCGGCATCATCAGTGGATGCACCAGTGATGTTTACTCATTTTATTACATTCCTGTGCAAATGGTTGTAGGTGTTATGGCTGCTGTTTTCTTTCAGAAAATCAGACCGGATAGCAGACAATTCTGGAAATTACTGCTGACGGCTCTTTGTATTTCTTTACCTGGTACCATTGTCAGCTCAGCGATTACAGCAGCTGTTTTTGGTGGCATTACATCATCAGGTTCCAGTTTGCTGGTGCAGCTTTTGCATGCAGGCGGCCTTGGAATGACAGCCAGCGTTTGCGTTGTGCAGGCAATCACCGATTATTTGGATCGTATTGTCATTTTGTTCTGCACTGTGGTGCTTTACGGTATGCTGCCCGCTTCTCTGAAACAAAAGGTACAGAAAGGAAATTTCCATGGAACGATATAATGAAATCACAAACAAAAATCAACGGGAAATCGTATTGCTTCAGGGACGTCCTTGTGCCTGGGGGAAATGCATTTTCTGTGACTATATAGCGGATAATTCAAAAGATGAAGATGCTATGGTGCGCTTGAACCAGGAAGTGCTTTCCCGTGTAACAGGAAAATACGGCGTACTGGAAGTCATCAATTCTGGAAGCTGTTTTGAACTTCCCAAAGAAACATTAGAAGAAATCCGTAATTTAATTCATGAAAAGAAGATTCAGAAATTGTTCTTTGAAGCCCATTGGATGTATCGGCATCAACTCCAACGCATGCGCGAATACATGGGAATTCCCATTGTTTTCAAAATCGGTGTGGAGACATTTGATTGGGATTTTCGAGAAAATTATCTGCATAAGCACGCTGATTTTGCATCACCGGAAGAAGTCAGGGCATATTTCGAATCTCCTTGTCTGATGGTAGGCGTTAAAGGGCAGACAAAAGAAATGATTGCCAGAGATATTGAACTTTTGAAAAAGCATTTTTCACTTGGAACTGTCAACGTATTCACGAATAACAGCACATCGGTAAAACGGGATGAAGAGTTGGTTTCATGGTTTATGGAAACCTATCAATGGCTTTTGGATGATCCTTCGGTGGAAGTGCTTTATGAAAAAACGGACTTTGGTGTTGGAGATTAAAGTACATTATTTTATATATAAAAAAGGCAGACAAGTAACTTCCCCTTAAGAAAACATTGGTTTCCCTTTTCCTTGATTTCTTAAGGGGAAGTGCGGCAGCTGTCTTCATAAGAAAACATATCAAATAATATCTTAGTAAAAATAAGAAAGCTGAAATCCTTTGTTTGATGAGGATTTCAGCTTTCTTTGTTTTCTTATGAAGATGCCCCTAAATTTGTCTGCCTTTTCTTTATGCGTTTGTTTCTGCCGGAGTTTCTGTTTCCTCCATACAGCGGCGGAAAAATTTCTTTTGATAAAACATGAAATAAATGATAAACAGCACTGCTGTGAAACCCCAAGAGATGGGATAACTCATTAAAATGGTGGTAACGCTCAAATGGGTTCTTACAAAAAGGAAAATCCACAAAATACGCAGTACACAAACACCACCGCAAGTCATCAACATAGGAATCACCACATTGCCCATACCACGCAAAGAGCTGGACAAAATTTCGATAAAGATGAAAAGTGCGTAAGATGGTGCAATAATATGGATGATCTGCATACCAATTTCGATAACTTCCTGATCGGAAGTGAAAAGACGCAGGAGGTAAGGTCCTGCAACCATCATGACTGTTGTCAGAAGCAATGACGCGATCAAGTCCATGAACAGACATACTTTGATGCTTTTTTTCATACGGTCAAACTTGCGTGCGCCATAATTCTGACCGATGAATGTAATGATGGAAACGCTGAAGGCGCCGGAGATCATCCAATAGATAGCGTCGATCTTTGCGAAGGCTGTATGAGCCGCAACCGTTTCCGTACCCAGACTGTTCAAGGATGTCTGGATGATGATATTGGAGATACCATACATGACTGACTGAAGTCCGGCTGGAAGTCCAATGGTTACAATAGCAATGAGCAAGCTCTTGTAAAAACGAATTTTATTGGGGCGCAGACGATAGATGTCAACAGATTTGGTCAAAGAAAGAATGACCAGCAGTGCACTAACAGCCTGAGAGATCACTGTGGCAAAAGCTGCCCCTTTTACACCAAGCTTTAAATAAACAACAAAAAGAATATCCAAAAAGATGTTTAAAAAACAGCAAACAATCAAAAAATAAAGAGGACGTTTGGAGTCACCAACAGCTCTCAGAATACCGGAACCGATATTATAAACAAAAACAAAAATGATACCGGCAAAATAAATACGCAGATACGTGGTAGATCCTTCAATAACATCTGCGGGTGTATTCATCATCTGCAATAAAAATGGTGTCAGCAAAATTCCTGCAACAGCTGTTACAACACCGCCCACAATGGACAAAGCAATGGCTGTGTGAAGGGCGTTATTCAGCTTGATTCGATCTCTTGCGCCGTAGTACCGAGCAATGATGACAGTGGCACCGGATGCAAGGCCAACGAAGAAGTTGACAACAAGGTTTACGATCTGTCCCGTAGAGCCGCCAACTGCCGCTAAGGCTTTTGTGCCGACAAAACGACCTACGACAACAGTATCCGCTGTATTATATAATTGTTGGAACAGCGTGCCCAATAAAATAGGGAAAAAGAAAAAGAGCAGTTGTTTCCAAATAACACCTTCTGTGATTTGATTTTTTGACATTGCGCGCATAACGGTTCTCCTTTATGAATAGCAAATTTCATCTACTAATGTAATACGAATTATCGCACAGAGCAATACTTTTTTCGGAAAAATACAAAAGTGCTCTTGTGCCTTTTTTGAAAAGTGCTATGATACAAATGAATGGAGGCGAAATATGTATGCAAACCATTGAACAAGCGTTGGAAAAATTATCCAAATCAAGCTTTAGAAGTAAATTTTATCTAAAAGAAGCAAATTTTTCTTATATAGAACGGGTAGGCATGGAGAAAATCGCACTGTATGCAAAGGAATTTGTGAAAGAAAGATTGGCGCCGGCAAATCCCAAAACGATGGGAAGCAGACACCTATGAAAGGAAATCCTATTTTTGTGGCACAACATGCTACGGCCTGTTGTTGTAGGGGATGTTTTTTAAATAAATGGTATGGTGTAAAAATGGGTGTTCCATTATCTGAAGTACAACAGCAAAAAATTATAAATTTGTTGCTTGTGTGGACAGAAAAACAAGTAAAATGTCACAAACGCAATGTTTATGTAAAAGAACAAGTAAATGAAAATATAAAATTGTGAAGTATGAAATGCTATGATATAATGGATGGTGGATGAAGTACATTTGTGTGTGGTACAAGGAAAATACATTTATAATTAAAGGAGTTTCTATGAGAGGAATTTACACATCAGTTATTGATATTCGCAGAAAAGTATTTACGGAGGTTGCGCGTCTTGCCTATGAAGGCGGTGACTATGCAAAGAAAATCGAACAGCTGCCATTTAAAATTCTGCCCGGTGAATTAGCATCTTACAGAGAAAGCATCTTTCTGGAAAGAGCCATTATCGGTGAACGGCTGCGTCTTGCCATTGGTCTGCCTGTAAGAACAGCAGCAGAATCTGCACCTGTTTCAGATGGGATCGAAGAAAGTGCCATTGCACGGAAGTATTATGATCCACCATTGATCAATATCATCAAATTTGCTTGTCATGCGTGTCCAGAGAATAAAGTTGTGTCAACAAATGCATGTCAAGGTTGTTTGGCACATCCCTGTACAGAAGTTTGTCCAAAAGATGCCATTCATATTATCAATGGTCGTTCTGTTATCGATCAGGAAAAATGTATCCAATGTGGCAGATGTATTGATGTTTGTCCTTACAACGCAATTATTCATCAGAAACGCCCTTGTGCGGCTGCCTGCGGCATTGATGCCATCAGTTCTGACCAGTATGGAAGAGCGAAAATCGACTATGATAAGTGTGTTTCCTGTGGCATGTGTCTGGTAAATTGTCCTTTTGGAGCCATTGTTGACAAAGGTCAGATTTTCCAGATGATCCATGCCATGAAAGAAGGACATCGTGTATATGCGGCAGTAGCTCCGGCTTTTGTTGGGCAGTTTGGCCCGAAGGTAACACCCGGAAAACTGCGTGCCGCTATGAAAGCCCTTGGCTTTGCTGATGTGATCGAAGTTGCAGTGGGGGCTGACTTATGTGCAACGGATGAAGCAAAAGACTTTATGGAAAATGTGCCTGATAAACTGCCATTTATGGCAACTTCCTGCTGTCCGGCATGGTCAGTAATGGCGAAGAAGCTTTTCCCGGAATTCAAAGATTGTGTTTCTATGACATTGACACCTATGGTATTGACAGGACGTCTGATCAAGCTGAAGGATCCGGAAGCAAAAGTTGTTTTCATTGGCCCTTGTGCAGCAAAAAAACTGGAAGCCAGCAGAAAAAGCGTACGCAGCGATATCGATTTTGTGCTGACATTTGAAGAAATGATGGGTGTTTTTGAAGCGAAAAACATTGATCTGGAAGCAATGGAGGAAGAAAAGGAAGTTTCTGAAGCAAGTCGTGATGGACGTAACTTTGCCATTGCAGGCGGTGTTGCGGAAGCCGTTGTAAACTGCATTAAAAAGATGTATCCAGATCAGGAGATTAAAGTAGAAAGCGCTCAAGGACTGCGTGAGTGCAAAAAACTGATGACTTTGGCAAAAGCAGGAAAATATAATGGTTATTTGTTGGAAGGTATGGCGTGTCCTGGCGGCTGCGTAGCTGGTGCCGGAACACTTCAGGCAATCAATAAATCCACCGTGGCAGTCAAACAGTACGCAACCAGTGCGGAATATCAATACTGCTGTGATACAGATTATTTGAAAGATTTAGAAGAATTAGGGAAATAATAAAGAAGAAGTCAGAAAACCATTCATTGATATGCTCCCTTTATGAGAGACAGTGAAAAAACAAAC
>ULTM01027234.1_pt1 | contig 9787 bp, 7 predicted proteins | sample 1957641 | NCBI WGS metagenome assembly ULTM01 (sample SAMEA4835735, study PRJEB28245) | human gut metagenome | biome: gut microbiome; material: fecal sample | place: Denmark | collected 2008 | reverse complement strand
AACATAATACCCTAAAAACATAATATTGCAATAACATAGTACCCCCATATTATAATATTGTCAGGACATAGTATTATGCCAATATAATGCCCTGACAAAACAATATCCTAATGCTCCAAATAGTATGGTGTAAAAATCCAAACAACATAGCCCGGAAAAATCCATCACCATTATCTGATAATGGATCTTTCTGAGCCATCTTCTTCTTGCTATTTGAAAATCGGATTGGAAAGCAGAATCTTGTAATATACTGTACCTCCCACCTCTATGGGAGCCTTGGCAATCATAAACTGTACGGTCTTCCTTTCCACTTTTGCCTGAAGCATGATTCTTCTGACGATGAATCCGGCAGAGAATCTGGCACACCTTTTATCTTTCCATACAGTGAACCCGTCCTTGTCTGTCGTATGGCAGATATACCATTCTCCCGTATCCTCATCGTGTGCGAAATTAACCCGTCCTCCACCGAGAATCCCCAGTTCTATAGACATTGTCTTTGACAGGTAAACCGTTCCCTTGCTGTCCATATTAATTGTCCGCTTCCCCTGATAAACCACCTGCTGCGGACGTGAGTTCTCCTTGTTATATACTATCAGTGCCATAAGTTTCTGTTTTAATGGTGATACAATAAACTAACGGATTAGGATATGAATCCTTCTACTGCCAGCATCTGGCTTCTCCATGAGAATCCCCGGTTTGACCGTACTGCATCCATGATCGTGTTTACTTTTCCTGAAATGGCACTTGCCGATATACCCATACATTCACCCAACGCCTTGAATGAAAAGTCTGATTCATAAAAACGCAACGTAAACATCCTGTATTCCTGATAGGAGAACTTTCTTCTGATAAAGTTAAGAATGTCCTTCACCAGTTTTTCACAGCTGTTCAGGTCATCCGGAGAAAGGAAATCCGCATCTTCCCCACATCGAAGAAAGAAATATTCATCCGGATGGGCATATTTGCTTTCCTGCCTGAACTTGGCCATGAACGCTTTCCTGTAACATCCGATAAAGTATGCTTCATAATCCGTTATTTCCCTTTCCGGATTCAGCACCTGCTTTCTTACAAACAGATAAGTGTCATGAAAATTGTCCTCATCCAGTGCCCCGTATCTACCAACGAGATTTCTTAACCTGTCATAAGACACCGTAAACCAGTCATTGAACCTTTTTTCCACATTGTTCGCTTCCATAATCTTCCATTTATTGAGTTATACATGGCCTGCCCGTGGGTAGGCATTCTTATTTCTTGTGCGTTCCCCAGTTCGTTTTCCGATGATTGCTGCAAGGCTTGCCGTGAAAAAATACGCTCTTGCGCCAGCAAGAGGAAGATTTTTTCACAGGCAACCAAGCCCCTTCAGGGGCCGCCTTGCGCGATCATTCGGAAAAACAACTATCTTTGCTGCAAGAAATGAGGATGGCTTCATCTTGAAAGCGCCTGGTCTCTGTATGTTATTACAGACGGTTATGCGAGGTATAAGATAGGTTTATCTCTATAACCCCATCTTGCTCCTTACTATATTCATGTTGTCCTTCAGGTTCCTGTCCATGACTCTTGCATAATGTTGTGTCATTCTTGTGGATGCATGTCCGAGCATGGCAGACACCTCCTGCAATGGAACATTGTTGGCCAATGTGACGGTCGTAGCAAACGTATGTCTAGCTGCATGTGTGGTCAGATTCTTTTTGATGCCGCAGAAGTCCGCAATCTCCTTCAGGTAGCTGTTTGCCTTCTGATTGCAGACAACAGGAAGGCAAGTCCCTTGTTTAAGACATATCGGATGTGATTCGTATTTCTTCAGGATTGCCAATGGAACAGGAAGAAGCGGAACATTTGCTATGGAACTTGACTTTCTTCTTCTCTCCAGCTTTACACGTCCTTTTCTTATCCACCAGTCACCGTTATTGTCCTGCTCCAGATGTTCCGGTCTCAATGTGGATACATCAGCGAACGCCAGACCGGTAAAGCACGCAAACAAAAAGATGTCCTTGACAAGCTCCAGTCTCGGAATATCAAATTCCCTGTTCATTATAGCCTGAAGCTCGTTATTTGTCAGGAATACCGGATCAGTCTCGTCCTGTTCCATCTTATATCCGTAAAACGGGTCTTTCCGCATCCATTCTTTGGCTATTGCCATATTGGTGATTTTCTTCAGGCATTTCATGTAGCGGACTATTGTGTTACGACACAGTCCGGCTTCTGTCTTCAGGAAAACATCAAAAGCCTTGATGAAATCATGGGAAAGTTCATGGAATGTAATATCATCCTTCTCATAAAAACGTGGCACAAACGTTTCAAGTTTTCTGAGCACATTCTTATAACGGTTGATGGTGACGGGAGAATAGTCTATATCAACAACCTTTTCCATAGAGGAAATTTCTTCTTTGACTGTTCCAAGTAACGTCCGGACAGTCTCATCCTTTCCGAACACACGCTTTAATATCGTCTTTGGAGTTATCAGTGCCGATTCAAAGGTCAGTTCCTTGTGCTTTTCGTATGCGCGTGTAGTAAGGGCGGAAATATAGTTGTTCAATTCGATGGAAGCCCTGTCTTTTCCTTTACTGCATCCCTTGGCCGGATTCCAGTTCTTTAATGGAACGCTTCTCTGTATTCTTATTTCTTCATATTGCCCGTTGATGGTAATCCTCATTAGGATTGGAGCCTCGCCATTTTTCAGCAGTTTTGTTTTCAGAACGAAAAATAGAATGTTCATTGTTCCTTGTTTCATGATCATTTTCTTTTTGAAGTTGCACATTCGGTTATTTCGTCAATCCTGAATGGAGCGGATGGCTGGAGAGAAATGTTAAATTCGGTGGCTTTTATTATTGCCGGCTCTAAAAAACCACCGTTTTTTTGTTCCTCTTACTATTATCCGCCTGTAGGTACAATCATTATCATCGGATAAGAAAGCCTTTAGCAGACGTTGTATTTCATCCGTCATTCAGTAGGGTATGCAAATGTAGAATTTCATCCCTGAAAATGATTCACGCAAATCGTTGAGAATAAGTGAAGTATGGTACATATCGGTGGTTTTTTCATGGGACTCAAAAAAAGCCACCGAATCAGCAATTTTTTATTGCACCAAATTGCATGTTTTTGCGGGCAGTACATAAAGAAAAAACCGCTGAAATGTCTGTATTTCAGCGGTTTTCATGATTTTTCGTTTTGTAAAAGTGGTGCCACCAGGACCAGAACCGGGAATATATCCCCAAAGGTCGAACAGATACAGGTTTCTTCTCTTTATCTCGGCAACGACCTCTTTCAGATTATCCTGAAAAACCAGCGGATAGGAAACCCACAGGATATCCCCTAGTTTATCTTTCACCACCCATTGATCGAGCTTTTGCTTGTAATCTCCGGAGAGATCACGAAGGGCTATAAACTGAATTTTGTTATTAAAGAAAGAGGCATCCGGCGATTTCACATGATGACGTTGATAATCGGGATGATGGGACGGGGGCATTTGATAGGGATACAGCTTAATACTGTTCTGTGCAAACGGTCGGTCAGGATACAACAATCCCAACGAAACAATAAGTATAAAAATCTTTTTCATAAATATTTATTATTGTTGTTACATTAACATAAAGACAACTGATAAACCGATTATCTTTTATCACAACAAAGTTTTGTTTACTTTTTGCAAATCAGCATCTTTTCGTCCATAAAAAAGTTTATAAACGAAATAAATATATATATTTTCAAATATAGATCTATAAAACTGTTCAAATCAGATTAATCCAAAGAAGTCGATAAGTATTCTTTTAGAACCAAACGAAGTTGCGCTAACGCCTTCTTCTGATACAGTTTTACAGTATTAATAGAAATACCCATTTCTTCCGAAATCTCGGCATAGGTCAAATTTTTATATCGGCTCAGTTCAAAAACCCTTTTATACTGGGAAGGTAGTTCTTTCACTGCTTTATCAACCCGCTCTATCAACTCCCTAGAAAGAACGTAATCGAGGGGAGATTCATCCAGAGAAAACAAAGTACTCCTTTCTACAACAGTATCATCCAACTCCACATATTCAGGTTGATTTTGCCTAAGGTATGACAAGCACGCATTATGAACAGCCCTGACTAAATAAGCCCTGACGGAAGTAATAACCAATGTCTCTCTGTTTTCCCATAACCAGCGAAATACATCACCGACAACCTCCTCTATTATATATTTTTCCGTGATGTAAGAACGTGCCTCATAACAAAGAAAAACATAGTACTTTTTGAATAAAAGCTCAAAAGTTTTATGATTTCCCTTCTTCAAGTCTAAAATCTCACCAACGACAGCCATTCTCCCTGATTAAATGCATTCCCTTATTAATGCATATATATATGTATTTCAGTTTGTTAATTAAGCCTCAATACCATTTGCCAAATAAAAATGACTAGAAAAAACGTTCCTTTTTTTTAGTCATTTTTTCAGTCTTGTTCATTCAAATAGATATTGCCACTAAAAGTACTAAAAATGTGAAAGATAAATCCTTTTCTAAGCCAAAAAAATAACAACTCCGAGAAAATAAAAATGACTAAAAAAAAGGAACGTTTTTTTTAGTCATTTCTTTTTAATGGCTAAAACTTTAATTATCAAAGAAAATACCAGGAAAATCAACTAAAAAAACCTCCCTGGTATTCCTTTTTTTAAACTACATTATTAAATATAATTCGGATCTTGAACCAGAACACCACCAGCTTTATCAATTTCACTCTGTGGCAATGGGAAATAATAGAATGCAGGCTTAAAGACCTTTATATAAGTGGGTAGTGCAGGATCAGCTGCATCATTCACTAATTTTTCCATTAATTTCCAACGTTTTAGTTGAAAGTAACGATGGCCTTCAAATACAAATTCTACACGCCATTCATTACGAATGCGTTCACGCATCTGCTCTTTAGTCAAACCGGTAGGTAACTCAGGTTGACCGGAACGAACACGGATCTGATTAACCGCATCATATACTTTCTGAGTCGGTCCGTTTACTTCATTTTCTGCTTCAGCAATCATCATCAACACCTCGGCATAACGTAAAATAATTACATCCGCATCAGATATAGTCGAATAACTCGGCATTTCTTTTGTCGGCTGAATCAACTTCATCATTCCAAATCCTGTTTGCATCTGATTGGTAATTGTTACCGGCTCTCCATCTTGTCCATCTATCGAGAAATCAGCTACACCACTATGGCAAACCGTTTCATACAAACGACGATCGCGATTTTGGAACAATTTAGTCCTTTCAGCTTTATTAGCATCTCCTAATTCTCCGGTAGCCAGTAAAGATTCATCGACTGGGACAGTCAACGGAGATTCACCCCATTTCAGACCATCTGTACACTCAAATGCATCTACTAAATCACGAGTCACACCGCAAGTAGTCCATGCTGCATAATACAAGTCCATACTATGGGTTATATTCGGTGCCAAATAACGAACGGAGAACATAATCTCAGGAGAAGCCAGCTGCTTGGAAGATATAAAGTTATCACGCATCCGATCCGCCAAACTATACCCATTGATTGATTCCAACAAAGAAACAATATCCCCCATTTTAGAAGGATCTGCATTTCCTTTATCATCGTAGGCTTCAGCCAACATGAGACGAGCCTTAAGTGCTTTCAAAGCACCCGGAGAGAAATATCCGGACATTTGGGCATCAGAATAAGGTTTATCCGGCAAAGCAGCTATGGCTCCGTCAAAATCATTCATTATCTGAGCATAAATATCAGCACGTGAAGCTTTTGCCTGATACATGTTATCCATTGTCAAAGACTCTGTAACCAAAGGAACTTCCCGATAACACTGGTACAACCAGGAATAAAAATATCCTCTCAATGCTTTCGCTTGCGCAAGCATAAAAGATTTCTCATCAGCAGACATATCAGTTCCTTGATAAGCTTCCAAATTTTCCATCAATAAATGAACACGAGCTATACCTTGGTAACAATGCTTATACATGTAAGTCACATACCCGGAAGTATTCGGATCTAAATCACCTAAAGCAATCGTCTTAGTCTTTCCGTATGTATCCTCGTCATGCTGGCAAATGGAGTTGTCAGTAAGATTATCAAAACAAGCCACAATTTGCGACATGACTCCCGGCCATTCATATACCATAGAAAAACTTCCTGCCAATGCAGATTGAAAATCACTCTTTTTCTGCCAAAAAATAGACTGTGAAGGTGAAGAAGGGGGATCTTTCTGTAAAAAATCACTACAAGAAGTAGTAGAACTCACTAACAAAGCCGAAGCCAATATAATATTTACTATTTTTTTCATTGCATTCTACTTTTAAAATTCAACATTCAAACCAAATGAACAAATTCTATTCTGTGGATAAACAGCAGCACGTCCATCACCTTCACGCTCCGGATCCAACCCATAGAATTTCGTAAACGTCAATAAGTTATCCCCTGAGAAATAAACTCTTACTCTCGACATCTTTACTTTATCCGTAACAGATTTAGGCAAAGTATAACCGAACGTCAAATTCTTCAAACGGAAATAAGAAGCATTCTGCAACATATAAGTGTTTGGTCTGGTATTCTTATTACCGCCCAAATTATCAAAATACAGACGCGGATGTTCAGCATTATACGGATTTTCTTCCGTCCACATGCCTTCTATATATTCACGTGTCGGAGCAGATCCCTGACGGAACGGATAAATTCCCCACTCGTTTGTATACCATTTCTTACCCGAAACACCTTGTCCCTGCAAAGACAGGTCGAAGCCTTTCCAGTTTGCTCCTAGATTGACGGAATATTCAAATCCGGGGAAACGTCCTGAAATAGGTACACGGTCATTGTTGTCAATCACGCCGTTATTATCCTGATCCTTATATTTCAAGTCGCCAGGCAATGTGTTGTCATTAAACTGTTTCGGTGAATTTTTTACTTCATCTTCCGTTGCAAAAATACCGATGCACTCCAGCATATAGTATTCATTATAAGGAAGTCCTTCTCTTCTCAGTTTATATCCATCTATTTCTTCCGCACCAAACTTAGTCAATTTGTTCCTTGAACGGTCAAAATAAACACCGGCATTGTATTGCAAACCTTTGAAGACACCGTCTGTAATCATGTTATTATAATTGAAAGCAATTTCAAAACCTTTGTTTTCAACTTCTCCGCTATTAACAGTCGGAGCTTCCAAACCTAAAATGTTTGAAACCTGAGATTTACGTAAAATGTCTGAAGTCACCTTCTTATACCAGTCAAATGTTACATTCAGTCCATTAAACACCTGCAAATCGAAACCAACATCAGTTATAGTCGTAGTTTCCCATTTGATATCACGGTTTGCATATGCTTTCTGCTGATAACCTACCGTTTCTGTTTTCTTATCAAACGGATAGTTAGAAACACCGGCAATCATTGCCTGATAAGGATACAGACCAATGTTCTGGTTACCCAACTGTCCCCAAGAAGCACGGATCTTGGCATTATTCAACCAATTCAGATTCAAATCTTTTATAAAATCTTCTTCGGTAATACGCCAACCGGCAGAGAATGATGGGAAGATACCCCAACGATTTTCTGAAGAAATACGGGACGTACCGTCATAACGCATATTTGCTTCAAACAAATAACGTTCTTTAAAATTATAGTTCAAACGGGCAAAAACAGACTGAATAGCCCATTCTTCCAATTTACCTTCATTAGACCAGTTCGCATTAGATCCCGCATCAATCACCGGCAGATCGAACGCATACTCTTTTCTGAAAGCTCTTACCGTTTCATACTTTTCAGACTCCTGGCTATAACCAGCCATGATATTGAAATTATGATACAGGTTCGGAGTTGTGAAATCATATTTCAGATAGGTATACAAATTTGTATAAAAACGCCGCTGGTCTTCTACCGTCAAGCCGTTTGCTCCTCTATCCAGATAACCTGTTTGTTCACCTGTATGATAGTCATAAATAGGGACATCAGAACCTCCCCATTCCTTCCATTTGTTAGATTGCAAACGAACGGCACCTTTCGTGTACCAGCTCAGTCCTTTGGCCAATTTAATATCCAACCACAATTGCGCATTTATATCGAAATCCTGATAATTCTTATTCGTACCCGTACCTATGATAGCCGGCATATTCTTATTGTGAGATTCGAATGAATAAGCAGAATTTGTCCAACGGGTAACTCCTGACCCATCGTCCGGCAACCAAGGCATATAAGTCGGAGCTTGCGACATCGTCGAAAGTAAAACGTCACTTTGTCCCTGACGAGGTTCATCCCGATCACCATACATCAAATTGGTGTAGGTACCGATCTTGATAAAATCCGTAATTTGTGAAGTCAAATCGACAGTTGCATTGTACTTTTGGTAATCGAAACCTTTCAACGTACCCGGCTGGTCTACAAAATTCAAAGCCACATTATACGTAGTCCTTCCTGCATTACCGGCGATCGACAAATTATGGTTTTGGACAACAGCCGGATTAAACATATAATCCAACCAGTCAAAATTAGGATACTGTACGCTACCACCACCATTCCGGTAAGCATTGATCTGTTCCTGCGTATAACGCTCTCCAGCACCGGAATTCGCTTTGGCAAGATTATACAGTTCCATATATTCGGCAGAATTAGTCACCAAATCATACATACGGGTCGGATTATAAATCGCCACATTACCATGATAAGCAATATGCGCTTTGCCATCCCCTTCTGCCCCTTGTTTCGTTGTAACTAGGATCACACCATTGGCAGCACGCGCACCATAGATAGCGGCTGAAGCAGCATCCTTCAATACTGAAACACTTTCAATCATACTCGGGTCCAGGTTAGAAATACTGCCCGGAACACCATTTACCAATACTAGCGGATCGGAACCGGCATCCGAGAAAGTACCCTGGCCACGCACACGGAAAGTGGTTGCTTCAGCACCCGGTGCACCCAAACCCTGGTTAACACGCAAACCCGGAACTTGTCCCTGCAACATGGTTGCCGCATTCGTAACCGGACGTTTCGTCATTTCTTCACCGGTTACAGCCGTTACCGCACCAGTCAAGTTCAATTTCTTCTGTGTACCGAAACCGACCACAACCACCTCATCCAATGCCTGTGAATCTTCTTTCAGGATAACAGATATAACAGATTTATTCCCCACAGAGATACTTTGTTCGATATAACCGATATAAGAAATCTTTAATGTCGCTCCATCAGGCACATCCAACGCAAAATTACCATCCGCATCCGTCACTGTACCGATTGTCGTTCCTTCAACTACCACATTCGCACCGATAATCGGTTCATTATTGGCATCCAGCACACGGCCTGTAATTTGCTTAACCTGCTGCATCACAGCATTCGATCCCACCTGTCCGGCACGGGTAATCACCACATGACGATCATTGATTTCGTATCGGACATTACGTCCGTTGAACAATACCGCCAATACTTCATTGATTGTCTTATTATCCAGGGATACAGACACTTTTTCATCCAAATTCAAGTCTTTCACATCCAGACTGAATGAAAATTCGCTTTGGCTCTTGATGGATTCAATAGCCTCACGGATCGTGGCATTTTTAAGATTTAAGGAAAGCATATGTTCAGTTGCATAAGTACTCGCACTAAGCGAAAGCGTTCCGGCAACAAGAAATACACCTGCTAAGTTCACCAAACGTCCTGCCCTTACAGACAGCAAGTCCTGAACAGATTTTCTAAATGTTTTTTTCATACTTCACTTGTTTAAGATTTAACTTTTAATCACTTCATTTTCTGTGGCTTATGAATTTTTCCACCCATGGTTACAATTACTTTCTCCTCATTCACATCTT
>ULTM01000315.1_pt1 | contig 9796 bp, 4 predicted proteins | sample 1957641 | NCBI WGS metagenome assembly ULTM01 (sample SAMEA4835735, study PRJEB28245) | human gut metagenome | biome: gut microbiome; material: fecal sample | place: Denmark | collected 2008 | reverse complement strand
TGATTTATAATCAAAAATCGTATAGAATATATTCTATACTTCATTCTGTATTTCAGTCTAATTTGTTTTGTGGTATACTGCATGTGAATGTAAGACGAAAAGCCTTTTTTTGGATCGGCAACGGGAGGACTGACCCGAAAAAATGCTTTTCTCTATAAGATATGTAAGAAAGGATTTGAGAAAATGCTATCAGCAAAAGTATGTATTATGATTGCCATCGCCATTTACCTCATTGCTATGCTGGGCGTCGGCATCTATTGCTCCAAGAAAAACAACAACGTAGACGACTTCTATCTGGGCGGCAGAAAACTGGGCCCCTTTGTAACAGCCATGAGTGCGGAAGCATCCGACATGAGCAGCTGGCTTCTGATGGGTCTGCCCGGCGTTGCTTACCTGACAGGTGTAGCAGACGCAGCGTGGACAGCTATCGGTCTTGCCATCGGTACTTATTTCAACTGGCTCATCATTGCCAAGAGAATCCGTATCTACTCCCATGTGGCAGACAACTCCATCACTGTTCCTGACTTTTTCTCCCGCAGATACCGTGATAACAAAAACATCCTGATGTGCATTTCCGCCATCGTCATTATCGTATTCTTCATCCCTTACACAGCATCCGGCTTTGCTGCCTGCGGCAAACTCTTCAGCAGCTTGTTCGGCGTGGACTATGTTTGGGCAATGATTATTTCCGCTGTTGTTATCGTTGGCTATACCGCAACAGGCGGCTTCCTGGCAGCCAGTGCAACAGACCTGATCCAGAGTATCTTCATGACCGTAGCGCTGATTATCATTCTGCTCTTCGGCGTAAAAGTAGCCGGCGGCTGGGATACTATCATCACAGACGTACAGGCAATGCCCGGTTATCTGAACATGACCGAAACATACAGCGTAACAACCGGCACAGCGGAACCTTACAGCCTGCTGACCATCGTTTCCGTTATGGCTTGGGGTCTGGGTTACTGCGGTATGCCTCATATCCTCCTGCGTTTCATGGCCATCGAGGATAAAGAAAAACTGGCTCTTTCCCGTCGTGTGGCATCCATCTGGGTTGTCATCTCTATGGCCATTGCAGTCAGCATCGGTATCGTTGGCTATGCCATGACAAAAGCAGGCGCCATTCCTTTCCTGGAAGGCTCCACATCCGAAACAATCATCGTGCGTATTGCCGATCTGCTGAGCCAGCAGGGCGTTGTGGCGGCATTTGTTGCCGGTATCATTCTGGCTGGTATCCTGGCAGCGACCATGTCCACAGCGGATTCTCAGCTTTTGGCGGCATCCTCCAGTGTGTCCCAGAACCTGCTGCGCGGCTTCTTTAAAGTAAATATCTCTGAAAAAACAGCCATGACCATTGCGCGTGTCACCGTTGTTGTGATCTCCATCATCGCTATTTTCCTGGCACGTGACCCTAACAGCTCTGTATTCGGCATCGTATCCTTTGCATGGGCAGGCTTCGGCGCATCTTTCGGCCCCGTTGTCGTATTCGCTCTGTTCTGGAAACGCTCCAATAAATATGGTGCGCTGGCAGGCATGATCGCCGGCGGTGTTATGGTATTCGTTTGGAAGTACCTGGTTGCCCCTCTGGGCGGTGCTTTCGGCATCTATGAACTGCTGCCCGCATTCGTAACAGGTGCGCTGGTGAACATCATCGTCAGCCTGGCAACTCCCGCGCCTGAAAAAGAAATCGTGGAAGAATTCGAGCTGGTACAGAAACTTTACAAACAAAAAGCATAATGTCAAAATCAAAAGCCTTTTGGATTTCCAAAAGGCTTTTTTGTTTGTGAAAAAAAGTGAAATGAGTTCATGAATCGCAAACCATTGTAAATTTTATTCACAAATTGCGAAGCTTTTTCCGGAGAATTTGACTTTTGGGCAAAAAAATAAACCGGGACAAGGTCTGTCCCCATCCACAAGGTTATCCCCAGAATTGTGGATAACCCTGTGGAAAAGTGGATAACTTTTTATGAGAAAACACTTATATTACATGAAAAAACCCTTAATTTACACCAAAATTACAGTTATATTACAATTAGAAAAAAAGTATTGCCAAAAAGTTTACTGCCTGATATTATAGGTCATGCAAAGTAAATCTGTACGTTCTGTCCGTTCCTGACAAACGGGCGAAGGAGAGTCGGCGGCGAAGAAGGAATCCTCATGGAATGGGGAGAGGGGACTGACGGACCCAAAGGAGCTGCTTCAATCGGGCGGCAGTAACGACAGAGATACAGAGCGAAATGCGCTTCGTTGTATAATTATAAAACGAACACGAAACGAAAAACAAAATTCTAAAAGGAGGAATGAACCCATGAAAAAATTTCTTTCCATGGTAATGGCTGCGGCTATGGTCGTATCTCTGGTTCCTGCAACAGCATTTGCAGCAGCTGGCGAATTCAAAGCTACAGCTAAAGTAGTTGACGCTCAGAACTTCCCTGTTGATGCAGTTCCTGCAACAGTTGGTGGTTCCGAACTGCAGCTGACACTGACAACAGCTGACTCTCTGACAACAGGAAATGATCAGGTGAAATTCACACTGAATTTCGACAACGTAAAAGACCTGACAGGTAATGAAATCACAAAAGATGATGTTAAAGTTAGAGATGGTAGCTCCAATGCAAACATCACAGTTAACTCTGTTGTTAAAACAGACGACACAGAATTAGAAATCACACTGACAGAAGGTACTGATGCTTTCGCAAGAGGCATGGTAATCGCTGTTGACCTGTCTGACCTGGCAATGGATAAAACATCCAAAGGCAAAACAGCTACAGTATCCGTTGATTCCGATGATATCACAATCGCAAATGGCGATGATCTGGTATTCGCAGCAGTAGAATCCAAAGGTATCAAAGCTTCTGTTAAAGACACAGTTGATGTTGCTACAGAAGAAGTTGCTACACTGAAAGATATCAAAATCGAACCCTCCGTTGGTGACACTATGGGCGCAGTTCTGAGAAAGAACGACAAAGGCGTAAGTGAAATCAAACTGAAACTGAACAGCGGTTTCGAATTTGATAAAAATAGCACTCTGACATATGAAGGTACAAAAAATAATATCGGTCCTAAAGTAACATGGGACGATGATGAAGTAATCTTCGAAGTTGGCGATGCAGTATTCAACAGTGAATACCTGAAAATCAAAGGTCTGAAAGTAGAAGCTACTTCCGCTAAAGCAGGCTCCACAGCTACAATCAAAGTATACGCTGATGGAAATGACACAGTATCTGTTGAAGTTGCTAAAGTAGTTGACTACACAGTAACAATGTCCGTTGATAAAGACGAAGACGTACCTGTAATCTACAGCGGCGTTAACGTTAAAAACGAAGGTATTACAGATGACAGCGATCACGAATCTCTGGAAGTAACAATCAAAGAATCCTTCGCTGGCGCTTGGAACAACAGCAAAGACTTCACACTGTCCGTTCCTGAAGGCGTTTACATCACAGATGTAAAAGCTGATGCAGAAGAACTGGGTGATAAAGTAGAAGGCAACGAAAAAGCTTGGTTCGAAGCAGCTTATGATGAAGGTGACTATGTTGACCTGACATTCAAGAGAAGAGGTTGGGATGAAACAACACCCGACAACGATCCTGCAAAAGTAACATTCACACTGACACTGGTTGCTGACCCTAACTTCGAAGGCGACGTAGTTCTGAAACTGACAGGCGACGCTGTTGACGAACAGAAAGTAACAATCGCTAAATTCGTTAAACCTTACGTAGTAGAAGCTCAGCAGAACGACATGCAGATCGACTACAGAAACACAGAAATCCCTACATCCGTAGTAGTTAAAGAAGCAGAAGCTGGTCTGTGGGAAAAAGGCGCTAAATTCGTACTGTCTCTGGACAAAATCAGCTTCGACGATGAAGGTACAGTAAAAGTTGACGAAAAATCCGGTCTGGAACTGAAAGACAACGAAGTAAAAACACAGAAAGTTGATGGCGAAGAATCCATCTACTTCGTAGTTGATTCCAGAAGTGATGACGAAGCAGCAGTTGTAACAATCTCCGGCATGCAGCTGTACATGGACAGAAGCCTGCCCGCAGGTGCTTATGACCTGAAACTGAACGTTGAAGGTATGAACAATCTGTACGAAAAACAGGTTGTACTGAACGGCGCTAAAGACAAAGTTGATGGCAAAGACAGAACAGTTGCTGACATCAACGATGATTTCGTAAGCTACACAGCTAAAGCTGGTTTCGTTAACATCGTAACAGCTGGTCGTGAAGATACAGATTCCTTCACAACTAAAGTTGTAGTTCCCGTTGGTGAAAAATACCTCATCTCCGGTGAAAACAAAGTAGAAATCGATGCTCCCGCATACATCAACGCTGATGGTTACACAATGCTGCCTCTGAGAGCTGTATCCGTAGCTCTGGGCATCAACTCCAACAACGTTCTGTGGGATCAGGCTACAAGAACAGCTACAATCATGTACGGTTCTAAGATCATCTCCATGACATATGGTCAGAAAGTTGTATATGTAAACGCTGCTCCTATCCCCGCATCCACATCCGTTGAAATCACAAACGACAGAATGTTCCTGGGCCTGAGAGATCTGGGCAACGCTCTGGGCGTAACAGATATCACATGGGATGCAGCTACAAAGACAGCTACACTGAACGGCAACAAATAATTTGTTCCCTCTAAGTGTAAAACCTTTGTGAGAACAAGAGACCTCCTCTTTTGAGGAGGTCTTTTTTTATTGTTTTTTCTGTGCTATCATATACTTTCCATAGGTTAGCGCTTCTTTATTAAGAAAACAAAGAAAGCTAAAATCTTTGCAGAAGGCTTCCGGTTTTCTGATTTTACAGGATTTTAGTAAGTATGTTTTCTTCTAAAGAGCCCCTTTAAAGAAATTTAAAACAATGTTTTTTAAAGAGGAGACTGCTTTTGATTTTCCTTTTCTTTCTTACGCACATCCTTAGCCACCTTTTTTACCTTATTTTCCTTTCCATATATTTCCTATTACATTTGTATATTTATGTATTATATAAGTAAATAATTGTATGTTATTAGTGTATTTTTCGGTATGCTATGAAGTCGACATGTAGGAAATTCGTAAGATTTTTATAAGACACTCTTTTTGGAAACACCTTAAAAACGCTGATATATCAATGAAAACTCATGTTTTTGTTGCCTTTAAAAATTTGTCAAAAGGTTACAGTTCTGTTACATCTGAAATTTCCTCTTGCCAAAAATGCTGTGCATAAGTATAATGAACTTGCATACGAAATCTGTGCTTTCTCTGTATCTCTTCGGCACAGACGAAGATTGTACCAAGGAATCCGAGGCTCTTTGCGGAATGGGGGAATGAACCGCAGTGCCCAAGGTGCCGTTTTTGCCTGTGGCGGACGGTAGAGAGGTGGTACAGACCAGTGGCAGGTTCGTTGTATAATTATGAAACGAAAAAGAGATGAAAAGACGAGACAAAAGGAGGAATGAACCATGAAGAAATTTCTTTCCATGGTGATGGCTGCGGCTATGGTCGTATCCCTGGTTCCCGCAACTGCATTTGCGGCTTCCGGCGACGTAAAAGCAACAGCTAAGGTTGTAGGTTCCAAGAACTACACACAGGACGAGATCGAGTCCAAAACGATCAACAAAGAAGTTAAAGGCCCTGAAGTACAGCTGACATTCACAACAGCTGACTATGCTTCCACTTCCGATACAGCAGTGAAATACACTCTGTCTCTGGATAACGCAGATTTTTACAAATCCGGCAGCGCAATCGCTGACAAGGGTAAATTGACTGTTTCCCTGAAAGGTGACAAAACAGTAACAAAACAGGTTGGCGAAGGCGACAAAGATGTTAAATTCGACAAAGTTTACGATGCTGAAACAAATGGAAAAGAGAATGAAGTAAAAATCGCATCTGTAAAATTTACAGACAATGACGAAGTAGAAGTTGTTATCGACGGTAAAATGGAAAGAGGCTCCGTTCTGGCCTTCGATCTGACTTCCGTTATGGACAAAACAACAAAAGGCAAACAGGCTAAAGTAACTGTTGAATCCGACGATATCACAATCTCCAACGGTTCTGACCTGACATACGCTTCTGTTGAAAGCAAAGGCATCAAAGCATCCGTAAAAGATACTGTTGATGTTGCTCCCGAAGAAATGGTTGAACTGAAAGAACTGAAGATCGAACCCGCTGTTGGCGACAACATTGGCGCGATCATCAAAACAGACGGTAAACTGAAACTGAAACTGAGCAGCGGTTTTGAATTCGCAGGCAAAAAGACAGACCTGAAATTCAGCGTAGGTAACCCTACTATCGATAGCTTCGAAGATGACGAAATCGTACTGAACATCGGTGATGTTATTCGTGGCGCAGACGTTCTGAAAATCACAGGTCTGAAAGTGGAAGCTACTTCCGCAAAAGCAGGCGCAGTTGCTACTCTGAAAGTTTACGCTGACGGCAACGACACAGTTTCCGTAGAAGTAGCAAAAGTAGTTGATTCCGCAGTTGTACTGTCCGTTGATAAAGACGCAGACGTACCCGTAATCTACAGCGGCGTTAACGTGAAAAACACAAGTATCACAAGCAGCAGCGATCACGAAGCTCTGGAAGTAACTGTAAAAGAAACATTCCCCGGCGCTTGGGACGATGCAAAAGACTTCACATTCAAACTGCCTCAGGGCGTTTACATCGCTGACGTACAGAGCGTTTCTGCAGACAACATGCAGGTAGCTGATGTAAAAACATGGTTTGAAGGCGCTTACGATAAAGGCGATTACGAAGCTCTGACATTCAAGAGAAGAACTTGGACTGAAACAGATCCTTCCAAGAAAGATAAAGCAGAACTGAAATTCACTCTGGTTCTGGTTGCTGACCCTAACTTCGAAGGCGATGTTACTGTAACTCTGACAGGCGATGCTCTGAAAGAACAGAAAGTAACAGTTGCAAAATTTGTAAAACCTTTCACAGTAGAAGCAAAACAGAACGACATGCAGATCGACTACAGAAACACAAAAGTTCCTACAGATGTAGTCATCAAAGAAGCAGAAGCTGGTCTGTGGGATAAGAACACAACATTTGCTCTGTCTCTGGATAAGATCAACTTCGACGACGATGCAAAAGTAACAGTAGACAGCAAGAGCGGTCTGAAAGTAAAAGACGTAAAAACAACAAAAGGCGTTGTTACTTTCAAAGTAGACTCTAAGAGCGATGACAAACCCGCAGAAGTAACAGTTTCCGGCCTGACACTGTTCATGGACAGAAACCTGCCTGCAGGTGCTTATGACCTGGATGTATTCTCTCCCGCAATGCTGGGTGCAGACAACGGCAGCAGAGACACAGTTGCAGATCAGAAAGGCACAATCGAAGATAAAGGCTTCCTGTCTCAGGATATCCTGGGCAAATCCACAACAAAACGTGTGGTTGCTGACGTAAACGATGATTTCTACAGCACAACAGCAAAAGCTGGCTTCGTAAACATCATCACAGCTGGTCGTGAAGATACAGATTCTTTCACAACTAAAGTAGTAGTTCCCGTTGGCGAAAAATACATCGTTTCCGGCGAAAACAAAGTTGAAATCGATGTACCCGCTTACATCAATGCAAACGGCTACACAATGCTGCCTCTGAGAGCTGTAGCAGTTGCTCTGGGCATCAACACAAACAACGTTCTGTGGGATCAGAACACAAGAACAGCTACAATCATGTACGGTTCTAAGATCATCAACATGACATATGGTCAGAAAGTTGTATACGTAAACGGCGCTATGATCCCTGCAACAGCTTCTGTTGAAATCAAAGACAACAGAATGTTCCTGGGCATGAGAGATCTGGGCAACGCTCTGGGCGTAACAGATATCACATGGGATCAGGCTACAAAAACAGCAACACTGAACGGCGGCAAATAATTAACCGTTGTATTCCAAACCCTTATGTATAGAAAAGAGGCTCCTGCGGGAGCCTTTTTTCCTTTTGGAAAGGGAGCCTATAAGTTAGGTAGAAATACGATTCCCCAAAAACAGATTTCATCTGAAAAAGGCTGACATCCTTTGTTTATAAGGATGCCGGCTTTTTCGTTTTTTAGAGATACGCCGAAAGCAGGAACCGTTTTTTTGTTTTTCCCGAAGAAAAGTTTAAGAAATATGAAAGCACCTGTTTTTTTTCTGGATAATATGGTATAATTGGTTTTACTATAAACATATCTTGGGATATCACCCATAGGAGGTTTGAGAGATGAAGAAATATTTTGTCAAAGGAAGAACCGTTGCGGCAACGGCTATGGCTGCCCTGTTGGTATCTACCACAGCATTTGCGGCGGAACAGCCCAAGGAATCCATTCCCGCTACCAAAATTTTGACCATAGAAGAAGTACAGGCTCTGGAAGCCCAGAAGGAAAAAGAACTCACTTATGAAGAAGCAGTGGAACTGGCTACCAAAAACAGCTCTGACCTGCGTTCTGTGGCGGAAACAGCCGATTATTTGCAGGATCTGAAAGAAGATATCTGGGATATCACAGGATCTTTCTCTGTGCCCACCGTATCTTATCAGCAGTGGGTGGATGATGATATTTACGCCATCTATTCCTCCATCCAGAACATCAGCAGCAGCATGACCAAAAACCGCTACTCTGAAGAACTGACAAAAATTTCCCTGGAAGCAACCGTAAAGAATTACTATACTTCTATTTTCAGCGACCAGAGCTCTCTGGAACTGGCAAAAAAAGATATGGCAGTGAAAAAGACATTGTGGGAACAGGGTCAGCTGAAAAACCAGCTGGGACTGCTCAGTGACTATGATTTGCAGAAACTTCGCTCTGATTATGAACAGGCACAGTATAACGTGACAAAGCTGGAAATGGCTCTGGAACAGGAATATCTGTCCTTCTATAACTTCATCGGTCAGGACAGGGAAAAGGACTATACACTGGTTTATGACGTGGAATATGCCCCTTATGAGCTGCCTCAGCCCATGACACAGTATATCAACAGCAAAATGAACACCGACTATACTATCAAATTGCAGGAGCAGGCTGTGAAAGACGCGGAATTCAATAAGAATTACATGTCTATGTCCTCCTCCAACGCAACCTCTGCCAATAACAAGCATTCCTATGAGGAAGCGAAACGGAGCCTGAAAACCGCTAAAGACAGTAAGGAACTTGCTATCCAGAATGCTTATAATTCCATTCTGTCTTTGGAAAGCCAGTATGATTCCGCATTGACCACACTGGAACAGGCAAAAGCGGCACAGCGTGCAGCAGAAGTAAATTATAAAGCAGGCAATACAACAGCAATTACATTAGACCAGGCTGCCCTGGCAGTGGAACAGGCACAGAACGCTGTGACACAGCTGGAATATGCCCACGACATGCAGATTTATCAGTTCGAAAATACAGAACTGCTTTCCAGCGGCACAACAGGAAAAACTTCCGCATAAGCCGAAAATGAGAAAATACTAAGAAAATTATGAGAAAAAAGGACGTTTTTATGAGAAACGTCCTTTTTTTGTAATTTTTAGAAATCCCAGAAAATCAAGGTTTTCTCCACTTATGTTTCAGTAATTTTACATTGAAATTAGAGTTTGGCAAAGTCTATTGTCAATCTTTTTTTTGCGGATATAATAGCGTTGCAAAGTTCAAACGCACAAAACATGCAGGAAATATGCAGATTTTGCTTTGAAGAATATGGGAAAGAGAGCATGAATTCTGTTTGAAATTATAGGGAACAGAAGCAATGGTCTGGGGGATTTTTCAAGGTATATATGTCTTTTGTGCGAAAGAATGCATCTTCGTTTTATAACTATGCAACGACATTTTTACAGAAGCAAAAGGAGGAGCAGACA
>ULTM01019833.1_pt1 | contig 9855 bp, 7 predicted proteins | sample 1957641 | NCBI WGS metagenome assembly ULTM01 (sample SAMEA4835735, study PRJEB28245) | human gut metagenome | biome: gut microbiome; material: fecal sample | place: Denmark | collected 2008 | reverse complement strand
GGCTGCCGGTACCTTTGCGTTTATTGCGGTCATTGGGATTGTTCCGCGAATGGCACAAAGAACAAATACAAAACAGTATATTCCTTTTTATGAAGATACCATATTGTTGGGTGGACTGTTTGGCTGCCTTGTGTCGTGTTTGGATTGGAAACTTGGCTTACAAGGAATTCCGGCGCTGGTTCATGCATTGCTTTGTGGCATTTTTGTGGGAGTTTTGGCAATGGCTCTGGCGGAAGTGCTGAATGTAATGCCAATCCTTATGCGCAGGGCAAGGCTGAACAAAGGCATCACATGGTTTGTTGTGTCATTTGCTCTTGGCAAACTGCTGGGATCATTGCTGTATTTTCTCAAGGATGGATTTTATCAGCTGCCATAAAGCAAACAGTTTTAGAAAAGTAGTTGCAAATATAGAATCAGTATGTTAATATATAGAAACAAATGTACAGGACATGTGTACAATGGCATGTGAGAGCAGACGGAAAAAATAGATATGATGTTTCTGACCATTGCTTTTGATATTATTGGCGAAAAGAACGAAGGGGATGTTCTTTTCCATGGCGTTACGGCAGTGGTTTTTCTGATTGGGACGAATGTGGAAAAGTGGGTGAACATTCAATGGAACGAAAACGTATCTCAACAACAGAATTACGCAAACAAAACAGAAATCAGGTTTTTCGCATTATTTATGATGCGGAGGGGCCGCTGACAAAGCAGGAAATTGCCAAGCGGCTGCATATGAGTCTGCCAACTGTGACACAAAACCTCAAAGAACTCTTTGATGAAAATATTCTGACAGATGCAGGCGCGGATGAATCCACAGGCGGCAGAAAAGCACGATTGATTACCTTAAATAAGAACGTATACTTTTCTGTCGGTATCGAACTTTCTCCGAAGCATATTCGTTTTATCGCCATCAATCTGAAGGCGGAAGAACTGGCATATGAAAAATTGGAATATCCCTTCAGCAATACACCGGAATATCGAATGGTGTATGCCAAAAAACTGGAAGAGTTTCTGGATCGCTTTGGATTTTCCAGAGAACGTCTGCTGGGTGTCGGCATTACCATGCCTGGCATCATCAATGAGCAGGAGGGGATTGTGGAGATTGCGCCGGTATTGCAGCTCCACCACATGAAATTATCTCTGCTGACAGAGGTCATCCCATATCCTGTGTATGTGCAGAATGACGCTTCTGCTGGCGGCGTGGCAGAATGGTGGAATTATGATTGGCCTTCTGCCATGGCTTATGTATTCCTTGGAAAAGGCGTGGGTGGTGCGCTGATGATTGACGGAAAACCTTTTGAGGGGTTAAACCGCCGTAGTGCCGAATTTGGGCATATGTGTATTCACCCAGGCGGAAATCTCTACAATTGCGGACGTCAGGGGTGTTTTGAGTCCTATTGTTCGTCTTCCGTATTGAGTGATGATTTGGGAATGGACATCAAGGACTTTTTCCAGAGATTGGAGGAAAAAGATCCTTATATTATGGGGGTTTGGAATCAATACGTTTCTCATTTGGTGACAGCGATTCATAATATCCATATGGTTTTGGACTGTGAAATTGTCATTGGCGGTATATTGACGCCTTATCTTGAGGATCATATGCCTATGATTCGCAAAAAGCTTCAGGAAAAATCTTTCTTTCCCGACGAGGAACGATATATCCATTTGGGCAGATGCCAAGGAAAGGCAAACTGCATCGGCGTAGCGCTGCATTTTATCGCAGAGTTCCTGGAACAGATCTAAAAAAGACATGTAAAAAGTGCATTGTTTCATCAAGCTATTGGCTTGTGAACAATGCATTTTTTTGACTCAAAACATAGGAAATAACGAGGTTTTTTTGAATAAATAATGATGGCTTCTTTTTGTGCATATTAGAATACAAGTTAGAATTCACTTAGAAAAATAAACAAAAAGGCAAGTAAGTTTTTATTGTAATACTCGAAATATAGTAACTTCCGCTAGGTATATTGACATTGATGATGGGAATTGATACAATATGCACATAACTTAGAGAAAGCACATTTATAAAACTATTTTTGCTTTCTTAAAAAAGGTTATCAATATGGAGAGGAGATGTATCAAACATGAACAAGAAATTTTTCGCTTCCTTGATGGCAATGGTTATGGTCTTAGCTTAGCAGCTTGCGGTGGCAGCAGCGAACCCGCAGCTGAAGGCGACACAGCTGAAGGTGGCGCAGGCGGCAAAATCGGCGTATCTATGCCTACACAGTCTCTGCAGCGTTGGAACCAGGACGGCTCTAACATGAAAGCTGAATTGGAAGCAGCAGGCTATGAAGTTGATCTGCAGTACGCAGGTGACAACGACATTCCTACACAGGTATCTCAGATTGAAAACATGATCGCAGGCGGCTGTGAAGTTCTGGTTGTAGCTGCAATCGACGGTTCTTCCTTGACAACAGCTCTGCAGGGCGCAGCTGAAAAAGGCATCCCTGTGATTGCTTATGACCGTTTGATCATGGATTCCGAAGCAGTATCTTACTATGCAACATTCGATAACTACAAAGTAGGTCAGATGCAGGGTCAGTACATCGTTGACGCTCTGGATCTGGAAAACGCAGAAGGTCCTTTCAATATTGAATTGATAACAGGCGCACCCGACGATAACAACGTAAACTTCTTCTTCGGCGGTGCTATGGATGTTCTGCAACCCTACATCGACAGCGGTAAACTGGTAGTTCCCTCTGGCCAGACAGAAAAAGCTCAGTGTGCAACAGCTAACTGGTCCACAGAAGAAGCTCAGAAACGTTTCGAAAATATCATTTCTTCCGTTGGCTATGGCCCTAACGGCGTGAAACTGGATGCAGTTCTTTGCTCTAACGACTCCACTTCCTACGGTGTACAGAACGCACTGCAGGCAGCTGGCTACACAGCAGACAACATGCCCATCATCACTGGTCAGGACTGTGATAAACCCAATGTGAAAAACATCGTTTCCGGTCTGCAGTCCATGTCCGTATTCAAAGATACACGTACACTGGCTGAAAAAGTTGTAGGCATGGTTGACGCTATCATGAAAGGCACAGAACCTGAAATCAACGACACAGAAACATACGACAATGGCACAGGCGTAATTCCTTCTTACCTGTGTGACCCCATTGTAGTAACAGTTGATAACTACAAAGAAATGTTGATTGACTCCGGTTACTATACCGAAGCAGACATTGCTTAAGACCCAATCAAGACTCTCAACAGGGTGAAAGCCGCTGATGAGGGCGGGCGGCAGAGTAACTGCCGCCCGTTTATTTTGCAAAAGAATATGAAAGGAGGGGTTTCAGTGGCAAAAACTATATTGGAAATGCGCAATATCATAAAAACATTCCCTGGGGTAAAAGCCCTGGACAATGTTAATCTGCAGGTGGAAGAAGGGGAGATCCACGCTTTGGTAGGTGAAAATGGTGCTGGCAAGTATACATTGATGAACGTGCTCAGCGGTATTTATCCCTACGGCTCTTATGAGGGCGATATTATTTATCAGGGTGAGGTTTGTCAGTTCAAGGGCATCAAAGACAGTGAAGCAAAAGGGATTGTTATCATCCATCAGGAACTGGCACTGGTACCATACTTATCCATCGGTGAAAATATGTATCTGGGCAATGAACGGGGCAAGAAATTCCACATTGACTGGGACGAAACTTATAACAAAGCAGATGCTCTGCTGAAGGAAGTAGGTCTGCACGAATCTTCTCACACATTGATTAAAGATATTGGTGTCGGCAAACAGCAGCTGGTAGAAATTGCGAAAGCATTGTCTAAAGATGTTAAGCTGCTGATTCTGGACGAACCCACAGCATCATTAAATGAATCTGATAGTAAGGCGCTTTTGGAATTACTGCTGCAGTTCAAGTGCCAAGGAATGACCGCATTATTATTTCTCATAAATTAAATGAAATTTCTTATGTAGCAGATAAAATCACTATCATCCGTGACGGTTCCACCATCGAAACACTGGTAAAAGGTGCGGATGACTTCTCTGAAGAACGTATCATCAAAGGTATGGTAGGCCGTGACATGTCCAGCCGTTTCCCTAAGAGAGAATCTCATATCGGTGAGGTTATGCTGGAAGTAAAAGACTGGACAGTATATCATCCGCAGTTTGAAGGCAGAAAGGCTTGCGACAATGTTTCCATGAATGTCCGTAAGGGTGAAGTTGTCGGTATCTCCGGTCTGATGGGCGCAGGACGTACAGAACTGGCCATGAGTATGTTTGGTCACAGCTATGGCGCAGACATCAGCGGTACTTTAAAACTGCATGGAAAAGAAGTACATCTGAAAACAATCAAACAGGCCATTGAAGCAGGTCTTGCTTATGTAACAGAAGACCGAAAAGGAAATGGCTTGGTTTTGACAAATCCTATCCGTGTTAATACGACATTGGCACGTATGGAAAAAGTATCTCGTCATGGTGTTATTGACTTTGACGCAGAACGGAGTGTAGCAGAAGACTATAAAAACGCGCTGCACACCAAAACGCCCAGTATTGAACAGAATGTCGGCAATCTTTCCGGCGGTAACCAGCAGAAAGTATTGCTGGCAAAATGGATGTTTGCTGACCCTGATGTCCTGATTCTGGACGAACCCACAAGAGGTATTGACGTTGGGGCAAAATATGAAATCTACTGTATCATCAATGATCTGGTTGCAGAAGGAAAATCTGTTATCATGATTTCTTCCGAACTGCCTGAAATCTTGGGTATGAGTGACCGTGTTTATGTTATGAATGAAGGTCGTATGGTAGCCGAACTGCCTATTGAAGAAGCTACCAGTGAAGTAATTATGTCTAAAATCCTGCAGTCCAGTGCAAAGAAATAAGAAAATGTAGGGAGCGTTCTCCGTATGAATAAAGTAAAAGCGGCCATGAAGAAAAATACCATGCTTTTTGTATTGGTAATCGTCACGGTCTTATTCCAAATCTTAATCACTATTAATGGCAAAGGTTCCATGTTTGCGCCGACAAACGTGTCTAACCTGATTATGCAGAACAGTTACGTTGTAATTCTGGCAACTGGTATGTTGCTGTGTATTCTGACTGGTGGTAACATCGACTTGTCCGTTGGTTCCATCGTTGCTTTGGTAGGTGCCGTTTCCGGTATCCTTATCGTAAACATGCAGGTAAATATTTATGTTGCAATGATCGCATGTCTGGCAGTAGGTCTTGCAATCGGTATCTGGCAGGGCTTCTGGATCGCCTATATGAACATTCCGCCGTTCCTGGTAACTCTTTCCGGTATGCTGGTATGGCGTGGTCTGGCAACAGTTCTTCTGAATGGTACTACCATTTCTCCTTATCCTGACAACTACCTGAAATATTTTACATCTTACATCTCTGGCGGCGATGCTAACAGCACATTGATCATCTCTCTGGTAATTGGTGCTGTATGCTGCGTAGTTATGTTTGCAATTTCTCTGTATGCGCAGGCGAAAAAACGCAGAAAAGGTTACGAAACTGGCAATACAACTATGCTGATCATCAAACAGGCAATCATCGCAGTGGTTATTATGGCTGCATGCTACCTGCTGGGTAAAAACAAAGGTATCCCTGTTGTACTGATCCTGCTGGCAATCGTTGTATTAGTATATGACTACCTGACAACACGTACTGTTCCCGGTCGTCACCTGTATGCACTGGGTGGCAACGCAAAAGCAACACAGCTTTCTGGTATCGACACACGTAAGATCATGTTCGGTGCTTATGTAAATATGGCATTCCTGTCCGCAGTTGCAGCTCTGGTCTGCGTAGCACGTTTCAACTCCGCAGCTCCTTCCGCTGGTACTAACTACGAAATGGATGCGATCGGCGCTTGCTTCATCGGTGGTGCTTCCGCATACGGCGGTACTGGTACCGTAGGCGGTGCCGTAATCGGTGCGATCTTCATGGGTATCCTGAACAATGGTATGTCTATTCTGGGTATCGACGCAAACTGGCAGAAAATGATCAAAGGTCTGGTACTGCTGTTTGCCGTAGTATTTGACGTTGTAAGTAAAAAACGTTCCAAATCCTGATTATTAAGGAGGCTTTACAATGAATTATTTGCTGGGTATCGACATTGGTACCTCCGGTACCAAAACGGTGCTTTTTGATGAAGCAGGTCATGGGGTTGCCTCCTATACAGGGGAATATCCTATGGCACAGCCTAAAAATGGGTGGGCTGAACAAGATCCTGCAGGCTGGTGGAAAGCTGTTGTAGACGGCATCCGCGCTGTTCTCGCAAAGAGCGGCATTGACGCAGGAGAAATTCGTGGCATTGGTTTATCTGGTCAGATGCATTCTTTGGTGTTGCTGGATGAAAAGGGTGAAGTGCTTCGTCCCTCCATCCTGTGGTGTGATCAGAGAACAGCTGTGGAATGTGAAGAAATCCACGTTTTGATGGGCGGCAAAGAACGCTACATCGAAATCACAGCAAACCCTGCACTGACAGGTTTTACTGCTGGGAAAATCCTTTGGGTAAGAAAACACGAACCTGAAATTTATGCAAAAGCACGCCACATTTTGCTAGCGAAAGACTATATCCGTTATAAACTTTGTAATGTATTTGCGACAGAAGTTTCTGATGCTTCTGGTATGGGCCTGCTGGATGTGCCGAATCGCTGCTGGTCTCAGGAAGTATTGGAAAAACTGGACATTGATCCCGCAATGCTTGCAAAAGTATATGAAAGTCCTGAAGTAACAGGTACCATCACTGCTGAAGCGGCTGCACTGACAGGCTTGAAAGAAGGTACCATCGTTGTTGGCGGCGCTGGTGACAACGCAGCGGCAGCTGTTGGTACAGGTGTTGTAGAAGATGGCAGAGCTTTTGCAACAATCGGTACTTCTGGTGTGGTATTTGCCCACACAGATAAGCTTTCCATCGACCCTCAGGGCAGTACATACTTTCTGCTGCGCAGTTCCAGGCGCATGGCATGTAATGGGGGTTACACTGGCAGCTGGTCAGTCCCTGAAATGGTATCGCGATAACTTCTGTGATGCGGACAAAGTGGAAGCAGATAAACAGGGTGTAGATCCTTATGATCTGATGACAGCAGAAGCTGCAAAAACACCTATCGGCTCCAACCGCCTGATTTATCTGCCTTACCTGATGGGTGAAAGAACACCTCATTTGGATCCTGATTGTCGTGGTGCTTTTGTTGGTCTGTCTGGTATGCACACCAGATATGATCTGGTGCGTGCCGTTATGGAAGGGGTAACATTCAGCCTCCGTGACTGTGCAGAAATCCTTCGTGGTATGGGCGTACAGTCTGATGTGATTCTGGCTTGTGGTGGCGGCGGTTCCTCCGCTTTCTGGCGTCAGATGATGGCAGATATTCTGGGATGTCCTGTTGCAACTACTATCAGTAAAGAAGGCCCCGCTTTGGGTGTAGCAATCTTGGCAGGCGTTGGCGCCGGTTTGTATCCTTCCGTACCAGAAGCATGCAGAAAGACCGTTGGCGTAAACGCTTCTCAGGCACCTGTTGTAAAACATGTGGCTGAATATGATAAATTCTATGAAATCTACCGTGGCCTGTATCCTGCATTGAAGGATAGCTGGCACAAACTGGCAGAATTATAAAGAGAAGGTGAAAATATGAAAATCGAATCTGTATTCGATGCATCTTTCCGTCAATACGGAAAGGTAGTGGAAGGACTGCATTTGGATGAACTGTTGGCAGCTCTTTCCAAAACAGAAAAAACCACAGATGGTGTCATCTATGTTCCCGGTGATGATTCTTTGGAAAATACACCTGCGAAAAAAGAACTGGAAGACAATGTATATGGCGGAATGCCCATTCAGATTGGTTTTTGCAATGGAACAAATACAAAATTGAACTGCGTGGAATATCATCGTGACAGCGAAATCAATATTCCTTGTGAAGATATGATTCTGCTGCTTGGTAAACAGGCTGATATTACCCCAGACTACCATCTGGATACAGCAACCATCCGTGCCTTTTTGGTACCTGCCGGAACAGCGGTGGAAGTATATGCTACAACACTGCATTATGCACCTTGTGAAGCAAAGAAGGGTGCAGGCTTCCGCGTAGCTGTGGTACTGCCCAAAGGCACAAACACAGATAAACCGGAAATTGCAGCATTGCACGCAGAAGATACCCTCCTGCGTGCAAGAAATAAATGGCTCATCGCCCATGCCGATGCCAGCGAAGCCGGAGACGGTGCATTCGTTGGCCTGGACGGAGTTAATATTGACATTGCAAACGAAATTTAAAGAGAAGACATATTTTGAAAGAGAGGTAATCTATCATGCAGAATATTCCGGTAGTAAAAATGGGTATCATTTCCGTTAGCCGTGGATGTTTCCCTATTGAATTGTCCGAAATGCGTCGTCATAATGTTGCAAAAGCTTATGGCGCTGATTTGTATGAATGCCCCATTTGTGTAGAAACAGAACTGGATGCGAAAAAAGCAGTAGAAGATGTAAAAGCTGCTGGTGTTGACGCACTGGTTGTTTTCTTGGGCAACTTCGGCCCTGAAACACCTGAAACTATGATCGCTGATATGTTCGATGGCCCTCTGATGTACACATGTGCAGCAGAAGGTGACGGCGACCTGATGAATGGCCGTGGCAATGCTTACTGTGGTATGCTGAATGCTTCTTACAACCTGGGTCTGAGAGGCAAAAAAGTATACATTCCCGAATATCCTTGCGGTACAGCAGAAGAAGTTGCACAGCAGATTCGTGAATTTGTTCCCGTTGCAACAACATTGGTTGGTCTGAAAGGTCTGAAGATCTTCGCATTTGGCCCTCGTCCCAATGATTTCCTGGCTTGTAACGCGCCTATTAAAGCACTGTATGATCTGGGCGTAGCAGTGGAAGAACACTCCGAACTGGATCTGCTGGTAGCTTACAACAAACATAAAGATGACCCTCGTATCCCTGCCAAAGTTGAAGAAATGGCAGCAGAACTGGGCAATGAAAATCCTTATGCAGGCGTTCTGCCTAGACTGGCTCAGTATGAACTGACACTGGAAGACTGGATGAAAGACAATCTGGGTTGCTCCAAATACGCTGCATTTGCAAACAAATGTTGGCCTGCATTCCAGACAGAATTCGGATTCGTTCCTTGTTATGTAAACTCTCGTTTTACAGGCAGAGGCATTCCCATTTCTTGTGAAGTAGATATTTACGGCGCACTGAGCGAATACATTGGTCTGTGCGTATCCAACGCACCTGTAACACTGCTGGATATCAATAACTCCGTACCTGCACAGATCTACAATGAAGATATCAAAGGCAAATGCGATTATCGCCTGAATGAAACATTCATGGGCTTCCACTGCGGCAACACATGCTCCAGCCTGCTGTGCAATCCTCATATGAGCTATCAGCTTATCATGAAACGTCAGCTGGAACCCGATGGTGAACCTGATATCACAAGAGGTACTATGGAAGGCGACATCAAAGCAGGGGATATCACATTCTTCCGTCTTCAGACAACAGCTTCCACACAGCTGCGTGCTTATGTAGCACAGGGCGAAGTTCTGGATGTTCCTACACGTTCCTTTGGTTCCATCGGTATCTTTGCAATTCCCGAAATGAACAGATTCTATCGTCATGTTCTGATCGAAAAACAGTATCCTCACCACGGTGCAGTTACATTCGGTCACCACGGCAAAGCGCTGTTTGAAGTATTCAAATATCTGGGCGTAACAGATATCGCTTACAACCAGCCTAAATCTTTGCCTTACCCTACTGAAAATCCCTTTGCATAATTGCAAAATAGTTTGGAAATCCCTTTCTTTCAGGAAGTTTCGTGGATGACTTCCTGATAAACAGGCAGCCATATATGTGAACTGCATCCCATTTGTTAGACAGTATGATATACTGACTAACAAATGGG
>ULTM01008152.1_pt1 | contig 10172 bp, 19 predicted proteins | sample 1957641 | NCBI WGS metagenome assembly ULTM01 (sample SAMEA4835735, study PRJEB28245) | human gut metagenome | biome: gut microbiome; material: fecal sample | place: Denmark | collected 2008 | reverse complement strand
TGGCGGAGAAGGGGTCCGCGAAACCTAGTGAGACATCCACGAGACATCTGCGAGACATTTCCGAGACAAATCCGCGCACGACAAGGGTTTTTGCAGTACCATTGCCCCTAGAGTGAGACATCTCCGAGACATCTCTGAGACATCTTCGAGACATCATAGTTTATGGCGGACTTATGGCGCAGGTGAAGGTTACCGCGAAAAGCATAGCGGCGCTCCCGGATGGGATGCACAGGGTTGAACGTGGTCTGTACGTTCGAAAGAGAAAAGGCCGGCGGGACTGCTGGTTCTTTGTATACCAGATCATGGGGAAGCGGAAGGAGATCTCGATCGGACCTCTGGAGAGCGTGACGATCACGCAGGCGCGTGCAGAAGCTGACCGCTTCCGGCACCTGATCGATACGGGCGTTGATCCTCTGGGCGCGAAAAAGGAGAGGCTCAAGTCTATGCGCGATGCCGGGGGTGATGACGACGCGCCGTACACGGTCTCGCAACTGATCAATGATGCGTTGCCAGTCGTTACAGAAACTAAGCGCTGGAGAAACGCAAAGCATGCGGGCCAGTGGGAAAGTACTCTGCGGACATATGCCGAGCCGATCATTGGCAGCGTACCCGTTGAAGACGTAACGCGAGAAGACATCCTTGCCGTTCTGCGTCCGATATGGGATGAGAAAACCGAGACAGCAAGCAGGCTTCGCGGAAGGCTGGAGTCGATCTTCAGCTTTGCGATCGCGACTGGGAAGAGACAGGGACTGAACCCGTGTCTGTGGCGCGGAAACCTCGAGCTGTTTCTTCCACCTCCGAGCAAGGTCAAAACCGTCGAGCATCACGACGCGCTGACTGTCGACGAGGCAAAGGAGCTCTTTGACCAATGGCGGCCACCAAAGAGCATCACGGCGTGCGCGATCCTGTTCGGTGCTCTGACTTGCGCCCGTGTCGGAGAGTTCGTGCCGGCTAGGTGGGATGAGATTGATTTCGAAAACAGGGTGTGGAATTGTCCGCCGGAGCGACGGAAGGACGGCAAGCGATACCCGCACCGAGTTCCTCTTTCTGACCAGGCGCTTTATGTGCTTGGCTTGATAAAGAGAAAGAGCGAGTACATCTTTGCGGGCGCATCTGGCCCTCATATCAGCAAAGAGACGCCCCGTGTCATCATTCAAAAGAAGCTGAAGCACGGCACCATGCACGGCTTCAGGTCGACGTTTCGCGACTGGGCGGCAGAGAACGGCTTTGACCGCGTGCTCGCTGAGAAGAGCCTGATGCACGCGACGGGGAACGAGGTTGAACAGGCTTATCAGCGAAGCGATTTGCTCGAGCAAAGGAGGCCGCTTTTGCAAGCCTGGGCGGATGAGGTTTACGGAGAATGCGATGAGTGAGTCAGAGTTCAGCGACTATGTGGTCTATGTTGACGAAAGCGGAGACCCGAACCTAAAGAAGATTAACCCTAATTTTCCGGTGTTTGTGCTGACACTATGCGTCGTAAAGAAAGAGGTATACGCGGAAAAGATCATCCCCGAGATGTCGAAGTTTAAGTTTCGTCATTTTGGTCATGACATGGTCGTTTTGCACGAACGTGACATCCGGAAACAGACAGGCGACTTCAAGGGGCTCTTACATCAAGACAAGTTCTTGGATGAGCTCACTGAGATTATTGACGCTTCAGAGATGACGCTAATTGGTGTGGTGATTAATAAGCCCGCTTTGAATAAGCGTTATTCGAATCCATATGAGCCGTACAGCCTTGCGATGGAATACGGCTTAGAAAGGTTGAGAGACTTTCTGAAGGAAAACTCAAATTTCGATGGAAAGAAAACGTTTGTTATATGCGAATCGAGAGGTCTCAAGGAGGACAAAGAGCTAGAGCTGGCTTTCAGGCGGATCTGTGACGCCGAAAACCGAAATGGGGAAAGATATCCGTTCTCTCTGAAAATTGTTCCGAAGTCCATAAACTCAAATGGGCTCCAGTTGGCAGACCTTACAGCCAGACCGATTGGGCTATTCGTTATGCGGCCCGATCAACAAAACAGGACGTACGAAATCCTCAAAAAGAAGTTCTGGATGGGGAGGTCTGGGTACACATACGACGGGAACGGCCTAAAGGTTTTTCCCTTGTGGGAGCACGATGACGTACCATGGCTACAGAAAAGCGAAAAGCCTGCAGTCGATCCGCAGGCTTAGCGCCGGATGGGTAAACCCCCGTCCCATTTGCCTTCATGGTAGCACCTTTGATATATAGCTGCAACCGAAAACAAAAAATCCCCCGATGCAGTATGCGCCGGGGGGATGTTTTAGGGGGCCGCGTTTCTCAGCCTCAGCTGCTTGTCGCAGCGCTTCTCATAGTTTGAGTCAGAGAGCCATCGGTCTAGGACCTCCTTCTTCCAGAACATGCCGCCGGGGAATCGCTTCCCCTGCGGGATGATGCGCTTCGCGATCCAACGGTCGACAGTGCGCGGGGACTTGCCGCCTAGATACTCACCGACCTGTTTTTTGTTCAACCATCCTTCCATCATTCTCCTCCGTTTTTGAATTTTCCAGTCTCTTGAAGCTCGCCAAGGAAGGCGTCATCTTCTAGCTCCCATTGCCTGACTTGCTCGTAGTGCTTGCCGAGAATGAAGCGCTCGTGCGCCTCGAGGAGGCCTGGGGTCTCGCGGATGTTCCCGTGTGTGTTGTGCTTGAGCACGTTGATAAGCGCTTGACGCTCGTGCTCGTAGGCATACTCCATCAACTCCTGCGCGACGATGAGGCCGTGCTTCACGGGCTCGAGGTTCGCGGCCGGGATCGTCTGGCCGTGATTGCGCAGGCGGGCGCAGACGACGGTCATGAAGGCGGCGTGTTGGATGTCCTCGAGCAAATCCTGCTCGACCACGCCGAGACACTTGTGACAGAGCGCCCCGAGCATTAGCGTGCTGCTGATCTGGTTGAAGTCCGAGTAGTCCGTAGTGGTCGGCCAACGCTCAAGCGCGAAGAAACTGAGCGTGAATGCCTCGAGCAGAGAGTCCTTCTCCTGAAAGCCAAGCAGCCAACCAAGCTGTTCACAGCGTCGTCGTTGGCGGGTTTTCTGGTGCTCGAGACTTGCGATTGTCCTGCGCGCGTCGTCCGCGTCCTTGAACTTGCCCTGCGCGAACTTCTTTCGGATGGCGAGGTCTCGTGCACGCTGTCCTTTCTTCCGTGGTTTTTTGCTTACTGGCATGTGTGATCAGATAAAAAAAAGCCCTGTGCCAGGGCATGGTTCTGGATTGCATTCATCGCGCCGACTCCCAGTCGCGCAGTGCGTGAGTGAGCATGTATGCAGAGACCTTCACGCGCTCGAGTGCGGCAGGGTTTGCGCTCTGCCTCGCGGCGGAGAGCACTGCCGCGTACTTCTTTACTGCGTCTGCGATGCTGGCTGTGTCCTTGTTGTCGATAAGTCGGCTTGCGAGTGCGCGGAGATTTGAGGTCGACTGATCGCGATAAGACCATCTGAGCTCGCGACGGATGTCCTGGACGACGATTTCTGTTTCTGTCATCCCTCGTCCTCCTCTTTCTTGATTCGTTCGAGCTGGCGCGTGACCTTGGCGGTTCGCACGTGTGCCATGGCCGTCTCCAAGTTCGGGAAAAGGATTTTCAGTTGTGCGATCATGACCTCGGCGTCGGCAAGCTCCTCAATGAGGTTCATGTACCTGTCGATCCTGTCGTCTTCGCGAAGAGCAGCGGAGTACCGGATTGCTGCTGTCGCCGCCTCCGAGAACTCCTCTGCCGCCTTCACGATCTGATGCTCAGCACCGTAGTGCTTTGCAATGCGCTCCAGCCCTTCAGCGTACTTTTCTTCCGTCACTTTAGTGCTCCTTGTTCTGCCATTCCGAAAGCGATGTCCTCGATCATCGATCGCTTAACCGGGGGAATTATCACGGCCTTGGTCTCGGTCTTCTTCTCGGCTTTCTTCTCTGAGTTGTATGCACGGTACTCGTCAAGGGCGACTGCGGGGTCTGCGTACTTCTCGTCAGCCAGGCTCACGAGCGTGTTCTGATCGTCAGTGACGGATAAAATCCCCGCGTCGACAAGCTTCCACACGGTGGTCTTGAATGACGAGCATTGCGGACGCAGGCCCAACGCGCAGAACAGCGCCGACATGCGCATCGGGCCTTTCTCGCCGAGGAGTTCGAGGGCTTTGTCTGCCCTCACTCCGATGTATCCCCCATTTCTCATCTAATGCTCACGCTCTCGCGTGCCTCCAAGTGGCAGCCGGGGACCTCGACGCCGTCGAGCAGTGCCTGCTTGATGGCGACCTTGTTCGGGCTGACGATGTGCTTGACGGTCGTGTAGGCTTCGGGAAGGTTTGCGCCCTCGTCAATGGCCACGGCCTGCGTCGTGCGGATGCTCACGCTCACTCGGGCGGTCTTGACCTTGCCGGTCGCGTGTAGCGCATCGAGGAGCATGGACTTGAGGTAGTCGGATCGCTTCTGCATCGACTTGACGCGGGCGATCATGCGGTCGGCTTCGTCCTTGGCAGCCTTGGCCTCGGCATCGAGCTCGCGCAAGTAGAGCGCGGTCGCCTCGATCTTCTCGGAGGCTTCGGCCTCGACGGCATGGAGCGCGTCGGCAGAGAGGATTTCCCCAGTCTCTTCATCGACGACGATGTCATCCAGCGCAAAGCGCAGCGCCGGTGCGATTTCGTAGAGTTTCATTTTGCGTACCTATGAAAAAGCCCCGCCGGTTAGGGCAGGGCCGATTGAGAAAATTGGGTGTGGCTGTTACTGAGCAGTCAGGGCGCGGTAGCAGGACAACTGCTTCACGCTATAGCCGTGGCGATCGAGCATGTCCTCGATGGAACCGAGATTCATGCTCGTCACGGCTTCGTAGAAGCGAGGCGCGAAAGGCGACTGGAGGAGACGCATCAGCTTGAGGACGGTCTCGAGGTCTTCGCGGAAGAGGTACCTCCAGTAGTAGACGAAAGTCCGCAGGTTCTCGGCCTCACGCGCGGAGAGGACGATCGAGCCTGTTGGAATGGGGTGCAGACCGCAGTGAGGGCAGCCGCCGTCGTCGGGGTGCGCGGTGTGAGGCACCTCAGGCACGTCGAGCTCGACTTCTCTGATGAAGTCGAGGCAGTCTTCGAGCTGAGTGCGCGGCAGTTGGTCGTAGCGTGCGATCTGGTAGCGTGCCTTGATGGCGCGGTAGATCGTCCGATAGTTTGACGCGGTCTTATGCGCACGGATGGCGACTTCGCGCTGAATGGCGCGCTGCTCGGCGGGCGTGATTGTTTCCTGTGCTTCGTAGCGTCCAGTCTTGCGAATAGCAGGAAGAACTTCGGACGTGACCCAGCGCTTGAAGCGCTTTGCTGATTCGAGCTTGGAGCCGAAGATCAGAGCGTAGAGGCCGGACTCGTTGACGCAGTTGACCGTCTGAGCACGACCAAGCTTGTCCGTGATTTCCTGTTTGATGAGGTCTTCGGAATCGACGTGCTGAGATACAGCGTTCGAGGGCTTCTGAAAGCCGAGAGCTGAAGCTACGTCAATCGCGACGAAGAGAGGAAGATCGGGCGTTCCGAGCGTGCGGACTTGGGAGTTCTCAAAGGAGAAGCAAGCGGGGATAGACATGTGAAGTCTCCGTAAGAGTTTTGAAAACCCTCGTGCCATCCGCCAAGATGGTGAGCGAGGACTTGCAGGTTGGCGGACAGTCTTACGGAACTGCGCACCTTTCGGTGCCCCACAAGCCTCGCTCATAAGCAGAGACTTCGATGCACCCCTGTTTCAGGGGGGCATCCGCACGTAGCCAACAAAAACGCCGCTCAATCGAACGACTGGCGGCTACGCGCCGTAAGTTCGGGCCGCCAAGCCCGCGTCGCACCATTGCGGTGTCGACACGGGAAGCATACCCGAAACACAGGCGCGTTGTCAAAGCTAGTCCTTCCTTGTCCTTAATACATGCATTTCTTTCACGACCGCCCATCCTTTGTACTGCCGTTTTTTGATGTCGTTCAGTTCGAACTTTGTGCCGTCTGGAAGGTGCGGTTTGCAGTAGAAGATCTTGTCTCCCCTGGTGTGATCGAAGACCTTCACCCACTTTCCGTTGCTTTCGTGATACGTAATTGAGTGATACCGGCTTGTGTCGCCTTCAAAGTAGCACCATCCTTTCCCTTCCAGATCGCCCTCGGTGCAGCAGTAGGCGCGAGGCAGAATCGCGTAGATACATCTGTTGTCGATATGTGTCATGAGACAGACGCAGACGGGGTCGTGCATATCTCCGACCTTTTCGCCTTTCCATTCAATCCAATTCATAGCTCAGTCCTTAATGTTGGCGGGTTGTCTTATTCGTCATAACGTGGACGGGATTCGAGCCATGCGTCGACCTCGTCAAGGCGCCATGCGACACAGTTCGCGCCAAGTTTGATGGGCTTCGGAAAGTTTCCTTCCCTGACCCAGCGGCGCAACGTCGCGTTGCCAATTCCGCCTAACATCTTTCGAAGCTGGATAGCACGAATGAGCGCAGGACGTTCGTTTTGTTTCTCGTTTATCGATTTCATGAGTAGCTTCCGTATGAAAAAAGCCCCCAGCTTTCGCCGAGGGCTGATAAAAGAAAACCCCGTGACTGGTGCCGACGGGGCTGTAAGTATCGATGTGGTCGATGGTTATGCAACCATCAAGAGCGCAACAATCAGCAAGATTGCACTTGCGCACATTCCGAATTTTGAAAAACCTGATGTTTTTGTCAGGCTAACAAGGAAGCCTACAGCACCAAGTGTGCAAAGGTTCCAAACGACAAGCTTTGTGAGGTCTGGATCCCCTGCGTTGGCGAGGGAGACGTTCACGTTGATGACGCTGAAAACCGCGACGAAGATAGCCAGAAGAGCCAAAACATTGGTGTAGATGTTCTTCTCCGTGGACTTCAGTTCGTCGATCTTTTGTGCCGCGCGGGACATCGCAGACTTGTAGACGTCCTTGTAAGTGCCCATGCCAATGTACTGTTTTTCCTGTTGGAACGTACCGTTGTAAGGGTGTTCAACGTCTTCGCTCAACTGTTCAAACATGATGCTGGCAATGCCGCACCCTTGTTTGAGCGTGATCTCCGACGCAGAAACGTTGGTTACTCTGAAGAAGACTGGCGTCTTGTGTCCGGGATAATAAACGGGAGCCGTCAACAATAGCCCCTGTCGAATCCTGCTGTTTCTGAGCGTAACCTTTGCGGCCATGTTGTCTGGCAGAGAGATGTTTTCTTTGCAACGGACAAAAACAGATTCCATCGGCTGAAGCTCAACGAACGAAACTTCCTTCTCGTCCAGTCGATAAAAGGTTTCAGAGGTCAGGTCGTACCCAATAGCCTGAACCTGCTGCTCGTTGTAAGGGCTGAGCAAGCGCGTGCCCTGAGCTTTGATTTGTCTATCCGTAAGCATGATCGTCATCCTGTACCAAGGAAAGTGCGACGAATCGGCTTTCCTCAAAACGGGGATTATATGCCGCGTGTGGATTTCTTGCTTTGTGAAAGCCCCCGGCAGTGCCGAGGGCTTGAGTTATTCGAAAAAATCGAATGACTGATCAATTTGACAGCGTTGTCAAGATGGTCAGAAGGGTACGTCAGAGTCGTATGCCGGCTCAGGATCGCGTCGCTGTGCGGCAGGCTTGGCCTGCGCCGGATTCTCATCGTTGTCCTTCTTTGAACGCAGGAGCTGGATCTGCTCAGCGATGATCTCCGTCACGTAGCGTTCTGCGCCGTCTTTCTCATACTTGCGTGTGCGCAGACGACCTTCGACATAGAGCGGGTCGCCCTTTGCCGTGTAGTCGCGTATGATCTCCGCTAGTCGACCGAATGCGCAGATGCGGTGCCACTCGGTCTCCTGCTGGACGTTGCCGTCCTTGTCGCGCCACTTGCGTGACGTGCCGAGGGAGAGATTCGCGATGACGTGATCGCCTACGCGGATCTGGGGATCGTTGCCGAGATTCCCGATGAGGATGATCTTATTCACTGATGCCATTGTTAGCTTCCTCCTGTGTAGCCTGTTCGGTCATTGCTTGTTCAAGTTCGTGACGACGAGCTCTGAATGCTTGCGCGATCTTTTCGCGGTCTTCGTAGCAGAGACCCTTGGAGGCAATCTCCTTACCCATTGCCATTAGCTCGTCGGGTGTTTCGGCGCTGATTGTGCGGGACATAAGGTCGGCGAATTCGTCTGGCGTGACGCCAGCGCTATCGAGCCACTTCTTGATCTCTGCGCCGACCTCCGGTGTGAGAATTAGCGGATCAGTGCGAGAGGAGAAAAGTCCGGTACGGTCTTTCGACGCGTTCGCAAAGTGCCCGTCGTGGACGAGATCAAACATGATCGTGAACTCATAATCGACTCCGTCGCGCTGCTCGACCTTCATGCCGAGCTTCTTGATGACCTTCTTACCGTTGACGTCCTCTTGCGCCATCTCTGTCTTACTCCGCATCGTCGCGATGATGTGGAGTTTACTGGTGAGCATTGCGTCGACAAACTGTCGATGGCGAGGTGTCATCTCGTTCCAGGCAGACCACGAGTTCCCGCGATAGCGTGCCTTCGCAATGCGTTCGACTTCCTCAAGACAGCCGCCCTTGCCGTTCCATTCATGCGTCATCGAGTCGATGATGAGAATGTCGTAGCCTGCGTCCTCGGCCGCCTTGATGGCTTCCGTGTATCGCTCTGGTGTGAAGGGCGCGTCCAGATCGAGAACGTCGAACTCAGGCATGCCGGACATGTCAGCGTAGAGAGATGCTGAACCGCGCTCCGTGTCGATGACGGCGATCTTGCCGCCGATCCCCTTGGCGAGCAGAAGAGCGCCGTAGGTTTTGCCGGAGCCAGATGTTCCCGACAGAGCGAGGCGAAGTTTTGAGGCGCTGCGAACGGCCTTTTTGAAAGTGAATGTCATGATGCGTTGTCCTCAGAAAGGTATTTCGTCGTCGTTGATCGCGTAGAAGTCTTCGAGAGTCTTGTCGTAGATCGGCTCGGGACGCTTTGCACGTTCGCCGAACCACTGGGCTCGCTCGAACTCGTCGCGGCTGGCGTACTCGGGGTACGGGTCGAAGTCGACCTCGTCCTCAGGCTCGGGCATCGGTAGCTCGAGCGGCTCAAGTGAAGTGATCGTCATGCTTACTCCTCCGGGCATTCAAAGCCTGCTTCGGGGTGGAGAAGGCAGTCGACGCGGTACGCGATCATGCGTTCTGCTTCGTCGAGTGACTGATCGAGCTCTTCGCGAAGGCGCTTGGTCGCGAAGCAGACGTCGTCAAAGCTGTCTGCCCGGTTAAGGTCGGTCAAACGGTCGAGGAGAGCGCCGCTAGCGCCGGGGTTGGAGAGGTATGCCTCGAGCACGCCTCTGGTGTCGAAGATCGCGCAGCGGTGCACCATTGCGTCGCGGTCATGTCCGTGCGCGGCGCGGGCGACGACGTCATGCGCATAGTCAGTTAGGGTTTTCATTCCATGCTCCAGTAACAAGCGCGCCGAGGATGATGGCCAGCGCTCCGATGAAAGTGATGAGCGTCCAGACGCGTCCAGGGCGCTCGCATGAAAAAGGCTCAGGGGCTTTCGCCGGCTGAGCCTTGGGTTTGGGTGCGGGCTTGAGCTGTCCGCGATGTCGGTGATTGATCTTCATGTCGATGTCCTGCGGAATGTGATCGATGATCTTGACGGGATCGGAGAAGCTCATGCGGCCTCCTCCTCTTCACGCTCCTGCCAGAGCACGCGAAGCTCTTCGAGGCAGTCCTCCATGATGTCCTTGTCGAGCCCCGCGTCGTTGGCTGCTTCGGTGAACTCTTCGATTGTGACGAGCTCGCCTCCGGCTGTAAGCGTGTCGAGATCGAGCTCGTACCCGTCGACGAGAATCGGCTGCTCGTCGGGATACTCGTCGTACACCGACGGGACGCCGCCCATACCGAAGTAAAAAACGTTGCTCATGCGAAGTACCTCAATGCGATGACCGTGAGACCGATTGCAACGATGCCGCCGATCGTGAAAAGGCGATGTCCGAACGTGATGGTGTCTTCGGACGTAGGCTCGTACTGGACGAGCTCGTCGGCGCTGCGGCCGGTGAAGAAATCGAGAAGAGACATAGCTTTCTCTCCGGTTGGGAAAATGAAAAAAGGCATTCAGATGCCGCCCTAGGAGATGCCACGCCGAAGTGGCCGGCGGCACGTGAATGCCTTCTGATGAAAGTGGGGTGAGGGAGCCGGGGTGAACGCAAAAGCCTCTCGCCTGC
>ULTM01038863.1_pt1 | contig 10258 bp, 6 predicted proteins | sample 1957641 | NCBI WGS metagenome assembly ULTM01 (sample SAMEA4835735, study PRJEB28245) | human gut metagenome | biome: gut microbiome; material: fecal sample | place: Denmark | collected 2008 | reverse complement strand
TAATTAATTATTTATCTCGCGTATATATATTTCTACAACCCCATGTCAAATGTGCCAAATGTGTCATCGTTTCCCTTTCTCCATGTCTTCCCGGCTTTTGCTCTGTGTCACGAGATAAACACCTGTGAAGACCAAGACAGCCGACAGGACTTTCTGCCAGGAAAGGGTGTCCTGGCCGATCATGACGGCAATGAACGAGGCGACGATCGGCTGCACGTAATTGTACATGCTGACCGTTGTCGGGCGGATTCTCTTCAACGACATCGGGATGAGCAGATAGGGAAGGAACGTCGCCCCGAAGAGGACGTAAAAGATCGCACCCAGTTCCGTGAAGTCCCAAACCTCCCGGTGGAATGCAGGAGCGTCGAGCACATGCCGGAAAGTGAAGGGAACCAGCGTCAGCGTTGTGAAGAGGAACATCCATTTCATCATCGTGACCGATGAATAGCGCAGGGAGAGCGGCTTCGACAGAACCAGGTAAATGGCATACATCAACCCACTGACAATCATCATCATGTCGCCGTCGAGGCTGCTGATACTGTCGGTAGCGTGCGTGGAACTGAAAACAAGCAGCAGGCCGCCGCTGACCCCCATGAACACACCGAACGACTTCTTCCGGGTGATCGGCTCCTTCAGTATGACGACGGCCAGCAGCAGGACGAAGATCGGCACGGCGGTGGCGATGATGGAGGCGTCGACTGGAGAAGAACGGTTCAGCCCGACGATGAACAATCCCTGATTGATCCCCACTCCGCAAAGGGCGCATACAAAAAGCATCCCCAAGTCTTTCAACGGCACTTTCTCTTTTACCGTGAAGAGAGACACGATCCAGAACATCACACAGGCGAAAGCCATGCGCATGATCGTAAGACCTTCGGGGGGAACGTGTGCCGGCAGCAGATATTTGGATATCGGCATGTTGACGGCAAACAGGATATTGGTTATCAATATCAGGATGTGACCTTTCAGTTTCTCGCTGTTCATGACAAGTGTTCTTATTTATAACGCTCTTTTTCTTTGATAAACCCGTTGCGGAACGCGTAAAGGAGTTTTTCGAGATCATGGATCTGTTGTTGCAGGTCCGCCCCCTTGTCTGTGTCCTTGACCATCTGGCGGTGGGAGTTCAGTTCGACGACGATGGTGGTCGAACGGATGTCTTTGCCCTCCTTGATGGCCTGGTCGGTCGACAGGAACGGTTCGTGCTGTACAAGCTGGAAGCCGCGCGAATGGTAGACCAGGGTATAACCTGCAATGCCTGTCTCCGGGTGGTAGGCTTTGGAGAAGCCGCCGTCGATGACAAGCAGTTTCCCGTTTGCCTTGATCGGGTTCTCGCCTTTGATGGAGCGTACGGGGACATGTCCGTTGATGATGTGGCGGTGCCGGCCGGTGACGCCGAACTCGTCCAGCAGCATGTCACAGACCGATTCTTCTTCCCGGAGGGAATAGTAGGCGCCTTTTTCCTCCTTCTGCACCGATTTGTCGTCGATGAAGCAGCGTTCGAAAGTCGCCATCCGGCTCTTGTCGAAGAGAGGGGAGTCTTTGCCTTCCCAAAGATACCAGATGTAATCCATCGCGAAGTCCTTCTCCGGGCTGTCGTCGGCATCGAAATAGGCGGTGCGCACCAACTGGTCCACTTTATCCAGCAGGGCTTTGCCCTTATATTCCGTTCCTTCGATACGGATCGCCTTGAGCGTGCCGTCCGGGTTCATCGGGACGGAGGCATGGAAAAGCAGGTTGGAGTTGCAGACCTGGTACATGCTGCCGTGCGTGAACAGACAGCGCATGTGCTTTTTCAGTTTCTCGCTACATTCGAACGAGTGCTTGATGCGCCGCATCAGTTCTTCTTCTTCGATCGAAAGGGCATAGGGGTCCTTGGCATTGAGAGTCGGCCAGTTCTTGTCTTTCAACTCGTATTCCTTTCCTTCGATACGGATCGTCCCGCGGTGGAGGTCGATATGGTGGAGCAACAGGCGGTCGTCCATCCCGAATTCCGGACGGCGGCGGATGATCTCGCCTTCCAGCTTAAACTGTATGATCGTGATCGCCTTGTGCATGCGGGCGATCAGTTGGGTTGTCTTTTCATCGAAGGTCGCATCCGACGCGTTCGTACGCGGGATGAACAGTTCGCAGGGGTCGTCTCCATAGACTTCCATGGCGAATGTCGCCAAGGGCAGGAGGTTGATGCCATAGCCGTCCTCAAGGGTTGCCAGATTGCCGTAGCGCATGCACATGCGGATCACGTTGGCGATGCTCCCCGCGTTGCCGGCGGCGGCCCCCATCCAGAGGATGTCGTGGTTGCCCCACTGGATGTCGAAGTTATGGTAGTTGCAAAGCGTGTCCATGATGATGTGGGCGCCCGGCCCGCGGTCGTAGATGTCGCCGATGATGTGCAGCAGGTCGATCGTCAGGCGTTGGATCAGGTTGCACATGGCGATGATGAAGTCATTGGCCCGGCCGGTCGAGATGATCGTGTTGATGATCTGGTCCACATAGGCGGACTTGTTCGGCTCGTCGCTCGACTCGTGGAGCAGTTCCTGGATGATGTAGGAGAACTCCTTCGGCAGGGCCTTGCGCACTTTCGAGCGCGTGTATTTGGACGAGACGTTCCGGCAGACGCGTACCAGTTGGTTCAGCGTGATCAGATACCAGTCGTCCAGGTCTTTTTCGCGTTGCCGGATCAGTTCCAGTTTTTGTTCCGGATAGTAGATCAGCGTGCAAAGCTCCTTCTTCTCGAAGTCGCGCAGCGTGTTGCTGAATATCTCGTTCACTTTGCGCTTGATCGCACCGGAGGCATTTTTCAGCACATGGTTGAAAGCCTGGTGCTCGCCGTGGATGTCGGACAGGAAATGCTCCGTCCCTTTCGGCAGGTTCAGGATGGCCTCCAGGTTGATGATTTCCGTGCTGGCGTCTGCCACCGTCGGAAAGCTGCGTGCCAGCAGCGTCAGGTAGCGCAGGTCGTTTAATACGTGTTCTGCTGTTATATCTTTAGTCATACCCTATTTTTTTATTGTCAATCGATTGAAACGTCTCCAAAGTAACAGTCCGAGCGTGGTCAGGCTGATCGGGAAGCCGCACCAGATGCCGATGGCTCCCCAACCAAAGGTGAACCCGCACAGGTAACCGATGGGAAGTGCCAGTCCGAAGTGGCAGAAGAAAGCCATATAAGCCATGTATTTGACATCCGAGATGCCTCGCAGAGCGTTGGCGAAGAGGATTTGCAGCCCGTCGCCTGCCTGATACAGGATCACTGACCAGGCGAGCAGGGCGACCAGTTCGACCACCTCTTTTTCCGGAGTGATGATATATCCCATGATGTTACGGAAAATCCCGATCAGGAGAACAACGATGGCTGCCGTCCCCATGACCAGATGCAGGCCGGCAAAAGATGCGTGCCGTATGGCAGGCCAGTCGTTCCGGCCCCGGAAGTTGCTTACCCGTATGGTAACCGCCGCCGCTATGCCGTAATAGACCATGAAGCCGAGCGTGGTGATCACGCCTGCCACTTGGTGGGCGGCGAGTGCCGTGCTTCCCAGCCACCCCATCATGATGACACTCAGACTAAACGAGCCTGTCTCGACTCCCATCTGGAAGCCGACCGGCAGGCCGAGGCGGACCAGGTTGCCTATATTCGCCCGGTTGACTGTCCCTTTCTTGAACCCTTCCCTGTAAAGTTTGTAACGGGAATGCTTGGCAAACAGGACGCAGAATATCCCGAATGTCAGGATACGGCTGGCGAGTGTCGAGATACCGGCTCCGGTAAGCCCAAGTTCAGGACATCCGAAGTTGCCGTATATCAGCAAGTAGTTCCCGATGATGTTGAGCACGTTGGCTCCTAACATGACGCACATCGGGGTGACCGTGTCTGTCGTGCCGTCGCTGAACTGCTTGAACGAGTTGAACAGCATGGCGAAAATGACCGAGAAGAGTTGCAGGATATAGTAAGGCACGATATAGGGCATCAACTCTTCCGGCTGCTTCAGGATATGGATGTTCAGAAGCAGTGTCAACATGCAGAGGCTGAGTAGCAATCCCACGATGAGGTTGATACAAAGGCTGTTTTTCAGTGTCTCGCCTGCCTTTGCATATTCTTTCTGCGCAAAATACCCTCCGATGATGGGAGTCAGTCCATAGGAAAATCCCATCCCCGCGATGAACACGAGGTTGAAGAAGTTGTTGACAAACGAGGCGGCAGCCAGCTCGGCCGTACTGTGATGCCCGACCATGATGTTGTCGGCAAAGCCTACAACAATAATGCCCAGCTGTCCCAACATGATCGGGACACCCAGGCGTATCGTTTCTTTGTAATGTTCCTTGTAAACCGAAAGTTGCATCATTCCAAAACCTCTACCGACTTGATTACTACATTTTCCGTCGGGCGGTCTTGCTTATTTGTCTTTACTTGCTGGATCGCGTCTACTATGTCCAGGCCTTCCACCACTTCGCCGTAGACGGTGTACTGGTTGTCAAGGAAGGGCACGCCGCCGATCGTCTTGTAGGTCTCGCGCAGTTCGGAAGGCATCTTCGTCTCGTCTTTACGCTTTTCGACCTCCAGTTCGGTCTTGCCGATCAGGGTGTCGCGGAGCACGGCGAGCTCTTCTTTGTTGCCGCTGCGGTAGAGTTCCATGATCTTGGACTTGTTCTCTGTCTGGAGGCGGTTGAAGATGGCCTGTTTCAGGCGCCCTTCCATCTGCTTTTCCATCTGGCCGAGTTCGGCTTCCGAATATTTCTTGCCAGTGACGATATAGAACTGTGAGGCTGACGATGCTTTTTCAGGGTTCACTTCGTCTCCGGTGCGGGCGGCGCACAAGGCTCCCTTTTTATGGAAATATTGGGGATAGTTGAACTCTGCCGGAATGGTATAGCCCAAGTCGCCGGCTCCTAACTGCTTGTTCATCGGGGCGTCTTTGGAAGTGACATCGCCACCTTGTACCATAAAGTCCTTGATGACGCGGTGGAATAGCAGGCCGTCGTATTGTCCGGCTTTTGCCAACTTGATGAAATTGTCGCGGTGCTGAGGTGTATCGTTGTATAATTTGAATTTTATCTTTCCGAGTGTGGTGTCCATCACCACTAATGTTTCTTTTGTTTCCATTCTTTGTTGTTTATTTGTTGACTATCTTCATTGACTTGATTTTGATGTTCTTGACAGGACGGTCGTCTGCGTTCGTTTCGGTGAACTGGATCTTGTCGACTGCTTTCATGCCGCTTACGACTTCGCCGAAAATCGTGTATTTACCGTCCAGGTGGGGCGTGCCTCCTTCCTGCATATAGGCTTGGCGTTGTTCGGGGGTGAAGGTGATGCCTTGTTCCTTCTCCATCTTGTCTAGCTCCATTTCCGTAAAGAACTTGCCGGTTACGATATAGAACTGGGTGGCCGACGAGGCGCGTTCGGGGTTCTCGTCGTCGCCTGTACGGGCGGCGGCGAACATGCCGCGTTTATGGAAATACTTCGGGTAGACGATCTCTGCCGGAATGGTGTAGTCCAGATCTCCGTCACCTAAGTGCTGTTCCATCGGGGCGTCTTTGGAATTAATGTCGCCTGCCTGTACCATGAATTGTTTGATGACACGGTGGAACAACAGTCCGTCATAGCGGTGTTCCTTCACATTTTTGATAAAATTATCACGATGTTGGGGCGTGTCGTTAAAAAGTTTCACTTTGATCTTTCCCATATCGGTGTCGATCAGTACCAGCGTTTCAACCTCTTGCGCTTGCAAATGGACGGATATCAGAGCCGAGAGGGCCACTAAACATATAGCAAACAGCTTTTTCATCTTCATCTTATTTTTGTATTATGGCAACAAAAATAGTGATATTTACTCGTTAAAGCAATCATTTGACACAACCTTTTCCGTTGGCATCTGTTCAAGTTGGTAATTCATCTAAACAAAAAGCATATTTATGAAAACATTGTTGAAAAGCGCAGTTCTACTGCTCGGAATGGGATTGCTTTCTACCCATTCCCAGGCTCAGAAAGTTGTGGTTGAGGATAAAGAACCGAATTCCGTCATGTTTGTCACGATCGATAAGGCGGGCAATGAGATTATCCGGATCATGAATGCGTCACAGAGTCCCCGTTTCCACGAACCGAAAGCGCCCCGTTTCCTGCTGACAGACCGGAAAGGCAAGTTTGCTCTCGGTATCGGAGGATATGTGAAACTGGCAGCCGAATATGATTTTGGCGGTATTTCCGATAATATCGACTTTTACCCGGCATTGATTCCCGGCAGAGGACAGTCGTATGTACGGAACCAGTTTCAGATGGACGCCACTACGAGCACGATCTTCCTGAAGCTGGTCGGACATACGGACCTCCTGGGCGATTTCGTGGTGTATACGGCTGGTAACTTCCGCGGTGGAAGCGGCAAGATATTCGAGTTGAGGAATGCTTATGTGTCGGCACGAGGCTTTACGGCGGGTTACGATTACGGTTCGTTCATGGACTTGGGCAATGTGCCTGCTACGATCGACTTTGCCGGTCCTAACGGGATGTCGATCTATCATGCCACACAGATCCGTTACGAACATGCGCTCGCCAAAGGCTTGAAAGCCGGTATCGGTGTGGAAATGCCGGTTGTGGACGGGCTGACAAACGAGCATGTCAGTATCGCCAAGCAGCGGATGCCGAACTTCCCGGTCTACGTGCAGTATAGCTGGAACCCTAAAAGCCATTTCCGGGCTGCGGCTATTATCAGGAGCATGACCTACAATGATTTGACGGCCTGCAAAGCTGAGTCGGAGATCGGATGGGGTGTTCTGGCTTCTGCCACTTTTAACCTGACGAACCGTTTGCAGGTCTATGGACAGGGTGTGTATGGCAAAGGTATCGGGCAGTTCCTGAACGACATGAGCATGTTGAATGTCGATGTGGTCCCGAATCCTGAAAAAGAAGGGAAGATGCAGGTGCTCCCGATGATGGGCTGGTTTGCTGGGATGCAGTATAATTTCTCTCCGAAAGTGTTTATCACCAGTACATACGGGCAGTCACGCTTGTATAGCCATGATGGTTATCCTGTTACTGCTTCCGACCAGTACCGCTACGGACAATACCTGAACGCCACGCTTTTCTGGAACATCACGTCCGACCTGCAGGCCGGAGCCGAATATCTGCGCGGCTGGCGTACGGATTTCAACGGTGACACACGTCATGCGAACCGGGTGAATCTGGCGGTACAGTATAGTTTCTAAGAAGATTAGAACCTTTAAATGATGATTTACCTGTTACTTTTGGTTTGATCCAAAAGTAACCAAAAGATCAAGGCTTAAGCTGGCTCGCTACTCCGTTCCCTTCGTTCGCTGTCGCGTCTGAAACTCGCTTCGCTCAAACAGCAGACGCTCCGGACGCTCACTCCAGTCTCTGCGCTTAACGCTCACCAGCTTAGGCCGGATATAGAGCCTGACGGCTCTTTGAGGATGGCCGATACCGACACCTATATAACAGATGGCATCGGCCATCCCAAGAGAAAGCGGAGCTTTCTATGAAAGGCCTAAGCGGACGGTTGTCAAGCGGAGGGTAAAGGTGGAGCGGCCGGAGCCTGCGCTGTTTGAGCGAAGCGAGTTTCGCAGGCGACAGCGGAACCTTTGCCCGGAGTAGACCGGACGGTTAAGCCTTGACTTTTTGGTTACTTTTGGGTCAAGCCAAAAGTAACAGTTATTATCATAGTGAACAATAAAATCCCCACAGTGAAACAGAGAACACTGTGGGGATTCTTATTTATTGGACCTGATCCTGTTTGTTTAGAACAATTTAGCAGGATATTCGCCTGCATCGACCAATGCTTGGATTTTATCTACTACTTCCTGGCGGTCTTCCGGATAGGTGACGCCGAACCATTTGCTGGCAGTATCCAATACTTCGACCGTAGCAGTCTTGTCACTGATCAATTTATCTACCATCAGCGGAATGAAGAATTCGCTCTTCAGGTTTTCCATGTTCTTCGGATCGCTCAGAAAAGTCTTGAAGAATTCCTGGCTGTAAGCGAAGTAATCAGGAGTGAAGCCCCAGAAGTTCATGCTTACCGGAGTCGTGTCGGGGGTAGCTGTCCATTCGCCGTTGTCGTCGATGTATTTCACTTCTCCGTCGATACGCTGGATTTTAGTACGTTCGACAACCGAAGTCAACAACTTGTTTGCATCTGTACTACAGATACCGCGTGATACCGTACCGCTTTCGCTCAATGTGTTGCCTACGCGGAAACCTACCATCGAATATACGTTCTTGGAACCTTCAGGCAGGGCAGCCAGGAATTTACCCATTGTCTGGAAAGAGTCGCGTCCGTAGAAGTCATCGCAGTTGATAACGGCAAACGGTTCTTTGATCACGTCAGCTCCCATCATGACGGCATGGTTCGTGCCCCACGGTTTTGTACGTTCTGCCGGGCAGGTGAATCCTTCGGGCAGGTTGTCCAATGCCTGGAATACCAGTTCGCAAGGGATGTGACTTTCATATTTGGAGAGGATTTTGTCGCGAAAATCCTGTTCGAAATCTTTACGGATAACGAAAACGAGTTTGCCGAAACCGGCGCGAATGGCATCGTAGATGGAATAATCCATGATTGTTTCACCATTAGGACCCAGTCCGTCCAATTGTTTCAAGCCTCCATAACGGCTTCCCATTCCGGCAGCCAATAAGAATAATGTAGGTTTCATAATCTTCTAAGTTTATATAGTGTTTTTGTTTTCTTCGGGCAAAAGTAGGAAATAAATATGATTTTTGATTTATGATTTATGATTTATTCGTTTACTCCTGACTTGATACCATAGACAACACTATGTTCAATCATAAATCATAGCATCATTTCACTTCCAGTACGACGATAGACTTGGCGGGCAGGTCGATTTTGAGCTGTCCCTTTTCGATTTTCGCACCGTCGAAGGTTGCCGGTTTTACGGCATCCGGTTTCTCGAAGGTGTTATGGTCATTGATGGAGGCGGAGGTCAGGATACGTCCTTTCACGCTGCCGATCTTTTGTCCTTGCAGGTCGAGGGTGATGCTTTGGGCGTTGTCGACATCTACATTGGCCAAAGAGATGTGGATACGTCCGTTCTTGTCTTTGGAGGCGGAAGCGCTTACCATCGGTACTTCTCGGCCTCCGCGCACTTTGGCCTTGTCGCAGATCAAGTCCATCGGCAGGAAAGTGGCGTCCTGGTGCACGTTATACATCTGGAAAACATAATAAGTCGGCGTGAGCAACATCTTCGGGCCGTTCGTCAGGATCATGGATTGGAGCACGTTGACGATCTGGGCGATGTTGGTCATCCGGACGCGGTCGGTATATTTATGGAATACGTTCAAAGTGAGGGCTGCCACGAAAGCATCGCGCATGGTGTTCTGCTGGTACAGGTGGCCGTTGATCGTGCCCGGCTCTTCGTCCCACCAGGTTCCCCACTCGTCTACCATCAGGCCGATCTTCTTCTGCGGGTCGTATTTGTCCATGATCTGGATATGCTTCCTGACGACATCTTCTATTTCGAGACATTTGCCCATTGTCCAGTAATAGTCGTCCTTGTTGAAATCCGTAGCCGATCCTTTGCTTCCGTTCCATCCCGTGACCGTGTAATAGTGCAGGGAGATGCCATCCATGCGGCCGCCGACGTTCTTCATCAGCGTCTCCGTCCAGTTGTAGTCGTAGTCGCTGGCTCCGCTGGCAATCTTGAAAAGGCGGTTGCCGTCGTAGTTGCGGCAATAGGTGGAGTAGCGGCGGTAGAGGTCGGCGTAGTATTCGGGGCGCATGCTTCCGCCACATCCCCAACTTTCGTTGCCGACACCGATGAATTTGACTTTCCATGCTTTGTCGCGTCCGTTTTGCCGGCGCAGGCGGGCCATCGGGCTGTCGCCTTCCGAAGTCATGTATTCGACCCACTTGGCCATCTCTTCGACGGTCCCGCTACCGACGTTGGCGCTGATATAAGGTTCGCACCCTAACAGTTCGCAGAGGTTTAGGAACTCGTGCGTACCGAAACTGTTGTCTTCGATCGTGCCGCCCCAGTTGTTGTTCACCATTTTCGGACGGTTTTCTTTCGGGCCGATGCCGTCCATCCAGTGGTATTCGTCGGCGAAGCAGCCGCCCGGCCAGCGGAGGTTGGGGATTTTCAGTTCTTTCAAGGCATTCAGCACGTCGTTCCGATAGCCTTGTGTATTGGGTATTTCGGATTCGGGGCCGACCCAAAGCCCGCCATAGATACAGGTCCCGAGGTGTTCGGCGAACTGACCGTAGATATGTTTGCTGATCTGTTGGTTTCCTTGCTCAGGATAGAT
>ULTM01007705.1_pt1 | contig 10285 bp, 10 predicted proteins | sample 1957641 | NCBI WGS metagenome assembly ULTM01 (sample SAMEA4835735, study PRJEB28245) | human gut metagenome | biome: gut microbiome; material: fecal sample | place: Denmark | collected 2008 | reverse complement strand
CAGAAAGATAAAATAGCAAACCAGCCGACACAGTACGGGCAACTTCTCAACATTCCGGCGGATAAAGGTGCTGAATCGGCACAGCTTTGGATAGAGCATCATACCGGCAAGATGTTTCACCGGGGTGGGAATAGTGCAACCGCAATCAACGACACTCCGTTCACACGGTTTCTCGATACGGATGATCTCTCCGCAGCTGGCGTAGTTGCGGGCGATGTGTCGAATGCGGATGCATGGTGGGTGAAGCTCGGCGGCGCGGTGCCGCTAATTATACAGGGTGGAAACTCCAGTGTTACAGGGGGTGTGGTTTATCCTATATCATTTTCGTCTTTTGGACTTCCTTTTGCTATAGTCAACGGGGAAGCCCTATCCGCGAACATAATCATCCATGCCGGATCCGATAACGTCTCCGGATTCGGATGGGGAAGCTCGGTGGGTAATTCGAATACATCGATTCTGTGGACAAGTATTGGGATATAGACAGGGTGTAACTGGCAGTAATACTTGCAATTGGCCAATAGCTTTCCCGTCAAAGTGTTTAACGGCATTTGCCCAGTACACACCAAATAACAGTAATGATGATTTGTGGAATAATGATTTGATTATGTATTTCACAAGTACTACCGTAAAGTGTGGCGGGGAAGGCCGTAATTTTTACCATATTGGTATTGGCGTATAGACAGGGGGGAATTGGTGGTAGTTCGTTTGTCTATCCACTATCTTTGTCTAAGGTATTAACCGTTGCATTTTCGCTTAATAGCGGCGTTTGAAGCTATAACTGGTATACGCAAGATTCGAAGGTATATATCAGCAATACAGCTGCATCAAACCCCAAAGGATTTCCTTACAATTGGTTGGTTATTGGCATTGCTTAACGGCCGATAGTTACCCACTCGAAGTATTGACCTTAACCATTAGGATTTTTCATCTTTTCAAACCTCCAATCATATTGATGGAGGTTATTTTAATGGAAGGAGATAGTGAGATGAAAGTTTCAATCGCTAACCCCACACTTACCTATTTGTCTATCTATGACGCAACAGGTGAAAGAGTAACCTCTTATGTGACCGGCGTACATGGGAACACGGTGGAAGAATTGCAGGCCAAAGCGGAGGCGGAATATCCGGATAAAACCCATGTTGTGCAAGATGCTTTGACCTATAACAAAGCCCTTCAGGGCGATTTGCTGTATAAAGATGGGGAATATCAGGCTAGGCCAGAACCGACCGAAGAAGAAAAGCGAGAGGCCGAACTGGCAGCTCTTGATGCTGAATATGCTAACAAAATCAGCGAGATCGAATCAGAAATGGCAAAGGCGAAAGCTATCGAGGATGAAGATTATTATTCGGATCTGAAAGCCGAGAGGGAAGAGCTTGTCGCAGAGTATACAAGAAAGAGAGGAGCAATCTAAAATGGAACGGTGCTTTTTATGCCACAAAAAGATGGACGAGAAAACGGGGCTTTGCACAAATCCTAAATGTGTGAGAAACAAGCCGTTGGAGCCGAAAAAGTTAGAGAATAAAGAAGCAAAGGAGAGTAAATAAATGGGTGTTCCAAAATCATTTTATTAAGACAGCATAAACGAAAGGAAAGGTGATTATCATGGGACCTGAGCGAAGGGTGGTTAAAGAATGTCTAAAAACGGTTGACCGCGAAGAGCTTGACGCGATGCTTCAAGCCGCCATCTTTACACCCGACGAGTTGAAATACATACGCATGAGACTTATTGAAGGAATGACGTTCAAGGAAATTGCTATTGACCAGTCGCTTACAAGGAAGAGCGTAGCTAGGATTGCACGGCGTATCTCTAAGAAGATGTACAAATCGGGCAAAAAGCTGGGATACTTTTAGGACTTTTGTGACACCATTCTTCTCTTGTAAGGTGGGATAATACCTATAGGAGGTGGGGAAGATGTATGGATACCCAGATTACCAAACTGGAATGTACGGCGCGATGCCGCAGATGCAGGATAGGCTTAACCGCATGGAACAAGCCTGCGTGCCGCCCATCAGAGGGCGCGTAGTTACAAGTGTATAAGAAGCACGTGCCGCACAAATTGGCCTTGATGGGACGCCTTCGTTCTTCCCTTCTCCGTCTGAAGGAAAGGTGTACGAGAAGGCGATAGATCTAAACGGAATGCCTGTTTTCAAGGTGTACGTACTCTCAAAGGGCGAAGCGAATAACACACTTGAAAGCAGAATCTCCGAATTGGAGAAAGCGGTGTCTATGCTTAAAGGAGGAAACGGACATGAACCCAATGCAACTCATGGGACTGCTGAACCAGTCGAATAATCCGATGGAGCTTATTCAGAATATGGCAGGTCAAAACCCACTTATGGGTAGGGCTTTGCAGATGGGGCAAGGGAAGTCCGTTGACGAATTGAAGGTCATAGCGCAGAACCTCGCAAGGCAACGCGGTATGAACGAAAAGCAACTCGGGCAATTTCTTTCAGGGCTTGGTTTACGGCTCTAGCGCGCAGAGCTTTATATATTTTCTACAGGAGGTACAAGAATTATGGAGGGAAATGGTATTCAGCCTGTAATGCCGGTTACAGGCGGCTACGGTGACGGGTTCGGATGTGGCGGCGGCATGTGGTTTATGTGGATGATTGCTATCTTCGCACTTATGGGCGGAGGCGGTTTTGGCTTCGGAAATCGTGGGAACGGTCTCACGCAGGCAGAAATGCAGCAGGGCTTCAACCATCAAGACGAAATGGGACAGCTCCGCGGCGTTGCCTACGGGCTTGCTGATTCAACCTTTTCTCTCAACACCACCATGCTCCAAGGGCAGGCGGGACTTGAGAAAACGGTCATGCAGGGCAACTATTCGCTCGGCAGTCAGCTTGCAGAGAACCGCTTCGCGCAGCAACAGTGCTGCTGCGAAACCAACCGCAACATTGATGCAGTGAGAGCGGAAAACTACAAAAACGCCTGCGAAATTAAGACGGCTATCCACGAAGAAGCGGAAAGGACCCGTGGTCTGATGATGGCAAATCAGATGCAGGAACTCCGCGACAAACTGGCTGACCGCGACAGAGCCCTTCAATCCGCAAACTTCAATCTTTCTCAGGTAGTACAAAATGCGACCATCGTAGGGCAGCTTAAACCGTACCCGACACCGGCGTACATCGTAAGCTCGCCTTACCAGTCCTCGACTGGCGGAACAACCACTACTACCTGACGGTATTTCCAAAAAGCACTCACATAAGTGGGTGCTTTTTGCGTGAGGAAATATGGAAGAGTCAAAAAACATATCGCCTAGATAGGATGGGCTTGATAATCTCGGGCGTGGCAACAAGGCGCGTGGTGATATATACGGGAAACGCATACACGCTAAAGAATCATGCGCAGTGGCTAGAACTCTCCGCATCACTTGACTTGAAACATACTTAACCTTTTGGAGCAAACATGAAGCGAACAAACAAACATCAGACACAGCAAATTGTTCTGAATAATCTCACGGGCGGCATTAACACATCCGATGCCCCTGAACGGATCCCTGAAACAGACATGGTACGGTGTCAGAATTTTGTCTATGACAATCTGCGGCTTAGAAGCAGAGGTGGGATTTTCCCTACGGACTTTACTATGGCAAGCAATATCAAGGCACTTTACTATGACGTAGACACAAACACTTCTCTCATCTTCCTCGATGACGGTTCTATATATTCGTGGATGGTCGGTCAATTGCCAATGTTGTTAGGAAGTCTTACGGGGAAGGGGAAACCATCATGTGCGAAGTACATGAACAAGGTTTGGATAGCGAGCGGAGATAAACTCCAATACTACGACTTCCTGACGCTGAATACCGTCATGTCAAGCCCATCATGCGACATTGTATTCCAACGCCTTTCTAGGCTCATGATTACGCTAAGCGGCTCTGACCGTGTATATTTCTCGGCAATCGGAGACCCGACAAGTTGGGACAACATCACTGACAGCTCGCAGGGGACGGTAGACAGTTCCGCACAATGGATTGATATAGGCTATGGGGACAGCGGGGATATAGAAAGCGTCGTGCCGCTTGCCAACGACCTTGTTTTCATTAAATCAAACGGCAACATCTATCAGCTTCAAGGCGACAGAACCCCTTCCTCATGGGTGGTGCCGCCTGCCATTGTGACCAATTCAGACAGCATGGGAACGATGACAGCAGTCAATGTAGGAGCAGACGTTGTGTTCTTTTCCCGCAGAGGGCTGAAGTCTCTCTCCACCGTTATGGATTATGGGAATGTAAAGCCGCAGGACATAGGGGATAAATTCAGAAGCCTTCTAACGCAGGACTTATGGAATCCGCAGCTTATCCACCTTAAACGGCATGGCTGTCTCATGCTCCGTGTGACAAGCAATCGTAAAGAATGGGTCTGCTACAACTACCTTATGGGCGTTGCAACAACCATAAAGTTTGCCGTACCCGTAACCGATATTATGGAAACGGTAGATGAAATCTATATTGCAAGCGATACGCAGTTATACCTGTGGGATAAAGACATTATGAGCGACAATGGGACGCCGATAGAATACGAAATTAAGCCGCATGAAATCATTTCTTCTGATGAAATGCTTGTAAAGGCTGTAGATACCAAGTTTACCAACGATGAAGCAGGGACGGTAAATGTAAGCACGAGCAAGCTAAAGGTAGACATGCCGACCAACTCAAGAAGGAAAGTTTTGTGCAACCACTCGACCGACTGCATCGCCCTTGAAGTGAAAGGGACTGACCCATTCACATTTGACCATATTATTTTGGAGGTAGCAGATCTATGAAATCTCTAAAAGAATGGATAGACAAATACGAAAAAGAACGAAACGACCCCTTCGTTATCCCGAAGGGGTTTGACTTTTACTGGCTGCCTGAAAGAGGATTCGCTGAATACTTCTTTGATGAGAAGGGGATACTTGTCGTGTATCAGATTTGCGGAGACATTCACTTTTGGTTTGACTTAGCGAAGCTGATTTGTCTCGCAAAGGGCGGGCATGCGGTTTCCACCGTATGTATCCTTCCCATTCTTCCGTATCTGCGGCTTCTGAAATTCAAGATTGTAAAGAAGGAAGAGCGAGACGGTCATTTCCGTTTTTGGTGCAAGGATGAAGCAGGTCGTAAGGTCATCGCCACCTACAAAGGGACGGATGAAGAGGGGACCGACAGTTATTATGCGACGATATACGTTAAAGAACTCTACAAGGAGGAAAACGATGGGTAAAAAAGGCGGCTCTAGCACCACGGTACAGTCCTATAAGCCGACCGAAGAGGAAAAAAGGCTTTGGCGGTTACAAGGCGACTACGAAGAATCCGTTATGCCGAACGCCGTAGAGCTGAATACGAAGGCAAAGAATCTCCTCGAAAACTCTATAGGCGAAACACAGGTTGATTACAAGAATCTTTTCAATCAGGCACAGGGCATACAGAATGCGGCTAACGCAGGGTATCAGGCACTCGCAAACGGACAACTCCCTCAGTCGTATCAGGACAACATCAATCAAGCCGTAACGCGGCAGGTCAACGGATCTATGGGAAACCTATTGCAGAACCTCGGCTCAAACGGCGTTTTGAACAGCTCCGTCACCTCGCAGGGAATACAAGGCATCAACCAAGCTGCGGCGAACACGGCGGCAGATATGTACAGGCAAGACATTTCTCAGCTCGCAGATATTTACGGAAACATGTCAAACATGGCAGGTGCGAACATCTCACTCGGAGCGGCGGCACAGGAAGCGGCGCAGCAACCCGCAGTCAACCTTTGGAATACATCTATCGGGCTTAGCGGTACGAACCTCGGTGCGATTTCTGCCATGGGCGGCAAAGGGACTTCTACCTCTACGCAGAGGACCAGCGGCGGAAGCGGAATCTGGGGCGGCATCTTAGGCGGACTTGCTTCAAACGGTGGATTGTTCTGTTTCACAGGTGACACGCTCATCAAGACACCGGACGGAGACAAGCCATTGAAACGAATCCGTAAGGGCGACATTATAACAACACCGAATGGTGACGAAAAAGTAACGGACGTAATGACACCGCACTATGCAAGGGTTTATGCCATCTGCACGGACGAAAGTGAAAACAAATGCATCAACCTTACCTCCACACAGCCAATGCTCATGGAGGACGGCAATTGGAAAACGTTGGAAGAAATGCGTATCGGAGAGCGTTTCAAAGACCGTGGCAAGATTGTGCTGCTTGTTGAAAGCGGCGACAGACTTGTATACGACATTAAAGTGCCAAGCGGCATGTATTATGCCAACGGCTTTATAGCCAAGGCAGGAACAACGGAGTGGTAGCAAATGGCGAACAACAATCAATTAAGTTATCAGACGGCAACTATTGACCCGACCATTGCTGGATATGCAGCGAGAGATCCAGGGTTCGCGTTGGGGCTTTTGCTCGGCCGCGGATGGGTAGAAAATTACAACGAGCGCGGCATCCGCGAATTGCAGGATTCTCTCAAAGGAAAGGACGGGCTGACACCTGCCGGAGAACCTGCAAAACCAAGTGAACAGTCTCAAACAAATTCAGAGACAGCAAGCGCAGACAATGCGAAGCAGGTGCCGCAAATATTTTCGGCAAATCAGTCCCCCACCATGCAGGCGGTCAATCCATATCAGCCGCAAGCCGTCAATGCATCACAGCCCATGACGGACACACAGAAGGCGGTCATGGAGAATGCAGTCGCGAACGCTTCTACACCGCAGGCAGGGGATGTAGGCTACAAGGATGCACTCATGGCACGTGTAAGAAACATTCTCTACGACCCGAACAACCAATGGGCGCAGTCAGCGGCAAGAGGAGCAATCTACAATAAGCTGAAAGAGATGGGCGATCCGGGCGGCGGAAACCCATACGCCATGGGTAACTATATCGACCCGTCCAAGAACTTTTCACAGCAAGCACTCGCACATTCCTTTGCAAACAAGTGGACACCGCAGGCAGTCATGAACGCCGATGGAACGGTAACGCAGAACCCTGCACCGGGATACGTAGCAAACAATCCGCTCCAAGGAGCGAGCATGTACGCCATTCAGGGCAAAGCCAATCAAGGCATTCAACCCCCCGACATGGCGGCACAGTTTAGGGCATATCTCAATGGGGAAACACCGCAGACTGCGCCGGTCCTCGATGCCGTGCAGGCGGCACAGGCGCAGCAGGCAGCCGCTGATAATACGCAGAATGTTATACCGCCGCAGGCAAAGACCGCAAATTTTACCGACGCTGAGCAGGATGAAAAGAGCGATGAACCTGTTCAGCAGGAGCAGGCATCGCAAGAAGAACCAGCTGTTTCCAAATCGGAAACAGCTGCTACTGAACAAAATTCCCCAAATGGTAAAACTGTTCAGTACGCGCTTCAAAATAACGTGCAACCGTCGCCGCTGAAACCGTTCTCCGTGAAAGACTGGATAGCACAGGTAACACAAGCAGGCATTGCACAGGGCAGACCGATGAATCAGATACAGGCGGTTATTTCCCGTGGACTTCCTGCCGCGCAAGCCGCAGAGGACAACTATAAGAAGCAAGCGATTGACGGACTTCTGAACCGTATCTACAACGGAGATGAAACGACAGGAGGCAAGAACCTTCTCCCAACAATGGAGAACGCCGACACTACCGTTCCTAAACTCATGCAGACGCTGAATGAGATTGATTCTATCGACCCTGAACGCGGCACGCAGATCCGTGCGATCCTTCCATCCTACAACACCTTCCTCAAGGAGAACATAAACAACTTCAATAAGGCACGTGATGTGGGATATTCCATGAAGCTCTCTGACCATTCCATGGAAAACAACATCAAGCAGCATGAAACGCTTGGACAGTTTGATGACGAGCGGACAAAGGACATGGCGAAATGGAAGCATGCCGTGAGCGTAGCATGGAGGAATCAAGACCTCGCTGACAGAGCCAACCTTATTTCTAAGTACAGTAACGGGCAGATAACGCCCGACCAAGCCATGGGCATGTTACTTGGACTTGGCGGCAAAGTGAACGGAGTTGCAAGTGGAGATGTGCAGAAAACTAGCAAAGGAACGCTAGTTATCAACGGCAACGAGCTTAGCAAGACGCAGACGGCGCGTTCCAATGAGCTTGACGCAAATCTTCGGAGAATGAGCGATGAGCATAAAGGCTATATGGCAAATTCCACCGCCGATGACATTAAGAACGGGGACGGGGGAGACAACCTTGCGAAATCTATAGACGCATTAAACGCCTACATATCAGGGCTTGATGACAAAGACCGTGCGCTGATACCAACCAGCATCTGGGATGGACTTCAGCAACAGCTGTATGCTGCGAACTATATCAGAGAAAACCTTGCCGGAAACGGAAAGATGGAAAACGCAATCGAATATCTCAAGGCACTTACGCCAGAGACCAGACAGAAATATAACATTGTTACTTAATAAGGAGACAAACATTTATGGCATGGGATTGGTTGAAGGATAACAACGATGAGCCAAACGAATTTAAGCCCATTGACGCAAGAGGGCTTCTTGATGGCAAGGAATATCACGACTACTGGACGACTAAACTTCACAATGGGCTTGCTAACGTTCCAAAGAGCCTTTTGGGTGCGGTAGAAAGTATACCGGCGATGGCAGCTAGGACAAGACCCGCTGTCATGCGGGAACTGGAAAACGACCTTGACGGAACGGGACTTATGGACAGCGACGCCGACAAGGAAGCACTTAGCGATGTAGAAAACCAGATAAAGGGGACTACTGCCCCCATCTGGGAAGGCGCACGCCTTGGTGTTAAGGCAGCTAAAGACGCACTTCCTGACGCAAACTGGGAATCTAACGTCGATGAAAGCCAACTTTCGTATCCAAAGAAAATTGGCGGCATGATTCTTGAGAACGCCCCACTGATGGCGGCACAGCTCGGAGCAAGTATCATAAACCCTGTACTGGGTGTCGCACTTGTGGCGGGTAGCACTGCAGGGGACACGTACAACGACCTTACAGAGAAAGGCGTAGACCCGCTTACCGCAGGGCAGGCAGGGTGGCTTAACGCAACCGCGCAAGCTCCGCTTGAAGGCGTCGGCGAAATGGGATGGCTGAAGGCGTTCCGCGAACTTGGCACGGAAGGGGCGGCTAAGCTCATGGGGAAGGCGTTTGTCAAAGAAGGATTGACAGAAGCTGTGCAGGAATTTCCTGATGAGACCATCCCTTACATTGCAGAGCATGGAAGTCTTGATGGGTTCGACTGGGGACAGCTCGCATCCAACGCAGTTGACGCAGGCGTTGTCGGCGGCATTTACGGCGGCGGCTTTGCGGGAATAGGCAGAGCCATTAACGGCAAGGCGCAACCTGATGAAGCCAATGGGGATGCACCATCCCCTAGCCCTGCCATACACGCCATGAACCGCCTTGTGAACGAACTCGGCATAGACCCCAAAGCTGCATCCGGCATTGTCGGCGGACTTATGCTTGAAAGCGGCGGGAACACGACCGACATTTCACCAACCGCAAAGAACCCCAATAGCGGGTCTTATGGCATCGGGCAGTGGCTCGGTTCACGCCAAGACGACCTCATGGCGTTTGCAGAAGAAACAGGCGGAGACCCAAGTGACCTTGATACGCAGATCTCCTTCCTTATTCACGAGCTGAAAGGGAGCGAGAACGGTGCATTGCAGGAAATAATCAAGGCACAGTCCCCCGATGAAGCAGGACGCCTTGCGGACAAATTCTATGAACGCTCTGAAGGGACGGATGAAATAAGAAATCAGAAGGCAGCCAACGCCCAAAAGATATACGATATATTCATGAACGGCGGTGCAGACCCGAACGTAGTGTACAACGGAGGCAAGAGGGGCGGCTCTTCCGTTCCCAACCCGAAGAGCGCAGAAGATTTTTTGAAAGACCTCGAGGAAACGCTTCCAGCCGACACCGATGAAGATGTAGAAAAACTGAACGCCATTCGCAAATCCATTCAAGGCAAGAACAAGAAAGCGCAGGAAGAACTGGCGGCACAGTATGGGTGGAGCGCAAACGCCCCTGAAACAGCGCAGGATGCATCCGAGAGTGTGGCGCAAGAAAATGTGCAGGCAGGTAATTCCGACGCAAGCAAGCCTGTAAATAGCTCTTCTAGTGCAGGAAACATCAACAAGAAGCCTGAACAGTCTACCGTTACGGCAACACCGACCGTCGAGGGAAAACCGCAAGCGGGGAACGGCGAAGAGAATAAACTCTCGACCGTAAGAACCGGTTCGCCAAGAAATGAGGGCGCAAACCTCCCCGTGGCACCGGGGGCACAGACCTCAACAGGGGCGAAGTCTCCGGTCGCTCCCTCTA
>ULTM01022613.1_pt1 | contig 10400 bp, 10 predicted proteins | sample 1957641 | NCBI WGS metagenome assembly ULTM01 (sample SAMEA4835735, study PRJEB28245) | human gut metagenome | biome: gut microbiome; material: fecal sample | place: Denmark | collected 2008 | reverse complement strand
CGACAGACCACTGTGAGAGTGCCGTAAGGCGGAAAGGACACGAATATGAAGTACGATGAAAGAACCTGCAAATTCAACATGGGCACCGGATGCGTAGAACTGCTGCTCCGGGATGGGAGAATGATCTCCATTGACTGCACTGGGGTCGAGGATGAATTGGACGTGACCATGGCGCAGAGGACGGAACTGGACTACCTCATCTACAACGATCCGCTGGGCTATGCGGATTTGATTCTGAACGGTGACCCGGAGGAATATTTGAAAAACGTAACCGGGAGCCATGGGTTAGAAGATTGATTTTCCCATAAAACCGCCATTGACAAAAACTGCCGCTCACCTGCGTAACGGAACGCAGGTGGGCGGCGTTTTGCGCTATCGGCTCAGAGACTGTCGGAATTTACAACTTATGCAAGGCTTTCGATGATCTCTGCGCTTTTTTCAATGCCGATAACCCCGCTGTCCAGTGCAATATGATAGTTGGCGGCATTGCCCCAGTTCATATCGGTGTAGAAGCGGTAGTAGGCGGCGCGGCGCTTGTCCTTCTCCTTCAGCCGAGCTTCGGGAGATTTCTCCCGCTCGCCGTAGACCCGCACGATGCGGTCAGCCCGGAACTTCATGTCCGCGTGGACAAAGACCTTCAGGCAGTCGGTGCGGTCTTGCAGGATAAAATCGGCGCAGCGTCCCACAATGACGCAGGGCTCTTTTTCTGCCAGTTCCCGGATGATCCGGTATTGCAGCTTCCAGAGCAGGTCCTCGTTGGTGGGGCCGAAGCTGCGGTCGGTGAAGGCGGAGGCAAGGAAACCGCCGGGGGTGTACTCTCCGGCTTCCTTGACGTAGCTCTCGTCAAAGCCGCTTTCTGCAGCCAGCTTCTGAAGCAGTTCGGCGTCGTAGCACCGGATGCCCAGATGCTCTGCCACCAGTTTGCCGATGGTTCTGCCGCCGCTGCCAAATTCCCGGCTGATGGTGATGATGCGTTTTTCCATTAGAGTTCTCCTTTCGTGCTCAGTTCACGGTAGGTTTTGCAGATCAGATAGCCTGCGATCAGGAAAGTGAGGATATCCGACATGGGCATGGAGTACAGCACACCGTCCAGCCCGAAGAACCGGGGCAGCAGCAGGGCAAAGCCCACGCCGAACACCACCTCACGCACCATGGACAGGGCGGTGGATTCCGCCGCCTTGCCCATGGCCTGCAAAAAGATGAAGCAGGCCTTGTTGACACAGGCCAGAATGATCATGCACAGGTAGATGCGGAAGGACTTCACGGCAAAATCGGTGTAGTAAACGCTCTCGTTGGCGGCACCAAACAGGGCGATGAGCTGCCGGGGAAGCAGCTCCACCAGCACCAGTGCAACGGCACCCACGGTGGCTTCTGCCAGCAGCAGTTTCGTGAACAGTTCCTTCACACGGGTGGGCTTTTTGGCGCCCATGTTGAAGCCCACCACGGGGATGCAGCCAGCCGCCATGCCCACCACGATGGAGATGACGATCTGGAAGAACTTCATCACGATGCCCACCACCGCCATGGGGATCTGGGCGTACTGCTCCTGCCCGAACACGGCATCCAGTGCGCCGTATTTGCGGATCATGTTGTTGATGGCTGCCATTGCCGCCACAAGGCTGATCTGAGACAGAAAGCTGGTCATGCCAAGGGTCAGGGTGCGGCCGCAGATGGAGCCTTTCAGCCGGTAGTCGCCCTTTTCAGGGCGAATGATCTTCATGTGCAGCAGATACCACACTGCCAGCGCTGCCGTGACCAGCTGACCGATGACGGTAGCCACCGCTGCGCCCATCATGCCCCAGCGGAAGCCGAAAATAAAAACAGGGTCCAGAATGATGTTTAGCACCGCACCCGCAAGGGTGGACACCATGGCAAACTGGGGGTTGCCGTCCGCGCGGATGATGGGGTTCATGGCCTGCCCGAACATATAGAACGGCACGCCCAGCGTGATATAGAAGAAATATTCCTGCGAGTGATGGTAGGTCTCGGCGTTCACCGTTCCGCCGAACATGGCGAGAATGGTATTTGCAAAGATCAGATACACAGCGGTCAGAACGATGCTGCTGACCAGACACATCACCACCGCGTTGCCAACGCTCCGCCTTGCCTTGGGGACTTCGTTCTGGCCAAGGCTGATGCTGACAAAGGCGCAGCAGCCGTCACCGATCATCACGGCAATGGCCAGCGCCAACACCGTCAGCGGGAACACGACGGTGTTGGCGGCGTTGCCGTAGGAGCCCAGATAGCTGGCGTTTGCAATGAAGATCTGATCCACGATGTTATACAGTGCGCCGACCAGCAGCGAAATAATGCACGGGATCGCATACTTTTGCATCAGTTTGCCGATGCGTTCCGTGCCGAGAAATTGATTGGAACTTTCCATGGGATTCACCTTTACCTTTCCATTTTAAGGTGTATCTGAAAACAAAGAAAATGACGAATATTTCGCAAACACAAGCGGGATTTAAGGCAAATAGCCGCAGGAATCCTTTGTGGATTTCAAGGCTGTTTAACGCAAAATCCAGCTGTGTTTGTAGAAATAGGCTAAATTTTCGACTTTTCAGATACACCCTAGGGCAAAAAAACAACGGGCAGCCCTCATGCAACCGGTTTTACGCATGAGTGCTACTCGTTGTACGAAATCATTATAGCCTGCCTGTCTGGAATTTGCAAAGGCAGTTTTGCACAAGAATTGTACTGGGCATTCTGCGCAGATTGCACGAGGCAAACTTTGTGGAAGATGCCCTTTGAAGCCCGCCAACCTACCGTGGTACAATAAAGTAAAGGGTAAAATTACGCTGGAAAGTCTGTTTTTGCAGCCTTTTCATACAAGGGAAAGAGGAAATACCATGTCACGGTTTCAAGCGGGAGCGCTGGTGGTCTACGGAAATCTGGGAGTGCACGAAGTGGAAGGCGTCGGGCTGCGGCAGTTTGGCGATGAGTCCGCCAGAGAGTATTACACCCTCCGGCCCTATTTTTCGGATTCCCACGACCGCAGCTATATCCCCACGGAAAAGGAAGCGGCATTGCGCCCGGTGACCCCGGCACAGCAGACGGAAGCCGACCTTGCACGCATCAAAGCGGAGAAGCTGCCTATCCCGGCGGGGGTACAGACAGCGCTGGCAGAACACTATCAGGCGCGGCTGCACACCAATGATTTTTACCAGTACTTGACCCTGTTCAAGGAGCTGGGGCAAAAGCAGACCCAGCAGCAGAACCGCGGGCGGAAGATCAACGCTATGGATACCTACTTCTACCAGATGGTAGAGCGTGTCCTGCGGGAGGAGCTCGCGGTGGTATTCGGGGAATCCCCGGAGGAAGCAGGCAGACGGCTGCTGAGCGTTCTGAACTGAGGTTGCATGGTGATTTTGACCAACAAATGCAAAGGCTCTTTTTGTGAAAAATCGCCTTTGCATTTATTTTTTGTGTTTTTTATAATAAAAACAGGACGCTGCAATGCTGTAATTTGCGGCGATAAGACTTCTTTTGCGTCCGGCAGATCTACCATTGGTCGAAAGGATCGAGAAATGCTTAAATTATTCTATCATCGTATATTTTGGAATGTGCATGTAATTCGGAGCACCTTTGTAGGAATCAACAAAGAAGGACGGTTTGCTATGTAAAACCTTCGTGAGAGTTTGCCACTTGAAACCCATCGATGCCTTATGATATAATCCCTTCAGCAGAACGCGCTGTGTGTGAACACGTAAGACCAGTTTCTTCACACACAGGCGTTCTTTTTTTATTTTCAAAAAAGTTAGTCTGTACTAATCTTGAGGAGGGCTTTTCATTCGTAATCATCGTTCCACTGTTTTTCTCGGCGTTCTGCTGATGATTCTTTCAGTTTGTTCTTTGTTTGTCGGGGTACTGGATATCCGGTTTTTTGACCTGCTTACAGGCAGTGTGAAAACATGGGAGATCTTTCTGATCTCCCGTCTGCCGCGTCTGCTTGCCATCCTCTGCACAGGCATTGGCATGAGCGTGGCGGGGCTTATCATGCAGCAGCTCTGCATGAACAAGTTTGTTTCGCCTACCACAGGCGCAACGATCTCTTCTGCGCAGTTTGGCATTCTGCTGGCTTTGCTGTTTGCACCGGGTTCTACCCTGTGGGGACGTGCTGCCTTTTCCTTCGTTTGTGCTGTTCTGGGCACATGGGCCTTTGTCTGGTTCATCCAGCATATCCAGTTCAAGGATGTTGTCATGGTCCCGCTGGTCGGCATCATGTTCTCAAACGTAGTAACGGGCGTGACCAATTATCTCGCCTACAAATATGAAATGACACAGGCTCTTTCCAGCTGGCTGGTCGGTCATTTTTCCACCGTCATTCGTGGGCGGTATGAGCTTGTCTGGCTGGCGGTACCGCTGGTGGTTCTGGCATTTGTGTTTGCCAACCACTTCAATATCGTGGGCATGGGAAAAGATTTTTCTCAGAACCTCGGCGTTCCGTATGATCTGGTGTTGTTTATGGGTCTGACCATTGCTGCCATGATCACGGCATCCGTTGTTGTCGTGGTCGGCTCGATCTCCTACATTGGTCTCATCGTGCCCAATATCGTAGCAATGTTCAAGGGTGACCAGATCCGCGGAACGCTGGTGGATACCGCTCTGTTTGGTGCAGTGTTCGTGCTGGTCTGCGATATGATCGGACGGGTTGTGATCTATCCCTACGAGCTGCCCATCGAGCTGATCGTTGGCGTTATCGGCAGTATCCTGTTTGTCGGTCTGCTGCTGTATCGGCTTCGGCATGGACGCAAGGCAGTCCGGCTGGGCAAAGCTGCCAAGAAAACCGGAGGTGCAGCATGAAAACGCACAAAAACCATCTGCGCCTGCTGATCCTTCTGCTTCTTGTTCTGCTGGCCTGCGTAGGCTATATGACAGTGGGTGTCCATTTTGAAAACCAAAAATTATTTGCCTACGCCATGCGCATCCGCACGCCCAAGCTGATCGCCATGCTCATTACAGCCTTTGCCATCGGAAGTGCCTCCATCGTGTTTCAGTCCATCATCAACAACACCATCGTCACGCCCTGCCTGTTGGGTATGGATCAGCTTTACTCGCTGATCCATACAGCGGTGTTCTTTGTGGCGGGTTCGGGCAGCTTTCTGGCGGTCAATGCCAACGCAGCCTTTGCGGTAGACCTTGCCATTATGGGCGCTGTTGCCACCGTAATTTACAGCTATCTGTTCCAGAAAACGAACCACAATGTTCTGTACGTTCTGCTTATCGGCACGGTGCTGACCTCGTTCTTTTCCAGCATCCAGACGACCTTGACCCGTGTGATGGACCCCAACGAGTACGACACGCTGCTGACGGATCTGGTCGCCAGCTTTTCCAATGTCAATTCGGCGATTCTGGTACTGTCCGTTGCGGTTCTGGTGCTGGTCGCCTTTGCCTTCCGGAAAGAGCTTGTGCTGCTGGACGTTCTGACACTGGGCAAAGATCAGGCAATCAATCTGGGCGTGGACTATGACCGCTGCATCCGCCGGCTGCTGCTGGGGGTAACACTGTACATTGCAACAGCCACCGCTATGGTCGGGCCGCTGGCATTTCTGGGGCTTATCATTGCCAACCTTTCCCGGCAGTTCCTGCGCACCTACCGGCACAGCCAGCTCATCATCGGCTCTGTTTTGTTCGGTATGGCTGTTCTGATCGGCGGACAGCTTCTGGTGGAGCGGGTGTTCGTTTACTCGGTTCCGGTCAGCGTGTTCATCACCGTGGGCGGCGGCGTGTATTTCCTGTATCTGCTGCTCACCCAGAGAAAGGCATAACACCATGTTTGTAAAAGAGATCACCAAATGCTACGATGGCAAAGCCGTTGTCGATGGCGTGAGTTTTGAAATTCCGAAAGGCAAAGTCCTTTCCCTCATCGGTCCGAACGGTGCGGGAAAATCTACCGTGATGGGAATGTTGTCCCGCCTGATCGCACGGGACAGCGGTCTTGTGGATTTTGAGGGGACGGAGATCACGCGCTGGAAAAGCCGGGAGTTGAGCAAGCGGCTCGCCATCCTGACTCAAGCCAACAATGTCCAGATGAAGCTGACTGTCCGGGAACTGGTTGCGTTTGGCCGCTTTCCGTACTCCGGCGGACGGCTGACCCAAGAGGACAACGAGATCATTGACCGTGCCATTGCCTATATGGAGCTGGGCGATTTTGAGGAGCAGTTCATCGATGAACTGTCCGGCGGTCAGCGGCAGCGTGCCTATATTGCCATGGTCATTGCGCAGGACACCGAGTATATCCTGCTGGATGAACCGACCAACAATCTGGATATTTACCATGCAACCAACCTTATGCGCATCGTCCGCCGCCTTTGCGATGAGCTGGGCAAAACGGTGATCCTTGTTCTGCACGAGATCAACTATGCTGCGTTTTATTCCGACTACATCTGCGCCTTCGTGGATGGAAAAATCGCAAAGTTTGGCACCGTGCAGGAAGTGATCACCAAAGAAAACCTGTCCGATATCTACAAGGTGGACTTTGAGATCATGCAGATCGAAGGCAAGCCTTTGTCGATATATTATTGATTTCAGTACTTTTTAAAAGGAGCATTCTTATGAAGAAAATTTCTCGTCGTTCGTTTTTGACCGCTATGGCCGCTGTGAGTGCAGCGGGTGTTCTCGCCGCCTGCGGCGCTTCCTCCTCCACGGCAAGCTCCGTGGCATCCTCTGTGGCAGCATCCAGCGAAGCTACCACTTCCTCGGAAGCGGTGCCGGAGTCGGTGACTATCAAGGCGTTCAACGGTGCAAAGGAACTGGTAGATGTGGAAGTGCCCTTTGACCCGCAGCGCATTGCAATCCTCGAACTTGCTTCTCTGGACATTCTGGATGAACTGGGCGTTGGCGACCGTGTGGTCGGCACGGCATCCACCTCTCTGGACTATCTTCAGAGCTATGTCACCAATGACAGCATTGCGAACCTTGGCAACATCAAGGAAGCCGATATGGAAGCAGTCATGGCCTGCGAGCCGGACATCATCTTTATCGGCGGACGCCTGTCCAAATCCTATGATGCTCTGTGCGAGATCGCACCCGTTGTTTTCCTTGCGACCGACGCCGAAAAGGGCGTTGTGGAAAGCACCCGTGAAAACGCCATGACCATCGCTTCTATCTTTGGTCTGGAAGACCATGTGGAAGCTTTGATGGCAGACTTTGACAGCCGCATTGACGCCCTGAAAGCCTTTGCAGAGGGCAAGACTGCCATCGTCGGCATGACCACCAGCGGCAGCTTCAATGTTCTGGGCAACGATGGCCGCTGCTCCATCATCGGCAAGGAGATCGGCTTTGAGAACATCGGCGTAGATGCCAATATCGACACCTCGACCCACGGCAACGAGGCTTCCTTTGAATTCATTGTGGCCAAGAACCCCGACTACATCTTCGCCATGGACCGTGATGCAGCCATTGGCACCGATGGCGCACAGATGGCACAGGAGATCCTGGAAAACGAGCTGGTCAAGAGCACAGATGCTTACAAGAATGGCCACATCGTTTATCTGGCACACCCGAATGTCTGGTATACCGCAGAGGGCGGCATTCAGGCACTGAACGAAATGCTGAGCGATCTGGAAAACGCACTGCTGTGATTTTTTCAAAATCCTTCTTGCAATTTTGAAAAAACTCCGGTATAATACCTTCCGTTAAGAATACAAAAAGCCGGCTTACAAAGCGTGAAATCCTGAGGGAAAGCTACCCCTCAACGATTTCACGCTTTTTTGTTTGCCCGAAAAAGGAGGACCTATGAACCCGAAAAACAAACTGGCAGAAATGTCCATCCGCCCCCTGCTGTACACCATGGCGGTACCGCTGATGCTGTCGCTGCTCATCCAGTCGCTGTACAACATCGTGGACAGCATTTTTGTGGCACGACTGTCGGAAACTGCCCTGACCGCCGCCTCTCTTGTATATGCCATCCAGTTTTTGATGATCGCCATTGGCGTGGGCACTGCCGTTGGTCTGAACGCCCTGCTCTCTCGCAAACTGGGGCAGAAAAAGCCGGAGGAAGCCTGCCGTGCCGCCACCACCGGGCTGTTTCTGATGCTGGGCACTTCGCTGGTGTTTACGCTGGTAGGGCTGCTGTTTTCAAACCGGATCGCTGCCGCCCTGACGGGTGACCCCGAATTGCAGCAGCTCTGCCGGGAATACCTGTCGGTGAACCTCGTGTTCTGCTGGGGCATCTTTTTGCAGACCTACGGGCAGCGGCTCTTGCAGGCTGTGGGTGACACGGTGCTGTCTATGGTCTCCCTCATCATCGGCGCAGTGGTCAACATTATTCTTGACCCCATGATGATCTTCGGTCTGCTGGGCTGCCCGGCCATGGGAATCCGGGGCGCAGCCATTGCCACCGTCATCGGGCAGCTCATCGGCGCAGCGGCGGCGCTGTGGTTCAATCGTGTCAAAAACCCGGTCATCCATGTCCGACTGAAGGGCTACCGCTTTTTGTGGCAGGATGTGGCCGACACCTACCGGGTGGGTCTGCCTACCATCGTGATGCAGGCCATCGGCAGTGTGATGACCTTTGCGGTCAATGGCATTCTACTGGGGGTGTCCTCCACGGCAGTGGCGTTCTTCGGCATCTACTATAAGCTGCAAAACTTCCTGATGATGCCGGTGAATGGTCTGGGACAGGCAGCCATCCCGGTGGTGGGCTTCAACTATGGCAGTGGTCAGTCGGACCGGGTAAAGCAGGCATGGAAGGTGCTGCTGCCCACCGGCGTGGTGTTTGCCCTGTGCGGCACGGCGGTATTCCTGCTGTTCCCGGCGCAGCTGCTGGGGCTGTTCTCTGCCAGTGACGAGATGCTGGCCTTTGGTGTGCCCGCCCTGCGCATCATCTCGATGACCTTCCTGTTCGCGGTCATCACGATCTTGTGCGGCTACTTTGCCTCCGGCCTGGGCAACGGCATGGTCAACATGATCGGCGGTGCCCTGCGGCAGCTGGTGGTGCTGGTGCCCTGCCTGTGGCTGCTCATCCGCACCATGGGCATCGACAGGGCGTGGTTTGCGTTCTGGGTGTCCGAGGTGATCGCCTGCGCTTACAGTCTGTGGGCAACGAAAAAAGAACTGCGGAACAAGGGAAAATAAGGCAAAACAAAAACAGGATGCGCCACCCGGACGCACCCTGCCAAGATCCACAGACGATAGCGATATGTACAACAGGGCGTTCCCCGTCGGGAACGCTCTGCTTTTCTTTGCTGGGGGTATGATGAGCCTGTTCCGCCTGCCATGCGGCAAACTCCCTTTGGCCTTCCTCGCTGTTCCAACAGGCAAGGATGGCCGGGTAGAATGCCCGTGCCAGACGGTCAATGACTTCATCGGGATAAGGGAAAGTGTTTGTGGACTTTTTCTTTTTGTTCAAACGCACGCTCCTTTGGACATCGGTAAACAGTACACCATGTGTCTGTTGTTATGCTGTCTGGTCTTTAACATCTGCGAGTGCGGCTTCCAGAGAAGTAAGATAGTCCTTATGCTTGTGAATGATCTCCAGAATCACATCACGCTGTGCATTATCGGGCATCTGCTCCAACTGGTAGTTGAATGAAATACGGAAACGAGTAGTGAGTTCTTCCAACGCCACATATTCGTACCGTACATCCTCCGGGTAAGCATCGCTGTCGTAAACCGATTCAAACTTTCGGAATGGCATGACAGGCGCTTTGCCCGGAACACGGATCACACCGTCAGCGTCAGGCGTCGGTTCCGCCTTCAACTCCGGGTGCAGAATATCCTGCAAAGTTTGTGCACGGTCATTGTAGGCCGCTCTGGCAAGGCGGTGCATATCCGCTTTGGACACTTTTGTCTGTCCGGACAGGATGCTCTGCTTTAAGCCCGGTATCAGTTCTTCCGCAATCTCCACGCCTCTCATATACCTCGAGGCGCGGATAACAGTGTCTTTGCTCACTCCGTTTTCTTCTGCGATTCGGTCGCAGGTTTTGCTGTTGTCGATCAAGTTCGCTTTTAGCGAACTTGATTTTGCATCGCTGCTCTTGCGATCACCGCCGTGCGCGGCTTTTTCGGCTTCATACTGTTTGCCCATCAGGTAGTACTTCTGCTCCGGGGTTAAATTGCGCCGCCCCAACTGGTTCTTACAAATCCAAGCGAGGACTTCTTCCCGGCTTTCAAAGGGGAGCGGCATGGTGGAAAAATAAATCTCCGAGTGTTTCTGGAGGATGGCATAACGATTGTGTCCGTCAACAAGGGTGTTGTTCCAGACGATCAAAGGAGAGATCAGCTTGCCTTCTTTGAGGATATTTTCTTCAAGCTGCTTAAATTCATCATCGGTCAGAGGGGGAATCTGGGACTGGATCTCCGGATCGATTTTCAGGTTGATCATACGCACACTCCTTTATCTCTCCTGCTGCGTCTGTTCTTCCTCCCGGAAAAAGGACGCAACATTCTGCTTTGCG
>ULTM01013731.1_pt1 | contig 10427 bp, 9 predicted proteins | sample 1957641 | NCBI WGS metagenome assembly ULTM01 (sample SAMEA4835735, study PRJEB28245) | human gut metagenome | biome: gut microbiome; material: fecal sample | place: Denmark | collected 2008 | reverse complement strand
GTAATGTCATTGGAGATTTGCTGCCGTTATATGTGGATGGGGCGGTCAGCGAGGACACGAAAAAACTGGTGGAAGAACATCTGGCAGAATGTGCGGACTGCAAAAAAGCGGCGGAGGACATGGAAAAAGAATTGGTACTGCCTGTCCATGAGACGGTGGCAGCGGCGGAAACTAGTTTTTTGCAGAAAATGAAGAAAACATGGAAAAAAGGGAGGATGCGCACCGCAGTGATTTCAGTTGCGGTAACGGCAGTAGTCATTTTGGGAAGCTATATGGCACTGACTTTCCCACAATGGATGATTCCCTATGAGCCGGAGAATTTTTCTGTGGCAGTAGAGGACGGGCAGGTCTGTGTGTATTATACGGGGGAAGGAAAGATTAACTGTTCTTATGGTTATGATGGAGAAGATGAATTTTTCTTATACTTTACACGGAATCCATGGTCTGCCTATATTGAGCCTCTTTTGGAGAATGCGGAAAAAGAGGAACCGTATCGCTATCAGATAGACTCCGTAGAGCGCATCTCGAAAGTTTATTATGGTGAGTTTAGCAAAGGGCTGGACATTCTTTATGGTAAAGAGGCAGAGATGGCAGCACAGACGCAGCTGATTTGGACAAGGGATGAAGTGATGCCATAAAGTATGGAAAGATTTTAATTCCCATAGCATGTTTCCCGTGAAATCATTGACTGCCAAAAACGGAAATTTTATACTGAAAGCATTCTGACGGGGTAGAAAAGTATTTTAATTCAGAAGAAATAGGGGGAATATGAATTGGTATTGAGCCATGAAGAGATGAAAAAGATTTTTGAAAACCATGGATTCAGTGGATTTGAGCTGCGGCATTATGACGATAATATGGAAAAATTGCTTTCTTTTGCCGCGCAGGATAACGCAAAAGGATATGTCATTGATGTTGTTCCGGGAGGGCTTCAGCATGGGGAGAATGGGGGCATTGCCCTGATGGAAAAACATTACGCAAAGCCGGAGCGGTTCCGAAAGCTTTGTGAAAAATGGACGGAGATCATTCTGCATTTTATGTGTTATCATCCGTTGGAAAGTGTTTTTGTCAGCGGTATGACCTTGCCCGATGATGAGGATTTTTTAGAAAAAACGCCAGAACAGGAAGGGGATCTGTTGGAGTTTCCTCTGGAATCCATTGATGATCTGGAGGAATTTGTAGACAGGGTATTCCAAAAGACTTATGGGGAAATGACGTTCTGGTTTGCCTCTTTGGATATGGCATTCCATTATTTTCGGGACGATGTATATCTCATAGTTACTTTGAAAAAAATCACAGAAGAAAATAGGGCTGCTCTTGGTCTTCTGGAAAAAATAGTGGAAGCAAAGGGATTATTTCTCCTGTGAACAAAAAAATTTCCGCCTGCTTTTGAAAAGCAGACGGAATTTTTTATTTACATTTCTGTGACAACGTAGATTTCTTTGCTGCCTGCGTCATAGTAAACATAAGCGTCCACCAGAGTTGCCAGATCACGCAGTTTAAAGTAGGTATTGCCGTTGATGGTATAGGCATCCACATCTGTGGTATAGCCATTTACCAGGAGGCCTTTGTTATAGACATAAGCTGTCTGGTCACTGCCGCTGGTGGCAGGAGCCGTTGCGGGGCCAGAGTATTTTGTTTTGGTGATGAGATTGATGTTCTGATTTGCCGCATCCCAGGAAACATCGAAGCGGCAGGAAGTATTGGACAATGTCTGGGCAAAGTCACGGAGTTTTACATAGTTGTTGCCGTTGATGTTATAGCCGCTGAAGGTTGTGCTGTCTTCATTGAGGATAACACTGGTTTTGGCAAATTTGGCTGTTGTGGTGATTGGCGTAGTCACAGGGGGTTTGGTCTGCTGCTGTGGTGTTTGCACATCTACATCCCCTACAAAAAGAACACTTTCCACACCACCGCTGGGGAAACCATAGCCCGCACGCACCACATAAATGCCCGGCTTTGTCAGTGTGAAGGACATGCCTTTGGGATAAACGCCGTCAGCAGGAGGATAGGTACTTTCAGTGTAGCCATTGGGCATCAGAATGTCGCCTTCCATAAAAGTGGAGCCGTTCTGGGTGGCTTCCGCTACCTGGAATACCAGCAGATTGTCTTCTGCAGTGATGATGACAGGCAGCGCACAATAATATGTGGTGCCCAGATTGGGGAATGTGGTGCTGTCGGTCTTGGTCACACTGGTGACACTGACCTGATTGGCGGCTGTGATAGAGTCGTTGGGTTCCCAACCCTCATAGCCGTTGAGATAAACCATCTCTGCCCCGAAAGCGGTGGTTGCCATCATAGATGAGATGGTCAGTGCCGCCAAGATGGTTCTGAGTTGTTTTTTCATAAAAACGCCCTCCTTTTCCTTGTTACAAATGTACATAACTTTGTTTCATCAGTACAACATTTGTGTTGTATTGAAATCAATACAACAACATGGAGATATGCAAAACTGCATTTATGCACAAAAAAAGGTACGATCCTATGGTGAGGATTTGTACCTTTTTGGTTTATGATGGTTTATCAGAATTTTTCCATTTCATCCAGCAGGCTTTCGAAAACAGCCATAGCGTTTTCCACAGCGTCTTTCTTGGACATATCCACGCCTGCGCCTTTCAGCAGGTCAATGGAATATTCGCTGTCGCCTTTGGAAAGGAAGTCCAGATATGCATCCACGGCTGGCTGTCCTTCAGAAAGGATTTTTCTGGAAAGGGCAATGGCTGCGCTGTAACCTGTCGCATACTGATATACATAGAAAGCGTTATAGAAATGGGGGATTCTTGCCCATTCGATGTCGATTTCTTCATCAATGACAATGTCGTCACCGAAATACAGTCTGTTCAGGTCATGGTAAATTTTGTTCATGCCTTCCCATGTCAGGGGTTCGCCTTTTTCTGCCATTTCATGGGTGATCTTTTCAAATTCCGCAAACATGGTCTGACGGAACAGAGTACCGCGGAACTGTTCCAGGAAGTAGTTCACCAGATATTTCCGCATGTTTTTGTCCTCGGTGGTTTTCAGCAGATATTCCATAAGGAGGGCTTCATTGCAGGTGGAAGCCACTTCTGCCACGAAGATTTTATGGCCGCTGTAAAGATAAGGCTGTTTTTCCCATGTGAAATAGCTGTGAAGGGCGTGACCCATTTCGTGTGCCAATGTGAACATGCTGTTGACGGTGTCATTATGGTTCAGAAGCACATAGGGGTGTACGCCGTAGCTGCCCCAAGAATAGGCGCCGCTGCGTTTGCCTTCGTTTTCGTAAACGTCGATCCAGCCTGCGTTCATGCCGTAGTGGAGGGTGTCGGTGTATTCTTTGCCCATGACAGCAAGGGCTTTTTCCACGGTTTCTTTTGCTTCTTCGAAAGTGATTTTGGCGTCCACATCATCTACCAATGGTGCGTACAGATCGTACATGTGGACTTCATCCAGTCCCAGCAGTTTTTTTCTGAGGGCAACATAACGGTGCATCAGATGCAGGTTGGCATGGACGGTTTCAATGAGGTTATCATAAACAGACAGAGGAATGTTGTCATCATATAATGCCATGGCTCTTGCAGAGTCATATTTTCTGGCGGAAGCAAAGAACACGTCGCTCTTAACGGAAGAAGCGTAGGTTGCTGCCAGTGTGTTTTTCTGTTTCAGATAAGCAGCATATAATGTCTGGAAAGCTTCTTTACGAACACGGCGGTCACTGCTTTCCAAGAATGTCACATATCTGCCTTTGGTCAGAGGCACTTTGTCCCCATCGGCGTCAGTGATTTCCCCAAAACGCATATCCGCGTCGTTGAGCATGGTGAAAATGTTCTGAGGTGCGCCGACCAGTTCCGCAGTTTTTGCCAGCAGGCTTTCTTCGGCGGGAGAAAGGGTGTGGGCTTTCTGACGCAGGAGATTGTCAAAGAAATGGTCGTAGAGGTGGAAATCTTCTGCCCGTTCCATACGGAAATCCGCCAGCACATCTTCCGGCAGGGAAAGAATTTCCGGTGTCAGGAAGGAAATGGCGTCAGAATAACGAATCAGGAGCATTTCTGCTCTGGAAGCCATACCCTGATAGAAAGCGTTGGCACTGTCCTCATGCATACGCATGTTGGCATAAGTGTAGACCTGATCCAGAATCAGGGACAGTTCCTGATTTTTTTCCAGGCATGCCAGCAGTGTGGCTGCGCTTTCACCCAGATGACCGCTGTAAGCAGCCAGTTCCGGAATTTCTTCCATCAGCATGGTATAAGCTTCTTCCCAAAGGGAATCATTTTCATAGTAATCTTCGATGTGCCATTTATCTGCGGCGGCAACATCACACCGCTTCGGTAAGGTATGTTTCAAATGGAATCATCCTTTCTATATTGTTGGATTTGTCAGACGGGAAACGTCCCTTTTGTGGGATTTCACGGGGGCAGGCCCTTTTTTGCGTGAAATCTTTTTTTAGTATACCACTTTTAGCTAAGGATAAAAAGGAGTTATAGGCATATGACGACAAAACAGGAAAATCTATACAAAAGATGAATGCATTGATGAATATTTTCTTGCTGAATGTTGGAATTCATAGTATGATGATATTGAGGTGAGGTAGCATGAAAGATTGCTTGAAAGTATTACTGGTGGCCTCTGAGGCTGCGCCCTTTATCAAAAGCGGCGGTCTGGGCGATGTGGCAGGTTCTTTGCCCAAAGCACTGCGGGCACAGGGTGTCGATGTACGGGTAGTCATTCCCCGTTACATGACAGTTAAGGATAAAGAAATGTATGGTGTGGAATATCTGGGTGAATTTCCTGTTCATCTGCTGTGGCGGACACAACAGGCGAAAATTTTGGTAAAGCCCGGTGAAATCCCCATTTATTTTATAGAAAATAATTTTTATTTCGGTCGCGGCGGTTTATACGGCTATGGCGATGATAACGAACGTTTTGCATTCTTTGGCAAAGCGGTTATGGATATGATGGCAATGCTGGATTTCTATCCCGATGTGATCCACTGCAATGACTGGCAGACAGGGCCTGTTTGCATGTATTTGAAGGAAATCTATCGGAAGATGATTTATTATTCCCGCATCAAGACACTGTTTACTATCCACAATCTGCAGTATCAGGGGAATTTTGACAAGAGCACCATGGAACTTCTGGGTGTGCCCTATTACTGTTATGAAAATGGCAACGTGGAATTTTACGGCAATGTCAGCTACATGAAAATGGGGCTGATGTATGCAGACCGTATCAGCACTGTCAGCCAGACATATGCCAAGGAAATCCAGACATGGCAGTATGGCTATGGCATGGACGGTATTTTGAAAAGCCGGAAAAATGTCCTTAGCGGCATTATCAACGGCATTGACTATGTGATGAACGATCCCGCTACGGATAAACGCATTCAGGTGCATTTTGACGCGGATCATCTGGAAGGCAAGGCGGAAAATAAACGTCTGCTGCAGGAAAGACTGGGGCTGGAACAGAGAGATGTGCCCATCATTGGCATGATTACCAGACTGGCAGACCAGAAAGGTCTGGATATTCTTTCCTATGTATTTGATGAAATGATGCGCAGAGATGTGCAGTTCGTTCTGCTGGGTACAGGGGAAAATCGTTTTGAATACCTGTTCCGCAGCATGGAAGAACGTTATCGCGGCAGAGTCAGCGCCAATATTTTCTTCGATGAAAATCTGGCACAGCAGATCTATGCAGGCTCTGATATGTTCCTGATGCCTTCTCTGTTTGAACCCTGCGGTCTGGGACAGATGTTTGCCCTGCGTTATGGTACCGTGCCTATTGTGCGGAAAACAGGCGGTTTGGCAGACACTATCTTCCAGTACAGCACAGAAACAAAAGAGGGCAATGGTTTCCTCTTTGAAACATACGATGGCAATGGGCTGATCTGGGCATTGGATCAGGCGCTGGCAGTATACAACCAGGGCAAAGACGAATGGCAGCATGTGGTGAAAAACGCCATGGCTTCCAATTATTCCTGGGAAAGCTCCGCAAGAGAATATATCAAGCTGTATGAAAGCCTGCGGGACGGCGAATGAGCCTTTTCGCATATACAGAAAACAAAAACAAGAAGTCAGAAATTTTGATGGGAAGTTTCTGACTTCTTTTTTGGTTAGATTTTGGCTTTCCGCTGCGCTATGGTTTGCAAAAGAACGGTGAATGTAGTATGATGAAAGCCTAAAGACGCACAGAAGGAGGGTCTGGTTTTAATGGAAGAACAAACCCCAAAAAAATTTCATTTTACAAAGCAGATGAAAATCGGTCTGGCTGTGGTGCTGGTGCTTTGCATTGGCTGCGGTCTGGTATATCTGGATACGGCTTATGGCAGCGGGAAAATCCGCAGTCTGTTCGTCAAATCCAGTGTGACGCAAAATAAAGGGAATCCTTCGGCAGGCGTGCTGGCGGAAATTCCGCTGGATGCGGGCAGTTCCACATCTTTTGCCGTATTCGATCAGGCATTCCTGCTCTGCACAAAAGACGGTGCGAAGTACTACAACAGTGTAGGTGACCAAAAATGGAATGATACGTTTACCATGACTACGCCTACGGTGATACAGGAAGGCTCCTTCATGGCTGTGGGGGATCTGGGCGGCAAGAATGTCCGGGTCTATGACGAAAGCGGTCTGCTGTATAACGTACAGCTGGAAGGGAATCTCAGTCAGTTTGCCCTGAACCAAAACGGATACCTTTCTCTGCTGGAAAAGAAAGACAGCGGTTATGAAGTAAAGATCTACAATTCCAAAGGTACACTGCTCAAAGGCAGGGTAGAAGAAACCGCAGGGGTATACCCCATTTCCACTGATGTATCCGATGATAACAAATCTTTTGCTGTCAGCTATGTGGATACCACCGATGTGTACCCCATTGGGCGTGTGCTGTTTTTCTATGTCAATCCCGAAGACAGCGAGAATTATACAGACAGTTTGTATGCTTCTGCTGCTGACAAAGCCGATGAAATCATCGGCACCATCAGCTATCGCAGCAATGGTGTTTTGGCGGCGGTTTCCGATAAGGGCGTTTATGGTTTCCGGGACAGCGAGGAAGTTTGGAGTTATCATTTGACCAATGTGGTGGATTATGTATCCTTCCAGCAAAAAGACAGAGTGGTGCTGACATTGGGTGACGCTTTGCCGGGAGAAGAAGGCAAGGAAGAAGGTACCATCTGCTGGCTTGGCGCCAACGGAGCGGAAGAAGCTTCTTATGTCAGCGGAAAAGACATCACATATCTGAGTGCTTGGAAAGACGGTATTGTGGTGGGAACTGACCATACCTATATCGGCATTCGCCATACAGGACGGGAAGCTTGGACTTATCAGGCAACACAGGATGTGACAGACGTGATTCCTATGGAAAGTTTCTCCCGTGTACTGGTGGTAGGTCAGGATATGGCACGGATTCTGGATATGGACAAATATACAGGAGAACTGCCGGATGTACCGGAAGACGTAGTGGAAACTACGCCGGAAGTGCAGACGGATGAACCCCTGACCACAGAAGGGGAAACAAACACTGACGCTACCCAGCAGGATGCTGGTGCGGAAGGAACAGAAGGTCAGGAGAAAACATCCGGAACAGAAGGAGAAACGGATGCCTCCGGTGCCCAGAAAACAGAAACACCTAAAACAGAAGCGGCAACTGATACAGAAAAAACAGAAACAACTCAGCCTGCGGAGAATACGGAATCGGGGGATGTTCCCGCAGAGTCTTAACGGTAGGAGGTGGGCAGAAGGATGACATTTTTGCCCTATATATTAGATATTCTGGCGTTGGTGCTGGTGGTAGGAACGGCAGTGCGGGCGTACCGTAAGGGTTTTGTACGGGCGGCGCTGAATTTCCTGCCAATGGTGGCAGCATTGGCGGCAACCAGGTTTTTGACGCCTACGGTCAGTGAGCTTTTGCGGAAAACACCTTTTTTCGATGCCCTGACAAATACAGTAGGCAATGGGCTTCATTTGGAAAATGCCATTGGGGATGCGGCCATGCAGACCCAGACAGACATTATCCAGAGTATGCATCTGCCGGATTTTCTGAAAGAAAGTCTGGTGGAAAACAATAATCCGGTGATTTATCATCTGCTGGATGTAGAAAGCTTGCAGTCGTATATTGCAGGTTTTTTGGCCAATATCTGCATCAATATCATCAGTGTACTGCTGGTGTTTATTGTGGTATGGCTGGCAGTGAAATTTGTGCTGAAGGCGCTGAATCTCATCAGCAAACTGCCTGTATTGAATTTCTTCAACCGGGCATGTGGTTTTTTGGTGGGTTTGCTGAAAGGATTGTGCGTAACATGGCTCATTTGTTTTGTGCTGACATTTTTCCAGTGCAATTCCGCCTTTGATTTTTTCTTTGACGCGTTAAATTTGACCCATGTGGCATTGCCTTTGTACGAAAACAACATATTGATGTATTTTATATTGACCATATTTGCTTGAAATGACGAGAAAAATGACGGTGTGAAAACCGTCATTTTTTTGTGGCAAGAAACGGGAAAAGCCGTTGCTTTTTTGAAATCCATATGTTAAAATGCCACATCTTTCGAAAGAAATCTAAATTGAAAGAGGAAAATCATGAAACAAACAACAGGAAAAGGGAAGCAATGGCTTATGCTGCCAGTGGTTCTGTTATTTTTGTGCGCATGTGGCACACAAAAACAGACGGTGGAAATGTCGTCAGAAGTCTATGAACTTCCGCAGAACTGCGAAGAACTTACAGTTACGGCGGATGTTGGCAGCGTTTTCATCCAGAAAGGAGAAAAAGCGGAGCTGAAAACAGAACATGTTGTTTCTCAGTGGCTGACAGTGACAGAGGAAAATGATGTTGTGACTGTATCATACATACCGCCGGATGAAGAAGCGGTGGAGGGCATGGACACGGACAGTCATCATTTGACACTGACCTTACCGGAAGAGTGGATGCCGGAAAAAGCGGCGCTGACAGCAGGGACAGGCCCTTTCTATATGGATGGGGCAGAAGCAAAAGATTTATTTCTGCATCAAGGTACTGGGCAGATGATGCTAAAATATGTGACAGCGGAGAATCTGGAGCTGGAATGCGGTGGTGACTTGGCAGAAGGAGAACATTTGCAGGTGGTAAAGAATCTGACCATCCATGGCGGTACAGGAAAGATTTCTCTGACTATGCCGGAAACAGCAGAGGATTATGATATTTCCGGTTCTTTTTTCATCAGAAATGTCACAGTAAACGGAAAAACATTGAAGCCGGAAGTTTCTGTGGAACAAAACGGCGGCGATTTGGACAGTTGGGAAATGGACTTTGACGAGGATTTTACGGTTCCCAAACAGAAAACAGAAGGGAAAAAGCAAATTCAAATAGATGGCGGCACAGGTGAGATTGCACTGACCTTTGCCGGAAATACAGAAAAGGGGGCGACGGCATGATTCCAAGAGGGGTAATACTGGATTGTTGTTGTGTACTGATGGGAGCTAATGCAGGCACACTTCTGCGAAATAAAATTCCCGCAAAACTTCAGGAGCCGCTGATGGTGATATTCGGCATGTGCGCCATTGCCATCGGTATGGTTTCCGTGATAAAGCTGGAGTCTTTGCCAGCGGTGCTTTTGGCGCTGATTTAGGGAACTATTATAGGAGAACTGATTGATCTGGACAGAAGAATCAAAACGGGATTTTTGCATGGACTGCATCACTTGCATTTCAAAATTGAAGGGGATAAAGAAATTTATATGCGGTTTTATCTGGTGGTGGCAGTGACCCTCTGCGCCAGCGGAACAAATATTTTCGGTGCCTTTCAGGAAGGGGCAACGGGAGATATGACCATTTTGATGTCAAAGGCGGTTATGGATATTTTCGCGGCGGCCATATTTGCTATGGCATTGGGATTCGGCATGAATCTGATTGTACTGCCGCAGTTTTTGATATTGTCCTTGTGTTTTTACGCGGGAAAATGGATGATGTCCTATCTTGATCCCGCTGCCATACAGAATTTTATTGCCGTAGGTGGCTTGATGACATTTATTTTGGGACTGAATATTGCAAAAATCAAAGAGATGCGGGCGGCGAATCTGTTGCCGGCATTGGTGATTGTGTTCCCGGCGACGGCATTTTTTCATCTGTTAGGCGCGTAAAATGAAAAAGTTCTTGACGAAAAAGCCCTGTTTTTACAGGGTTTTTTGTGTTTTGCAAAAAAAATCTTAAAAAATTGTAAAAAAGATGTTGACAAGAGATAGTTCCCATGATAATATATTTAGGCGGTCGCAAGAACGGCCGAAACAAAAAGAAAGAATGCACCTTGAAAACTGAATACAAGACAAACAAGAGTCAATAAAATCGAGAAATTTATTGAAAAATAAAATGCAGTAAAGCTAATCAACATTTTATTTCGCTATAAATGATCATTCCAAGAACAAGAGCTATTGTTTTTAGAACCGACACAAGCGAAGCTTGTGTTGCAAGAAGGTCAAGCAAGAAAGAGCACAG
>ULTM01023674.1_pt1 | contig 10466 bp, 8 predicted proteins | sample 1957641 | NCBI WGS metagenome assembly ULTM01 (sample SAMEA4835735, study PRJEB28245) | human gut metagenome | biome: gut microbiome; material: fecal sample | place: Denmark | collected 2008 | reverse complement strand
TGTATCGGCTGCCGGTTCAGACTTTGTTCCACAAGCTGTTAAAGAAAAAGCCAGGGATAAAGAAAGAAGCACTGCACTGGTCATCATTTTAATTTTTCTCATTCTAATTTCCTCCCTAATACAAATTGTCCTCCCAAACATGGCTGGATTCTAACATAAAACAGTCAAAAAATTACAAAAAAATACAAAAAGTTACAAAACAAAATAAAATAATTTTTAATTCTACCTAAAAGATATAATATAATTTTGTAGACATACGAAAAATGAGCGAAAATAAGAAGGGTAAATGGAAGCGAAGAATTGAGTAGGGAGGAGTACGGGGAAAAGCCCTGATAACAGAAAGTTATACCTTCATTCCCTTTCTTAATTGGATTTTCCCTGCAGGCAGGCGTTACAATAAGGATGGAAAAAAACAGACGGGCAGCCGGGTCAAGGCTGCGGGGCTGATAGAGATGGCGGAGTGCAGGAAAGACTCCGAGAGAATATGACAAACCAAATGGAGGAAATCAAAACATGGGGAAATCACTTACCAGAAAGATTATTGAGTCACATTTCGTATCGGGCGATATGACGCCGGGCGAAGAAATTTTTATCAAGGTGGATCAGACATTGACACACGATATCAATGCCGTTATGACTTATCTGGCATTCGAGGCGATCGGACCGGACCGGCGTGGTCGTGGTTCCGTCCGGAAAGATCGCGGAAGTCTACGAATCCGCCTCCCGGCTCGCGAAGCGCGAGGAGCGCGTGGTGGTTCATCTGCGCGAGGGAAAGACGCTGACGGAGTCGCGAAAGCTGGCATCGGCGGAAGCTGGGCAGTAGGAATCAAACTGGGTGAAAAAAATAAAAAGTTTATCAGCGAAAGCGCAGAAACAAAAATGAGCACCCTAGAAATGAAAGACTCAAAAATCGGCATATGACTTAAAAATAAAATTTGAATGACTCATTTATGAGCACATAAAAGCTCATAAATGAGTCATTTTTTTGCATTATGAAAAAAATGAGACAAGAACGAGTCATTCCTGGAAGGTTATCAAAAAAATAAATAAAAATTTTAATTCGACAAAAACCTTGTATTTACAAGGAAAACCTCGAATTTTTTGGAAAATAAAAAAGAAAAATATTAAATAAAATCGAAAAACGTAAAAGTTGGCACGGAACTTGCTGTATATATGAGTATCAAGCAAAAGTACCAAGCAAAAAGAAAAATATATTACATGGAGGGAACACATTATGAAAGTTGGCGTATTGAAAGACATCAAAGTAGGCGAGTACCGTGTCATCGCAACCCCGGCAGAGGTAAGCATGCTGGTAGGTGACGGCAATGAGGTTTACGTTCAGAAGGGCGCGGGCGAAGGTTCTGGATTCCCGGATGAGGCATATGTGAAAGAGGGCGCGAAGCTGGTTGATACAAAGGAAGAAATTTATGCAACCTGCGATTTCGTCGCAAAGGTAAAAGAGTTTGAACCGTGCGAGTACAAACTGCTCCGTGAAAACCAGATCGTATTTACCTGCATCCATCCGGCAGCACATCCGGAAGAGGTACAGGCACTTCTCGACAGCAAGTGTATTGCATTTACCGCAGAAGATTCCCACCGTTACGGTTCACCGAACTGCGAGGCAGCTGGTAAGGCGGGTGCACTCTTTGGTCTGGAATCCCTGCTCTCCCTCAACGGCGGCAAGGGCAAATTCGTCAACGGTCTCGGCGGTGCTCCGGGCGTTAAGGCGCTGGTCATTGGAGGCGGCGTGGTAGGACGCGCAGCAATCTCTGTTCTTCATGCGCTGGGCGCGTGGGTAACGGTTATGGATATTAATATCGGAACCCTGCGTGATATCGGAAAACAGTTCAATGAGGAAGTCAATACCCAGATTTCCAACCGTTATAATCTGAAAAAGATTTTACCGGAGATCGATGTTGTATATAATTGTGTTAGATGGCCGAAGGATGCCAAAGAATACATGATCGACCGCGAGATGGTCCGCTCGATGGAGAAAGGTTCCGTTATCGTAGATATCAGCAACGATTATGGTGCAATCGAGACATTCCATGAGACCACCCATGAAAATCCGCGCTATATCGAAGAGGGCGTCGTACATTATTGCGTAAGCAACATTCCGGGGGCAATTTCCCAGTCTACCTCGATCGCATATGCAGCATCCGTACTGCCGCACTTCAGAAGCATCATCAACAATGGCGTGGCGCAGGCATGTGCAAAGGATGGTTTCCTGCGCCGCAGCTTAACCACCTACAAGGGATACTTAACCCATGAGGAGACAAGTGCCATCCAGGGCAGACCGTGGGTTCGTCCGGAAGACATCTTAGAGATCGCAGATCAGAAACTGGATCTGGCTCCGTCGACAACCAAGAGCCATTCGGATAACTTTATCAAATTAGAAAAGTGATTTTCAGATAAAGGATACCGGCAGAACGCTTTTCGTGAAACGTATGGGGATACGGATGAAAAGCATTCTGCCATTTGAGGGGTGAATAGAGGCGCTTCCAGATGGGAAATAGCTGGAGGCGCATTTGATACAGAAGAATAGGAGGGGTATCTGTGAGTGTTACAGACATTTTAGTGGACTTTGCGATCGCATCGTTTTTTATAGCAGTTGGTCAGCTTTTACGTGCAAAAGTGCCGTTGGTACAGAAATTTTTCATTCCGCCAAGCATGATTGCCGGATTTATCGCGCTGGCACTCGGGGCACAGGGACTGGGAATCCTGCCGTTTTCTGAAAATATTGGTTCTTATGCAAGTGTTCTGATTATCCTGATTTTCGCAGGTGTCGGAATTAATGGATTTTCTTTCAACAAGAAAGATTTTAAAGCGGAAATTGACCGGATTGGTTCTTATTTTTCCTATAAAGTGCTGGCACAGGCAATTCAGTTCTCACTGGCACCGTTGTTTAGTATTTTAGTAATTTCGAAATTATTCCCGAACATTAACTATGGCTTCGGTCTGCTGCTGGCAGCTGGTTTCTCCGGCGGACACGGAACGGCAGCGGCTGTTGGTACCGCGTTTGAGAGACTGGGTGATCTGGATGCAATGGATATCGCGATGACCTGTGCAACTGTTGGTATTTTATCGGGTATCTTTGGCGGTCTGTTCTTCATCAAGCTGGGAACGAAAAAGGGCTGGACCAAATATATGAAAGGCTTCAATCAGATCTCCGATGATCTGCGCTGTGGTCTGGTGCCCAAAAATGAGCGCAAGTCGATGGGCGAGGAAACTATTTCATCCAACGTCCTGGATCCGCTGGCATGGCATCTGGCAGTGATGCTGATCGCATCCGGTATCGGTGTGGGACTCAGCAAGGGAATCTATGCAGCGATCGGTCTGGATCTGCCGAATTACCTGATGGCATTTTTGACCGCGATCGTGATGTTCCTCGTTTTCCGAAAAGTCGGCGTCGGTGATTATATTGATGAAAATGTAGTGGGACGTATCTCCGGTACTGCGACGGATTATCTGGTGTTTTTCGGAATCGCTTCCATCAAACTGGCAGTTATCGTTAAATATGCAGCTCCGCTGGCACTTCTTCTGCTCTGCGGTATTGTAATCGTAGTGGCAACCCTGATGTTCTTTGGTCCGGCGATGAACCGCGGCAGCTGGTTTGAGCGCGCGATCTTCGTATTTGGCTATTCAACGGGCGTTTTTGCGATCGGCTTCATCCTTCTTCGAATCGTTGATCCGGAAAACCGCTCCAAGACGCTGAACGATACTGCATTTGCAGCGCCGTTTACAACTCCGGCAGAGATGTTTGCGTGGTCGATGGGACCGATGATGCTCTTAAATGGCAGCCATTGGAAGTTTATCGGCATTTATTTGGTAATCATGGCAGCATGCATCATCGCAAATATCGTATTTAAATGGTGGTGGCTGAAACTTCCGCTGGATCGCCCAGGTGTGGAGGAGATCGGATAAACTTGTCTTTGCCTGTTTCCTCTGATACACTTGGAACAGGTGTAAACATAACACCGTTGTCAGGCCGGATGAACGCAGGTTCAAGTCGAACGTCCGTGAGACTTGGCGCGTGATTCCGGTCAGCGGTGTTTCAGACAGGGGAGAAATGCATGGAGTTTTTAAGACAGTTATTTCATGGAAAAGGATATATTGACGGAATCACGATCATCAACCTGGATGGCGAGATTCTGTTTTCAGCAAAGTTAAATAGTAAATTTTCAAACCGGAAAGAGAGAAGCTTACCAGGCGCTGGTGGGACAAAATTTTTCGATGTATTTGAAAACCTGAACGCTAAGAACAGCAGCATGATCCGGGCGATGGAGGTCGGACTGCCGGTTTACGTGGAAAACCAGCTGCTGCAGACCAAGGGGCAGGAGGGCATCCATATCAGCTCTCTTTCGATTCCGATCAAGAGCGGGCGCGCCGTGGTGGGCGCGATCGATCTGTCGATGGAGGAGATGACAGACGGCGAGGAAGAGCCGGAGAGTGTGGAACTGACTTCGGAACAGATCCCGGTCGGCGGCGCTGGAAAGCTGAAAAAACACAGCGGCGCATCTTTTACGATGGAAGATATCATCGCAGTGGATGAAAAAATGAAAAATGCCAGAGACTATATACCGGTGGTGGCGGCGTGCGATCTGCCGGTTATGATCTATGGGGAAACGGGAACCGGAAAAGAGGTGTTTGCACAGTCGATCCACAATGCCAGTGAACGGAGGGATAAACCGTTTATCGCGCAGAACTGTGCGGCGCTGCCGGATACCTTGCTCGAAAGTATCTTATTTGGAACGTCCAAGGGCGCGTTTACCGGGGCAATGGAAAATAAGGGACTCTTTGAGCTGGCGGACGGCGGAACGCTGTTCCTCGATGAGATCAACTCGATGCCTCTGTTTTTGCAGTCAAAGCTTCTGCGGGTTCTGCAGGACGGCAGTTTCCGCAGCCTGGGCGGCAGTGAGACGAAACGCACGAATGTGAAGATCATTGCGGCGACCAATGTGGAACCGCTTGAGGCGATCGAGAAAGGACAGCTTCGGCGCGATATTTATTATCGTCTGAGCATGATGTCGATCCGGATTCCGCCGCTGCGGGAACGGAAGGCGGATATTGGACATTTTGTCAAGTTTTATGTAAACAAACACAATGGCACGTTCCACAAGCAGGTTCAGTATGTGTCAAAGGATCTGCTAAAAAAACTGGAAGAATATGACTGGCCGGGCAATGTCCGGGAGCTGGAACATGTGATCGTTTACGGCATGAGCATGGTGGATGAGACGAGCTCCCTGCTCCAGTATAAAGACATCAAGGGAAAGCTTCTGCTGGAAAAGCAGGCGGACAGGAAAAAGACGCCGGAAAGCCTGGAAGAAGTTCCAAAACTCTGCTCGTCGCTTCGTGAGGCGGTGGCTGCCTATGAGGAAAAACTGATTTGGCAGGCGTTGGAGGCGGCGCACGGAAATATATCTGAGGCAGCGCGGATTCTGGATGTGCCGAGGCAGACGCTGCAGAGAAAGGCGAGTCAGCTGCGAGGCGAAAAGGCGAAGGAAAAACAGGAAAAAGAAATCTAATCTGAGCGATGGAGGATAGATACGGAAATTTGAGGACGATGCGGGAAGCAGAACCAGCAGAATCAGCCCGGAAAGGATGGAACGCTCAGACAGGATAACAGGAGGAAATGCAGAAATGGAGAAATACATTGGAAAATATTCTGTAAAAGATTTTTTATATCTGATTCTGGGCGCATTTATCTACAGTATCGGCACGCACAGCTTTATTGAGACGGCGAATATTGCGCCGGGCGGTGCGGTCGGCGTGGCACTGATGTTAAACCATGTGACGAACCTGCCGGTCGGACGGCTGACACTGATGGTGAATGTGCCGCTTTTAATACTGGCGTGGTTTCATTTGAGCCGTGCCTTTGCGGTGCGGACGGCGTTTGCGTGCGGAATTTGTTCGGTTGTGCTTGACTACGTGATCGCCCCGGTCTTTCCGGTTTATATGGGCGACCAGCTTATGGGAAGTCTCTACGGCGGCATTCTGGTCGGCGTCGGCATGGCGTTCATCTTTCTGTCCGGTTCGACGACGGGCGGCAGCGATGTGGTCGGCTACCTGCTCCAGAAGAAATATCCGCATGTCTCGATCGGGCGTGCCCTGATGATGATCGATGGAATCATCCTCTCCACCTCGATTTTCGTCTTTGGAAATGTCGATGCGGCACTGTTCGGACTGATTTCCCTGTACGCGCAGACGAAGGTCATTGACATGATCATCTACGGAAATGATGCCGGAAGCGAGGCGTCGATCGTGACGAAATACCCGCAGAAAATCGCAGAACGTGTCATTAAGGAAATTGACCGTACGGTAACGTTGCTTCCGGGCAAGGGCGGCTACAGCGGCGAGGACACGACGGTGGTTTTATGTACCGTCCGCAAAACGGAGTTCAATCGTTTAAAACGCATTATTGCGGAGACGGATGAGAATGCGTTTGTGATTGTGAAGGAAACCTCGGGCATTTTTGGACTTGGGTTTAAGGATGTAGCGGAGGCACAGCAGTAGGAGCCGGGATTGGAATTAGAAAATAGCGGGATATGCCGCGAACAAGGCGAATATAGATATCATAAGAATGCATCAGGAGCGGTGCACTTGAACGAATGGTTTGAAACACACCCGTTTCTAAAACAAATGCGAAGGCGGCTGTCAGTGGAATTGGCAGTCTGCCTTCTTTTATTTTGCGGCGTCTTTCTGGCGGCACGGTATGCGGGGCTGGCATCAGCGGGGGCGGACGCTGTGCTTGGAAAGAAAAAGCCGGTTGTTTTCTTGGACGCCGGGCATGGGGATTTTGATCCGGGAAAGGTGAGTGTGGACGGAAGCCTGGAAAAGGACATCAATCTGGCAATCGCGAAGCGCCTGAAATGGTATCTGGAACAGTCCGATGTAGAGGTCGTGATGAGCCGGGAGGATGACCGGGGACTTTACGATACGTCAACCGGAAGCCGGAAAATGTCCGACATGAAAAACCGCTGCGCCCGCGTCGAGGAATCCGGCGCGGATTTGGTCGTCAGCATCCACCAGAACAGCTACCACCAGGAGGAAGTATCCGGTGCGCAGGTATTTTATTACCGGAAGTCAGAGAAAGGGAAACGGCTGGCGGAAATACTGCAGAAGCGCTTCGACTATGCGCTGGGAGACCAGAACCGCAGAAAAGCCAAACCGAATGACAGCTATTATCTCCTGCTCCACGTCAAATGTCCGATTGTCATCGTCGAGTGCGGATTTTTGTCTAACTGGAAAGAGGCGGCACTGCTGAAAACAGAAGAATACCAGGACCGCGTGGCGTATACGCTGCATATGGGGATTATGGAGTATCTGAATGGGCGCTGAAACCTTGAACTGGCGAGGAATCTTGTGTATACTAGGAGTACTTAGCGAGGTATTTTCGAGCTTAGTACGGAAGATAGATTTATTCATTGTAAGATAGTAGAAAGAAGAATCAATATGCAAAACGAAACAAAAAAAGAACTTCATACCCAGATGTGGAAGATAGAAAATCCAAAGGACTTTACGCCGCATGACCGGGAGGTGCTTGAGAAGGCGGCAGCGATCATCCGCGCAGGCGGTCTGGTGGCCTTTCCGACGGAAACGGTGTACGGATTGGGGGCGAATGCGCTGGATGAGGCGGCAGCGAAGAAGATTTATGCGGCGAAGGGACGCCCGTCTGACAATCCGCTGATCGCGCATGTGTCCTGTCTGGAGGAGATCGCGCCGCTGGTATCGAATATGCCAGAAAATGGCAAAAAGCTTGCAAAGGCATACTGGCCGGGACCGATGACGATGGTATTTCCTAAGAGCGCGATCGTGCCATATGGAACGACCGGCGGGCTTGACACGGTGGCAATCCGGATGCCGTCTGATCTGATCGCGGCAGAGTTAATCCGTCTGTCCGGCGTGCCGATCGCGGCTCCGAGTGCGAATACATCGGGACGCCCAAGCCCGACGCGCGCGGATCACGTGCTTCAGGATATGGACGGAAAGATCGATGCGATCATCGACGGCGGTCCGGTTGGAATTGGTCTGGAATCGACGATCGTGGATGTTACGGAGGAAATGCCGATGGTTTTAAGACCGGGTGCGATCACCGTGGAGATGCTGCGTGAAACGGTCGGGGAAGTCGGCATTGATCCGGCGATTTTAGGACCGGTCAGCGCGGATGTGCGCCCGAAAGCACCGGGAATGAAATACCGCCATTATGCACCGAAAGCCGATCTGACACTGGTCGAGGGCGAGACGGAGGCAGTTGTGGAGACGATCAACCGCCTGGCAGGCGAAAAGCTGGCAGAAGGGCGCAAGGTTGGAATTATCTGCACGGACGAGACGAAAGACCGTTATCCGGCGGGGATGCTGGAAAGCATCGGTGCGCGGGCGCGTCAGGAGACTGTTGCACACAACCTGTATGCGGTTCTGCGCGATTTCGACGATCGCGGCGCGGAATATATCTTTTCGGAAGGATTTTCGGAAGACAATTTAGGACGGGCGATTATGAACCGGCTCAATAAGGCGGCTGGCTATCATATTTTGAAGGTGTGAGACGATGCGGTACTTATTGGCGGCGATTAATGCCAAATATATACATTCAAATCTGGGAATTTACAGCCTGAGACGGTATGCGATGGAGCGGCTGGGGCTGGGACAGAAGGATGAGCAGGGTGCGGCTGTTGGAATGGAAATGGTTTCGGAGACAGCAGAAGGCGCGAATCGAACGAAAACCGTGTCGGAAATCCAGATCGATCTCGGCGAGTACACCATCAACCACCAGATGGATCAGATTCTGCAGGATATTTACCGGAGAAAACCGGATGTGGTGGGATTTTCCTGTTATATCTGGAATATCGTTTACGTGAAGGAACTGATCCACGATTTGAAAAAGGTTCTTCCGCAGGTCCGCATCTGGATGGGAGGTCCGGAGGCTTCGTATGACGCGGTTCACCTGATGGATGAGCTGCCGGAGGTCGAGCTGATCATGCAGGGCGAAGGCGAGGAGACCTTTACGCGGTTGGTGGAGGCGTGTGAGTGCGGGACGGAGGTTTGTTTTTCAGAGCTCCCAGGCATTGTCCTACGCCGTTTTGATGGCACCATCGAGGTCCATCGTCCGGCGCCGCTCATGAATCTGGACGACATTCCATTTTCCTACGGAGATTTAAGCGGGCTGGAACACCGCATTATCTACTATGAGAGCAGCCGTGGATGTCCATTTTCCTGTAGTTACTGTCTGTCTTCGATTGACAAAAAAGTGCGGTTCCGCAGCCTTTCGCTGGTAACCAGGGAGCTGCAGTTTTTCCTTGACCGGAAGGTGCCGCAGGTAAAGTTCGTAGACCGGACGTTTAACTGCAAAAAGAGCCATTCGATGGCGATCTGGCAGTATTTGCTGGAACACGATAATGGAATTACCAACTTCCATTTTGAAATTTCATCGGATCTTCTGGATGATGACGAGCTGGCGCTGATGAAACAGATGCGTCCGGGGCTGATTCAGTTGGAAATCGGTGTGCAGACGACGAACCTGGTGGTTGTGAAGGAGATCCGGAGGACGATGGATCTAGACAAGGTGGCGCGCCGTGTGGCGCAGGTCAACACCTTTGGCAACATCCATCAGCATCTCGACCTGATTGCGGGGCTTCCGTATGAGGATATCGAGAGCTTTCATCGTTCCTTCAACGATGTATACAAAATGGAGCCGGAACAGCTTCAGCTTGGCTTTCTGAAGGTGCTGAAAGGTTCCTATATGGAAGAAATGAAGCAGAAATACGGTCTGCTCAGCCAGAGCAAGCCGCCGTATGAGGTGCTTAGGACCAACTGGCTTTCCTATGAAGAGGTGATCCGTCTCAAGGGTGTGGAAGAGATGGTCGAGGTCTATTACAACAGCGGGCAGTTCCGCCGCACGATGAAATGCCTGTCGCAGGAATGGGGCGATGCGTTTGATTTGTATGACCGCCTGGCGGCATTTTATGAGGAAGAGGGACTGAATGGAGTGAGCCATAACCGGCTGGCACGGTATGAGATTTTGTATCTGTTTATTCAGAAATGGGGGAACAAAGAAATTTCCTATCAGGATCTTCTCATTTATGACCTCTACCTCCGTGAAAACGTCAAGAGCCGTCCATCTTTTGCACCGGATCCGTCGGAGTGGAAGAACGAGACGAAGCAGTTTTTCATGCGCGAGGAGAAGGAACGCCGTTATTTGAAGGGCTACGAGGCATACGATTCCAGGCAGATGGCGAAAATGGCGCATTTAGAGCGGATGGAAGACGGAAGCTTTGTGCTGTTTGATTACAAAAACCGGGATGCTCTGTTTGGCAATGCGGCGGCATTTTCCATTTCCCAGGATGAAATACAGTGAGAAATGGGATTTTCCAGAGAAAGACAGGAAAAAGAAATTGCGGATGGCGGCAGTCTGAACATCTGCGAACGAGAAGAAATGTAGGACAACCATATTTTAAATTAGATGGATAGTA
>ULTM01011965.1_pt1 | contig 10603 bp, 9 predicted proteins | sample 1957641 | NCBI WGS metagenome assembly ULTM01 (sample SAMEA4835735, study PRJEB28245) | human gut metagenome | biome: gut microbiome; material: fecal sample | place: Denmark | collected 2008 | reverse complement strand
TTCCGATCCTTGGTCCGGAAATACGCAGATGCCCCATTGCCTTTGATTCCATCTAAATGTTCCATCTGCTCCAGATACGGAAGTGCAAACGTATTCTGCCCATAATGTGCATAGACCGCCTCAAATTCCCTTGCAAAAAAAGTATAGTATGGGCGGCAGCTCCGGACGGAACCGATCCGGTCCAGATCGTCATAGTCCTCTATCAGTGCCATATAGCGGTTCATGCTGCCTTCCACCGGTGCCTCATAGACCACTCCGGCATGGTTGATGCCATACTGCGGAAGCGCCGCCTTGTCATTGCTCATCATGATTGCGAGCGGACGGCGGTTCGCCTTTGCGACATCCGTCCATTCCCCGGTCAGATAACTCTGTATCTTCCCGTCTTTTTTGCAGCGTTCCTCCGGCTCTGCTTCCGGCTGCGTTTCGGCCTCCGTCTCTGTATTTAAGGACAGCTCACGCGTCTCCTCCTGTGTCTCTGCTGCCGTTACCGATATTTCTTTGTGAGCCGAACAGCCTGACAGCCAGCAGACTGCCAGCAGAGTCAATGCCAGTGCCCTTATTTTCCAACTGTTTTTTTTCATTCCGTACTTCCCCCATCACATCCCCATATGCCTTATTTCCCGAATGAGCTCTCCCCTTTCCCTCCGGTTCTTTTCCCTGCTTTTAGCGCGTATACCCTTTGCCAGCCAGGATTTCCTCCTGTTTTTTCTCCATCACAAGGCGTTCGTCATCTTCCATATGATCGTAACCGCACAGGTGCAGCATACTGTGTGCCACCAGGAACGCCAGTTCGCGCTCCTTAGAATGACCGTATTTCTCCGCCTGCTCGTCTACCTTATCGATCGAGATCACGATATCGCCCAGAAGAAGTTCGCCCGTTTCCGGGTTAAAATAGTCCTCTGACTGCTCTTCCAACCGTTCAAAATCGGACGGCACATCGTAATCACCCATCGGAAAAGAGAGGACGTCGGTTGCCCGGTCGATTCCTCGGAATTCCTTATTAATACGATGAATCTCCTCATCATTTGTCAGGACTACATTGACCTCCGCCTCATACGGGCATTTTTCATAATCGAGTGCCGCAACCACGATCTCCTCGATGATCGGACGGTAATCTATCTCCCACTCCCGCTCTGCTTCATATTCTATCTGGATTGTCATCTGTTCTTTCTTCCTCCATCTTTCCGATCACGCGTCCCGGAACTATTTCTCCGGAAACCGCGGGACGCATCCGCATCTTTTTTCTCATACGCATCGTATGCCTCTACGATCTTCTGTACCAGCGGATGGCGGACTACATCGCTGCTGGTCAGATAGCAGAAACCAATATCGTCAATTTTCTTGAGTACATGAATCGCCGTATCCAGTCCGGACGCAGCTCCGGCAGGCAGATCCTTTTGCGACTGGTCGCCCGTCACGATCACCTTTGAACCAAAGCCGATACGTGTCAGGAACATCTTCATCTGTGCCGGGGTCGTATTCTGCGCCTCATCGAGAATGATGAACGCATTATCCAGGGTACGACCACGCATGTACGCAAGCGGCGCCACCTCAATCAAGCCCTTCTCAGAATTGTGCAGGTAACTTTCTGCCCCCATAATCTGATACAGCGCATCGTAAAGCGGACGCAGGTACGGATCGATCTTGCTCTGCAGATCGCCCGGCAGAAAACCCAGTTTTTCCCCCGCCTCGATCGCCGGACGCGTCAGGATGATCCGGCTCACCTCGCCACTCTTAAATGCCTGTATCGCCATCGACATCGCCAGATACGTTTTTCCGGTACCCGCCGGACCGATGCCAAATACAATCATCTTCTTGCGGATCAGATCCACGTACTGTTTCTGTCCCATCGTTTTCGGTTTGACCGGCTTGCCCGTGATCGTCCGGCAGATGATATCCTTATCGATCTCGAGAATCTGATCGTCCTTCTCCGTGAAGGACAGCGACAGGGCGTAATCAACATTCTGCTCGGTAATGGTATTGCCGCGCTTGGAAAGCTCTAACAGATTGTTGAACACACTCTTCGCCTGCCGGATCGTCTGCTCCGGACCGATGATTTTCAGCGCGCCGTCGCGTGTGATCATCGTCACGTGCAGCGTCCGCTCAATCTTTTTCAGATACGCGTCAAACTGTCCGCATACATTCCGCTCATGTTCCATCGGAATATCAATCATTGTCTCTATTATGCTCATTCCTTTGCTGTTCTCCTTGTGTCACAACTTGAATCGGCTCCTCCGTCTGAAGCCGTACCTCAAAATGGCAGACTCCGCCATTTATTAGTATTCTACCATCACTTGCCATAATATGTACACCTTTTTCGATCAATTTTTCTTCCGTCTCCTTTTGAAATGCCGCTGACAGCGCCGCAAGCTCTGGTTCTGTATACCTTTTTTCGCAGACAGACGTCTCCCGGTACTCACTCCACCCGACAGAAAGCGGCAGATAAAAATCAAGCGGGAGCCGCAATTTCCGGTACTCCGTCCGGATCGTCCAGGCAGGTTTCATCCGCCTGCTTCGTCTGAAAAAGCCCCACTGCTCCGCTATATCGAATGTATGTTCTATCATATCATAAAGTTCTGGAATTTTCCAGTAAAATGTGTGTGTTCCTGCTTCCAAAGCAATTCCGTATCGTTTCTTTCCCGTTTCCGTCCGCAGTTCCCTCCAGAGCGGAAGCTCCTTTCTCCCGACCCGCTCCCGGATCCCATATATATCCGCATCCGCCCGCACCCGGTAAGAGGAAATTTCTTCGCCTCCATCATCTGTGATCGGCACCGTTCCCGACACCAGAAGCTGCCCCTTTTCCACCGTATCTCCCGCCTGCACAAGCGGAATTCCGCTCCGGACGACTACCGACGTGATCCGCGCGTCTGATACCGCCGCCAGATCGCACGCCTCGGCGGACTCCACTTCCTGACGGACCGGAACCTCGCTCTCCCGCAGGCGGATGAAAAGGCGCGTCCCATGCAGGCGCACCGACACCCAGGTGATATCTTCAAATGACTCCCGCAGTTCTTCCTCCAGCCTCGCACAGGAAATCCGCTTCTTGGGAATTCCCTCTTCAATCTGCAGCGTCTGGAGGTAATGATTCAGCTCACTTTCGGTATAACGCCGGTTTCCGCTCCAGTCGATCTCCCAGACAAATTGTGCCAGAAACAATAATAACAGAAAAAAAAGGACGAAGCTGACCGCCCACCCTTTCCGTTTCCGGTTCCGCCAGAGAAACACCGGCAGCCCACACTTTTCAACGATATGCAGACGGACTCCCGCTTTTCTTGCCAGTGGCGCACACCGCTTAAAATCGCGGATTTCCATATAAAACAGCAGATTTTCCTGCTCTTTTTTTACCTGCCAGACATTTAAACCTGCCAGTGTACAAAGATTCAGGAATCTCTCCGGGGAGGTGCCGCGCATGTTAAGCCGCACTATCCCATGTAGAAGGTGTCTTACCTTCGCCATACTCATTCCTCACAGCACCCCAAATTCGACAGACACAATCTGCCCCGTGACCCGCAGATTATCGCGGTCATAATACTCAATCGAAAGCCCCTTCCCCTTGATAGTAAGCCGGGTGTTCTTTCCCGTCAGCCGCAGCATTTCGTCGGAAAAAAAGAGAATGCTCCTGTAATTTTCCACCACAGCCGCCCGACTGCCGGTAAAATACAGAAGCATCTCTCCGAGAACGACGTCCTCCGGCAGATGGAGCGCCGAAACGATCGCTTTTTTCTGTCTGCCAAACAAGCGCCTACCGCCTATTTCATTGTTATTATCTAATATATGTAGGAAAGCAGAAACTATGCCGTTTACCGTTTTCCCGTCAAACCCACTATCATTTCCAGCAGCCGCGGCACACAGTAAATCAACGGCAATGCATACCGCAGGGAAACCACCGGTCCCAGCAGAAGCGTTCCCCAGCAGCCGAGCAGAAGCATCATCGGAAGGATCTCATACGCCCGGCGCTTCCAGACTGCAAATCCTGCCGCAAACAGCATCAGCCAGAACGGAAATGCCTGGTTTAGAAGCACCGACAGCATCGGAACCGACTGGAATGCCGGTGTCAGCGTTGCCTCCCTCAGCCAGTCCGAAAGCGCCTGAAAATGGCTGTTCCGCGTGATATGCAGGATATTTAAATCATCTTCCAGGTACGCCCCGTCGTATAAAATATAGCTGATCCAGTACTGATTGTCTCCTATATACCAGTACCCCCAGTTTCCCATCAGAAATGAATCCAGATAGATATCCGGATGGCGCTTCCCGATTTCCGCCCAGGTCCGCACGAAACGTCCCATATCTGCCTGCATCACTTCCGTATGGAACCCACTTTTCACCGGATCCGCATTGACACGAACATACTCACTGAGCGCCTGCGGATCAATCAGCGTCTCGATATATTTCTTTTCCTCCGGTGCCAATTCCTCCGGGACTTCATGATATATGCGCGCCAGCTGCTGCATTGGCACGCACAGCATCTCCCTCGCATCGCCCTTTCCCACGCCGAACGCCGTTGGAATCGGACCGGATAAAATATACCATAAAGCTGCCACCAGCAGAGATGCCCCGATAAACCAGTTTCTGCGATACACTTTTTTTCGTAAAAACAGGCAGACTGCCAAGACAAAAAACAGGAACACATAGATTCCCTGATTCCGGAACAGGCACATGAAAAACACACTCACAAAAAAGAGCAGCCAATCACCCGTCTTTCCCACTTCTTTCCGAGAACCTGTTCCGTCCGGATTTTTCTCTTTATCCAGCTCTCTTTCTTTATCCAACTCCTCTTTCTTCTGGCACATCCCCCGCCAAAAATGCTCCGGATCCTCCGCCAGACAACATGCCGTATCAAATGCCAGCAGGAAAAATGCACCAAAGAGCACATCCTTCGTCGTGACAAAGGAAAAGACCGTCAGATACGGATTCAGGATCCAGAACGCCCACGAAGCAACGCAGAGCCATCGCGGTGCCCGCCGCGCTTTCATCCGGCACAGACACAGGGAAAATACCGCACTCATAAAAAACGACTGCGACAGCGCATACAGCGCCATCCCTGCCTGATAGGTATGGAACAGACGCCCCGCAATCTTCATGCATAGTCCCAGATATAGCGTGTGAATTAATGGATGGTGAGTTGTCAGCGGCAGTTTTCCATAAAACTGAAGGAGCTGCGCGGACGCATCGTAAGAATAAATGCCCGGATAAACCGCCAGAAAAACCGGAAGATAGACGCACCAGGAGAGAAACATCCATTTCAGCCATGTCCCCAAATCCAAATTTTTCGCTGCGCGCTGTTTCGATTCCCGTCCCTGGCTTTCCACATCGCGGCTGCTTCCCTGGTCTTCGCAGTCTTTCTCCCTCCGTGCTTGCGTCCGTTTCTGGTAACTGTTCACAGGCAGGAATTCTCTGAACTGAAAATCCCGTATCTCAGACCAGCCATGCCCCAAAGCATCCAGTCCCACACAAATCGCCCAGACCATCACCGTCATACACACCACCCAGCCCGCCAACTGTCCCAAAAACTGACCCGCCGTCCGGTAAATCAGCTCATTGCGGCTGTAACGGATTCCCAGAAGAATCATCAGCCCCATCAAAACACCCAGCACAAGGCTGACTGCTGCCAGGCGCCGATCCGCAATATATTGTTTCAATCCCTTTCCCCGTCTCTCATTTTCCTGCTTCTCTCTCATGCCCCTCACTCCATCATCCGCCACATCGCATTTCTTCTTTTTCTCCTATTGCACAAAAAAGTCCTGGTTCATATGAAAACCAGGACTTTTGCGTTACTTAATTGTATTTGCGTTTTCTAGCAGCTTCGGATTTCTTTTTACGACGAACGCTCGGTTTCTCGTAATGCTCTCTTTTCCGAATCTCCTGCTGGATACCAGCCTTAGCACAGTTTCTTTTGAATCTGCGTAAAGCGCTGTCCAGACTCTCGTTATCTTTAACGATTACATTTGACATAGCTCACACCTAACCTCCCTCCAGTTGTGTAATAAGTGCATATTAATACAACTGTATGGGTATTTTTTTAGCACTAAAAAGATTATATCATAAAAAAATGATACGTCAACAACATTTTACATTTTTTTATGATTTTTTTATTTTACTTGCTCTGCTACTACTTCTGCCGCTTTTTCAAGGGCTGCTGCAATACCAGACGGATTCTTTCCGCCAGCCTGTGCCATGTTCGGACGGCCACCACCGCCGCCGCCAACAAGACCTGCGATTGCTTTGATTAAGTTTCCAGCATGTGCACCCTTCTTCATCGCACCGTCAGTTACAGAAGCCATCAGGCTTACCTTGCCATCCAGAGTAGATGCAATCAGGACAACGCCATCGCCCAGCTTCTCTTTCAGCTGATCGCCCAGATTACGCAGACCGTTCATGTCTACATCCTTAACCTCAACTGCCAGCAGCTTCACGCCGTTTACATCCTGTACCTGGTTCATAACATCGCCCAGAGAGTCGTTCGCCAGCTTACTTTTTAACTTCTCATTCTCTGCGTGCAGAGTCTTGATCTCCTCTAACATGGACTCAATCTTGCTGCTCAGTGCCGCCGGAGTGGTCTTTGCCAGTTTCGCCGCCTCATGCAGCTCATTCTCTACCTCTTTGTAGTGGTTCATCAAACCGGTGGAGGTCAGCGCCTCGATACGGCGGACGCCTGCTGCAATACCAGCCTCAGAGAGAATCTTGAAGGATGCAATTGTGCCTGTGTTGGATACGTGCGTACCGCCGCAAAGCTCGGTGGAGAAATCCCCCATCTTGACAACACGGACTTTCTCGCCGTACTTCTCGCCAAACAGTGCCATCGCGCCCGTCTTCTTTGCCTCATCCAAGGACATAACATCGGTTACAACCGGCAGGGATGCTGCAATCTCATCATTTACAATCTTTTCAACCTTCTCTATCTCCTCTGGAGTCATTGCAGAGAAATGAGTAAAGTCGAAACGCAGACGGTCACGGGTTACCAGGGAACCAGCCTGCTCTACATGGCTACCAAGTACGGTACGCAGCGCTTTATGAAGCAGATGAGTTGCGGAATGGTTGCGGGAAGTCAGTTCACGGTTTTCCTTGTCAACCGACATGGTTACTTTTTCTCCCACCTCGAACATACCCTTTACTACAACACCGACATGACCGATCTTGCCACCCTGTAAATGAATGGTATCTTTTACTTCAAACACAGAACCGTCCGGAGCGGTAATCTGACCGAAGTCACCCTCCTGACCACCCATGGTTCCGTAGAACGGGGTTTCCTTGGTGATAATTGTACCAGTCTGACCGTCAGTCAGTGCCTCTACAATCTCATCCTCGGTCGTCAGAACGGAAATCTCGGATTCCGCTGTCAGACGATCATAGCCGATAAACTCAGTTGTAATAGCCGGATCGATGGACTGGTATACCGTAACATCCGCGCCCATATAGTTAGTCGTCTTTCTCGCCGCTCTCGCCTGTTCTTTCTGACGTTTCATCGCTGCGTTGAAGCCGTCCTCATCGATACCGAGGCTCTTCTCCTCGAGAATCTCACGGGTTAAGTCGATCGGGAATCCATACGTATCGTAGAGCTTGAATGCGTTGTCGCCGGACAGCACTTTCTCGCCCTTCTTGTTCATATCTTCTTCCATATCAGCAAGGATCGCAAGACCCTGATCAATGGTCCTGTTGAACTTATCCTCTTCCTCAGAAAGAACCTTGAAAATCATCGCGCTCTTCTCTTCCAGTTCCGGATAACCATCCTTGGAAAGGTCAATAACGGTGCGGGACAGAGCTGCTAAGAACTCACCCTCGATGCCAAGTTTTTTGCCATGGCGTGCTGCACGGCGCAGAAGGCGGCGCAGAACATATCCGCGTCCCTCGTTGGATGGCATAATGCCATCGGAAATCATGAAGGTGCAGGACTTGATATGATCCGCTACAATACGCAGAGAAATATCGGTCTCATGATCTTTCTGATATTCGGTATGTGCCAGCTCACAGACACGGTCTAACAGAGCTTTGTTGGTATCAACCGTAAACAGGGAATCTACATCCTGTACGATCACTGCCAGACGCTCCAGACCCATTCCGGTATCAATGTTCTTGTGCTCCAGCTCGGTGTAGTTGCCGTGACCGTCGTTGTTAAACTGGGAGAATACATTGTTCCATACCTCCATGTAACGGTCACACTCGCAGCCTACCGTACATCCCGGTTTGCCGCAGCCGTATTTCTCACCGCGGTCATAGTAGATCTCAGAACACGGACCGCACGGACCAGCGCCATGCTCCCAGAAGTTATCCTCTCTGCCAAAGCGGAAAATACGCTCTGCCGGAATACCCATCTCTTTGTTCCAGATATCAAATGCCTCGTCATCGCTCTCGAACACAGACGGATAGAGACGATCCGGATCAAGTCCGACAACCTCGGTTAAAAATTCCCAGGACCAGTGAATCGCTTCCTCTTTGAAATAATCACCGAAGGAGAAGTTGCCAAGCATCTCAAAAAAGGTACCATGACGGGCAGTCTTACCGATATTCTCGATATCGCCGGTACGAATACATTTCTGACAGGTACATACTCTTGTTCTCGGCGGAATCTCCTGACCCGTAAAATATGGCTTTAACGGAGCCATACCAGAGTTGATAAGCAGAAGGCTGTTATCATTATGCGGAACCAGAGAGAAACTCTTCATTGCCAGATGTCCCTTGCTCTCAAAAAAGTCTAAGAACATCTTTCTAAGTTCGTTCACACCGTATTTTTTCACGTTGCTTCCTCCTATAGTTACTTCTATTTAAGTAAAATTTTCCTCATTCTTTATATCCTATCATAGGAATTTACATTTCGCAAGAGGTTTATCGGTACAAAAAGTGTACAAAAAGTGTGCAAAAATGGGACCCTTACCGCAATTCTATATGCCGCAAAAGTCCCATTTTCTAATTTTTTCACTACTCTGCCGGAAGATACGATTCATACAAATCCAAAAGCTCATACGCCCGATCCCGCGTCGAATTTGCCAGCGACGCCGTGTACTCGACATTTTCCATCGTGCCGCCCTTGTAGCGCTCCGCCGCCTGTTTCGCCGCCGTATCACGTTCCCGGATCCATCTGCGTTCCCGACCACGCAGCGTGTCTGTCTCCTCGTCTGGAAGCACCGCCATGATTGCCTGATAAATCTGATTTAATTCGGCATCCCAGAGCCGGTACTCATACGCGACCGCCTCCCGCATCGCGTCGGTCGTATTCGCACTTCCCGAATTTTCCAGGTTTTGAATCGTATTCTCGATCTCGCCCAGCCGGTTCCGGTAATCTTCCGCTGTCCGGTCCGAGCCTGCACCTGTCCCGGAGGACGCGCCTCGCGCAGGAGATACAATTCCATTTTCAACCGGGGACACAACCGCCCCTGTATTCACAGAATGATCCGACTCATCGCCCGCGCTCTGCTTCTCTGCCGCCTTAGCAGCCGCCCGATTATCTGCACGTTTTTCCTTTTGTTCACCTAAAGACTGGACAGAAACATCTCCTTCCGCCTGCATACAGGCTCTATCTTCTGTCCCCATACTTTCCGCATGTGCCATTTTTTTAGAAGATGGCTCCGGCGCATCCCCCGCCAGACCATTTTCCGCTGCTTCCGCCGCAAATGGTTCCGCCTCATACATCGCCTCCGGTCCGACCGTCAGGCTTCTCTCACTTCCCGCCTGCTCCCGGATATAACGCCGCGTTGCCGCCGTCGTCACAATCCCCAGCACCAGAATCAGACCGAGGGCAGCGATCATTCCTTTATTTTTCAAATTACTCTCAACCGCCTTTGCTATTCCTGTTCACTTGATAATTTTAAAATAGCACATTTAAGACGGTTTGAAAATAGATGATCGAAAGATGTAAACATATCGTAAGGGTTGTTATAGTAACTGCTCACAGGTAGGAATTTTCTGAACTGAAAATTCCGTACAATACAGTTCCGGATGCAGATTTTGCCGATTTGGAATGCGAAGCATCGGCAAAATCCTGTTACTGGGCACACATGTGTGAGCAGTAACGAGCTATACCCCCGGATCCACCATCAGCTCGTCCCCATCCGCCGCCGAAGTAGCCAAAAAGTCACATCTCTCATTCTCCGGATGCCCATTATGCCCCTTCACCCAGAAAAACGAAATCTGATGGGGTTCCTTGGCAGCGAGCAGGCGCTTCCATAGATCTACATTCTTAACCTCCTCATTTTTGCCGCGTTTCCAGCCCTTTTTGATCCAACCCTCGATCCAGTGCTGGTTAAAAGCGTTGACGAGATACTGGGAATCTGAATAGAGTTCGATCTCGCAGGGACGGTTGAGCGCCTCAAGACCGGCGATGGCTGCCATCAGCTCCATACGGTTGTTCGTAGTTCGTTTGTAGCCGCCGGAAATCTCTTTCGTGTGCAGTTTTCCTGCCGGATCTACATAGTGAATGACGGTTCCAAATCCGCCCGGACCATCTGGATTGCCGCGGGCGGCGCCGTCTGTGTATATAGTTACTTTCAAGTCAGAAATCTCCTTTATGTCTATTATTGAAGCTTAGCGGTCCCACTTATCGCAGAGCGAGTTGATCTGGTCGGCAAAACGTGCTAAATCTTTGTTCGCCCCGCCCTCGTTATGCATAACA
>ULTM01018986.1_pt1 | contig 10622 bp, 15 predicted proteins | sample 1957641 | NCBI WGS metagenome assembly ULTM01 (sample SAMEA4835735, study PRJEB28245) | human gut metagenome | biome: gut microbiome; material: fecal sample | place: Denmark | collected 2008 | reverse complement strand
ATAATATTAAAATATTTATATATTTTTATTGAGAATCATTTTCGGTTCTGTTATAATATGAAACAAGAAGGGAGGGGAGAGCGTGAAAGCAAAAGAAGTTTTGAGTGTACTACAAATTACAAGACCTACATTAACTAAATATGTCAAGAATGGCAGCATCAAAGTAACCGTTATGGGAAATGGAAGATATGATTATGATGCAGATAGTGTATATAAAATGTTGAATAAGGAAATAGAACGCAAAACCTATTTGTATGCCAGGGTAACAACATCAAAAGAAAAGAAAGACCTGGAAAGACAAATTGCATTTCTTAAAGTTTTTTGCATCAAGAATGGATATCCGGTTCATGGCATTTATCAGGATATTGCCAGTGGTATCTCATTTGAAGAACGAGAACAATTTTCTTTGCTGTTTGACGAGATTTTGAGCGGAAAAGTGTGTCGAGTAATTACTATGTACAGGGACAGAATTACAAGAATAGGATTTGATTTTTTTTCAACTGTATTTAAAAGATATGGATGTGAAATTATCGTTATTAATGAAGTGGGTTCCGAGGAATTAGACTATATAGAAATAGACAAAGAATGTAATAGTCTGCTTGACTGTTATTGTAGCAGTGCCAAAAATAAATTTTTGAAATCTATTGAAAAGCCAGACAGATAATACCACACGGATGGAGAAAGGGAAAGCATGAGTAATGAGAAAATTAAAAAAGCATTAATTGAATTAGCTGATGAATACAAAATTCCTTATAACTCAGAAGCACAGGGAATTTATCAAGGATTCACTTATGCTGTTGGTGATGCAGATTCATATGAAACCCTTATAAAACAGGCGTTGGAAGAAAAAGCAATCAGCAGAGTACAGTTTGGCAAGGCAATGGATGTTGCTTTGGATATTGCGGTCACATTAGAAGATTTTAGTATTCTTTTAGTCTTAATGGATGGGAACAGTGCAGAAGACTATTATCATGCAAAGAAAATAGCATTAAGGAAAGCAGCTGAAATAGGGTGTCTTTGGATTGTTGAACATCTGGTAATGCATGGAGCAGATGTGAGCGGGAATCATGCTGCTTTAATCGGAGCCGTAGAGTATGGAAAAAAGGATGTAGTAAAGTTTTTTGTTTCCTATGGAGCGGATATCTATACCAGATGGAGAGATACAGATATGATGGTGCATTACATTCAGTGCCAGGATATGGATATGATACAATTTCTGTTTGACCAAGGATATGATATTTGCAAGGGGAAAAAACGACAGAGCAATATAATCAATGCTGCCATAAAAACAAAAGACAGAGAGATAGTAGAGCACTTATTGGCTAATACCAAGCAACCGAATAACCGAATGTTCCTGAAAAACATGATGGTGTGCGCTACAAATCAAAGGAATAACGAGATGGTGAAAATTTTATTGGAGAGACCTGAATCAGATGACACATTGCTTGAAAAAGTTTTGAAATCTGTTCACATTGATGGAAGACAATATTTACAGAACTGTATGCTTTCAGCATGATGTTAAGGGGGTAAAATATGACTGCTTGTGATATGGAGAAAAAATTAATTGCATTAGTTATTAATGAAGAAAAATTAACTGATGGACCAATTCAAATGGTTCAGAAGGGATTTAAAAGGGCAATAGACAACAGAATGGATGATGTTGTGAAACAGGCTCTGGAACATAGAGTGATTGGCAAGGTATACTTTGGAAAACTCCTCAGAAATTCCATTATCATTCATGATATGGATGTATTAATGCTTCTTACGAAGGAGAATCCAGAGAAAGAATATTACCATGTATATAAGAGGGCTTTGCAGATGGCAATAGAAGAGAATAGCTTGGAAGTCCTCCAGTTTCTTATTAGTTGTGGCTTGGATATCTATTCAAACAGAGAGCCACTTAACCTGGCTATTAGGCAAGAAAACATTGAAATTGTAAGATACCTGGTTCGACAAGGAGCGGATATCAATATTTCATTCAATAGTATTGTCTGCAAAAGTTTGATGGATTACTTCATTAAAAAGAAAGATGGGGAGATGATAAAATATCTCATAGAGCGTGGATTCCAATTTAATGGAGCAAGCAGAAGATATCGAATTGCAGTGGAGCTTGTAAACTCGGAAAACATGGATTATCTGGAGTACTTATTGGAAAAGGTAGAACCTGATAATAGGGGATTTAAAAAGGATGTTCTGGAATATGCTTTATGCCAGGAAAAGGCAGAGGTTATTCAGTATATCGTCAAAAATATGAGTTCAAAAGAGCAGAGATATTGTGACCATATTATTCGAAACAGTATAAAGAATAGTATTAATTTAGGAAGCTATATTGATTTTTTGAAAGGCTGTGGAATTGATGTGAGTAGAATAATGAGCAGATAGAATCTAATTACCGGAGGGTAAAATTAAAGATGGAAAATAAGGCAGAACATATAAAACAGAAGCTGATAGGGCTTGCTGATGGCAAAATGGGTGATTCGTATATAGAAAAGAAGACCATAAATGAAGGTTTTAAGCTGGCGGTGAAAAATGGAGATGGGGAAACTGTAAAACAAGCGTTGGAATGTAGATTAATCAGCAATGTGCATTTCGGGCATGTGTTGAACAAGGCAGTTCTTGAAAATGATAGAGGTGCATTGGAACTTTTGATTGTTAAAACATCCGAAGATGCTTATTACAACGGAAAGAAACGAGTGTTTAAGAAGGCAGCAGAAACCGGGAACCTGGATATCATAAAGTGGCTGGCAGAAACCGGCATGGAGGTCCAGGATAGCAAAGATGCGATTGCACTGGCTATGAAAAATAATCATAGTGACGTTTTAAGGTATCTAATAACACATGGCGCAGACATAAAAGAAAGGAAAAACAAAACTGCCTTAATGAATTTTTTTATTTCTCATAATCAGGGAGATATAGTCCGTTATCTGATAGAAAGAGGATATGATATATATAGGGGGAACCCAACAAAATGGTATGGCAGCCTGTCAGTGGCAGCAAGCAGAGGAAATCTGGAGATTTTTAAGTATCTGTTTGAAGAGACTGGAAAAAATGACAAAAAATGCCATAAGATAAAATTGTTTTGCGGAATTTATTATGGGACCGTGGATATTGTAAAGTATGTAATAGATAACATGGATGTAGATGACGAAAAGTATGTAAAAAGAATAATGGAAACTTACTGCCTTGGGAACGAGACAAATGGAGAAAAAACGAGATATTTGATGGATTCCGGAATCCTGGCTGAATAAAAAGGAGCATTCGATGGGAAATAAGAAAGAAAATGAAAAGAAAGCAATAGAAAAAGATAAGATAGATACCCTTTCAATTCTGGATGAAGAAGATAGCAATGATGGAAAGGAGCAAACATTGCTGCTGGCAGCAAAAGAGGGCGAATTAAATATCATAAAATGGTTGGCAGAAAGTGGAATGGAAGTTGCGAAAAGCAAAGAAGCTGTTGTTCTGGCTATGGAAAATAATAGGAGCAGAGTTTTGGAGTTTCTTATTAAAAATGGTGCAGACATGAACATTAGGACGGAATTTACAACCGTAATGAGCTTCTTTGTTTTGAAAAGTGACATAGAAATGGTCCGATATCTAATAGGAAAAGGATATGACATATATAATGAGGATGTAACAGAACATTATAGCAGTCTGTCAGTAGCTGCAAGCAAAGGGGAACTGGAGATTTTTAAGTATCTGTTTGAAGAGACTGGTAAGAATGACGAGAAATGTTTGGGAATGAAATTGTTTTGTGCGGTTTGTCATGGACAGTTAAATATTGTAAAGTATATCATGAATACTATAACTTCATTAACACTGAACAATTGGAACTATATAAAATCAGCAGTAGGAAAGTTGTTATTCCTGAATAACAAAGATATAGAAAAAATAAAGTATTTAGTGGAATGCGGGCTGGATATCAGTAGTACTAAAATATCCATTGAAAAGGTAATTAAGTACGGTAATCCCGAAACGGTTAAATACCTCGTGAAACATGGCGCAAATACTGATATTAAGGAAACAGAATATGAAAATATTTTGAATTATTTCATCTATCATGAAGATATGGATATGGTAAGATATCTGCTGAAACAGGGAATTGTGGGAAACATACAGGAAAAAGAGATGTTTTCTCAATTAGCTGAAACGGACCAATACACGATGTTAAAATATCTGGCAACTTATGCAAATCCAAAAGATAAGTTCTTTTTTGCTAATATATTCGAAACAGCCGTTAAAAGAATGGACTTAAACGTTATTCTGGCGTTGACAAGTCAGAAAATGATAGATGCAGTGCCAGGAATGAAAGAAGGTCTTGCAAGAGCAATTGAAACGGCAACAGAGGAGGGGGACATTTATTTTTTAAAGCAGATGATTAGTATGGGCGCAAATGAGTACATTCAGGTTGACGGGATTTCTCCTGGAGAAATCCTGTGCGCTTTTGCGGTACGGTCAAAATTAAAAAAAGATATTTTAATCCGGTGTCTGAAAGAAGAAAATCTTGTTGACCATGAAGCAATGATGGAAAATGCTTTTAACTTTTACATGGATGCATTGTATGAAAAAACACTTCGAATAAACCATGAAAAGCAAAAGGAATATTTAGAGGAAACGCAGTTCTTAAATGATAGAAAAATAAAAAGAAGAAGAGTGTAAAATGACACATTTATATCATTGCGTGAAATACTGATTTAACGCCATGATATAAAGCGAAAGTGCCTTACTCTCTATTTTATGTATTGTTTTGGGCTTTTGGACTGTTACTCCTAATTTAAGTCTGAATTTTCCATAATGATTGGGTGCAGTTTTTCTGCTGCCAGGACTAAGTGATTTTATACTTGTTTTTCCATATGGATTTTGTTACAATATAATCGAACAAAGAAGGTCGTGGTTGTTCGGCTCACGATTGGAGTTCCTAAATGAGAGTTTGGCTCGCTCTCCCGAATAGGCAAAGGAAAGTGCTGAAAAACAAGTAGCCCTACGATGTATAATAAAAAGGGACACAGCAAAACACTGTGTCCTTTTTGTTATTACTCGTACTGACTTCTTATTTCATTATTCAAGAAATAATTCATAGTCTCCGCTCAGATACTCCTTCAATATAGTTCCGTTTTTCATGATGCAAGTGTTGGTATTGGGAACAAATCCATGTTTCAAACAAAAGGAAGCCATTTCCTCTGATAAAACACATTGAATGATAATCTTTGGGACATTGTTTTCCTTACATTTCTGGATAAAAAATTCCAAGACTTTACTCATTGTTCCATGACGTTTGTTTTCAAATGAAACATTGGAAATTATGAGTGCTATCTGACCTAAAAAGCTAATTCTTAATCTTAATGTCGTAGCGTAGTCTGTTTCTGTATCTCCACGAAATTCTACAACACTCATATAGAAACGATTCCATTGGGTGTTGCACTTCTCTCCGGCTTCTATTATTTGAGCCAGCTGATTTAATTCTTCATCAGATAATAAAACGTTTTCCATTTTTTCTTCTCTCCTGTAAATTGTTCCATGTAGCAGTTATTTCTTCGAGCATTACATCAGGAAGTGGTTCTTTTTGAGTTCCATATCCATTGATGTTTATATATTCGTCACCACAGAAAATATTATAAACGAAAACGTTGCGTTCTTCATCTATATTTTCAAGTGAAATTCCAATTGCCATTGAATCCTCTCCCGCTGGGAATTCATGAATCAAATTTTTTTCATGGATTTCAGGAAGAAAGGAAAACAGCAATTTCTTCATTTGTTCTTTTTGCATGACGCACCTCATTTTTTTAAAGAAGGCTGATTTTCGATTATATAATGCTCTGCAATCTGCGGATATTTTTCCTCCAGCCAGCTGCGGGAGGAATTGAAAGCCGTGATGTGTTGCTGTTCATCAATATATTCGAACTTATACCCCTTGCCTTCAATTACATCTTTCCAAATAGGAACCTCATCTTCTGCTCCATTCTCATATGCCTTACAAGACAGCATCTCCAACTCCTTTAATACTAAAACCGGAGCATCCGTATAAATGACATAAAGAATGTCATTCATACATGTGCCATCTGAAAGTGTGACAAGGCGTTCTTTCTGAACTGTCATAGAAGTACTCCTTTCATTTTTTTATGCAAAGATTTTTTGAACATTTCTAACTGGTTTTAAGATTTGCTTTAAAATCGTATGATTCAATTTATTGGATGAAAGCAATCCCGTAATTGTGATGGTTTCATCCTCAAATGCAAGCCCATACCAGAATCTCTTTTTATCTGCGTGATACTCTATCATAATGATTCCGTTTTCAGATTCTGTATCTTCCGGCAAATCATATAAATCATCAAGTATCTGTCTCAGCTTAGATAACTTTGGCGTCCAGGGAATACCCCAGCAAACCCATGTGTCGTTGTCGAGCCATTCAGAGTATAGAATATCATCCGCAGAGATGTGCCTGGTTTCTTTCATGATTAAATATTTTTTTGTAAATGGTATTTTTTTCATGATTTTTCTCCTACTTTCCTGTGTTAATTGATGCCAAAATCAAAATTTGTGCCGGAAGACAGGAGGGGAGAGTAGAGGGACCTGTTTTAAATTCGCCATATATCCATATCATTCCCCCATAAACTCCGGGCAAAGCCCTCCTAACTTCCCAATTTCTTTCTCATCTCCCCCATAGACCTATCTGCTGCCCTCCACCATATTCGCCATATATCTATATGGCACACCACAGGACCTCAGAACCGTTCCATTGTCCTTTTCTGGATGCCCCTATAACGGGCGTAAACGCCCTCTAATTTGCTTGTGGCACATTCTGGTAATTTCCCCTACCGGAAGGACTTCTGCTGCCGGAAAAGCCTTTTAATTTCCTTGTGGCTGGCTCTTCTTTATTTGCATTTCTTTTATGTAAAATTCTAATTATTTCGTATTCTGTTTATTATTTTATTTTATTTTGCCCCGCCCTTTTTTTATAAAAAAATGGAAATAAAGAAAATGCAATAAAATAAGAATGCAAAAATAAAAAGTCAGAAGGAAAGGAATCGGGGAGCATAAGACCAGACGGCAGCAGAAGATAAGAGGGGCGCACAGGGAAATAAAACCGTACAAAAAAAGAAGCCAGAAAAGGAAAAGCCGGGACCCGCAAAGGGGACCGGACCGCACACGAAAGCAAGTCACAAAGCAAATTAAGGGGGCAGCAGAAGGGGGAGGAAACCTACCGGGAAAGCCAGCAAAAAAGATGCAGCCACACGCAAACCAATGCGCCCGCCCAGGGCAGAAAAGCCAGCACCTTTCCGGGGGAGCCGGGAACGCAGAGGGGGGGCAGCAGAGTGTGTACCACATGGACATATGGCGAATATGGTGGAGGGCAGCAGATAGGTCTATGGGGGAGATGAGAAAGAAATTGGGAAGTTAGGAGGGCTTTGCCCGGAGTTTATGGGGGAATGATATGGATATATGGCGAATTTAAAACAGGTCCCTCTACTCTCCCCTCCTGTCTTCCGGCACAAAAAAAGAAGCCCCATAAAAGGCTTCTTTGGGAGAATTTTTTTAATCCACGCACCCTTTTCGGAGTGCGACATATCAATAAGCGGATATCTGCAAAACCTTTATTCTTCCTCTCTTACTATATATGCTCCGTATGCCGGGAAATCATATGAATTGGTTTTCTGCATCCATGATACCTCATGCTCAATTTGTTTTTCCTGTATTTGATAGAAACATTTTGCCGGAACTTCATCTTTTATTTCTTTCTCATCCCAACACACAATTTCTCTAAAATCAGGAATTTCTTTACATCTACAGATTCCGCTTCCGTGGTATTCTTTGCACCAACGAATATCCGTAATTTCGTCAACGGAAAAAGTAATCAGGCATGACCCGAATGCTATCGTGGCATCCTCATCCGAATAGTAGTATCTATCTTTGGAAGCATAAATCAAAGAACTTAATTTACACTCCAAAACAGGAAGAGGAATATCCTTCGCCTGTTTTGCTCCTTTGCGATACTGTTGCTCCGCTCTTTCCGTCAATTTGTAGCGTTTGATTTCCATGCCGTTCCTTTCTTTCTACGCTGTCTCTTGTTTATGAGACAAAGCAACCAGTTCTTTATCAAAACCTTTCCAGCTTCGAATTGCCTGTTTTCGCTCCTCTTCACCAGAAACAATCAATGCACGGTAGTACACCTCTGCTGCTAGGCGAATAGAGGAAAATTCCGAAAGTAACTTACAGATTTTTTTACACTTTTGGAACTTTTCTTTTGTCTCCATTCCGGTATTCAGGATAATCTGTAACTCCAGAGTTTCCTCATGTAACAGAAGTTGCACATCCCATGCCTTTTTTCTGGTTTCCCATGCAAAAAGAGACTGCGAAATCATCCGTACCGTAACATGCTCTGATATAAGCTGCGTTACTTCTGTCAACTCATTTTGTATTGTTTCCTTATCGAAATATGAGCTTCTGCTCTTAATAACGATAGAAGAAACATCAAAAACTGTTGCTATTTTTTTCTTAACCAGTTCCATATCCATAGGTGTGATATTCCCCATATTAGGGCAAATCTTCATGTGCAACTTCACCCCCTTTTTAAATCAGTCCTGATTTAGCAAGGACTCCAAGAAGGTCTTTTGCACTATTATACACCGCATTCATCGGAAATTCATCCATATAAGTTGGACTGATATTTGTCTTATTTTTGACAAACGTAACGCATCCTTCTCCAGAGTGTCCGGTTATTACAAAACTATTTTCCCTAACCATCACAGCTACGGTTTCTCCTATATAAACATTATCTTTTTCGAGTTCCAGCTCACTTTTTTTGTCCCAGTGCTGATTGGGGGCTAAATACATAGTATAAAGTCCATTGTCAATCTTTGCTGGTTCTTTCATTTCATAAACATCAAACATTTCAAAATCATTTATTATTCTCATATTCGTTTCCTTTCTTTTCTTCTTACAACAGAAACTTAAACTCGTACCTTTCTACGGTAATCCCGATATACGAGCCATCCTCATAAATGCCATAGGTATCGCCTTCCATATAGTAGTCAAAACGAAAATCAATGATTTCCTCTTTGATTTTCTCAATAGCATTCATTATCTGGCTGTGTTTATCTGCTGCAACCTGATACGCTTTCTTATAATGTCTTACAGCGTCTTCTTCCGTTAAAAAACAATTGATTCCTTTATTATACAATTCCTTTTTAACAACTTTATAATCGTTGTCAAACTTGGGTTCTACCCGATAATATGTTTTTTTCAACTTGAATTTCTCCTTTTAATCGTTGCTTGCGATACTGTAGCAGTCTTGCGTACCAATGATGATGCTGTCCAAGATAGAAACATTCATCATTTCTCCCAATCGTTTCATGGTCTCATAGGTTTTCATATCATCACGACTCGGACAAACATCTCCGGAAGGATGATTATGAATCAGAATGGCAGCAGATGCTCCGCATAAAAGGGCTTTTTTGAAAAATCTCTCTTGGACTCGATACAGTACAACTGATACAACCATGAGAAATCTCAAATACCCCAAGCAAATGATTGCGAGTATCCAAACAGATTTCATAAAGATATTCTTCTGTTTGTTTATGAATTGAGAAAACTTCTCTCATCATTTTTACAACTTTGTTAAAACTATCCATTTTTACTTCCTGATACTGGACTTCTTTTTCCTTTACCAACATCGGGATATTTTCCTCTCCCAATACTGTCTTATACTGTTTTATCTTCATTTTTCTCTCCTTTTTTGATTTTGATTTGTTCTTTCCGGTTGGATAAGTACTACCCTCCTTTTTGTTCAATTTCAGTTTTCAAACGCAAAAAAAGCCAGATGCAGAGATGAGTCTGCTTCTGACTTTATAAACCATTAAACTTGTTTGAAAAACTGATATATATATTATAATGTATTTTCTTTAATTTGTCCACTGTTTTCCATATATTCAATCATCATATCAAAAACCAGTGAGATTATGTAACATACCAAAAAAAGGAACTACCAATGGCAACGCCTCTCTCATTTGTTCCCTTATGCTTTCTGGAGAAGTTCCCTTCTTAAAGAATCCAACTGTTCTTTATTTAACTTTGTTACCTGAATTATCTGTTCTTCTGACATTCCAATGCGAAGCATCTCTTTCGCAATTTTAATGTGCTCCTCTTCTACAAGCATATCACTTAGATTACACATCTCTCTAACCTCCTTTTCCATGTTTTCATCTACTGGTCTCTGGCTTCATCTCTGTAGAAAACAAGGTTCCTAAATAACGATGCAGAGATAGTAGCATATCGGATAGCTCCACTATCCTTTCTCGGAAGGTCCCTCCGAGAGCTATGGCAGTAGAGTGCCTGTGGCACAATACGCTTTCGGATATCTTTGATATCCTGTCTCGGAAAGTAAAAAGAGGAGCTGCCAATGGCAGCCCCTCCACATGTACTTAGTCTTCTTCCAGTTGTTTTTTCAGTTTTTTCAACTGTTCCTTTGTCAGCTCTGTAAACTCCATGATTTCTTCATCTGGCTTTCCAGCATGAATCATTTTTGTTGCCATTTTTTCGGCAGCTTTTTCCATGCCTTTTTCCATGCCTTTTTCCATGCCTTTTTCCATGCCTTCTTCTCGCTCTTTTTTAAATGCTCTTTCAGCAGC
>ULTM01003845.1_pt1 | contig 10769 bp, 8 predicted proteins | sample 1957641 | NCBI WGS metagenome assembly ULTM01 (sample SAMEA4835735, study PRJEB28245) | human gut metagenome | biome: gut microbiome; material: fecal sample | place: Denmark | collected 2008 | reverse complement strand
CGAAGAGATAAAGCTTTACGGAATGCCAAAGCCTCCCCTCGATAGGGGAGGTGGCACGCCGTAGGCGTGACGGAGAGGTTTCACCGTTTACACTATAATCTTATCACAGGAATTGTCCGTTGGGAAGAAACAGATGGGAGAGAAATGAGCCGATTTTTGGTTTTTTCTCGTGAAAAGTGCTAAAATCCAGCTTAAATTTTCGTCGTTTTGACGGTAAAAGTCGTACTTTCGCCCCATTTTTGCCTGCCTTGCTGACCGAAACGCCGTCATTGACGAAATTTGTGAAAACGTGTATCATGGGTAACAGCATCGCATTTTTCAACTTTTGTCTTTTAAGGAGGTCCATGCCATGCGTCCTCTCATCATCGCCCATCGCGGCGCGTCCCATCTGGCCCCCGAAAACACGCTGACCGCGTTCCATCTGGCAAAGACGCTGGGTGCGGACGGCTTCGAGTGTGACGTTCAAATCACCAGGGACCGTCATCTCGTGGTGGCCCACGACTACCTCACCGACCTCAAGACCGGCGTCCACGGCAACATCCCGGATATGGACTTCGACGACCTGCGCCAGCTGGATTTCGGAAAATGGAAAAGCCCGGAGTTCGCGGGCGAAAAGATCCCCACCCTCGAAGAGGTTCTGGAAGTCGCGCAGGACTTCAGGATGATACATATTGAATTAAAGCCCTACTTGGACCGGGACGAAGAGATCGTGGACCGGATCATCGACGCCGTCCTTGACGCCGGGCTGGAAGAAAAGGCTGTGCTCACCTCCTTCGAGTACGGCGCCCTCCGCCGGGTGAAAGAGCGGATGCCCCAGATGGCCACCTGCGCCATGACTCTCAGCCCCGAATCCCAGCTCAACCAGCCGGCCACCTTCTGGGAGAAACTGGGCCTCAAGAAGACCGACCCTCTCGTGGAGAAGCTTTCCAGCCCCCAGGCCCTCAGCGAAGCGGCCGCTCTGCTGGAAGACCCCAGCAGTCTGGACGAAGAGAACAGCGTCCTCATCTACTACCTGAAAGACCGTCTCGATTTTCTCTACTCCATCTTCCCCGGCATGAACCTGGCCGAAATTTTGCAGCAGTATTATTATCAGACGGATTTTGTGAACTATGTGGCCCAGTTCGGCTTCCCGGTGGATTACGTCGGGCCGGAATACCACGCCTTTTTCCGGGACAAAGACCTTGTCCCCCATGCCCACGCCCGCGGCTTCAAGGTCGCGCCCTGGCCGGTGGGCGTGGAGAGCCGGGACGACCTGCGCCAGCTGTTCCGGCTGGACCCGGAGCTTGTGGTCACGAATAAGCCCGAGGTGGCTGTTTCCATCCTCACCGGGCTGGGCCAGTGGGACGAATCATCCAAAGAGGGTTGACAGCCCTCTTTTTTTGGAGCATAATAGTCCTGTATCGAACAGTTTTATGTGAAACAGTTCGGCGTTCGAACATTCACATCAAAAGTCAAACCAGAAGGATGATACTATGAACCAAGCCTTTGAACCCGCCTGCACCCCCATCGCGCCGCCGTGGGAGGCGCCGCAGGTCATCCCGGCCCAGCTGCGCCGGGTGAACAACCTTATTTTCCGCAAGATAGGCCAGATTGCCCGCACCAATGGCGTGGAGGCCGTGACCCCCATGCACGGCTGGATCATGGAGTATCTTTACCGGCACTCCGAGACCCCGGTGTTCCAGCGGGACATCGAGCGGGAGTTCTCCATCACTCGTTCCACTGTCACCAACATCCTGCAGCTCATGGAGCGCAAAGGCTACATCACCCGTCAGAGCGTGGAGCAGGACGCCCGCCTCAAGCAGCTGGTCCTCACCGAAAAAGGCCGCCAGTTCCACGAGGACACCATGCGGGCCTTCCACCAGACCGATGAATATGTGGCCGGCCTGCTCACCGAAGAAGAAAACACCGAGCTGCTGCGGCTGCTGAATAAACTGTATCTGGGACTAAAGTGAAACAAATATGAACTTTTTCCGAAACTTTGGAAAAAGCATTGACTTTAATATTGTTTTGTATAAAATTGTTCCGTACCAAACAATTCATCAAAGGAGGCTCAAAGTATGATAAAGAAGCTTGCTTCCCATCTGGGCGGATACAAACGCGCCGCTATCCTGACGCCGATGTTTTCCGCACTGGAAGCAGTCATGGACATCCTGCTGCCCACCATCATGGCGTTCATCATCGACCTTGGCATTGAAAAGGGCGATATGAACGCCATCGTCAAATACGGCCTGCTCACCTTCGCAGTGGCGGCCATCGCCCTGCTGCTGGGCATTCTGGCCGGCAAGTACGCCGCCGAGGCGTCCACCGGCTTTGCCGGCAACCTGCGCGATGCGATGTATGAGAATATCCAGCATTACTCCTTCTCCAACATCGACAAATTCTCCACCGCCGGCCTCGTCACCCGTATGACCACCGATGTGACCAACCTGCAGAACGCTTTCCAGATGATGGAGCGCATGTGTGTGCGCGCCCCGGTCCATCTGGTGTTCGCACTCATCATGGCGTTCAGCATCGGCGGCCCTCTGGCCCTCATCTTCGTAGTGGCCATCGCCTTCCTGCTGGCCGTGCTGGCAAGCATCATGGTCCCCACCTTCAAAATTTTTGACCGTGTTTTCAAGAATTACGACAACCTGAACTCCTCTGTACAGGAGAACGTCTCCGCTATCCGCGTGGTCAAGAGCTTCGTCCGCGAGGGCTTCGAGAACGAGAAGTACACCAAAGCCTGCGAGGGTCTGTATCAGCAGTTCGTCAACGCAGAGAGCCGTCTGAGCTTCAACAACCCCGTCATGCTGACGGCTATTTACGGCTGCAACATTGCCCTGAGCTGGTTCGGCGCAAAGTACATCCTGCACGGCGCACTGACCACCGGCCAGTTGAACGCTCTGTTCGGCTACATTATGAACATCCTGATGGCTCTGATGATGCTGAGCATGGCTTTCGTCATGATCTCCATGTCCGCCGCTTCCGCAAAGCGTATCGTGGAAGTTCTGGACGAGAAGACCGACCTTCCCCCCGCCAAGGCTCCCGTGCAGGAAGTCAAGGACGGCAGCATCCGCTTCGACCACGTCACCTTCAAGTACAAGCACGGCTCCGGCCAGCCTGTCCTGAACGACATCACCTTTGACATCAAGCCCGGCGAGACACTGGGCATCATCGGCGGCACCGGCAGCGCAAAGTCCAGTCTGGTGCAGCTCATCCCCCGCCTGTACGACGCCGAGACCGGCACTGTCAGCGTGGGCGGCGTGGATGTCCGGGATTACAATCTCGACGTCCTCCGTCACGAGGTCTCCATGGTGCTCCAGAAGAACGTCCTGTTCTCCGGCACCATCCTCGACAACCTCCGCTGGGGCAGCGAGAACGCCAGCGAGGAAGAGTGCATCCGTGTGGCGAAGCTGGCCTGCGCCGATGAGTTCATCGAGCGCTTCCCGGACAAGTACAACACCTGGATCGAGCAGGGCGGCTCCAACGTGTCCGGCGGCCAGAAACAGCGTCTGACCATCGCCCGCGCCCTGCTGCGCAAGCCGAAGGTCCTCATCCTCGACGACTCCACCAGTGCCGTGGATACCGCCACCGACGCAAAGATCCGGAAGGCGTTCCGTGAGGAGATCCCCGGCACCACCAAGATCATCATTGCACAGCGCATTTCCTCGGTGCAGGATGCCGACCGCATCCTCGTGCTGGACAACGGCCAGATCAACGGCCTCGGCACCCACGAGGAACTGCTGAAGAACAACGCGATCTATCAGGAAGTCTACAACAGCCAGACTCAGGGCGGCGGCGACTTTGACAAGCAGGGAGGTGAGCAGTAATGGCAGAACAGAAAGCAAAAGTCGTCCATGGCCCCGGCCCCCGCGGCATGGGAGGCCCGCGTCCGAAGGTCGAGAACCCGGGCAAGCTGCTCAAACGCATCATGGCAGAGGTGTTCCAGCACTATCTGCCTCACTGCATCCTCGTGCTCATCTGCATCGTGGTCAGCGCGCTGGCCAATGTGCAGGCAAGCCTGTTCCTGCAGACCCTTATCGACGACTATATCATCCCCATGACCCAGCAGCAGGACCCCAGCTTTGCACCGCTGGCCGGTGCGCTGGTGCGCGTCGGCTGCATCTATGTGGTGGGCATCCTCGCTGCATGGCTCAACGCCCGCATCATGGTCAACGTCACCCAGGGTACCCTGCGCAACCTGCGCACCCAGCTCTTTACCCACATGGAGAGCCTGCCCATCAGCTACTTTGACACCCATCCGCACGGCGACATCATGTCCGTCTACACCAACGACGTGGATACCCTCCGCCAGATGCTCAGCCAGAGCATCCCCCAGCTGGTATCCAGCGCCATCACCATCGTTTCCGTCTTTGCCAGCATGTGCATGCTGAGCTGGCAGCTCACCATCGTCACCATGCTGATGGTAGCCCTGATGCTCTTCTGCTCCAAGAAGATCACCCAGCAGAGCGGCAAGTACTTCATCGCACAGCAGCGCGACCTCGGCAAAGTGAACGGCTACATCGAAGAGATGATGGAAGGCCAGAAGGTCGTTAAAGTCTTCACCCACGAGCAGAAGGCCCTCGAGGGCTTCCGCGAGCTGAACGACAAGCTCAAGGACAGCGCCAAGCAGGCCAACAGCTTCGCCAACATCATGATGCCCGTCAACGCTCAGCTGGGCAATATCAGCTACGCTATCTGCGCTCTGGTGGGTGCAGCCATGGCCGTCACCGGCATGGGCGGCGTCACGCTGGGTACTGTCATGGCGTTTCTGTCCCTGAACAAGAGCTTCAATATGCCCATCAGCCAAGTGTCCATGCAGGCCAACAGCATCATCATGGCACTGGCCGGTGCAGAGCGCATCTTCAAGATGATGGATGAGCCCAGCGAGACCGATGAGGGCTATGTCACCCTCATCAACGCCAAGTACGACAAGGACGACAACCTCGTAGAGGCCAACGAGCGCACCGGAATCTGGGCCTGGAAGCACCCCCACCACGACGGCACCACCACCTACCACAAGCTGGAAGGCGACATCACCTTTACGGACGTCGATTTCGGCTATGTGCCGGGCAAGACCGTCCTGCACGACATCAACCTCTATGGCCGTCCGGGCCAGAAGATCGCCTTCGTCGGCTCCACCGGCGCCGGCAAGACCACCATCACCAACCTCATCAACCGCTTCTACGACATCCAGGACGGCAAGATCCGGTACGACGGCATCAACATCCATAAAATCAGGAAAGCCGACCTCCGCCGCTCTCTGGGCATCGTGCTGCAGGATACCCACCTGTTCACCGGCACGGTCATGGAGAACATCCGCTATGGCCGTCTGGAGGCCACCGACGAAGAGTGCATCGCCGCAGCCCGTCTGGCCAACGCCGACGGCTTCATCAAGCGCCTGCCCGAGGGCTATAACACCATGCTGACCGGCGACGGTGCGAACCTGTCGCAGGGCCAGCGCCAGCTGCTGGCCATCGCCCGCGCAGCCGTTGCCGACCCGCCGGTGCTCATCCTCGATGAGGCTACTTCCTCCATCGACACCCGCACCGAGGCTCTGGTGCAGCGCGGCATGGACGGCCTGATGTATGGCCGCACCAGCTTCGTCATCGCCCACCGCCTCTCCACTGTCCGCAACGCAGACTGTATCGTGGTCCTGGAGCAGGGCCGCATCATCGAGCGCGGCAGCCATGACGAGCTCATCGCCAAGAAGGGCAAGTATTACCAGCTCTATACCGGTAATCTGGCTGAGAACTAAACTTTATATATAGAAAGCCGCTGTGCAGTTTTATAGCTGTACAGCGGCTTTTTCTTGTGTTTATTTTATTTAAGGAACCCGGGTTGCGGCTCCCAGCGTCTGCTTCGCTGCCGCTCGCATCCTGCTGACCGCGGCCCCAACAGCTCCTCCCTGTTTCCGCCACTGGCGGCGGTCGTCGCTGTTGCAAGGCCGGTAAGCACTAACCCCTAGTAAGCAAAACGCCCCGCGGTATTCGCAGTACCGTGGGGCGTTTTGCTGCTCATTGGTGAAAACCTATGAAGCAATATCTTCTTTCATTGCTTTTATTATATGCACTCTCAGCAAAAAAGTCAAGCGCTTCGCAATTTTATCAATCCAAATCGTGCTTCTTACAGAACTTCCTGCTCACCCAGTACATCCCGGCCCAGATGGCGATGGCGAGGATGAGATACACCGGATTTTTCAGCGAGCTGAGCAGCGACTGGCCGAAGAGAGCCATCATGGCCACCATAACGGCCTTGCCCGCCAGAAGGGTGAGCAGATAGCGCTTCTCGTCAAAATCCGAGATACCAAAGGCCAGATGCAGGAACGACGTGGGCGTAAAGGGCAGGACGGCCAGCATGAAGAGGCTGGCCGTGTCCACATGGCTGACCCACTGCTGGGCCTTTTTCAGCTGTTCGGAGCGAGAGGCCAGCTTCCAGAAAAAGCGTTTGACCACCCGCCGCCAGAATAAAAACACCACCGTGCCGCCTGCGGCCACACCGAGCCAGCTGTAGACGAAGCCAAGAAATCCGCCGTGGGCCGCGATATTGAGGGCCACGATGGCGATGAGGGGCAGCGGCGGAAAAATGGATTCCAGCATCGCCAGCAGGATAGGGACCAACGGCCCCAGCCCTTCAAAGCCCTCTAACAATGCCTCCCAGAATTCCAGCGTACCCAGCTGGTGGAGCCAGTCGATGAGCGTCGTTTCCATCGTGCTCGTACCATCCCTTTCGTTTCTGCCTGATGTTTCTTCTTAGTATATCCAGCATCTATGACCGGGATATGAACAAAATCTGAGCATTTTTGCCTTTTTCTTCCTGTCTCTCCTTACAATATGAAACAGCGTTGTTCTTTCCTGCACGATATTTTATTCTTCTGCCTCAGAAGATGTGCCGGGCGGCCTCTGCTTCGGCGGCCTGCCGTTCGGCCTTGAGGCGCTGACGCTCCAGATACTGGGCCTTCTGCTTTTTCCAGCGGACCAGGCTTGCATCGTCCGGCATCTGGACGCAGCGGGCGAAGGCCCAGTGCAGGCCGTCCCGGCGCGACATCCGGTATTTCTGGAACACGCCTCGGCCGGCCTCACCGCCCCGACCCTTACAGACGGGACACTGGGACAGCGTGTACCAGCCGCTGCTCCCTTTTTTCAGCCAGACGTCATCCGGCTGCAGGGCCGTGCCACAGACCGGGCAGGCCATCGTGCCGATGACGGGGTCCAGCTTCCACATAGACTGTTCCAGATAGCCTTGGAAGACCCTGAAATCCCGGTAGTCGCCCGGCGTGGGGCAAAGGCTCTGGCGCAGGGTGTCCTCCTCGCTGGGGTAAGCGGCCAGTCCGGCCCGCAGGTCGAGCATACGGCAGAGGTCGGCGGTATAGAGGGTGTCGGACAAAGCGTCGTGGAAGGGGCGTTCCAGCGGGATGCCCATCCGGGTGACGACATTTTCCAGCTTCATCCCCTCGCCTTCCTTGCGGGGGTACTCCCGCAGAAAGAGCTGCTGCAGGTCGTACCAGACCGTCGGGCGGCTCTCGTCGAGATTGCAGAGGAAAAGGTTCTGCTTGAGCACCGGCACGTCATCCATGCCCCACTCGGCAAACTCGGCGTCCGGGCCGCACCACTTCATAAAACGGCGGAGGCCCTGGATGATGGGTTCACCCTTGTCGAGGTCCTCCTGCGTCAGACCGGTGACTTTGGCGATGTGGTGCTGCAGGCAGCGGAAGATGCGGGGACGCAGGTGGATGGAGAAGGTATCCAGCACGTTGGCGTCCTCGTCGATCTTGACGGCGCCAATTTCAATGATCTCCCCTCGGAGCGTCTGCTGGACGCCGTGATAATTAAAGATAAACGGCTGATAGCCGATGTTCCACTCCAAATCGAATAAAACTAAGTTGCGCGGCATTTGTGTCTGGTATCCTTTCAAAAAATGAACTTTTCAATGGCCTCAGCCACGCCGTCATGGTTGTTGTCGGCGACAGTTACATAGTCCGCTGCCTCCTTGACGGGGGGCTCTGCATTCTGCATGGCCACACCCACGCCGGCAAAGCGTATCATAGAGCGGTCATTGAGGCCGTCGCCGCAGGCCATAAGGTTGTCGCGGGTCAGACCCCTGCTTTCCAGCAGACTACCGAGGCTCACGTCCTTGGCGACACCCAGCGGCACAGCCTCGATGAAGAAGGGGCTGGACGGGTAGAGGTCGATCTCGCCCGCAAACTGTTTCCGGCCTGCCTCCAGCACCTCGCCGCGGCGGGCGGGGTCGAGGGTGATGAGCATCTTGCAGATGGGATAATCCACATAGGCGGCGAGGTCCTCCACCTTCTGCATGGGCAGCTTGCAGGTAAAGCACTCCTTCAGCGCCCACTCGTCCTCGGGACTTTCGGTGACGACGCCCTGCTTATTATAGGTAATGATGACCACGCCCTGCTCCCTGGCGAAGGCACAGAGCTGCGGCACATACTTTGCATCCAGCTGCTTGCGGTAGAGCGTCTCGCCGGTGGCACAGTCGATGATGGCACCGCCGTTATACGAGAGGATGCAGCCGCCCTTTTTATCCAGTCCCAGCTCCTTTGCCAGCGGCATGATACCTGCCGTGGGACGGCCCGAGGCCAGCACGATGGTCACACCCTTGGCAGCAGCTGCATCCAGCGCTGCGCGGGTGGCGGGGGTGACGACCTTCTGGTCATTGGTCAGGGTGCCGTCGAGGTCGAGCGCCAGCACACGAATATCTTTCTTTTCCATATCCAGCCTCACTTATTTTTACAGGCCGGAACGTCCCGGCCCTGTCGATTTTATCGCATACTTTTTTATTGTACAATGAATGCACCTCTCAGCGCAAGACTCTTTGTTATATTTCTTCGGCACTTTGGGGTTTGTTCGAAAACACAAACTGTAGTTTGTGGCAAAAAACACGTAAAGATAGACATTTCCAACTACTTATCGTAAAATGTTAGCAGATATTAACATCGTCAAAATCCCTTGAAATCTCCAAAAACCGCGTTATAATAACGGCAGAAACACTTATCCCATGCCCTTTGGGGGTACATGAGGGAATAAAAAGGAAGGTATACTACTATGGTCGATATTAAGAAGATTGCTCTGTTCGCTGCCGGCACCCTGTTCGGTTCCGCTGGTTTCAAGCTGCTGTCCAGCAGCGACGCCAAGAAGGTCTACACCCAGACCACCGCTGCTGTCCTGCGCATGAAGGACTCCACCATGGAGACCGTCAGCAAGGTCCAGGAGCAGGCCGGTGACATCCTCGAGGATGCAAAGGCCATCAACGAGGCCCGCGCTGCCAAGGCTGAGGCTGAGGTCATCGAGGACGCTGCTGAGGCAGAGACCACCGAGACCAACGAGTAATTTTGCAGTCTCTGAGCCGCCTGCGGGCGGCTCTTTTTATGGTTATTTTTTGCAATACGCAGAGGATATTCTGATATGAAATGTACTATTCTTCATGAGAGCCGCGGCCGCCTGCGGGTACACGTCTGCAATGTGCGGATGACCCTTCACCGGGCCGATGTGCTGGAAGCCTATCTGAACCACCACGACGCCGTGAGCAAGGCCAAGGTCTACGAGCGGACGGGCGATGTGGTGGTGTATTACACCGGCTCCCGCAAGGACGCCGTCGCCGCCCTGAGCACCTACCGTTTCGATGACCCTGAACTGGACGCACTGGTCACCAGCGCCGACAGCCGCCGCATCAATCAGGAATATCAGGAAAAGATGTATAACCTCGTGGCAGGCCGGGTGCTGCGCAAGCTGTTCCTGCCCGCCCCGCTCAACGCCGCCTACACCGTGTTCCGCTCCATCGAGTTCCTCTGGAAGGGCGTGTGCTGCCTGTGGCGCCGCAAACTGGAAGTCGAGGTGCTGGATGCTTTGAGCATCGGCGTTTCCATCCTGCGGGGCGATTTCGCCACCGCAGGCTCCGTCATGTTCCTGCTCAACGTCGGCTCCCTGCTGGAGGAGTGGACCCGCAAGAAAAGCCTCGACGACCTGGCCCGCAGCATGGCCCTGAATGTCGATAAGGTCTGGGTCCGCGCACAGGGCACCGAAGTGCTCATGCCGCTCACCAAGGTCCACCCCGGCGATGAGATCGTCGTTCGCTCCGGCAACATGATCCCGCTGGACGGCACCGTCATCGAGGGCGAAGCCATGGTCAACCAGTCCGCTCTGACCGGCGAGTCCATGCCGGTGCGCAAGACCATCGGCGCCACCGTCTACGCCGGCACTGTGGTGGAAGAGGGCGAGTGCGTCCTGACCACCAAGGCCGAGGGCGGCGCAAACCGCTACGACAAGATCGTGGCCATGATCGAGGAGTCCGAGAAGCTGAAGTCCAGCACCGAGAACCGTGCGCTGGCTCTGGCCGATCGTCTGGTCCCCTGGTGCCTCGGTGCTACCGTCGTCACCTACGCCCTGACCCGGAACGCCACCCGCGCCATCTCCTGCCTGATGGTCGATTTCTCTTGCGCCCTCAAGCTCTCCATGCCGCTGGCCGTTCTTTCTGCCATGCGCGAGTGCGGCGCAAGCCATATCACCGTCAAGGGCGGCAAGTACCTCGAGACCCTGTCCAAGGCCGACACCATCGTCTTCGACAAGACCGGCACCCTGACCCGCGCTACCCCCAAGGTGGTCAAGGTCGTCCCCTTCTCCGGCTGCAGCGAGAGCGAAGTTTTGCAGCTGGCCGCCTGCCTCGAAGAGCACTTTCCCCACTCGATGGCCAACGCCGTCGTCCGGGAGGCCAAAGAGCGCGGCATCTCCCACGAAGAGATGCACTCCGAGGTGGAGTATATCGTGGCCCACGGC
>ULTM01034068.1_pt1 | contig 10855 bp, 18 predicted proteins | sample 1957641 | NCBI WGS metagenome assembly ULTM01 (sample SAMEA4835735, study PRJEB28245) | human gut metagenome | biome: gut microbiome; material: fecal sample | place: Denmark | collected 2008 | reverse complement strand
TGTAAATGTCAACAATAAATTGTGATTTTTTGTTAAAAATTTTTTAGCTTATATTACCAGTTATTAAGACGAAAGAAGCGGAAATGTAAATCACATTCGCGCGCATACTTACAAGGCATGTGACATGTTGTTTTGTTGTTCGTATGAAGTAAGCATATGTTATCAGTAGGAGAACATGTCACACACCTTTTTATAATTATTAAAATCTTTCTTATATTGTCCTTCATGTTTGTAAATACTCCATTTCATTTTGTTCTATAAATTGATTTGATGATAAGCCGTTAAATATCTTACGCGGCATATTGTTCATAAAGTCTTGTATCTTGTTTAATTCCTCTTGCGTGACTTCTGATAAGTCAACACCCTTAGGGTAAAAGCGTCTTATTAATTTATTTTGATTTTCATTTGTTCCACGTTCACCGCTTCGGTAAGGGTGACAATAATATAAATTCGTTCGCACGAACTCTATTAATTCATTGTTGCTAAGTTCGCAATTTGTTGAGAACTCAACACCATTATCGCATGTGATTGTCTTTATATGGTGTTTTAACTTATCCCAGTTATCTTGCAAGGTGTTCCAAACGCTGGCGCACTGTTTATTATCAAGTTTGAATAATAATTCCTGTCTTGTCTTTCGTTCAGACAAAACAAGTATGCAGCCCTTTTTCTTTTTCTGTCCTTGCACGGTATCCATTTCCCAATGTCCATATATATCACGCTGTTGTAAATCTTCGCGCTCATCAATAGAGCGTTTGCCGTACTGATATACGCGCTTTGTTTCTTTTTCCTGTTTAACCTTTTTAATTTTATTATAGGGCATGTCCGACTTTTTTAATTTAATAAAGTGCTTGTTAAAATAGTTATAAAGAGTTGTTAAACACACTCTTGTATTAAATCCCTCTTGCTTTGCAAGTTCATTTGCAGAATAGAAAGAGTAGTGTTGTTTTACCTTATCGCGTATAAATAGTATATACTCACTGTCGCAGGCAACCTTATTATTCGCACCTTTTCTTGCGTTGGCTTCTATGTACTTACGTTGTCCTACATCAGCACAATAGATATCATATTCTTTTAAGTTGCGGTCAAGCAGTCTAACAGTACCGCGCTTTATCTCATTATAAATAGTGTTGTAATGCTTGTTTAATATTTTAGCAATTTCGCGTTGTGTCCTCTTTTCTTTGTTATACATAAATTCTATCAAATAGCGTTCTTTCTCTGTCAAATGTTTTCCCATGTTGTCACTCTCCCTTTGTGGCTATATTATAGGTCAATTTGTATCAAAGTTGTATATTTTTAGTTCATTATCAGAAAACGGCATATCGACTGTTTTTCTATAAGACTTATCATTTTCTAACGCTTCTATAAAATCATGAAGTTTATCATTTTCTATCAAATAAGAATCTATAACAGGCTTTTCACAAGTGTTTCTTGAGTACCAGTAACGCTTTTTGCCTTGCGTTAATGTAGCTAAATCCTTTGTTATATATTTAAGCATATATCCGACAATTTTTCCCTGTGAATCGCTGTTTTGACTTACTGGGATAGCAGTAGAAAAACCAAGGCGGTAATTACCAATATTGTATATTATTTTCGTTCCTTTATCTTTTCGTCTGCCACTGTCAATAAGCTGCAATGAACCGAGGTTTGACATTAAAGCGTGAAAATGAAATTTTTCTTTGTCTGCATGAAATTCTGGTACAATAACATATTTTAAATCTCGACAACAGATTTTCTTTGCATTATCTAACCAACCATGAAACTTTGTCACGCAATCGTCATAGTCTTTAGAATTAACAATTTTAGGATTGAAAGTGAAAGTTACAAAATACTCCCAGTCGTTAGCAAGGCAGATATTCCATATTTTATCTATAGTACGGTGCATTGATTGTCTGATAGATAAATCAATATCAAACTGCGTTCTTTCTTCCTCTGTCTTTTTCTTGCGTTCGTTCGCACGAACTTTCTTTTTGTCATATTCAATCGGTTTCTTAAAAAACCTCACTTGTGTTTGATTTTTATATGTTAATGTACGAACATTGTAAGCACCCATGTTATTTATCTCCCCATAATTTTATATTTCTTTTTTCGCATAAATACCCAAGCATATCAGCATATTCAGAAAGATATTTTTCATGTTTTTCTCGTTCAATAATATCAATAGAATCGTAACCAAGTTCGACCATTCTATCAACTTGAGAACCTAGACAATTATCAACAGCGGTGTAATATTCTTCCTCAAGTTTTTCATCAGACAGAGCGGCAACATGTGCCATAATTTCGTTAATCTCTTTTTTCTTCATGTTTAAATCTCCCTTTTTAAAATCTTTTCGTTTAAGTGTATATATTATCAAGTACGCGCATATGCGCGCGTGTGTATGCGTATGTGTGTATATGTGTGTGTTATATTATGCGCAGATACAAGCCCACTTGTACTAGGTGTTATCTCTCCGCATACTCCGAGATTCCACCTAGTACAATTGTGTTGTATCATACACGCTATAATATTTCTTTTCACCGAACAAAAATTTACTACCTGTTTTAGCGTCTTTCTTAGAATAGCCGTATTTACTCGTAATACAAATAAACAGATTTCCCCCGAAGAGAAGAGAAAGCAGTTTACCAAAAACTTTATAATTACCAACATTTCTATGCAATACCTGTGTCTCTAAAACGTTTCGTATTTGTTTATCAATGCATTTGTCATCTTGGGATATAAGTATAACATCATAACCAAGTTTTCTATGCAGACGATAAAAGGCACACCAAGCAAGGCGGTCTTTTCTATTCCAAGAACGACTATTATATAACTCTTGACACTCGTCAAGAATTAAAAGCGTTTGGTGTAGCTTAAATTTTCCTTGTTTGTCGCGTTCATGGAAATTATAAGCATAACCTTTTAAGCCCTGTATATAGCTGTAAATGTCGTCGGGTTCTTTGAGCCTAGTTGCACCATGTCTATCAATTTTCATTTCAAGAATGGAATTATTAAGCCATTCTTTATTCGAGACATACAAATAACACCCCTTGGGCTTTTTATTAAGCGTGGGGATATTATCTGTATTAATTTCCATATTACCTATTATGTTTTTACCTTTTTGGATAAATTTATAAATCTCTTTCGCGGCATGATAACTTTTGCCACTGCCGGGGACACCTGTATAAAACCATATCATATAATAATCACCTCAAAAATGTGCGTGCGTTCGTTCGCGCGAACTATTTTAACAAATAAGCTAACATACCAATAAGATTTTTTCTGTATGAAAGAACAGCATAAAGAATTTTTTTGAAATATTTCCAACAAATATATAAACCATATGCATCTAAAACAGCACCGGTAAGAGTAATAACATAGTCAAACGGAATAAACCAATTAATATAGGGTAGATAATTAACAAACGGCTCTTTACTGACATTTAATAAACCGCTAACAGGGTCGGTAGGTAAGAGGTTGTAAGCAATAAGAACGACATCAACAAAAAATGTTAATAGATTTGCAATCAAATCAGTTAAGGCACTACAAACAATTAAAATAAGTTTTTCCCACATGTTATAACTCCCCCTTGAATTTTTTATATGTACCTATAGCCATTGTAAGAGTAAAAGCCAGTTTTAAAAAACTTGCCGCGACTTCTCTCCATGAATCATAAGCCGACAAATTAAATGTAATTTTATATTTGTCGTATTCGTCGCTATCTTTACTTATACCAATTAAAAATCCATAATGATATGTAAACTCTGGACATATAGGCTCAGACTGCAAGATTTTTAACCATTCGTAAAGCTGATAAGGAACACTAAAAGGAAAGTGTCCGAAAATTCCGTTATGATAACTGAACTTAGTGCGGTCAATAGTTTCTTCGTTGTCGTCATCAACTTTTTCTCCATAAAGAACAGCGTCAGAAACCCTATTAAATGACTTTTTAAAAAGGTTTGACATATCAGCTTTCGTATAAGTGTTGTTATATTTATCGTTCTGATATGCTATGTATTCAGTAACACCGAGTATTTGAAGCAATATGTTATTTTGTTCTTTTAAGGTATCAAGAATATTACTTGTATTGTCTTTAATATCACCTGTATTATCTTTAATATCACCTGTATTATTTTCTATATTCTTTAAACCACTGTCGATTAAATTTTGTAATTCATCAGCAGACAACCCCTCTTTCTTTGTGTTAATCGTATAAATTAAACTATCTAATTTTTGCCCTAAATCATCACCTAAATTATCTATAGACATTGAAATATCTTTTCCAGTCTGATTAATTACAGAGGAGATATAGGCTGTCTGGTCTCCGTGTAAGTAGTTATACATTGCCGAATAAGAAGAAAAATAGGAAAAAGGCGAATTATCAGCGGAATAATAATTAATTCTAAAATCACGATAGCGCCATGATTCAGTAGTAGCAGAATCATAACGCATATCCTTATTAAAAACTAGCTGTCCATAATAAGGACAAACCCACATAGGAATAAGACAAGCTGGGTTGGGTGTATACAAATCGCTATTATCCCACTCATAATTATAAAAAACAGAATAGCTTTCATTGTTTATTTCCCACATGTGAGAATGACCACTAGTATCATAAGAATAAAGTCTATAAGTATAAACAGAAGTAGTCCAGTCTGTAAAAGAATTTCTTTTATCGCTGTCAGAATTCCCCATGTAATAATAGCCAGTCAAATTACTTTTATTACCTTTAGAAAAGTATGCAAAATTAACACCGCTAACAAAAGCATAATCGGCATTACAAACACTATAAGCACTGGTATAATCGTCTTCGTATTCAAAAAGTTTTCGAAAGTCGGAACTATCAACATATTTTTTTACAGTTCCAACAGGTTTAATAACTTTAAGACCAATACTATCATAATAATATTTCTTGATTTCTTCTCTTAATTTGTCAACACTGGTATTATCCATTGTGATTGTCTGTGTATCCTCATCATAATTAATAGAATCAAGGTAATTATAATTGCATGTAAACTTATCAACAATATTTGTGAGAGCGTTAGAATCGCCAGTAGTTGCAATGCCGACAGTTTTCAAAAAACCACGAAAAACAGTACCGTTTGAAATCAAGGAAGAACATAAAACGACATACTGTTGAAAAGATTTTTTTGACATTAACATTGCCTTAGCTTGAGAATCGGAAAGGTGAGCAACAAAAGCGCCACTTTTAAGGGTGTAATTATAACTATCAGAAGGAGTATATAAAAGCATTGTTACACCGTCTTTACCTTTAATATCTGCGTTTGCGTCAATAGCTTTTTGCGCTTCATCAGCAGATAAACCAGTTTTTTCAGTAGAATTTTTGCTAATAGTAAAAGCGTCATTTGCGTAAATATTGAAAGGACAATAAAAAATAATAGACATTGCTGTAATTAAAACAGCAAGAAAAAAACAAAAATATCTTTTCATAATAACTCCATAATAAAAAACAGTAGACAAGTTTAAGCTTGCCTACTGTCATTTTGACAAAATGTTGATTTTAAAAAATGCTTCAATTTACTAAATAAAAAAGTAAATAATTTTATTACAATAAAAATGAATAAAACTGAAAATAAAATACATGTAATAAAAGAAAGAAGCAAGGTTATATTTGAAATACCGAAAATAATAACACCCCCTTATTAATACGATTATACCACTAGGCAAGTTGTAGCACAATCTTTATTTTTTAGGGCTTTATATAATGTGGTGCATAAGCCATATTATAAATTTCATAAATAGTACTGACATGGCAGTCAGCAGAAGTATTAATATTAATGCTTCTACAATTGTAATACCTGTTATATCGTGCGGAATTATCACGATAGGGATATATGTACAACTAACCATTATTGTTATCCTTATTAAGTAAAATAGAAACGGACTCTCTTATAATAATTATACAGGCGCGTATCGTGAAGAAGTCCCTAAGAACTTGTATCTCACGCTCTGTAATTGTAGAATGATAAGGAACATTTCTTATATCAACTTTTTCTAGTGAATTAATCATTGTTATTGTCCTCGCTCTCTTTGTCCTTATTGAAGTACCACGGAAGATAGTCAACAATGAAGTAATAAACACCGACGATAAATCCGGCAATAGGAGAGAAAGTCATAGCAAAAAGAGCATAAGAACCAAACTGCTCAACAATCCAGTCATATTTTAAAAATACGAAGATGATAAACGCTAACGTTGTAATAACATGAATGATAACAAATAGAAATGTACTATCTGACTTAATCAACTTAATAATTTTCTTCATGTTCATTTACCTCGGTTTCTTTATTCTCTCTTTCTGCCTGTCTATGTAACTCTTCATGAAGAGAATCAACTTCACTAACAATGAGTAAACTGGCAAATGTGAAATAAAGACATGCGTCTATTATTACTCCAAAACATGCATGGACAAGACCGACTAAATAAAGAATGATAACTACAAATATAAATATATTGTATTTTGCGCGATTACTTATTTTCTTCATGTTCTTTCTTCTCTCTTTCTGCCTGCCGCTTGGCTCGCTTGGCTTTCCTTGTTTCCGCTTCCTCATTGTGTATTTTAGTTACCAAGTCAAGGAGCTTGCTTATTTTGCCTTTACGGTGTTCTGTTCCGTAGGCAATATAGTTTGTCGCTTTCTTGATTTGTACCATATTCCGCCACACTAGGAAGAATAACAGTAATAGTACATATCCCATCGTTCTTTGTACCTCGCTTTCTGTGTTACTCGTTTTTATTTGTTCATTCGCACGAACTTTTAAACGCTTCTTTGTGTACATCAGCAGAGCCGTTAAACTCTGCCTTTGCTAGTATCGGAGTACTAGTTTGCAAGGCTTCTGAAGAAGCCGACAGCCATTCTGATACCCATAGTGATTGCCATGAGTGAGAGACCGATAGGAAGAACAGCGACAATACCGTCTTTGCACACATCGACTGCGCTCTGACAAGCTGTTGTGATTGCTGTCTTGATTTCTGTACTCATTGTGACTGCTGCATTTCCCTCTGCTGCTAAAACTGTTGGTGTCATACTGGGAACCTCCGAAAATTATATTTATCATCACCTGTAAGGTGTTGATAGCTTAATAATATCGACTACGAAGCGCCAGAGCTTCATAATCGCCCATAATGTGAATGAGAGTATTACAGACATTGAAAACCCCATTGCTATATACTGAGAATAATCTGTTAATATTGCGCTTGCTGTTGTCATGTCTTATATCCTCTCTTTCTACATTAATCGTGAAACTGCTACATAGCCTAGAAACGCGCCTGTAAATATAATGAGTGTTATTGAAATTATATAGAGTGTGTCGCGGATTTCTGCGAGTGTGTTCTCTTGCGTTTCTGTTGGTGTTTCTTCTGTTTTTTTGCTTGTTGCATTGTTACTATCTATATTTAAGGTATTATTGTCATTTTTATTTTCTGATTCTTTTAAAGTCTGTGTTTGTATTTCTTCTATTGCATATGATGTTTCTTTTTCTTCTGCATTTACTGGCATAACAAAATAAATTACAGTAAATATTAGTAATAGTGTTAAAGTGATAATCATTAATATAAATATTGGTTTATGTTCTGATATCGTTTCTTTTATCATTGCTTTCTTGCTTTCTTAATTTATTAATTAGTTATTCTATTTTTGTTTATTGTGTCTGTGTTTATCGTGTCTGTGTTGTTTTTGGTTTGTTATGGAACGCTCACGCGACCCCATTCACCTAAAAACAATCGCGCTTTGCGTTCATGTTTTCTTAACGGCTCATTCCCGGGTATTGTGTACTCCGTAGGCGAGTTTCTTCTGTGTCTCCACGGCTTCTTTCTCTTTCTCCGCTACATATATGAAGTCGATAAGCTGTAGGTTAGCTTCCTCGGTGCGCCCCACCACTTCAAAGACCGTACCCAAGCTGACAACCCCCACAACATCAACGACATTGATAATTAGAGCGAATATCAGTAGAAGAGGACTGAACGGATTCACCGCTGATTCAGTTCGTCGGGGGCTGAACACGTCTATTAAGTTTGATGATAGTTATGTACCGCTTGCGGTGTACTGGCTTAATTAACGCTGTGTGCGGTACATGGGTAATGCGTGCCACTCTTGCCTTAAACGGCGCGAGCTGTCACTATTGGCAGAACAATATAAGTTTTGTAATAGTTCAATCGCGCGAACTCTTGGAAGAGTGGCGGTGTATCATTACCGAATTAATTCATGCTTTTGACAGCTCTCTTACAAGCATAAGCTAGAGCCGCCCTTATTAGTGCCGTTTGGACTTCTGGCACCATCTGCACCGTTTGCAATATCTTCTGTATTGTCAGTATTTACTGAATTGTCGGGTGATGTGCTGTGATTCTGTACGAATGTTTCTTTATACACATTTCCTATAGACTTAATTCTTTTACCGCTGAACTTGTTTCTTAAGAAGATAATAAGTGCTACAAGCCCGATAATTACCCACATAAGTATTGCGACAGGTACAAGAATGTTTCTTAATAATATTAAGAAATCCATGTTTAACTCCCTTCTTTCTTTATTTGTAAATGTTTCTGCTCATTTATGCCCAATCCGACAAGGGCATATTAAAAGCCGTAACAACCGACATAGTTACAACATGATTGAATTGGACTACACACAACGCTTATCCACTTGGGAGAATAACAAAGCGACTGTTACGACCTTTAATATATCCTTGTTGATTATTATTTATTTGTTAGAGCATAAGGAACGGCGGCGGTTTAACGAGTAACACAGAGCGAGTAATAACCGCCACTGTTCACTAATGCAGTACCCATTTAACACAGTGTTGTTAAATGGTCTATAATAGCGCGGGAAGCGACCGCGATATTATCACTTAATTACTTGGAAGCCTTAGAAGCAGTAGCAGTAGTGTTTTTCTGCTGCTCATCTTTGAACGGCATTGCAAAGCTGTCGTATGTCTGCTTACTGAATTCATCAATAAAATCTTTGCGCCATGGCTCATTGATTAAATAAAGAACGGCTGTAATTCTTGGCTTCGGTGTTGTGTTCTCTCTCTTGAATCTGTCGTCATATGTTCCGGCAAAGAGATATATTTTATCTTCTTCAATACCGTTGTAAACGTCTTTCGGAACAGTAGCGTCAAGTGTATCTTCTCCATCGTCAAGAATTACTGGATAATATTCTCCAGTAACACGACCTGTTGCGCGGTCTGTTATTTCCTGTACGTCTTTCTTTCTATAAACCTTTGCTATTGTCATAAATCCTAATTTCATTCTTTTTCACCTTGCGCTTTTTGCGCCCTCTCTTTAAATTTTTATTATGTGATATATTTATATAGTGCGTTCAATAGAACGAACTTTTTATAAACTGCCGCGCCGACTTGCCTACTGGGGCGGCAGAATATAACTATGTAATAGTGTTGTTAATCTTTTATTATTTAGATTTAACAACTACATTGAAGAAGCGTATAAAACGCATCTGCGTATATTTAACGAATAAATATAACTCGGCTTCTTCTGCCTTGTTAAGATTGTGAAGCTCTTTAGCCGCTTCTATAACATCAACAACGGATAAATCAGATGAACGATTATTGCAGTTGAATATTTCAACAATCGCTTCTTCTACTGATTTAACAATGTCTTTTCTGATATAGTTCTCTTTGTTTTCCATGTTTAAAATCTCCCTTTTATTTAATTTTCTTCTATAAAAACAAGTTTTAACTTCTTGTTTTTTGGCTGTGATGTAAGAAACTTGTTTAAAAACACAATCTGTGTATCAGACAATTCAGAACCACCAGTAAACATTAAACGGAGCTTTACCTTTTCTGTTGGCTGTTCTTCCTGTACTTTCTGCAATTCTTCCGATTCTTCCGATTTCTGTATTTCCTCGGGTTTACTCATTGCGTTATCTATTGCGTCAGCTTCTTTGTATAGTTCTTCTTCGTCCTCGGGATTATCTGGAAGAGCAGAAGCGTCTATATCAGGCTTTACACTTGTAGCAATAGCGTTAATATTTAATTTTTCCTTGATTAAGGCTTTTAAATTGCGAGTTGATAAATCAGAAGTTATTCCCAGTTCTTCAATCTGTTCAATAGTCAACTGCCGTAATAATACAAGCTGTGTTATGCTAAAATCTTTCAATCTTTCATCAAGGTTATAAAAACCTGTTTGCTCATTCAAAGTGCAAAAATTGTTTACAATCATAAGCCAGTTGGAAACAGTACCGCGGGCAATGTTAAATTCATCATTTGCATAATCATAAATGTTTTTATATCCCTGTACTTCATAGAGTTTCTTGTCATATACAGTTTTAAGAACTATTGCAATTTTAAGCTGCGACTTTGAATAATTTTCAATTTCATTGTGAATCAGCTTATTAAGAGAATTACTTAAATTCTTCTTGTTTTCGTAATACACTAAACAATCAGCGTAAAAGTTTTCGTCTCCGGAATTAATGTAATTAATAAGTGCTTCACTGTTCTTTTCTTCCTGTGCTTCTTCCTCGGCTTTCTTCTGCTCAAATCGTTCTTGCATAACCTCTTCAAGTGTTTTTGCTTCACCTTGTATATATTCTTTTTCCCATTCTGAAAAGCGTTCAGATACATACTTATGTAAATCTTCGTAATTGTCCGTTTTTGGAAATGTCTCGGAATATTCACAATTAAGACTGTCTTTTATCTTTAACTCGAATGTGCTGCCATGTGCGATAAGAGTAAGACAGCAATTCTTATAATTATCGTTCAAAGTGGCTTCCCCCTCTTCTTTTAAGAAGAGGATTATATCTTTCATATCTTTTTTATAAAAAATCTTTTTAGTACTCATGTTGTTATCTCCCTTGTGTTTACTGGATTTAGAAGCGCTTCCCTCAATCACAAGTTAATTATATAATTTACAA
>ULTM01038122.1_pt1 | contig 10889 bp, 5 predicted proteins | sample 1957641 | NCBI WGS metagenome assembly ULTM01 (sample SAMEA4835735, study PRJEB28245) | human gut metagenome | biome: gut microbiome; material: fecal sample | place: Denmark | collected 2008 | reverse complement strand
AATCGGTGTTGTCACGACAACTTGTGTAAGGGGAATATCAGGCTTCTGTTGTCGGCAAAGTTGTATCGGAATTACGTTAATTTAAATCAAACGTTTTTGCAGTGTTTTGATAGGGGCGTAAAAACTTTGTGGGAACATCCCCTACACAGGGATTTTACAAAAATATCCTTCATCTTTCAGGTTGCATGGTAATTCTCTCATAATATTGATGTTACAAGCTGAAGGATGTTTCAGGTATCTTTCAGTCACGTTTCATTCCGTTCGCCCGAGATTGGGAAATCATTCGCCTGAGATTTGAAAATCGTTCGGCTGAGACTGAAAAATCGTTTGGCGCAGAACTTTTTATGGGTCTCTACAATGAAAGGAAACTGAAAGATGAGTTTCCTATCCTTCATTCCATAATATATTATGTGAGAGGTAGTTGGCCTACGGCCTGAAGGATGAAAGGGCTTTTCTGAAAAACTCCGGGGGAGGGGAAGCATGTAATTGGAAAATGGGAGGAAAGCTTGTCTTGCGTTCCTCCCATTCTTGTTTATTTCTGTTGCGGTGAGAATATCAGGTCGATGACATCCGCATCCTTGAAGAATTTCTTGGCGAATTTCTGCACGTCCTTCGGTTGGATGGAAGCCACAAGGGTTTCCATGTTTTTCGGGTCGTTCAGGTTCACTCCAGTCTTATAATATGTAACTAAGGTGGTCAACCAATAAGCATTGTGCTGTTTGCTTTGTTCAGCCTCTTTCAGCGTGTTCTTGACCACTTTGCTGAGCTCTTCTTCCGTAACCCCCTCACGGATGATATTGTCCACTTCCTTATAAAGCAAGGGTTTCAGTTCATTCGCCTTCTCTGGGTCACATTCGAAGGTCATATACATATTATAGTTGTTGTATGGTTCGCGTGAGGCTGAGCCGCTTACCCCTACGCCGTAGGTTCCGCCTTGTTCTTCGCGGATGGTCTTGGTATAGCGGTTGGTGAGGATATTGCCCAGTATGTTGATGGTATAAGCTTCTTTCAAGGTGTACTTCATTTCCCTGTTGAACAGAACTATGACTGTGGACTTCGGAACTTCCAACGGAATTTCTATGTTCTTTTCCACCTTGCCTTTCGGTGCCCTGACCTGACGGTCCACCCACTTCTCATTCCGGTAGAGGGAGGGGAGAGAACCGATGTATTTCTGAGCCATGACCCGCGCCGTGTCTTTGTCCACGTTTCCGACGATGAAGAAAGTAAAATCGCTGGCATCGCAGATACGGTCACGGTAAGCCTTTTCGATACGGTCGAGCGTCAACCGGTCTACGTATGCGTCGTTGAACAATTGTACGCGCGGACTGTAGTTGGCGGAAATCAATGAGAGAGAATCGCGCATGATGGTCTGCGGTTGCCCGGCAATCTGCTTGGCATAGATATGGTTGCGTTCGATGATGACTTTATGTGCCAGTGTATCGAAGCGAGGTTCCATGAAACGGAGGTACATCAGTTGCATCATCGTTTCGAAGTCTTTGGGCGTAGAACTTCCGTTGACGTTCTCATACAATCCGCTGATAGAAACCTCGCATCCGGCCTTTTTACCTGTCAGTAGCTTGCCCAATGCGATTTCGTCGTAGGTACCCAAACCGTAGTTCGAAGCAAATTGTCCGGCATTGGATGCCGCAGGAAGGAAATTGACATCCGTATATAAAGAAGAACCACCGGGGCTGTAAGCGGCCAGTGCCACTTCGTCTTTTTCATAATCGGCCTTGCGGTAGATTACTTTAGCCCCGTTGCTTAAAGTCCATTCTTCGGCTTGGAATTGCGGCAGTTCCTTCACTTTTGTGATCGTTCCGGCTGTGGGCTCTTTTTCGATGAGATTGCCTTTTACGCTATTGTCTTCGTATGCAGAGACTTCCTTTCCTTCCATTTCGGCAAGGATGTCCCGGGCCTCTTGTTCCGTCAGGTGTGTGACGCCTTCGCTTGGGCCGCTGATGACGATGGTACGGTTGTCTGTCTTCCACCATCTTTTGGCTTGTTCGGAAACTTCTTCTGCTGTGATGGTCGGAAGGATTTCCTTGACTGCCTCGGCATAATCCTCTATGTTGATGATGGCTTCATTGCCTAAGAAATGGGATTGCATTTCTTCAGCATAGGTGTCATTGGATGTTTTGTCCTTGTCTTTCACCATGGATTCGAGGCTGGTCAGCATATTGGCTTTCGCACGGTTCAGTTCATCTTCGGTGAACCCATGCTGGAATATACGTTCGTGCTCCTCTAAGGCTCCGATAAGCGCTTCTCTTTCCTGATTCGGTTTGGCTGTAGCACTGACGGAATAAGCATAGTATCCTTTTACCATACCGAAAAAGCCGACCGAAGCTTTTACGTAAGGGGCTTGTCCGCGTTGAATAATCTCTCCGATACGTTCACCCACCATACTGTTGTAGAAGCCGATCATCAGACCGTTTTTCACGTCCTGGTACGTGGCATATCCCTTGCCGTCGTATTCTTTGTCGCGGAAGATACGGATAACCTGTACGTTGGACGAAGTGGCTTCCTTGTCGGTGGCCAGACAGAAATAGGTTTCGTCATGGGAAGGAATTTCAAAAAACGGACGTGGTTCCGGATTAGGGATAACGGGAATGGACGAAAAGACTTTCTTTATCTTTTCCTCCATATTCTTGATGTCGAAGTCTCCTACGATAGCAATGGCTTCCAAGTCCGTGCGGTACCATTTGTGGTAAAAGTCGCGCAAGGTTTCGGGCTTGAACGTCCGGATGACATCCATGTCGCCGATGACATCGCGCTCGGCATATTTCGAGCCTTTGTAGAGTACAGGTCTTTTCTGGTTATAGATACGGGTTGCGCTGTTGTTGCGCGTACGCCACTCCTCGGTGATGACCCCACGTTCCTCGTCGATGTCTTTCGGGTCGAGGGTCAGGTAATAAGACCAGTCGTGCAGAATAAGCAGGCACGTGTCCGTCAGGCTTTCGTCTGCCATCGGCACATCGCTGATGTTATAAACCGTTTCGTTCTGTGTGGTGTAGGCATTCAGGTTCCCACCGAAAGAGATTCCATGACGTTCGAGTGTGGAAATCATGCTGTTGCCCGGGAAGTTCTTACTGCCGTTAAAGGCCATGTGTTCCAAAAAGTGGGCCAAGCCGTCCTGATCGTCATTCTCAAGCAATGCGCCTGCGTTGCGGATGATGAAGAAACTGGCCCGGTCTTTAGGTTCTTCGTTATGCCGGAGGTAATAAGTGATACCGTTCGGTAGCTTGCCGATCAGGACATTCGGGTCTGCCGGAAGTTTCTTGTTCCAGTCGATGGGTTGTGCATACCCTATCAGGCTGAGAAACAGGAATGACAGCAATAGAATTTTTTGTTTCATAATTTAAAAGTATAAAATCAGACTGTATGAGCAGCCTGTGATTAAGATTTCTGATTGTCTTTGTTACGGATTTCCACCCTTCGGATTTTGCCACTGATGGTTTTGGGTAGTTCGTCTACAAACTCGATGACTCTCGGGTATTTATAAGGTGCAGTGACTTGTTTGACGTGGTTTTGTAGGGTCTTGACCAAATGCTCTTTGTCTACATCCTTATAGTCTTTTGCCAATACGATGGTAGCTTTTACGATTTGTCCGCGAATTTCGTCGGGTACGCCTGTGATGGCGCATTCCACTACGGCAGGATGCGTCATCAATGCGCTCTCCACCTCGAAGGGGCCGATGCGGTAGCCGGAACTTTTGATGACATCGTCTACCCGTCCTACAAACCAGAAATAACCGTCTTCGTCTTTCCAGGCTACGTCTCCTGTATAATATATACCGTCATGCCATACTTCACGGGTGAGATCCGGGTTACGGTAGTATTCCTTGAACAATCCCAATGGTTTGCCCTGGGAGGTACGGATGACTATCTGACCCTGCTCGCCCGGTGCGGCCGACGTACCGTCTGTCTTGAGCAAGTCTACCACGTATTCCGGATTGGGCACTCCCATGGAACCCGGTTTGGGTTCCATCCAGGGGAAAGTGGCGATGGTCAGGGTCGTTTCCGTCTGTCCGAAGCCTTCCATCAGTTTGATGCCGGTCAACTTGCGGAAGGTTTCGTATACGGCCGGATTCAGTGCCTCGCCTGCGATCGTGCAGTATTGCAGGGAAGAAAGGTCGTAATGCGTCAGATCCTCCCGAATCAGGAAGCGGAAGACGGTAGGAGGAGCGCAGAGCGATGTGATATGATAATTTTGTATCATTTGCAGGATGTCGGCCGGATGGAACTTTTCATGGTCGTATACGAAAACCGTAGCTCCGGCAATCCATTGTCCGTACAGTTTTCCCCACACGGCCTTTCCCCATCCCGTGTCGGCCACGGTCAGATGCAGGCTGTCTTCGTGCAGGTTATGCCAATAACATCCGGTCGCGATATGTCCGAGCGGATAGGTGAAATCATGAGCCACCATCTTCGGTTCACCGGTAGTTCCCGAAGTGAAATACATCAGGGATATGTCGTCGTTCCGGTTGGGATGTTCCGGTTTGACAAACGGTGCGGCTCCTAAAACGCCTTTCTGAAAGTCTTCAAAACCATGGGGCACGATCGGTCCGGCTGAGACGAGGTGTTTGACGGAGGGTGAATAGGGGAGAGCGTCTTTGACGTGGTTCAGGATGACTTCTTCGCCGGCACAGACAATCATTTTGATGTCGGCGGCATTGTTACGGTAGATAATGTCTTTTCCGGTCAGCAAATGGGTGGCCGGGATAGCCACAGCTCCAATCTTGTGCAAGGCGATGATGGAGAACCAAAATTCATACCGGCGTTTCAATATAAGCATGACCATGTCTCCGTGTCCGATGCCTAACGATTGGAAATAAGAAGCCGTGCGGTCGGTGTAGTCTTTCAGCTCGGAAAAAGTGAAATCGTGGTGTACGCCGTGGTCGTTCGTCCAACATAAGGCTATCTTGTCCGGGGCTTCTGCGGCCCATGCATCTACTACATCGTATCCGAAATTGAAGTTCTCCGGTACTTTTACATGGAAATTTTGGATGAAGTCGTCTTGCGACGTGAACGTCGTTTGACTTAAAAATCTCTCCAGCATAATCTTTTTCTTAAAGTCTAAAAAGTCGCAATATGTACTTAATTGGGTACAAAGGTAATAAATAATGGTCTATTTAGTCCTTGTCCCGTTGGAAAAATAACATGTAATTTCGGTTTACAGTGCATATTTGCCGGTCTGAAGTCAGGCCAAATCCACTACGGTGATGCCTGCCCCTCCAAACTGTACGTGTTCGTCCTTGAAATCTTTTACGCCGGGCACCGTGTGCAGATACTGGCGAATCAGCGTGCGTAAGATGCCCGAACCCGTTCCGTGCAGGATGCGTACCCTGGATATTCCCAATAATATGGCATCGTCGATGAAATAAGTGACGGCATGGATGGCTTCGTCCCCCCTCATGCCCCGTACGTCGATATCCTGCTTGAAATTCAGTTTTTTCTCGTACACGCTGTCTTGCGTCTGTTTGCTGACGAAGGTGGCGGCCTGGTTCCGTGCCGGGGGATCGGGGGCGGCGGCACGTTCCAACCGTTCCGGTTTCACGTTGGTGCGCATCATGCCGAAAGTGACGATAGCGTTCTTTCCGTCTATCTCCTCTATCGTGCCTACGGTGGTCTGCCCTTTGATGCGTACGGTCTCACCGGGTTGCAGGGGACGGTTGCGTACCTCCGCTTCCTGCGCGGCTTGCAGCAAGGCATCGGGCTGCGCTTTCCGCATGGCGGCTTCGGATGCTTTTTTCTCTTTCCGTTTGGCCTGTCTTTTTTTCCGTTCCTGCAGTTGTTGCATTTTACGGGCTATCTTGTCCGCTTCGTGTTGCTTTTCGATGTCGTCCAAGGTCTTTTTGAATTCATCCAATTCCTGGCGTACGTTGCGGGTCTTTTCTTTTTCAGCCTGAGCCTCCCTGATGGTTTTAATGGTGTTCTCTATCTTGGCATTCGATTCCCGGAGCAGTTGTTCGGCATCTTCTTTGGCTTTGCGCAAGATTTCTTTCCGGCTGCGTTGCAACTCTGCGATTTCCGTTTCGTAACGGGCTATGGTCTTCTCCATTTCCTTTTCCCGGAGGTGGATGTTCTGCCGTTTGTTTTCCCAATACCGCTTGTCTCTTACGATGTCTTGCAGGTACTTGTCCGCGTTGATGTACTCTTTGCCCACCAATTCGGAAGCATCGGCTATTACTTCCTCCGGAATACCTATCTTGCGGGCGATTTCCACGGCGAAAGAACTGCCCGGATTGCCGATTTGCAGTTGGAACAGGGCCTGCATGTGTTGGCGGTCGTAGAGCATGGCTCCGTTCACTACGCCCTCATGGTCCTCGGCAAAGTGTTTCAGGTTTTGGTAATGTGTCGTGATGATGCCGAAGGTCTTTTTTTGGTTGAACCGTTTCAGGACGGCTTCGGCTATGGCGCCGCCGATTTGCGGTTCCGTGCCGCCTCCGAATTCGTCGATGAGCAGAAGACTGGTGCCACAGCAAGCTTTCATCATGTTTTTCATGTTGAGCAAATGGCTGGAATAGGTGCTCAAGTCGTCCTCTATGCTCTGTTCGTCCCCGATGTCGATGAAGATGCTACCGAAAATGCCGGTGCGTGAGTTTTCCCCGATAGGAACGGGAAGTCCGCATTGCAACATGTATTGGATGAGGCCTACGGTCTTCAGGCATACGGATTTTCCGCCCGCGTTGGGGCCGGAGATGATGAGAATACGCTGATGCCCGTTCAGTTCGATGTCGAGCGGCACGATTTTTTTCCCGTGACGGGTCAGGGACAGGTATAGTAAGGGATGACGGGCCAGCGTCCAGTCTATCAGCGGTGCCCCTTTGATGTCCGGTGTCGTGGCATTGAACTGGCGGGCCAGTCCGGCTTTGGCATGGATGAAGTCTATTTCGGCCAGAAACTCGTAGGATTGCAGGATTTCCTGATAATGAGGCCGGACCTCAGCCGTGAATTCCTGTAATATGCGTATGATTTCCCGTCGTTCTTCCCCCTCCAGTTCACGGATGCGGTTGTTGGCTTCCACCACTTCGGCCGGTTCGATGAAGACCGTACGCCCCGTGGCGGATTCGTCGTGGACGATTCCTTTTATTTTCCGTTTTAAAGCCGGTGCCACAGGAATGACCAAGCGTCCGTCGCGCATGGTGGGAGTGACATCCTTGTCCACTACGCCGTCTTGTTGCGCGTTCCGCAAGATGGCGTGCAGTGTGCGCGAGATTCCGCTTTCGGCAGCGACAAGTTCGCGGCGGATACGTAATAGTTCGGCGGATGCCGAGTCTTTGATTTTGCCGTATTTGTCGAGTATGCTCTCAATGCGGCGCACCAGTTGAGGGTAGACGGAGACCCCTTGCGTCAGACGGCGTAAGGCCGGATAGGGGACGGAGGCATCATCGCCGGGGCGGTTTTCCTCCGTGCCGTTATCTTCTTCGGTATCCTTGTTGAGAAACCGTACGATGTTGATAATCGTGCAAAGCGAGCGTTTCAGATCGAACAGTTCCGTTTCATCCAGATAAGTACCTTCTATTCTGATGCGTTTGATGGCCGGGCGTACATCATAGAAGTCCTGCTCCGGAAAGTCCTCTTCTCCTTCCTGAATGCGCAGGAATTCCCGTGTCTGCTCTTGCAATTCGCGCAATAGATGCAAATCCGTCAGGAATTTCATCTGTCCGACGCGCTCTATGCCAAGCGTACTCAGGCAATGTCCCGTCAATAAAGTACGTATCTCGTCAAATCCTATTTTCTGTTCAAAATTCTGTGGATAAATCATATTTCATTTGGATTAGCGGGTGCAAAGTTAAGAAAAAGCGGCATAAAAGTTTCTTTGTCCGGGGCTTTTCTGTCTTTCTCCGTTGCAAGTGTCAGTGGAGAGTATTATAAGTCTGTTATAGGATAGTTTTAATGTTATTCAGAACACTCTTTGTGAATAATCAGGTCAGTTTATAAGAATGAAGATATTTATTTTGCAATCGGAAAATAACAGTAGAAAATGGAAAGTGACGTATTGTTAGTTAGTGATGATTTTATGATAGTACGTGAGAAGGATGCTCTCATGTATGGCTTGGAGGCTGGGAGGAATCTGTCTCGGATGACATCAGATACGATAAAAGTAGAATGGGTGATTGTTTCTATTGTCGTTTCGGGAGAAGCCGAATGTACCATCAATGGAAAGAATTATAACGTCAAGGCACATGATATAATCATGTCCTTGCCCAATTATGTATTGGAACGGCAGAAAAAGACGGATGATTTGTCTGTAAACAGTCTTTGTATCTCTCGTTCTTTATTTCAAAAAGCCATTTCATTATATAATTGGGATGTGGTTTCATTTCTGATAGCTCATCCGATACTGTCGCTCACGGATATGGAATATACTTGTTTATCATTGTATTATTCTTTGATATCTGTCAAGATTGGGGATAAGAACAAGTTGGGATATAGGGAATCCATGCAGTGTCTGTTGAAATCGTTTATGTGTGAATTGTATGGCGTGATAGGACGTTATATTTCGGTCGGTGCGGTCAATTACTCTCAAGGACATAATCTGTTCAAAGGATTTTTGGATTTGCTTACATCGGTCTATCCTAAACCTCGTTCCGTATCTTTTTATGCGGAGACATTGAATGTAACGTCTAAGTATTTGTCTTCTGTCTGTAAAGCGACTTGTGGCGAGACGGCTTCGATGCTGATTCATAAAGCGGTGACGAAAGACATCGCGGATTTGTTGTCTTATTCAAACAAAAGCATTAAGGAAATTATGGTGGAGTTGGATTTTCCTTCTCTTTCTTTCTTCGGTAAATATGTGAAAAAGCATTTTGGTGTCGGGCCTAAAGAATATCGCTCCAAACGTTTATCCTAATACGACGTCCAGAATCATCATTAATACGAAGCCCAGTGCAAAGCCTACCGTTCCTACGTTGGAATGTTTTCCTTGAGAAGCCTCCGGAATCAACTCCTCTACGACCACATAAATCATAGCGCCAGCGGCAAACGACAGTAAATATGGCAATATGGGGGTGATGTAGGCTGCCAACAGAATCGTCAGGATAGCTCCGATAGGTTCTACGACACCGCTCAATGTACCGATGCCGAAAGCGCGCAATCTGCTGTTTCCCTCACTACGCAGAGGCATGGAGACAATGGCGCCTTCCGGGAAATTCTGTATGGCGATTCCCAAAGATAAAGCCAATGCACCGGCCATGGGAAGATAAGTGCTGTGTTCCATGGCGGCGGCTAATGCTACTCCTACAGCCATTCCCTCCGGAATATTGTGCAAGGTGACGGCCAATACCAACATGCTTGTCCGTGACAATTTGCTGTGCGGTCCTTCGGGTGAAGGGCTGCCTAAATGGAGGTGCGGAGTGATCCGGTCCATCAGCAAGAGAAATGCAATACCCGCTATGAAGCCGCTTACGGCCGGGATAACCCGGGTAGCATTTTCCGTACCGCTCATTTCTATAGAAGGTATCAGCAGCGACCATACGGAAGCCGCTACCATGACACCGGAAGCGAATCCCAATAAGGTTTTCTGCACTAAGTCCGGCATTTGTTTTTTCATCAGAAAAACGCAGGCGGCACCTAAAGTAGTACCGGCAAAAGGTAATAATAATCCTATGATTAGTCCGTCCATAATTTTATATTTGTCGTTTGTGGGTATTATTCCAACGTGATTTCACCGGCCAGGTTGGTATTCATGAGACGCCTGACCTCTTCGGGGGGCAGGTCATGGCCCAAAAGAAACATCAATTTGGTCAATGCACACTCCGGAGTGCTGTCATATCCGCTGATCACTCCGGCTTCCAGTAACTGACGGCCTGTTTCATAACGTTCCATTTCTACACTTCCCGACTGGCATTGGGTGATGTTGATAATAATGATGTTGCGTTCTGCAGCTTCTTTGATGAGTTTGATAAACCAGGGTTTCTGTGGGGCGTTGCCCGAACCGAAGGTTTTCATAACTACGGCTTTCAATCCTTTAATGTTGAAGACAGAAGTAATGATGCTTTCCTGTATCCCCGGAAAAAGCGTGAGAACCACTACATTGGTATCGAACAGGTAGTGTGCCTTCAGGGGGCGTGACGCGTCAGGCCGGCGTATGCGTTCCGGTTTGATTTTAATGTCGATGGCACTATGCCCCAGACACGGATAATTATACGACTTGAAAGCATTGAATTTCTCTGCATTGATTTTCGTGGTACGGTTGCCCCTCATCAAGTCTCTTTCGAAGTAGATACAGACTTCCGGCACCATGGCCGTACCGTCCGGATGTTTGGCCGCAGCAATCTCTATGGCGGTAATCAGGTTTTCTTTGCCGTCTGTCCGCAACATACCCATCGGAAGTTGTGAACCGGTCAATACAACCGGTTTAGACAGGTTTTCCAACATAAAACTCAATGCAGAAGCCGTATAAGCCATGGTGTCAGTTCCATGTAGAATGACAAAACCATCGTATTGTTCGTAATTCCGTTCTACAATTCGTGCCAATCTTGCCCAATGGTAAGGTTCCATATCGGAAGAATCAATGGGGGGATCGAAAGAATAGGTGTTGATATGATAATTAAAACGTTTCAACTCCGGAACGAAGTTCAGCAAGTGGTCGAAGTTGAAGCTTTCCAATGCTCCTGTTTCCGGGTTTTCTATCATTCCGATAGTTCCACCTGTATAAATCAGCAATACGGAGGGGGCAAAGTCTGTCATATATCCATGGTTTTGCGGTTCATTTGCAAATATAACGATAAATTCTGGATTTTGAGGTGGAGTGAATTGCTTTTGTTCGTGTTTTCTAAAAATTCTTAAACTTGGAAAGTTTTCCGTTGGAAATTTGTTTCGCTGTAAATTAAAAGCGTTCTTTGCAAAAGTTTCTATTGGAAAATAATGATAATATAAATAAGAAGG
>ULTM01040164.1_pt1 | contig 10973 bp, 7 predicted proteins | sample 1957641 | NCBI WGS metagenome assembly ULTM01 (sample SAMEA4835735, study PRJEB28245) | human gut metagenome | biome: gut microbiome; material: fecal sample | place: Denmark | collected 2008 | reverse complement strand
AAAAGACGTTACGTAGCTAACGATTTCCTTAACTTAAAAGCCTTCCCCGCATGGGGAAGGTGGCGAGCATAGCGAGCCGGATAGGGTTCTAGCCGTATGAATGCCACACGGGGCATGAGTCGAAGAATCTGGGAACAAATTGCCCGTATCTGTACTTAGAGGGGAAATTGGTGAAACGCTCATACGATACCATGATAAATTTCGGGGAAATAAGGTAAACCTGGATAAAATAAGGTAAAATAAGAGAGTAAGAAAACTGCATCGCTAAAAATTTTGCATATATAGAGAATCCAATAGGATAGCTTGCATTTGGGTATAGGAGGATTTCATATGGCTCATGATCAGAAGATCGATGTACTTTGGGATGACAATCCGGTAGATAACAGCGAAGAAGCCAATTTTATCTGGAGCATTGCCAATAAGCTGCGTGGCACCTATATGCCGGATAAGTATGGTGATGTCATTATCCCTATGACCATCATCCGTCGTTTTGAGTGCGCTTTGGCAAAGACAAAGGCGGATGTCGTAGCCAAATACAAAGAAAATCCCAATTACCCCGCGAAGGGCATATACAAAATTTCCGGCTATCGATTTTATAACGTCAGTGAGTTCACGCTGCAGGAACTGTGCAACGATGCCGACCACATTGCGGAAAACTTCAAGGCGTACATACAAGGCTTTTCCGATCATATCAAGGATTCTTGAATAACCTTGACATGGAAGCCCATATCAAGAAGATGGACGAAGGCGGCTGCTTGTTCAATACGGTCAAAGCGTTCTCAGAACTGGATCTATCTGTTGAAAACTTTGACAGCATTAAGATGGGTTATATTTTCGAGAATCTGATCGGCAGATTCTTCCAGAACGTGGATGCCGGTCAGTTTTACACCGGTCGTGATATTATCAAGCTGGGCATATCCTTGCTTGTTTCTGAAGGCTGTGACGACATTTTTGATGACCATAAGCTGATCACAATTTGTGATCAGGCTGCTGGTACCGGCGGTATGCTGAGCACGGCGTACAGCTATTTCAAGCATTATAATCCTACGGCTGACGTGAAGCTGTTCGGTGTGGAGTTCATGGGTGTCTCCTGGGCGGTAGGCATGGCGGAAATGCTGATCAAGGGTCAGGATGCGACGAACTTTGTACATGCGGACTCCTTCAAAGAAGACCCCTCCGCGGATACCAAGGTGCGCTTCGTGCTGATGAATCCTCCCTTCGGCACTCCCTGGAGCGGCAAGGATGCGAAGGCAGGACAGGAAGAGGCCGTCAGAGAGGAACACGACAAAGAAAATAGCCGCTGGGGAGCAGGGCTGCCTAGTGGCGGTGATTCGCAAATGCTGTTTTTGCAATCTGCCATCGCGAAGCTGGATGAAAAGGTCGGCCGCGCTGCCATTATCGAGAACGGCTCGCCCTTGTTTACCGGCGCTACAGCGTCCGGCGAGAGCCAGATCCGCCGCTGGCTGTTGGAGAATGATCTGCTGGAAGCGATCGTTGCTATGCCGACCGATCTTTTTTACAACACCGGCATTGCCAGCTACTGGTGGATCCTTTCCAAGAATAAACGCAAAGAAAGAAGGGGCTATGTGCAGCTGATCGATGCGACGAATATCTATCACAAGCTGCGCAAGCCTGTCGGAAACAAGAAAAACGAATTCTCGCCCGAGGATAGAGCGCAGATCGCTAAGCTGTATACCGATTTTGACAAGGCGGATCCTGAGTACAGCAAGATCTTCAAGAACGAAGACTTCATGTACCGTGAGTATGCTGTCATGCAGCCTTTGCAGCGCAGCTATTCTATCACTGAGGCAAGCATGGAACGTATGCTGCAGAAGGGCGCGCTGAAAGGCTTGTGGGATGAAGCCAAGGTCGCGGAATATGAAGAGCAGGGGAATGCTTTGAAAGGTAAGGACGCAAGCAAGCTGAAGGCCTTTTATGCTGCGAAGCCTCGCTATGATGCCATCTTGGCGAAGCTCAAGGCGCATGTGACAGATGAGAAATGGCTCTCACCGGAAACCTTCACGCCGGTGCTGCAAGCTGTGCTTGGCGATGCGGCAGACAAAAAGACCTTCGAGAAAATCATGGACGGACTATCCAAGATGGATAAGACCGCAGAAATCCAGCGCGATAAAAAGGGAAATATCATCTACGATAAGGAAACCAAGGACATAGAGATCGTAAAATACACGGAAGATATCGAGACGTATATGGCGCGTGAGGTGCTGCCGCACATCCCTGATGCGAAATGGTTCTGGGAAGAGGATTTGACGAAGAAGAAGCCTGTGATCAAGACCGGCGCGGAAATCCCCTTCACCCGCTACTTCTACAAATATCAGGCGCCGAAGCCGAGCGAAGAGCTGCTGGCAGAGTTTTTGGAAATCGACAAGGCGGTCAATGAGCGCATGGCTCGCCTGCTGAAATGAGGTGACGGGAATGCGTGAAATGAAGGACAGCGGGATTGAGTGGATTGGGGAGATTCCGCTGGAGTGGGAAATCAACAAAATTAAATATATGTTTTCTAATGGCAAAGGTTTGCCAATAACTAAAGAAAACTTAATTGATGAAGGTTTACCTGTAATTAGCTATGGACAAATACATTCAAAAGATAATAACGGAACAAAAATAGGAAAAAATTTACTAAGATTTGTAAACGAAAAATATTCTATGAAATATCCACAATGTAGCATTTCTGAAAATGACTTTGTATTTGCCGACACATCAGAAGATTACGATGGATGCGGTAACTGTGTGCTTAAAAGAGATAATAGCAAAGTGTTTGCTGGTTATCATACAATCATATTACATTCATTGCTGAAACGGGATAATAGATTTTTAGCATATTTGTTTAAAACTGATATTTGGAGAAAACAAATCAGAGAAAAGGCTTCAGGAGTAAAAGTTTTTTCTATTACACAAAAAACATTGATGAATTGTAAAGTTATATTACCTGGATATAATGAAGAAAAAATAATCGCCAACTATCTTGACACCCAGTGCTCCGAGATCGATGCGATCGCGGAAGATATCCAAAAGGAGATTTCTCTTTTGGAGGACTATAAGAAGTCTGTGATCACCGAAGTGGTGACGAAAGGTCTGAATCCTGATGCGGAGATGAAGGACAGCGGTATTGCGTGGATTGGGGATATTCCGAAGGATTGGGACTTATTAAAAATAGGCTACGTAACTAAAGAAATTAGCGATATAGACCATTATATGCCTTCAGATTCTGACGATATTGATAAAGTACCGTATGTAATGATAGGCGATTTGAAGGAAAATATATCGCAGATTGATTTTGAATCATGCAAATACATTTCTAAAAAGGTATACAGAGCTCTTTCTATAAAAAGTAAACCAGAAAAAGGGAATGTGATTTTTGCTAGATATGCGACTATTGGTACTGTATGTTTTGTAGATTCCGAAAAACAATTATTGGTTTCATATGCTTGTCTTACTGTTAAAGCGAACGAATTGATTAAAGGCAAATTTTTGTTTTATTATTTTAAATCTAATGCTTTCCTTGAGGAAGTAAGTCAGTATGTAAAATCAAATACCCAAGGTAACATTGGCAAGGAATCATTAATTAGAGCAAAAATAGTTGTTCCTAAATTAAAAGAACAAACTCAGATAATTAGTTACCTCGATTCCAAATGCTCCGAAATCGACGCCATCATCGCTGATAAAAAGCGCCAGCGGGGCATCCTTGCGGAGTACAAAAAGTCTCTCATCTACGAGTACGTCACCGGCAAGAAGGAGGTGCCTATCAATGAATAACATCCTTTCGGAAAAAGAGTATCAGCGTTATATCATTGACCAGCTTGTAAAGCCGGAATGCGGCTTTGTAGAAGCTCCGGCGGCGGAGTTTGACCGTCTTTTTGCTGTAAACCGCAAGGCGCTGTTTGCTTTCCTTGAGGCTACGCAGCCGGAGAAGATGGAGGCGCTTCGCAAAATCTATAAAGGGACAATGGAAGATACCCTTGTGGCTTTCATCAATCAGCAGGAAACGAGGACAAATGGCAGCCGCCTTGATGTGCTGAAGCATGGCGTGGAGCTGGCAAATATTCATCTGGATCTGATGTATACGAAGCCTGCGACGACTTTCAATAAGGAACTCAACGCTTTGTATCATAAGAACATCTTCACCGTTTCTGAAGAGGTCTGGGCGAGCGACAGCGAACGAGTGGATCTTGTCATCTTCCTGAATGGGCTGGCTATCATCACCTTGGAGCTGAAGTGCAATGCGGCGGGACAGTCTTATCAGGATGCCATCTATCAGTATCGCATGGAGCGTAGTCCGAAGGATCGCCTCTTTCTGTGGAAGGCCGGCGCTTTGGTCAATTTTGTCATGGATCTGGAGCAGGTCTATATGTGTACCAGGCTCAGCGGCAGCAGTACCTTCTTCTTGCCTTTCAATATGGGTTGCGGGGAAGGGATACAGGTCGGTGCTGGGAATCCGATACTGAAGGACAATTACAGCGTGCATTATATGTGGGACGATATCCTGCAAAAGGACAGCCTGCTGGAGATCCTTGGCAAGTTTATGTTTATCGAGGTCAGTGAAAAAGAAGATGCGAGCGGCAAGGCAAAGAAGAATGAGACGGTGATCTTCCCGCGCTATCATCAGCTGGATGTAGTGCGGAAATTGCTCGCTGATGTAGAGGAGCATGGCAGCAGTCTGAATTATCTTTTGCAGCACAGCGCAGGCTCTGGTAAAACGAATGAGATCGCATGGCTGGCGCATCGGCTGGCGTCTTTGCACAATGCGGATAACAAAATCATTTTCGATCATATCATCATCTGCACGGACCGCGTGGTGGTAGACAGACAGCTGCAGCAGGCGGTGCTTGGCATTGAGCATAAAGAAGGGCTCATCCGTGTGATGGATGACCAGTGCAATTCACAGGATCTGGCGCATGCACTCAGCGGGAATACCAAGATCATCGCGACGACCATCCAAAAGTTTCCCTACATTGTAGACAGTGTCAAGGATTTAAAAAGCAAGCACTTTGCTGTCATCATCGATGAAGCGCATTCCTCTACGGCAGGGAAAAATATGGCAGCCATCACAAAGTCTCTGGGCTCGTGTGAGGTGGAGGCGAATGCGGATACGGAAGATATGATCGCTCACGAAATCAGTTGCCATGGGAAACAGCCCAATGTTTCCATCTTTGCTTTCACGGCTACGCCAAAATCGACGACGCTGCAGCTTTTCGGCAGAGTGAATGCCAAAGGGCAGTATGAAGCCTTTCATATGTACTCGATGAAACAGGCGATCGAGGAAGGATTCATTCTTGATGTGCTGCAGAATTACATCACCTACGATACCTTCTATCGACTCAATAAAGAGATCGAAGACGATCCGGAGATGAAAACGAATGATGCCAAGCGTCAGATCGCTCGCTTCGTGCAGCTGCATGAGACGAATATTTCGCAGCGCATCGAGGTGATCATCGAGCATTTCCGGCAGAATGTCATGCAGGAGCTGAATGGGCAGGCGAAAGCTATGGTGATCACAGAGTCTCGCGCAGGGGCCGTCAAATACAGGCAGGCTTTTGAAGACTATATCAAGCGCAAGGGCTATACGGGGCTGAAAGCATTGGTCGCGTTTTCCGGAAAGGTCACCATAGATGGTAAGGAATATACGGAAGTAGGTATGAATGGGTTTCCAGAAAAAAAACTGCCAAAGGAATTCGATAAGGACGAATATCAGGTGCTCTTGGTCGCAGACAAGTATCAGACGGGCTTCGACCAGAAGAAGCTGTGCGCGATGTATGTACTGAAAAAACTCCACGGCGTCAATGCGGTGCAGACGTTATCCCGATTGAACCGCATCTGCCCACCGTTTGACAAGAAAACCTTTGTTTTGGATTTTGCGAACGATTATGCAGATATAGAAAAGGCTTTTAGCCGTTATTATACCGTGACTTTGCTGTCAAGCAGTATCAACCCGCGCTCGATTTACGATATCAGTGCGAAGATCGATGGATACTTTTTCTTGGATCCCGGGGATGTGGAAGATTTTAATACGCTGCTGTATAAGGAAAAAGTCACAGCGGCAGATAAAAAGAGAATGACCTTCTTCCTGCAGAAAGCGAAGCATCTCATCGAAAATAATCATGACGAAGCCGAGCAAAAAGAGATCCAAATGGTCATCCGTCATTTCATTCGCTGCTATGAGTTTTTGGTACAGGCCACCTGTTTCGAAGATGGTGAGATCCACAAGAAATACAAGTTCTTGTCGTATCTATCGACGTATCTGAAGGTGCGGCATTCCGGCGGTGGTTTTGATCTGACAGGCAAAATAAAGGCTGATAGCTTCGTGCAGAAAAAGAGTGGTGAGTTTGCGAATGTGAAGCATAAGGCTGATCCTATGGTGCATCTGCCGACCGCTGAATCTCTGAGCCTTACTCCTCTCAAGATGGAACGTCTGTCGCAAATCATTGCGGAGATCAATAGCAAAACGGGGAAAAGCTATGATAATGACGTGGCGGTCAAGGCTATGCTGCAGATCAAGGATATCATGCTGAAATCCGAAAAGCTGCGTGCCAGCGCGCAGAACAATACGGAAAGAGACTTTGAATTTGCTTATTTCGATCACATCGATGATGCTCTGATAGCAGGACTGGAACAGAATGAAGACTTCTTCAGTCTGCTTCTGGATAATGATGAGATCAAGCGCCAAGTGTTGGGGATCTTTGCCAATGAAGTGTATACGGAGCTAAAAGGAGAAAGAAACAAATCAATGCCTAAAGATGTAAGAAAATAGACAGGAATAAAGTCCTACTTGAAGAGGTGGCACCTATAATGTTTGCGTAGTCTCGAATCTACATCCCGTCTATAGAGTTGTATTGTTTGGCATTCGCTTTAATTGCTAGCCAAAGTAATAATGTGGAATTACTAATCTTAGAGGCTCAGTGCTGAACCTGTTGGGCTAAAAGAGAAGGGAGATAAAAAGTTATGAGTAAAGTTAAAGCAATAGCTGCTGCACTTTTAATTAGTGTATGCGCGAGTACCGTATCCTTTGCAGAAGTAAATAATTTTCATGAAGAAGATACAAATTGGAAGATAGACTATCCAGTTGTAACGGTAGGAGCGAATGAAAGCGCCCAAGATGCTATCAATAGTGACATCATGAACTATGTTGGACAGCTTAGAAGTGACTTCGAAAGTGGGAAGTACTATATTTGCAGTGGAAAATACACAGTACATTATGAGGATGATGATGTTTTGTCACTCTCTTTGTACTTCCTCCGGCTTCCATATGGGGCAAATGGAAATCATGTCACCAGCTATGATTTAGTCTACGATAAAACTACAGGGGAACGTATACCGCTTGAAAATTATGTTCGGATCACATTAACTGACCTGAAGTATTATTTATGGGGACACAGTTATGATGCTCAGGGGGAAAAATTGAGAAGCATTAATAGTGACTATATTAAAACGGTTCCGGATAATTATTTCTTGGAAGGAAACGGTGTAGTTTGCCTAGTTTTTCAACCATATCAATTGGCCGCGGGTTGCTTTGGCAACTGCTATGTAAGACTTGAACCTCAGTATATTGAATACCTGAATCGAAAAAATCAATGGTAAAAGTCGGAGCATCCTTTTAGAGAAATACTGTTAGTCGTTTTATGTATCATACTTTCGTAAATCACTATAACTCAGGTCATGAAATACGACGGCTGATGTCGTCATCCCGCTTTCCTAAAGGAAGGCGGGATTTTTTGCGCATGGGCGCTTTCCACGTTTTTTCTTTGTTCGGAACATGCTACAATAGGCATAGAATAGAAAGGAGCGACATGATGAAGAAGAGACTCAAAGAGCTTCGGAAGGAAAAGCGTTGGTCACGGTATTTTCTCATGACCTTCGGAATGCTGCTCGCTCTTTTCTGTCTGCTGCTTCTGGTAGCGAAAATCATGAGCTATGGAGCGGCGGAGCTTTTCAACTATGCGGCTTCTCGGCAGGAGATGCTCCGGGGGACGATCACGGTGGAGTCGATCACCGCGAATATTCATGGCGGTGTCACTTTCGAGAAGCTTGCATGGGATGATCCGGCGGGGAATCCGATCCTGCGTGTGCCTTCTGGGTCTTTCAAGGTGGATCCCTGGGATGTGCTCAGGATGCGCTTCGTCTCTACGTCCATTCGGGAGATCACGCTGGAGAGCCCGGCCTTTGCGGTGTATTTCGATGAGGAGATGAATGTGGATTTCATCAACCGCCGGCAGGGGGAGATCGAGCAGGAAAAGGCGCGGGATGCGAAGGAAAAGCTGGAGGATCGGATCTCGAATTTCAATCGTGAGGGAAAGCCGCTGGATGTCACGATCACGGTGCATAATGGCCGAATGGCGGCTTTTTATCGGCAGCGTCGCTATCTTGTCTCGCGCGTATCGCTGAATGGGCATATCGACACGCGCGGCGTGAGTGATCTCCACATCAAGACGGGGGAATTTGGCGGGATGATGGTGGGGAATGGCATCGAGGCGGACTGCGAGATTGATTTCAAAGAAAAGAATCTCCCCTCGATCGTCTCTGTCACGGCGAAGGGGGTGATCCCTTCTTCCATGGGGCTGGGGGATGATATCCATGACAAGATGACTTTGACTGCTTCCGGACGCGGGTCTCTGTCTCATCTCATCTGTGAGGGGACGGTCACCATGCCGGAGCTTCATGTGCCGGCGCTGGATTTCTATGATGTGAAGGGGGATATCCACTACGATGACGGGGCGATGACGTTCTCGGACGTGAAGGCGCGAGTCTACGGCGGCATCGTGACGGCGCGCGGGGACTATAATGTCGATAGCCGCGTGTATCATATCTATCTCCACGGGGAGGGACTGGATAGCCGTATCCCGACCAAGGAGCCGAGGTTCTACTGTCTGGTCACGCTGGATGGGGAGATCCACTGTGATGGGAATGTGAAGGATCTCGTAGCTTTCGGCAGTTTCACTTCCGGCGGCGGTTTCTACAGTCTTATCCCATTCCGCGGCATCACTGGTACGTTTCATAACCGCTATCGGGCGCTGGATTTCTATGATGTCACGATCGATACGGATTTCGGCCTCATTCATACGGATGCCTTCCATATCATCGATGGGAAGCTCCACTTGGGGAAGATAGAGCTTGTGGATAAGGAGAGCGGGGAGTCGATGAGTATCACGGATGCGCGAAATCAGAAAGGCCCAGGAAGGGTCATCAGCCAGATCCGGGAGGATATCAAGGAAATCAAGGAACGAGTGAGTGGGCTCACGCCATAGAGATATTTCCCGAACAGTAGTTCTTTTGGCTTCACTGCTTGCCCAAAAGAAAACATGTTTGCTGTTTTCGCTTTTTGCCCTATTGGTACGACCGCTCGCGAAAAAATATCATGTGAAGGAAATCTATCTCTTCGGCTCCTATGCAAGGGGCGAGGCAGATGCCCAAAGCGATCTGGATTTTCTTATTCTTGGCGGAGATGGATTTCGTCTCACTGAGATCCTCTTCAGTCTTATGCGGCATCGCATCATCTGATCGTTTCTTTCTTCATCAGGAATCTCGTCCTTGAGCAGCTTGAAGAGGACGGAGAGCTGGAGGAAGCGCGTTTTTTGAAAGCACTGGAACTTTCGTATAAAGAAGTCTACGATCTGGAGGAAATGCTATAAAAACGGATAAGCGGGGCAATTTGCCTATGTTTTCCAGAAAATAGTTACTTTCGATAATTCAATGTTATCTATTCTAAAAGCAAATGATCCCCTGCTGCCGAGGGACGGGCATTCCGTATGGGGGCTGTCTATATGAAGAGACACCTAAAAAACGCTGTGTGGTAATATTCCACGCAGCGTTTTTCGTATAGTCAGGGAAAGATGGGGGTCTATTCCATCACCTTCTGTTTATTTCATCAGTTCTGCCATTTTTTCGATGATGATATGTCCCAGCTCGTCCTTGCTCATCTTCGGATACTGTTCCATATGTCCGTCCTTGTACAGGAGCGATGCGATGTTTGTCGTGCCGTTGAAGCCGGCGCCCGGCATGGCGACGTCGTTGGCGACAAGCATATCCAGGTTCTTTCTTTTGAGCTTCGATTTACCGTGTTCGATGACGTCCTGGGTCTCTGCGGCGAAGCCTACAAGGAACTGTCCCCTCTTCTTCTGGCCGAGTCCATAGAGGATATCCGGATTCTGTGTAAGATCGATGTGCAGGGAGTCGAAGTCTTCTTTCTTGATCTTCTGGTCGGCCTGCACGGTCGGGCGGTAGTCTGAGACGGCTGCTGCCATGATAGCAGCATCACAGCTGTCGTATTCCGCATTCATGGCTTTTTCAAGCTCGCGGGCATCCTGAACGTAGACCATTTTGACGCCATAGGGCGCAGGAAGTGCCGTAGTACAGGAGACGAGTGTCACGTCTGCTCCTTCCATCCATGCGGCTTTGGCGATGGCATAACCCTGTCGGCCGCTGGAGCGGTTACTGATGAAGCGGACTGGATCGATCTTTTCCTGGGTGCCGCCGGCGGAGACGACGACTTTCTTCCCTTTCAGAAGATCGCGGCCATAGATGCATTTTTCCGCGCAGTCCATGATGGTCTCAAGTGCAGGAAATCGGCCTTTGCCGGAGGTGTTGCAGGCGAGATGGCCGCTTTCCGGTTCGACAAATTCATAGCCGAAGGATCTCAGCTTTTCCATATTCGCCTGCACGATGGGATTTTCGTACATGTTTGTATTCATGGATGGTACGAAGAGGACTTTCGCCTTCGTCGCCATGATGGTGGTCGAGAGCATATCGTCAGCGATGCCGTTTGCGACTTTGCCGATGATGTCGGCGGTCGCAGGTGCTACGACGAAAAGGTCAGCGAGCTTGGCAAGGGCGATGTGTTCGACATCCCATTTGCTGATATTCGCGAACATATCGACAGTGACATCATTGCCAGACAGTTCGCCGAAGGTGATCGGTGTCACGAGCTTGGCGGCGTTTGCCGTCATGATGCAGTGGACATCAGC
>ULTM01004393.1_pt1 | contig 11053 bp, 9 predicted proteins | sample 1957641 | NCBI WGS metagenome assembly ULTM01 (sample SAMEA4835735, study PRJEB28245) | human gut metagenome | biome: gut microbiome; material: fecal sample | place: Denmark | collected 2008 | reverse complement strand
CTTTGCGGACATTTAAGAAGATATAAAAAGATAGTCAAAAACACATATATAATTTACTATAAATTTTTTATAAAAATTGTTTTTGGGATTCATAAGCAGAATATTGAATTACTAATAGGGCAGGCTTATAAATGTCAAGAGGAAAAGCAGAAAAAATGTAAAAAACATGTAAATTTATCAGATGTGTACAAAAAAAACAGGATCTGAAATGGAAAGAAAATTGGTAAAAGCGGGGACTTATAAACTTGTGGATAATGTGGATAAGTCGGTGCATAAGTAAAAAACAACGAAAATAAAAGGAAAATGAGGTGGGGATAACTTTGGGGGAAATGTTTGTGGATAACTGTGGATAATGTGGATAGAAGAAGGAACGAACGTGTGGTTTGTGCATATTGTTAAAAGGGCAGGAATGTACAGGAACGGAGGGAAAAACAGGATGCTTCGCAGTACCGGGGAGGCTGATTGCCGGGAAATGTAAATTTTTTATGAATGAGTTGAATAAATCAGCGTCTGGTGATACAATATATTGGATTATATCATAGCATACTGCGTGCATTTATCAGGGAATAGAGAGTATTTTCAGACAGATTATAAACAGACAGCAGCTTTCCCGGCACGACAGCCCCAGTTTGGGAGAGTATAGACTTTTATATAAGGAAGAAGTTAGGAGAGTAGACCATGAACGTAATTGAGAAACTGTTCGGGACTCATAGTGAAAGAGAACTTAAGATGATCCGGCCGATCGTTGCCAAGATTGAGGGACTGCGTTCTGAGATGATGGCAAAGTCAGACGAAGAGCTGCGCGACCAGACCCGGATTTTTAAAGAAAGACTGGCAAAGGGCGAAACACTGGATGATCTTCTGCCGGAGGCATTTGCTACTGTGCGGGAGGCTGCAAGAAGAACGCTGAATATGGAGCATTTCCCTGTACAGCTCATCGGTGGTATTGTACTTCATCAGGGCCGTATTGCCGAGATGCGTACAGGAGAGGGAAAGACGCTGGTATCCACCTGTCCTGCTTATTTAAATGCGCTGGCCGGAAAAGGTGTACAGATCGTAACCGTTAATGACTATCTGGCAAAGCGAGATGCAGAGTGGATGGGCCAGGTACATCGTTTCCTGGGACTGAGTGTAGGCGTGGTTTTAAATGACATGAACAGCGCCCAGCGCAAGGAGGCATACGCCTGCGACATTACCTATGTGACAAATAACGAGCTGGGATTTGACTACCTTCGTGACAATATGGCCATTTACAAGGAGCAGCTGGTGCTCCGCGATCTGGACTACTGTATTATCGATGAGGTGGACTCTGTGCTGATCGACGAGGCGAGAACCCCTCTGATCATTTCCGGACAGAGCGGAAAATCCACAAAGCTTTATGAGGTCTGCGATGTACTGGCCCGTCAGCTGGAGCGCGGAACGGTTTCTAAGGAATTTTCCAAGATTGATGCCATTATGGGTGAGGAGATTGAGGAGACCGGCGATTTCGTAGTTGATGAGAAGGATAAGGTAGTAAACCTTACGGAGCAGGGTGTGAAAAAGGTAGAGGAATATTTCCACATTGATAACCTTGCAGATCCGGAAAATCTGGAGATCCAGCACAATATCATTCTGGCTCTGCGCGCCAATAACCTGATGTTCAGAGATAAGGATTACGTGGTAAAGGACGATGAGGTACTGATCGTAGATGAGTTTACAGGACGTATCATGCCGGGCCGCCGCTATTCCGACGGACTTCATCAGGCAATCGAGGCAAAGGAGCATGTAAATGTGCGCCGTGAAAGCCGTACACTGGCTACCATCACCTTCCAGAATTTCTTCAACAAGTTCAATAAGAAGGCAGGTATGACCGGTACTGCTCTTACGGAGGAGAAAGAATTCCGCAATACCTATGGCATGGATGCCATTGCTATTCCAACTAACCGTCCCGTTCAGCGTAAGGATCTGGATGATGCGGTATACAAGACAAAGAAGGAAAAATACAAAGCAGTTGTAGATGAGGTGGTAAAAGCCCATGAAAAGGGACAGCCTGTATTGGTTGGTACCATTACCATTGAAACTTCTGAGCTTTTAAGCAAGATGCTCACAAAGAGAGGCATTCCTCATAAAGTCCTTAACGCTAAATTCCATGAGCTTGAGGCCGAGATCGTGGCAGATGCAGGTATCCACGGCTCCGTTACCATTGCTACGAATATGGCTGGCCGTGGTACGGATATTAAGCTGGATGACGAGTCAAAGGCTCTGGGCGGCTTAAAGATCATCGGTACCGAGCGCCATGAGTCCCGCCGTATTGATAATCAGCTCCGCGGCCGTTCCGGCCGTCAGGGCGATCCGGGTGAGTCCAGATTCTATCTGTCTCTGGAGGATGACCTGCTGCGTCTCTTCGGTTCAGACCGTCTGATGCATATGTTTGAGGCCATGGGCGTGCCGGAGGGCGAGCAGATTGAGCACAAGATGCTGTCAAATGCCATTGAGAAGGCACAGATGAAGATCGAGGGCAATAACTACGGTATCCGTGAGCAGCTCTTAAAGTTCGATGAGGTGAACAATGAGCAGCGAGAGGTTATTTATCAGGAGCGCCGTAAGGTGCTGGACGGCGACAATATGCGCGATCTGATTCTTAAGATGATCACAGAGATCGTAGAAAATGCCGTGGATATGTCCATTGCAGATGATCAGACTCCGGATAAGTGGGATTTAAAGGAATTAAACAGCCTTCTTCTCCCTGTGATTCCCTTAAAGCCGGTGATGCTTACGGATGAGCAGAAGAAGTCCATGAAGAAAAATGAATTAAAGCACAGCATCAAGGAAGCTGCCATTAAGCTGTATGAAACAAAGGAGGCAGAGTATCCGGATGCCGAGCAGATCCGTGAGATCGAGCGCGTAGTCCTTTTAAAGGTAATTGACAATAAGTGGATGGCTCATCTGGATGACATGGACGCTCTCCGCGAGGGTATCGGTCTTCAGGCATACGGTCAGAGAGATCCGGTGGTTGAATATAAGATGCAGGGCTATGAAATGTATGAAGCTATGATGGCTTCCATTCAGGAGGAGACCGTTCGCATCCTGTTCCATATCCGCGTAGAGCAGAAGGTAGAGCGCGAGCCTGCTGCCAAGGTGACAGGTACCAATAAGGATGCGGTTCCTGTAGCGCCCCAGAAGAGAGCTGAGCAGAAGATCTATCCGAATGATCCCTGTCCCTGCGGCTCCGGCAAGAAGTATAAGCAGTGCTGCGGACGCATTAAATAGTGCGCAGTCATTTATAAATGATCAAAAGTAACTATTCCTCCGATGGGAGAACTGAATAGTTGCCATTAAAATATAAAAAGAAAGCGGGTGAAGCTGTGGTTGAGTTAGATAATTTCAAATATACGTTATCAACGTATGACAAACCATTAGTGGAAGTGAGGGATTCACTTTGACCTGGATAACAAGGTCAGACGAATCAACGAATTAGACCGGTCGATGGAGGAGCCGGGGTTCTGGGATGATCCCGACCGTTCTACCAGACTGGTGAGAGAAGCAAAGAATTTAAAGGATGAGGTGGGAACCTTCCGCGAGCTGGAGCAGGAGTATGAGGATATTCAGGTTATGATTCAGATGGGGTATGAGGAAAATGACCCTTCTGTGATCCCGGATATCCAGGAGATGCTGGATCATTTTACAGAAACTCTGGAAAAAATGCGGATGAAGCTCCTTCTTTCTGGCGAGTATGACAGCTATGACGCGATCCTGCGTCTGAATGCGGGAGCCGGAGGCACAGAGTCTTGTGACTGGTGCAGTATGCTGTACCGTATGTACTGTCGCTGGGCAGAGAAAAAGGGATTTAAGTTAGAAGTTCTGGATTATCTGGACGGCGATGAGGCGGGCATTAAGTCTGTTACCATCCAGATCAGCGGAGACAATGCCTACGGTTATCTGCGTTCCGAGCACGGAGTCCACCGCCTAGTGCGCATTTCTCCCTTCAATGCGGCGGGAAAACGCCAGACATCCTTTGTATCCTGTGATGTGATGCCGGATATCAAAGAAGATATTGATATTGAGATCAATCCCGATGATATCCGTATCGATACCTACCGTTCCAGCGGTGCCGGCGGACAGCATATCAATAAAACATCTTCAGCTATCCGTATTACTCATTATCCCACCGGAATTGTGGTAACCTGTCAGAATGAGCGTTCCCAGTTCCAGAATAAGGATAAGGCTATGCAGATGTTAAAGGCAAAGCTGTATATGCTGCGCCAGGAGGAGCAGGCAGCTAAGGCTGCAGGTATCCGCGGAGACGTAAAGGACAACGGTTGGGGAAGCCAGATCCGTTCCTATGTGCTCCAGCCTTATACCATGGTAAAGGATCTGCGCACCGGAGAGGAAACGGGCAACGTAGACGCCGTGCTGGACGGTGGACTGGATCCCTTTATCAGTGCTTACCTGCGCTGGATGAGTCTGGGATGTCCAGATCGGAATTCACGCACAGAAGATTAAAAACAGAGAATTATACTGGAAAAGCCGGGCAATAGTCCGGCTTTTTTCTGACTTCATTTAAATTCCGGAGAAAAACAGTTGCATTTCTATGGAAAATATGATACCATCTTCCACGTGGGTACATATGTACATCTGATGCGGACACAAAAAAGGAAGGAAGACAAGAGTACATGGAAGACAAAAGCAAGTATTTTGTGGTGAAGCAGAAAGCTGTTCCTGAGGTACTTTTAAAGGTGGTGGAGGCGAAGAAGCTCCTTGAAAGCGAACGCGCGATTACAGTTCAGGAGGCCACAGACAAGGTGGGGATCAGCCGCAGCTCCTTCTACAAGTACAAGGATGATATTTTTCCTTTTTATGATAATACGAAGGGAAAGACCATCACTCTGGTGGTACAGATGGATGATGAACAGGGGCTTTTAAGCGACCTTCTTCATGTAGTTGCTGTTTACCGGGCCAATATTCTGACAATCCATCAGAGTATTCCTGTAAATGGAGTGGCTACGCTGACGCTTAGTGTAGAGATCCGCGAGAATACGGGAAATGTTTCCGGTATGATCGAGGAGCTTGAAAATCTAAATGGAATCCATTATGTAAAAATATTGGCAAGAGAATAGGCCTGTATTTTCAGGGAGAAGTATAAAAAGGCAGGGAGCAGAGGATTATGATTAAGACAGCAGTAATGGGATATGGAACTATTGGCTCCGGTGTGACGGAGATTCTGGCAGAAAATCGGGATGTGATCGCTGCACAGGCAGGGCAGGAGATAGAGCTGAAGTATGTGCTGGATCTGCGGGAGTTTCCCGACAGCCCCATCGCAGATAAGGTGATCCATGAGTTTAAGCTCATTGAAGAGGATCCGGAGATTCAGATCGTGGTGGAAACCATGGGAGGTCTAAATCCGGCGTATCCGTTTGTAAAGGCCTGCCTGATGGCAGGAAAGCATGTTGTTACTTCCAATAAGGCTCTGGTAGCTGCTCACGGCACAGAACTTCTTGCCATTGCGCGAAAAAAGAAGGTAAATTTCTTTTTTGAGGCCAGCGTGGGAGGCGGAATCCCTATTATCCGTCCTCTGTATCATTGTCTGATGGGAGAACGCATTGAGGAGATTACGGGCATTTTAAACGGTACGACCAACTATATTCTCACAAAGATGGATAAAGAGGGAGATACTTTTGAAAATGCTTTAAGAGAGGCTCAAAATCTGGGATATGCGGAGCGCAATCCGGAGGCGGACGTAGAAGGCTATGACACCTGCCGCAAGATTGCCATTCTTACAGCCATGGCTGCAGGCAAAGAGGTGGATTATCAGGATATCTACACAGAAGGAATTACAAAGATCACAGATGTTGATTTTAAATATGCGGAGAAAATGGGCGTTTCCATAAAGCTGTTCGGCACCGGCCGCATCAGAGACGGAAAGGTAAGTGCCTATGTGGCTCCGGTAATGATAAACAGCAGTCATCCTCTATATGGAGTAAGAGACGTATTTAACGGTATTATGGTCCGCGGAAATATGCTTGGCGTGTCTATGTTTTACGGCAGCGGAGCGGGAAAGCTCCCTACAGCCAGCGCAGTGATTGCAGATATCATTGAGGCTGCTCAGAACCTGAAGAAAAATGTTCCTATGGGATGGGGAAATGAAAAGCAGACCATAGAGCCAATGGAGAATATGCGTTTTCGTTACTTTGTCCGTTTGGCAGGTTCCTTCCGCAATAAGGAACAGGATATCAGGCGTATTTTCGGCCATACGGAGGTCATCGAGCTTTACGGAATGGATGAATTTGCCGTTCTCACCCCGGAGATGGAGGAGGGCGCGTTCCGACAGGCTGTAGCGGCCTATGATGCGCTTGCAGAGGCACACTCGGATTTTGGAATCAAACAGACCATCCGGGCTATGATGTAGAGTTGAATACAGATAATAAAAACTTCTGCCAATGTGAAAACGGCAGAAGTTTTTTTAAACATTTTTAAAAATCAGTGTACCGGAGGCTGTGCCTGTTGGAGCTGTTCCATAAGGCGCTGCTGGAACTGGTAGAGGAACTGATTGATCTGTGGACCCTTCACCGGATCGCGCAGCAGATCATAAAACTGGATCAGCTGAGAGAAAAAGAAAAAGGTCAGCATAATAGCAAAACCGCTTAAAAGGATTCCGGCAATGGCCTTGGGCGGAAGGGTTTTGCGGGGGCTGGGATCTGCATTCCGGGCCATAAGGGCCAGGACAATGCCGCCTGCGCCGCAGATCAGGCCTGCAGGATAATTACCGCCGATTAAAAGAGAAACAGGCAGATAAAACAGGCTTAAGACAACGCCGATGATACCGCAGATCAGAGAGCATACGGCAAATTTCTCCGAGGGAGCAGGTGCATTCTTTTGTTTTTTATAGATATTGTTCATGATATTAAATGCAATAGCCTTTCTTTGAGATAGTGATAGTCAACATGGCTTATTCTAACATGAAAAAATCATCCTGTCCAGTGTCACATCTTGGTGAGTCTTGCATAAGAAGGCAGGATGAATTATAATAAAACAGTTACTGAGAGAATAAAGACAGCGAGGAAAATTAATGGATATTATAAAAACACTGGCCGAAGAATTACAGATCGGCCGCCATCAGGCAGAGGCTGCCGTAAAGCTGATCGATGAAGGAAATACCATTCCGTTTATTGCCAGATACCGCAAGGAGGCCACAGGTTCCTTAAATGATGAGATCCTGCGTGCTCTGGATGAACGTTTAAGATATCTGCGGGGACTGGAAGACCGCAAAAACCAGGTGATCGCCACGATTACAGATCAGGGAAAGATGACGCCTGGACTGGAGCAGCAGATCCGCAGTGCAGCTACCCTGGTAGCAGTGGAGGATTTATACCGCCCCTATAAGCCAAAGCGTCGCACAAGAGCGATGATTGCCCGTGAGAAGGGGCTGGAGCCGTTGGCAGACCTGATTTTTTTACAGGAGGCGAAGGAACCTCTTGAAGAGACAGCGGCTTCCTATGTTTCAGAGGAAAAGGGAGTGGAATCGCCGGAAGCTGCCATTCAGGGTGCCATGGATATTCTGGCGGAGCGGATTTCCGATCATCCGGGGTACCGCACCTGGATCCGTAATATAACGATGAATAAGGGACTTCTTCAGTCCAGTGCAAAGGATGAGAAGGTAAAGTCCGTTTATGAGACCTATTATAATTATGAGGAGCCTGTAAAAAAGGCTGCGAGCCATAGAATTCTGGCGTTAAACCGGGGAGAAAGCGAAAAAATCCTTACAGTAAAGGTGATTCCTCCTGTGGATCAGATCATGGGATATCTGGAAAAGCAGGTGATCGTAAAGAATAATCCATATACCACTCCGGTGTTAAAGGCGGTGGTGAAGGACAGCTATGACCGTCTGACAGGGCCTTCCATAGAGCGTGAAATCCGCAGTGAGATCACAGAAAAGGCAGAGGACGGAGCAATCCGTGTTTTTGGAAAGAATTTAGAGCAGCTTCTGATGCAGCCTCCCATTACAGGCCGTGTGGTTTTAGGCTGGGATCCGGCCTTCCGTACAGGCTGCAAGCTGGCAGTTGTAGACAGCACGGGAAAGGTGCTGGATACCATTGTAATCTATCCCACAGCGCCTCAGAATAAGGTAGAGGAATCAAAGAAGATTTTAAAGGAAATGATCCACAAATACAACATTTCCCTGATATCGGTAGGAAATGGTACAGCTTCCAGAGAATCGGAGCAGGTAATAGTGGAACTGTTAAAGGAAATCAAGGAGCCGGTGAAGTATGTGATCGTAAATGAGGCCGGAGCCTCCGTATATTCTGCGAGCAAACTTGCCACAGAGGAATTTCCGGCATTTGATGTGGGCCAGAGAAGTGCAGTGTCCATTGCCCGCCGCCTGCAGGATCCTCTGGCGGAACTGGTAAAGATCGATCCCAAATCCATTGGCGTAGGCCAGTATCAGCATGATATGAATCAGAAAAAGCTGGGAGCTGCCTTAGAGGGTGTGGTGGAAGACTGTGTAAACAGGGTAGGTGTGGACATAAATACCGCATCTGCCTCCCTTTTGGAATACGTTTCAGGCATCAATAAGACGCTGGCAAAAAACATTGTGGCGTACCGTGAGGAAAACGGCGCATTTAAGAGCAGAAAGCAGCTTTTAAAGGTAGCCAAGCTGGGGCCTAAGGCTTTTGAACAGTGCGCAGGCTTTATGCGTATTACAGGAGGAGCGGAACCCTTAGACGGTACCAGTGTCCATCCGGAAAGCTATGGCGCAGCTAAGGCCATTTTACAGAGCCTTGGATACAGGGAAGAGGAACTGGCGCGTGGAGGAATTCCCGGTATTAGCCGAAAAATCCGTGACTATAAGAAAATGGCAGAGGAAGTGGGAGTTGGAGAAATCACGCTCAGAGACATTGCGGGCGAGCTGGAAAAACCGGCCAGAGATCCCAGAGATGAGATGCCAAGGCCGGTTCTGCGCAGCGATATTCTGGAAATGAAGGATTTAAAAGCCGGCATGGTATTAAAGGGAACAGTACGCAATGTAATTGATTTTGGAGCCTTTGTGGATATCGGTGTCCATCAGGACGGGCTGGTGCACATTTCACAGATGACAGACCGCTACATCCGTCACCCTATGGACGCAGTGAGCGTAGGAGATGTGGTTGATGTAAAGATTCTGGCAGTGGATCTGGAGAAAAAACGGATTTCTCTCACCATGAAAGGGGTAAAGGATGGTAATTGAAACATTTGATCCAAAGGAAACCTATGATCTTGGCGTGAAAATGGGAGAGCAGGCCCGGGCCGGACAGGTAATCTGCTTAAACGGTGACCTGGGTGTGGGAAAAACTGTGTTTACTCAGGGGTTTGCAGCCGGTCTTGGCATCGCAGGGCCTGTAAACAGCCCTACATTTACCATTGTGCAGCAGTATGAGGACGGGCGTCTGCCGCTGTATCATTTTGACGTATATCGGATTGGTGATATCAGCGAAATGGATGAGATCGGCTATGAAGACTGCTTTTACGGTCAGGGAGTGACACTGATCGAGTGGTCGGAGCTGATCCGGGAAATCCTGCCGGAACATGTGACGGAAGTGACCATAGAAAAGGATATGGAAAAAGGATTCGACTACAGACGAATCCGTGTGGAGGAGAAAGAATGAGAGTGTTAGGAATCGAAAGTTCATCTCTGGTAGCCAGCGTGGCTCTTGTGACCGATGATATTCTTACAGGAGAATATACGGCCAACTTTAAAAAAACCCATTCTCAGACTCTGCTTCCCATGCTGGATGAGCTGGCAAAGCTTCTGGAGCTGGATCTTAATACCGTTGACGCCATTGCTGTGGCAGGAGGACCGGGTTCATTTACAGGCTTAAGAATTGGTGCGGCCACTGCCAAGGGCCTTGGACTGGCATTAAAAAAGCCTCTGATCCATGTTCCTACCGTCGATGCTCTGGCATATAATATGTGGGGAGCCTCTGGCCTGATCTGCCCGATTATGGATGCCAGACGCCGTCAGGTCTATACGGGTCTGTATCAGATGGAACAGGGGATTCATGTTCAGATGGAACAGCAGCCTATGGATATGGGAGATCTGGCGGAAGAATTAAACCGCAGGGGAGAACGTGTGATTTTTCTGGGAGACGGAGTTCCGGCCTATAGGGAAATGATACAGGAAATGGTAAAGGTTCCCTTTGAATTTGCCCCGGCCCAGATGAACCGCCAGAGGGCAGCCAGTGTGGCAGCGCTTGGAAGCCTTGCTCTGAAGGAAGAGGGCGACGGCTGCGGATACCATAGTGCGTTTTTAGTGTCTGCCGGAGAATTCAATCCCGATTATCTGAGAAAATCACAGGCAGAACGCCAGAGGGAGGCTGAACTGTCGCCAGAGGGCGCTGCCGGAAAGCTTCCGGGAGATTATTAAAAATATCATTTCTGCTAGCAAAGGAGTCGTTATGAATCAGAACCTGAGGGTACGCCGGATGGAAGCCGGAGACCTTTTACGGGCAGCGGCACTGGAGCAGAGCAGTTTTTCTCAGCCCTGGTCTGAAAAGCTGCTTGCAGAGGGCTTAAACAGTCCTCTGGATACATATTTTGTATGTACCTGTGAAAATGAAATCGCGGGCTACTGCGTTCTGCGTGTCCTGGCAGATGAGGGAGAACTGCAGAGGATTGCGGTGTTTTCAGAATACCGCAGGCAGGGAGTCGGCAGGAAACTGATGGAAGCCATGTTAGCAGCCGCAAGGGAAGAGGGCGCATCCTCTGTTTCCCTGGAGGTCAGAGAAAGTAATGTAGGAGCCATGCGTCTTTACGAAGAATACGGTTTCTGTCAGGAGGCAGTCCGCAAAAAGTATTACCAGGAGCCGGAGGAAGATGCAGTGATCATGTGGAACCGCAGTTTGTGACTGGTCTTTTGGAATTGCGGAGGAAAATATACAGCAATTCCCACTTAAAATTACAGAATCCTGTGTATATAATGGAGAGGAATCGAACATTCCTCTCCGTTTTGCGTATTATGGCCGGAAGAAGGAAGCGAGGATCATGAAAGAGAAAGGCGAGGTATATTGATGAAAAAGTACAATAAGAATGGACAGTTAGA
>ULTM01009861.1_pt1 | contig 11070 bp, 9 predicted proteins | sample 1957641 | NCBI WGS metagenome assembly ULTM01 (sample SAMEA4835735, study PRJEB28245) | human gut metagenome | biome: gut microbiome; material: fecal sample | place: Denmark | collected 2008 | reverse complement strand
GTTCCGACGTGTATCAGTGCATGCATGTGCTGGCACAGGAAGCCTTGAAGATCACAGCAAAGCTCAACAATGCTTACCATACGCCGGAAGAAATCACAGAATTGTTCTGCAAATTGACAGGAAAAACCGTTGGGGAAAATTTTGCAGTCTTTCCGCCTTTCTATACAGACTGCGGGAAGAATCTGACCATTGGGAAAAACGTATTTTTCAACAGCGGATGTAGAATGCAGGATCAGGGCGGCATCACCATCGGCGATGGTACCCTGTTAGGACATAACGTGGTTCTGGCAACACTGAACCATGATAAAAATCCGGAAAAAAGAGGAAATATGCATCCTGCTGCTATCCATATCGGAAAAAATGTGTGGATCGGTGCCAACGCAACCGTTCTGTCAGGAGTGACCATTGCATTGTAGCGGCAGGCGCAGTGGTTTCCAAAGATGTGGCGGCAAACACCATTGTAGGCGGTGTGCCTGCAAAAGTTATCGGAAATGTAGAGAAATAAGGAGGAACAGAAAGATGTTAGGAAATTTCTATTATGCTAATCCAACAAAGCTGTATTTTGGGGAAGATGCTTTGCAGAATCTGGAAGCGGAATTGCAGAAATACGGCGATACCGTACAGCTGATCTATGGCGGCGGTTCCATCAAAAAAAGCGGACTCTATGACCAGATCATTGAAATCCTCATTGCATGCGGAAAAACCATTGTGGAAGACGGCGGCGTCATGCCCAATCCAACAATCGAAAAAGTATACGACGGCTGTCAAAAAGCAAAAGAAAATGACGTAGACCTGCTTCTGGCTGTGGGCGGCGGTTCTGTTTGCGACTACGCAAAAGCTGTTTCCGTTTCCACATGGTGTGAAGAAGATCCTTGGGATAAGTATTATCTGCGGATGGAAGATGTGGATAACCGCATCATTCCTGTGGGATGTGTGCTGACAATGGTGGGAACTGGTTCTGAAATGAACGGTGGCTCTGTTATCACTAACCATGAGCAGAAATTGAAAATCGGTCATGTTTTTGGAGAAAATGTATTTCCCAAGTTTTCTATCCTGAATCCAAAACTGACTTATACATTGCCTAAACGTCAGATGGTGTCCGGCATTTACGATATTATGAACCATATCACAGAACAGTATTTCTCCGGCGATGACGACAACACCACCGATTATATTGCCGAAGGTCTGATGCGGTCTTTGATTCACAGCAGCCGCATTGCAGTCAAAGATCCGGAAAACTATGAAGCCCGCAGCAATATCATGTGGACAGCAACTTGGGCGTTGAATACACTGCTGGATAAGGGCAAAACCACCGACTGGATGGTGCACATGATTGGACAGTCCATTGGCGCTTATACAGATGCGACCCATGGCATGACATTGTCCGCTGTTTCTATTCCTTATTATCGTGCTATCTGCTCTTATGGTTTGCAGAAATTCAAACGTTTTGCCATGAACGTATGGAATGTGAATCCAGAAGGCAAAACTGATGAAGCAATCGCTGATGAAGGTCTGAAAGCTATGGAAAGCTGGATGAAGGAACTGGGTCTGGTTATGAACATCCGTGAACTGGGTGTCACAGAAGACATGCTGCCCGGCATTGTCAAAGGTACTTTCATTCTGGACGGCGGTTATAAAGTGCTGACAGAAGATGAAATTATGGAAATTCTGAAAGAAAGCATGTAAAAGGTTTTCTATATAACAAAAACCCCTTTTCCAAGAGATTGGAAAGGGGCTTCAGGGTGTCGAAAAAGTCGACACCCTGTCGTCAAAGTCTCATTTCATTCAAGACTTTGACGAGTAGACAGAAGTATAAAGCCAAAGTTCCATTGGCTAAAAGCCTTGAAACTTTGGCTTTTCCTCGTCAGAAGTGAATTCCGACTGCGGAATCCAGTTGGGGAACGCTTTGTTCCCCAAGCCCTTCCGCGCCCTTGAAAAAATTTAGTTTTTCAAGGGAGTAAAGAATTTCTATTAAAGCTGAACCGTTGTCCAGTCCTCGCAGTTCCAAACTTCTGTCACCACATCCTGATAAAATTCCGGTTCGTGACAGATCAGCAGAATACTGCCTTTGTATGCTTTGAAAGCACGTTTCAATTCTTCTTTTGCATCCACGTCTAAGTGGTTGGTAGGTTCGTCCAGCAGCAATACGTTTGTTTCGTTGTTGATGAGTTTACACAGACGGACTTTTGCCTGTTCGCCGCCGCTGAGGACTTTCACCATGCTTTCGATGTGTTTGGTGGTCAAGCCGCATTTTGCCAGAGCGGAACGGACTTCATACTGGGTGTAGGAGGGGAATTCCTTCCAGATTTCGTCGATGCAGGTCACGTTATCGGTATATTTCTTTTCCTGCTCAAAATAACCGGGATAGAGATAATCCCCCAGTGTGGTTTTGCCGCTGATGGGCGGGATTTCTCCAATGATGGATTTGAGCAGTGTGGTTTTGCCGATACCGTTGGCACCTACCAGCGCGATTTTCTGTCCCCGTTCCATGGAAAGGGTCAGAGGACGGGAAAGAGGCTTGTCATAACCAATGACAAGGTCTTCTGTCTGGAAGATATATCTGCCGGAAGCACGGGCTTCTTTGAAGTTGAATTCCGGCTTGGGTTTTTCCTTTGCCAGCTCGATGACATCTATTTTATCCAGCTTTTTCTGGCGGCTCATTGCCATGTTTCTGGTGGCAACACGGGCTTTGTTTCTGGCAACGAAGTCTTTCAGGTCTTCAATTTCCTGCTGCTGTTTCCGGTAAGCCGCTTCCAGCTGGGCTTTTTTCATTTCATAGACTTCCTGGAATTTTTCGTAGTTGCCTACATAACGATTCAATTCCGCGTTTTCCACATGGTAAATGAGGTTTACCACGCTGTTGAGGAAGGGAATGTCGTGGGAAATGAGGATAAAGGCGTTTTCGTAGTCAATGAGATACCGTTTCAGCCATTCGATGTGGTTTTCATCCAGATAGTTGGTAGGTTCGTCCAGCAGGAGGATGTCCGGTTTTTCTAACAACAGTTTACCCATGAGGACTTTGGTACGCTGACCGCCGGAAAGCTCTGTGACATCTTTGTCCAGACCGATGTCTGTCAGACCCAATGCCCGACCGATTTCTTCCACTTTGGAATCAATGATATAGAAGTCATGGTGTTCCAGCAGTTCCTGAATGCTGCCTGTTTCTTCCATCAGGAAATTCATCCGTTCTTCGTCGGCTTCTGCCATTTCCGCATAATAGCCGTTCATCTGTGCTTCCAGATCGAAGAGGAAGGCAAAGGCAGACTGGAGGACGTCACGGATGGTCTGACCTTTTTCCAGTACGGCGTGCTGATCCAGATAGCCAACGCGGACGTTCTTAGACCATTCGATTTTCCCTTCGTCGGGCATGAGTTTGCCGGTGATGATATTCATAAATGTGGATTTTCCTTCGCCGTTGGCGCCTACAAAGCCAACATGTTCACCTTTGAGCAGGCGGAAAGAAACGTCTGTTAAAATGGCTCTGTCGCCGAAGCCGTGGCTCAGTTTTTCTACATTCAAAATGCTCATGAAAGTTCTCCTTTTTCGATAATCTGTTCTAATACAATGGCTGCGCCAAAATCATCACAGCCTTTGGTGACGAAATCAGCGACTTTTTTGATATGGTCTTCGCCGTTTTCCATGGCAACGCCGGTGCCGGCAAATTCCAGCATAGGTAGGTCGTTATCCCTGTCCCCAAGGGCAAGGACGTTTTCCCGGGGGATGTCCAGAATGCCGCAAAGATGGGAGAGGGCGTGAGCTTTGGTTGCCATGAGGCTGGTGACTTCAATGTTCTTTTCGGAGGAAGCTGTAACGGAAGCCAGCCTCGTTTCCTTTAATGTCTGCCAGATATGGTCTTTCAGTTCCATATCGCTGAAAACGAGATTGATGTTTTCCAGAATATCCTTCTGTTTTTCCAGTTCGCCCCAGAAGTCAGATAGAGGAATTCTGGTGGCACGGGTATATTTCATGTGGGTATCCGTCAGGTGATAACGGGAAAGGTTGTCGTATGCATCCTGAGAAATATACGCCTTCCCGTCAATGAAAAACTCCGTCAGTATGGGAAGTCCCTTTACGGTTTTTACGGTCTTTTCTACGGCTTCCGCTGAAAGCAGGCTCTGGAAAAGATTCTGTTTTTGTTCCGCATCATAAACTGCCGCGCCGTTGCTGGTGATGACATACTTCAGAAAGGGCAGCTCTTTGACGCATGTGGGCAGTGCGGCAAAAGGTCTGCCGGTGGAGGGCACAAAAAAAATGCCCATTTCATGAATGGAAGTCAGCGCCTTTTGCAGACGTGGTGTGATTTCTTTTTGACTTGTCAGTAATGTGCCGTCCAGATCGGAGGCAATGAGTTTGATCTTATTCATAAAAAACGCCTCTATCCTTTAAACAATATAGATTCCATATGTCATATCTTTTTATTTTAGCAAAGAATGAAAGGGGAAACAATAGGCGAAAGCCTTGTTTTTGCTGGGATACTGTTTATTTCTGTACGTCAAGGAAAATATAGGAAAATTTGATTCTTTGTCTTGAACATTTCGTCAAATTATGATACGATGATTGCAAAGTGAATCATGTGTAACGAAATTCTATTGGGGTGATGTCATAAAATAACTCCAATACTGGCTTCTAAAAAGCATTCGGGACGGGAAACCTGGTTATTGGAACCAGGCTTTTTTTGTTTATGGGCATGATTCCAAAAGACAAAGATGGTGTGAACAGCAGAAAGGAGACAAATATGGAAAGAACAGTGGCAACTTTGAAGGAAAGAATTCGTGCCGGCAGCGCAAAAATCCCCGCAGAAAAGGTGATTCGCGGTGGTATGCTGGTAAACGTTATGTCCAGCGAAATTTATCCAGCGGATATTGCCGTTTATAAAGATATGATCGCAGCAGTGGGCGATGTGGAACCTTATGTAGGCCCTGACACAGAAATCATCGACGCAACAGGCAAATATTTGGTACCCGGTCTCATTGACGGTCATATCCACAGCGAATGCAGCAAACTGAGCATCACAAGCTATGCAAAAGCAGTTGTGCCTCACGGTACCACCAGCATGATTTCCGGTCTGGATGAATACATTTCCGTATCCAACCTGGAAGGTTTGCAGGAAATTTTCGCGGAAATCAAACAGAGTCCTTTGAAAGTGTTCTGGGGCGCTCCTTATAAAACACCTTATACTGTTCCTCAGTCTACCGTATCTTTCAACTTCAACAAAGATGTTCATGAAATGGTACAGAAATGGCCTGAATGCTACGGCGTATGGGAAACTGTTACTGAATTCGTACAGGAAGAGGACGAAGACACACTGGGCGCTATTGCAGAAGCATACAAAAACAATCTGCCCGTATTTGGCTGCGCACCTATGGCAAGAGGCACAAAACTGAACGGTTATCTGTGCAGCGGTGTGCGCCTGGATCATGAAAGCTATGACCACGAAGAAGTAGTGGAAAAAATGCGTAAAGGTATGCACATGCTCATCCGTGAATCTTGTGTAACACACTTCCTGGCAGAAAATATCCGTGCGGTGACAGAAGTGAACCCTGCTTTCGCACGCCGTGTAAGCTTCTGCACAGACGACGTGACAGCAACAGATATTCTGAGCAAAGGTCACCTGGATCATGTGGTACGTCTGGCAATCCAGGCTGGCGTTGATCCCATGACAGCAATTCAGATGGCTACCATCAACAGCGCGGAAGCATACCGCATCGACCATCTGGTAGGTTCCATCTGCCCCGGCAGAATCGCGGACATCCTGTTCGTAGATAATCTGGAAGAATTCACTGTTGCAAAAGTTATGACAAATGGTCAGATGGTAGCGGAAAACCATCACATTTCCTATGAACTGAAAGCACCCGCAAGAAGCCCTATCTTCAAAGGTCAGCTCAAATGCAAAATGACAACAAAAGAAGATTTCGAATACAAAGTGCCCATCCAGAACGGCAAAGCAAAAGTCCTGTCTATGGATGTAAAAGGCCCCTTCGTTCGTAAGAGACGCGATGTAGAACTGAAAGTTGTAAACGGTGTGATCCAGCCTGATACAGAACAGGATACTATCATGGTTTCCGTTCTGGAAAGATTCGGCAAAAACGGCAACAAATCTCTGGCATTCTGCTCTGGTTGGAAACTGAAAAACGGCGCTATGGCTTCTACCTGCGCACCTGACGACAACAACCTGGTTGTTATGGGTTCCAGCGCAGAAGATATGTCCATCGCTGTGAACCATCTGATTGAACAGGGTGGCGGTCAGGTTGTTGTAGAAAACGGCAAAGTTATCGAATTCCTGCCTCTGCCTGTGGGCGGTATCGTTAGTGACGAAGAACCTGAAGTAATCGCAGAACTGGAAAAGAAAATCGACGAAGCGGCAAGAAGAATCGGCTCCGATCTGCCTAACCCTATGATGTACATGTTCTTCCTGCCCATCACAGCAATCCCTGACTACGCTCTGACAGACGTTGGCCCTGTGGATTACTGCGCTTTGACCACCTATGATCCCGTTTTGGAACTGGTAGAAGAATGAGAGAAGGTGTTGCCATGAAGAAAGAAGAACTGAAAAAACTGATCCTCACAGCAAAAGGCGCTGTGGAAGCGGATGTTGTTATCAAGAACTGTAAAGTGGTAAACGTATTTACTGGTGAAATCCAGGAAGGTGATATTGCCATTTCCGGCGACCAGATCGCAGGTGTTGGTCAGTATCAGGGGAAAGTGGAAGTGGATGCCGGCGGCAGATATGCCGCTCCCGGCTTCATAGACAGCCATATTCACATTGAATCCTCTTATGTAAGCCCCGAAGAACTGGGCAGACTGCTGGTGCCTCATGGCGGTTGTACCATCATCGCAGACCCTCATGAAATCGTAAACGTTATGGGGATTGAGGCACTGGACTACATGATGGAAGCGGCAAAGAACACCAAAATGGATGTAAAATATATGCTGCCTTCCTGCGTGCCTGCCACACCTTTTGAACATGCTGGTCTGGTACTGGGCGCGGATAAAATGGAAGAACCCATTGAACGGGAAAATATCCTGGGTCTGGGCGAATTCATGAATTTCCCCGGCGTTTTCAATGCCGATGATGATACACTGGATAAACTGATGGTTGCCAAAAACGCAGGCAAACTCATCGACGGTCATTCTCCCGGTCTGACAGGCAAAAACCTGACAGCTTATGCCAGCGCCAGAATTCAGGGCGACCATGAATGTGCAACTGTGGAAGATATGAAAGAACGTCTGAGCCTGGGTATGTATATCCTGCTGCGTGAAGGCTCTGCCTGCCATGACCTGCGCAGACTGCTCAAAGGCGTGACACCGGAAAACAGCCGTCGTTGTCTGCTTTGCTCCGACGACAGACAGCCCAAAACCATCCTGCAGGAAGGTCATTTGGACAACCACCTGCGCATGTGCGTAGAAGAAGGCATTGACGCTATGACAGCCATTCGCATGGCAACACTGAATGCGGCAGAATGCTTCAGACTGTACGACAGAGGTGCCATCGCTCCCGGCTATCGTGCGGACGTTGTGCTGCTGGACGATTTGGAACAGTTCCATGTCCATAAAGTTTGGATTCGCGGGGAACTGGTGGCAGAAGAAGGCAAATATCTGCCGGAATTCAAAACCCACGACATTTCCACCGTACGCAACAGCGTGCATCTGAAGGATTTCTCCGTGGATAAATTCAAAATGCATCTGAAATCTGATCATGTTCATGTGATCGCTATTCAGCCCGGCGGTGTTGTGACAAAGAAAGAAACAGCTCATATTCCCGTGGAAAACGGTGAATTTGTGTTCTCTCCTGGCAACGACATCGTGAAGGTTGCCGTTGTGGAACGTCACCAGATGACAGGTAATGTGGCATGTGGCTTCCTGAAAGGCTATGGCATCAAAGAAGGTGCTGTGGCGCTGTCCATTGCCCATGATTCTCATAACATCATCGTGACAGGTGTCAGCGATGAAGAAATGGCATTTGCCGTAGAAAAACTGAAAGAACAGAACGGTGGTATTGTTCTGGTGAAAAACGGCGAAGTTATTGAAAGCATGCCTATGCCCATTGCAGGGCTCATGAGCGATCAGAGCGGCGAATGGGTAAAACAGAAACTTATCGACATTCACGACAAAGCATACAGCGAATTGGGTGTAGCAGGGGACGTAGAACCTGTTATGACACTTTGCTTCATGTCTTTGGCGGTTATCCCCGAAATCAAACTGACAGACATGGGTCTGTTTGATGTAGGCACATTCTCCTTCATTCCTGTGGAATGTGAAGCATAAAACATAAAAAATCAGACCTCGTTTTCCTGTGGAAAGCGGGGTCTTTTTGTATAAATTCCGTGGGTTTTTATGCTGTTGTGTGTAGAATAAGATAGAAGGATCAATCAGGAACAGTGAAAGGGGGAACGGTATGAAAGAAGAGGATATCATTGCGAGGCTGAGAGACGGGGACAGCCAAGCGATGGAAGCACTGATGCAGCAGTACGGCCCTTTCTTGCGATATATTCTGACGCCTATACTACTCAATGCCAGTGAACGGGAAGAATGCTTTTCGGAAGTCATTGCCCGTATCTGGCAGAAGCAGGCACAATATGACCCCGGAAAAGGTTCTTGGAAAGCTTGGGTGGCAGCCATTGCGAGGAATACAGCACTGAATTGGAACAGAACCCGGAAACAGACGGAACCGTTATCGGAAGAAATACACGCAGATACTATGGCGCCGGAAGATATTGTGCTACGGAAAGAACGGCAAAAAGCATTGGAACAGGCGCTGCTGCAAGTATCCTGCCAGGAACGGTTGCTTTTTTACCGAAAGTATTACTATCTGCAATCCACAGCGCAGATTGCCAGAGAACTTGGCATGACGGAACGGGCTGTGGAAGGAAAACTTTATCGCTTGAAAAAGAAATTACGGAATTTGTTAGGAGAGGATACGGTATGAAACAAAGAGTAGAAGAAAATGGATTTGATAGTTGGTTGGAATCCAGTGTGCCGGAAATCCTGCCTGATGAAATCGTAAAACAGGTCACGCCGTGGAAAAAAGCCATGGGACAGGTGTTGGCAGGTTTTGTCATGACTTTTCTTTCTCTGGATATTTTTTACTTGGATATAATCCTTCCGGCAGTTGGTTATCTATTTTTTTTCTGGGGTTTTTCAGCAGTTTTTCGGGAGAATCGCTGGTTTCGTATTTGCGGCGGTATCACTGCTGCGAGAGGTCTGTTTTTTCTGGTGAAATTGCTGCTCCCAGCAGAGGTTTTTCTGGGATTGATCTATACAAAGACAGTTTTTCTTTTTGCAGCCGGATTTTATACCTATGGTGTTTTTGTTTTTCTTCTTTTCTTTTGGCTGGGGCTGCGGACGGTGCAGCAAAAAGCAGGATTGCCACCACATGCCAAAGGTGTACTGGTTTTGATGCTGTGGTATCTGGTGTTTTATTTGCTGCGGATGTTTTTTGGTTATTTAGGATTGCTGCTTCCTGTTGCATTGTTTGTGGTGTATGCTTTTGCGGTGCAGAGTGTCGCAAAAATCATGAAGGAATTAGAGGATGCAGGATATGTTATGGATATTGCACCCACAAGAATCCATAGACTAATCAGCGGTATTTGCATTCTGGGGATATTTTTTGTGGCAGCACTGCTTTAGTTTTTGGAGAAATCAGCATATCCAACAGAATCCTAGTATGCTACAATAAAGAAAAGGGCAGAAGGGGGTGCCAATATGTGGGATGAAGCGTGGATAGAAGCGGGAAAACGAATGATACTCCGGCAATTTTACATCAGGGAATCTATGCGCATTTTTCTCATGTTTGTCATGTGCATGGTGGTAAGTATTTTATGGGCGATGAGTACGGGACAAATGGCGGTTTTTCTCATTGCCATTGGGATTACAGTCCTTATAGTGCTGCGGATGGTGACTATTGGCAGCAAAGAATTTCGAAATGCCTTTGCGGACTTATATCCTCCCAGACAGGAGCAAATCATTGTGGATTATTTGCAGCCCCATACCATTTATCGGCTCTTTGGCGGGGAAGTTCATATGCTTTCCGATACTATGGTCTGCCGGAGCGGTGCAAAACTGCTGCTCATACTGCCGGAGGAGGTGGATGTGATCAAGACCATGAAATACAGCGGAGAAAGCGCTTTTGTCCGCGGCATTTGGATCACAACGGATACCATGAAAAAATATCGGCTGGAATTTACGGCAGGACAGCAGCAAAACATCAAACATATCGTCATGTGGCTGAAGCACAAAAAGCCGGAGATTACATGGCAGAGAAATTCCTGATAAAAAGGAAAGCTGAAATCTTTGCAAAAGGATTCCAGCTTTTTTATCGTTAAGGGATTGTATTTTTTGGGGTTGTTTGTGGCTCATTCTTGGTGCTGGGAAAGAAAGCTTTCCAAAGACTTTTGAAATGCTGCGTCCTGCTCCGGTGTGCGTTTTTTGATGTGACCGCCTCGGCTTTTTTTCTGGCGGCGCATTTCCCGGGAAATATGACGTTCAAAGAGCATACGGTCAATGGTGTCGTTGCCGTAGAAAAAACCGTTGGGATGGAGCACTGTCGCACCTTTTGTGAGAAACAGAGTGGCAAGACCATAGTCGGAGGTGACGCACAAATCTTGTTTCTGTGCCAGATTTGCCAGCACCAGATCGGCACTGTCTGCGCCTTTGTCTACGGTTTTGGCGGTGACAAAAGGTTCCTCATAGAAAAGCTGGTGGGCAACGTCGCATACCATCAGCACTTCTTTTTCATATTTTTTTGCAGCCCTGACGATGATTTCTTTTACGGGGCATGCGTCTGCGTCAACAAGGATTTTCATTTTTCTTCTCCTTTCTGGGAAGGTGTCAGTGCGCGCCGGAAATAGAGCACATCATCCATGGGATTTTCGTAATAGGCAGAAATTTCTTCAAATCCGTTTCTGCGGTACAGGCGGATGGCACTTTCCATAGGCAAAAGGGTATCCAGAACCATTTCTTCATATCCATCTGCTGCTGCCAGATTTACGATTTCTGTCAGCAAAGTCTGTCCTACGCCGTCTTTGCGATAATCAGGCAGCACATACAACCGCTTCATTTCACAGCGGGAAG
>ULTM01004808.1_pt1 | contig 11072 bp, 7 predicted proteins | sample 1957641 | NCBI WGS metagenome assembly ULTM01 (sample SAMEA4835735, study PRJEB28245) | human gut metagenome | biome: gut microbiome; material: fecal sample | place: Denmark | collected 2008 | reverse complement strand
TCATGACGATCCCCGGGATCGCGCTCTTTTACGGCGGCATGGCCAGAAAGAAGAACGTGCTCTCGATCCTTGCGCAGACGACCGTCATCTGCTGCGCGCTCACGCTCGTCTGGTTCGCTGCGGGCTATTCGCTCGCCTTCGGGCCGGGCAGCGCCTTCGTGGGCGGGCTCTCGCATGTGTTTCTCAATGGTCTCGACATCAACAGCATGTCGGGCTCCATTCCGACTTTGCTCTTCGTCTGCTTCCAGATGACGTTCGCGATTCTCACGGCTACGCTGATGATCGGCGCCTTTGCGGGCCGCATGAAGTTCTCGGCGATGCTGATCTTCATGATCCTCTGGTCGCTGTGCGTCTATTCACCCGTGTGCCACTGGGTTTGGGCCGAAGGCGGATTCTTCTTCGACATGGGCGCGCTTGACTATGCGGGCGGCACGGTCGTGCACATCAACGCGGGCGTCTCGGGCCTCGTCGCCTGTCTCGTGCTGGGCAAGCGCCTCGGCTACGGCCGCGAGCCCATGAGTCCGCACAACCTCACCTTTGCGATGCTCGGCGCCGCCATCCTCTGGATCGGCTGGTTTGGCTTCAACGGCGGCTCCGGCCTTGCCGCCAACGAGCGCGCCGTCATGGCGATCCTCGTCACGCAGATCGCAGCCGCCGCTGCGGGCGTCTCCTGGATGCTCGTCGAATGGATGCTTCGCGGCCGTCCCTCGCTTCTGGGCCTGATTTCGGGCGCCGTCGGCGGCCTCGTGGTCATCACGCCCGCCTCGGGCTTCGTCGGTCCCGTCGCCGCACTCGTGATGGGCCTCATCGGCGGCGTCTGTTGCTTCTGGGGTGCGGTCTTCCTCAAGCGCATGGCGGGCTGGGACGACTCGCTCGATGCATTCGGCGTGCACGGCGTGGGCGGCATCGTCGGCGCCCTCCTCACCGGCGTCTTCGCCTCGAGCGCCGTCACGGGCTCCGAAATGAATCCCGTCATGACCCAGGTCGGCATCCAGGCCGCAAGCGTCGTCGCCACGATGGCCTACGCAAGCGCCGTGAGCTGGATCCTCCTCAAGATCATCGACGTCGTCATGGGCCTGCGCGTCACGTCCGACGAAGAACGCATGGGGCTTGACCTCTCGCTCCATGGTGAACGCATCGAATGATCCCGGCATTCATCTGAACCCGGAAGGGCCGCCCGCCGCCGCGTGAAGACGCAAAGGCCGGGCGGCCCCTTCATTTGTTCGCGCGGATAACGAAGGAATTCTCGTGACGATGCTTGATGCAGGCCGCTCAGGATAAGGTGGACGCCCTTGCCTGCGGCGACGACCGCACCACGATCGAGCTCACGCCCGACGAGACCGAGCAGGCCTCGGGCGCGCTGGGCTGGGTCGACGTGACGAAGCTCATCGAGCCGAAGGCCTGAAAGGCCGCCTGAATGAGGCACAGGACAACGGGAGGCGTCCGCAGGGAGGCCTCCCGTTTTCTGTTTCATGATGATTCGGCGCGGAAACCTCTTCCTTTAGGAAGGGGAGGAAGCGCCGCACTCCTTTCTTAGTTGAGTCAAAAACGTGGTTCGCTTCTCAACTAGCATCAGTTTTTTGAAGCTGACGCTGGCGGAAAGCCGGACTCCATCCAGCGTTCGGACATCGAAGTATCCGAAGGAACGGCGACCGAAAATGAACCCAATTCTTCCCTGACACTTCACCTTGTCGAATAGGCGAAAGCCTTTGACAAGGAATGGCGTCTGATGGATGAACATCCCACGGTGCCTGTACATTCCAAACCAACGTAGCTCGCCTCCCCGAGGAGGTTTGCTGAGACTAGTCAATAAAGGCTTTTTCAAGCCTCCGCCTTGAGGCGGGGGTTATTGACCCTCAGGCCGTCGCCGCAGCCGTAAGTCGCGGATCCCTGAAGCCGCCCCGTCTTTCAGCGGCATGCTCGTCGCCGCCTGCCTTCATGCTGCCGAAGAGGTGCGAGCCCTCTGCTTCGTCCTCGCCGAAAGCCTCGTCGGGAAGGTCTTCGGGGTTTCCGTTCCTCGTCTTCATCATGAAGGCCGAGGCGTCTCGCAGATAGGTGTGGAAGCCTGCCTCGACGACGTCGTCGAGCTCCTCGAAGGCGGCCGAAGCGCACTCGAGCACGGCCGAGAGGTCCCAGGCGATGAACTGCAGGTACTCGTAGCGCACGCCCGAGGCGTAACCCACGACGTCCAGATATCCGTCCCCGAGTCCGCGCAGTCGGGCCTCGAGCGTTTTGCGGGCCTTGATGCGACGGTCCTTCTTCGGCGCGAGTCCTTCGGCATCATCCTTCACGTCAAGGAAGAGGAAGCCCGCGCAGGCGCCCGCGGCGCCGAGAGCGTCCATGCCGATGCTCTTGCCCTGGCCGTAGAGGTAGCCGAGCGGCGGGCAGTGCGTGATGCCCTCGGTGACGTCGGCCAGAAGCGGCGCACCGGGCCTCGTGTCGGGCCGCATGCCGTACTCGTGCGGCAGCCAGGCGTAGTCCTTGAGCGTCATGCGCCTGCATTCGGGCGCCTTCTCGAAGAGGAATTCCCTGAATTCGGAGAGCGTGAGGCCTTCGCCCGAAGGGGCCTTCGGCACGAGCGTGATGGCGTCGGCGCGGCGCAGGCGGGCGGCCTCGCCGACCGTACGGTCGATGAGGGCGCGAACGGCCTGGAAGCACTCGATTCGAGCGCGCTCTTCGGTGCCCTTGAAGTCCTCGATGTAGACCAGAAGGCGCCACATGCCCTCGTGGGGCTCGGGCCAGATGAGCACGTCGTCCGCAGAGAGCACCTCGTTGCCCGCCATGAAGGTCTCGAAGGAGGTGTCGTCCCTTCTGGCCCTGCCCGCCGTAAAGGTCCAGCGATCGGCAAGGGATTCGGGGACGCGCCTGAGGAATTCAAGGATCGGGAAGCATTCGAGGCGCCAGCCGTTGGGCGAGATTTCGACCTTGATGCGGTCGTCCTCCGCGCTCACGTCAAGGCGCCACCAGGAGGCGGAGACGGGCTCGAGGATGGCCGCAAGGCGTTTTTCGACCTCGTCGGCGTCCGTGACGGAATCAAACGCGTCTTCGAGCTCGGTCGCCTGCGCTTCAAGCGCCGCCCAGACCTCGTCCGCGCGGACCCTGAAGGGCTTTTCAATCGTGGGCTGCGAGAGACCGCGCTTGCAGACCTCGACGAAGAAGTCGACCACCTCGTCGTCGGGCCTAATGCCCGCGCAGGCCTTGAAGCACTTGAGGGCCGCGCGCCTCTGGCCGAGCCTCAGGTTGAGGAAGGCTCGGCAGAAGAGCGTCTCCCAGCGGCCTTCGGTCCGGTCGTCCAGACCCTCGAGCAGCGCAAGCGCCCTTTTCAGGTCGTCCCTCCCGGATTCGCTTCGGTTGGCGATCGCGCGGGCGAGTTCGAAGGCATAGAGCGGCGTGAACTTCTCCTTCGGGACGGCCTCGAGTCGCCTGATGATTTCGTCCAAGTTGCCGCGCAGGTCAAGGGCGCGCAGGTGCTTGAGGACGGCGGCCTCCTCGGGTCCTGTGTCGAGACGGCCCTCGATCCGCGGACAGCGCGAGGGGACTTCAAAGGAATAGTCGATCGCGGAGGGCCGCGTCGTGTCGGGCTCGGGCTTGGTGAGCACGAGGCGCACGCTCCTGTCGAGTCTTGCGCGGACTTCTACGAGGTGCTCGGGAGCGGCCTTCGCATGCTCGAGCACGTCGGAGACCGATTCGACAAGACGGGCGAGCCAGGCGGGATCCATCTTCGAGAGGCCCGCGTGGTTCATCTCGAAAACGAACAACGCCTTATCTCTTCGGCTTCCCTGAGGCTGTAGCATTATGGGCAGGCCCGCAGAGCCCCTCGCTTTGCGCTAGAGTTAGGACATCTGGTGCCCTGCTTCCGGCCCCGACGCGGATGCTGACGCGCCCCGAGGCCGGCAAAAACAGAAACAGAAGAAGAAGGATTCGCAAAATGTCATGGGATTTTGAAAAACACTACATCAACGGCGAATGGACGCCTTCGGAGGACGACGCCTGGATCGAGGTCGAGAACCCCGCCACGCTCGAGCGCTTCGCCCGCATCCCCGACGGCACGCCCGCCGACGCGGACCGCGCCGTTGCGGCCGCAAAGGCCGCGCTCGAAGGCTGGCGCACGACGCCCCTCGCAGAACGCATCCGCCTGATGAAGGCCATGCTCGCGAACTTCGAGGCCCTGCACGACGAGATCATCCCGCTCGAAGTGGCCGAACTCGGCGCACCCGTCGGCTTCACGACCAGGACCCACTGCGAGTACCAGTACGTGCGCGTGCGCTCCTACATCGAGGCGGCGGAACGCATGGTCCTCGAGGAAACGCTCCCGAACTCCACCGTCTACCGCGAGCCCGTCGGCGTCGTCGCCTGCGTCACGCCCTGGAACTACCCGCTCGGCCAGGTCGTCCAGAAGGTCGTCCCCGCCATCCTGATGGGCTGCACCGTCGTTCTCAAGCCCAGCCAGCACACGCCGCTCACGGCCTGCCTGCTCGCCGACGCCTTCGACCGCGCGGGCTTCCCCAAGGGGGTCTTCAACATGGTGAGCGGTCGCGGCTCCAGACTCGGCGACCGCCTCGCCTCGCATCCCGACGTCGACATGGTGAGCTTCACGGGCTCCACCACCGTCGGCATCCGCATCGCGCGGCGCGCGCTCGAGAGCGTCAAGCACATCAGCCTCGAGCTCGGCGGCAAGTCCCCCGCCGTGTTCCTGCCCTCCGACGACTACTCGGCCGCCTACCCCAAGATCCTGAGCTCGATCTTCTTCAACGCGGGCCAGACCTGCACGGCTCTCTCGCGCCTCATCGTGCCCCGCCGCGACCTCGCGCGCATCGAGTCCGAATTCTGCGAGCTCGCCGCGAAGCTCGTCGTCGGCGACCCGACCGACCCGAAGACCGACATCGGCCCCGTCTCCTCGAAGGCCCAGTTCGAGAAGATCGCCGAATACGTGCAGGCCGGCATCGACGAAGGCGCACGACTCGTCATGGGCGGCGTCCCCACCGACATGTCCCGCGGCTACTACGTCAGGCCCGTCGTCTTCTCCGACGTGAGAAACGACATGCGCATCGCCCGCGAGGAGATCTTCGGCCCCGTACTCTGCATCATCCCCTACGACACCGTCGAGGAGGCCGTCTCAATCGCCAACGACACGCCCTACGGACTCTCGGGCTACGTGCACGCCCCGACGAAGACCGAGGCGGTCGCGGTCGCAAAGCGCATCCACTCGGGCAACGTCTACATCAACGACGCCCCGCGCGACGTCACCGCGCCCTTCGGCGGGTACAAGCAGAGCGGCATCGGACGTGAGGGCGGCCTCGCGGGCCTGCTCGAATTCACGCAGCAGAAGGCCGTCTTCGACCGAACGACATACTGACACCTGCCCAAACTCATCAAAAAAGCCTCCCAAAGTCGGGAGGCTTTTTCATGCCGGGAATGCTCGAAAAGCTGCTCGATCAGTTGGCTCGCGTGAACGTGATGAGCGGGATTTCGTTGAAGGTGCCGCTTCGAACGGGGAAGCCCGCCCAGAAGCCCGCGCCCTGGGAGACGTAGAGCTTCATGCCGCCCAGCTCGTAAAAGCCCTTGACGAAGCCGTTGTTGGCAAGCGAAGCGAGAATCGCGACGGGACCCGTGTGGCCGCCGTGGGTGTGACCCGAAAGCTGCAGATCCACCTTCCAGGCAGGGTTCGCAGCCTCGGGAGCCGTGCGGGGCTGATGGTCCATCAGGATGCGGAGGTCGTCGTCGGCGAGATTGGAGAGCGTACCCGCAAGGTCGTGACGGCCTGCGCCCGTGCGCTCGGCCGCGAGGTCGTCCACGCCCGCCACCGTCACGCGGCGGCCCTTGACGGCGATGGAGACGGCCTCGTTCTCGAGGATCACGACGCCATGGCGCCTGATGATCTCAAGGAGCTTCTCGCGCTCGGGACGGATGTACTCATGGTTGCCCGTCACGCCGAAGATGCCGTAGGCGGCCTTGAGGCCGGAAAGAGGCGCGAGGTCCGCGTCGCGCTGAAGAACGGCAGCCTCCCTGTCGAGCGGACCGTCGGAGAAGTCGCCCGTGATGAGGACGAGGTCGGGCTTGGCCTCATTGACGGCCTTCACCACGGCTTCGGTGCGGGCGGTGGGGAAGAGGTTCGAGGCGTGCAGGTCCGTGATCTGGGCGACCTTGAAGCCCTCGAGCTCGGGCGGAAGGTTCCTGACGGCCACGGTCATCGGCTCGACCGTGGGCTCGGAGAGCGCGTTCCAGGTCGAGGTGATGCCGAAGAAGATGCCGAAGACGGCCACGAAGCACGTCGAGACGATCGTGAAGAGGTCGCGCTTCTCGACGGGAAGCCCCATCTTCCTGCGCACGAGTCCGCGCACGCCGCCGATCACGTCGCGCGCGAGCGCCAGCAGGAAGAACCAGTAGGCAAAGCTCACGAAGAGCCCCGTGACGGGCAGCGTGTCGACGATGAAGGCGCGCTCGAAGAGGTCCGTCATGTCGAGAAAGGCGAAGTGCGAGGCGCCCGCAAGCGCAAAGAAGGCCGTGACGGCAAGCTTCGAGGTCGTGCCGAGATGGGCGATGCGGATCGTGCGCCAGATGCCGTAGGCGGCCATCAGTGCCGTGACGAGCGCGCAGATGAGATAGACGGTGACGTGCATGGAAATGGAATCGGTCTTGTGGTCTGGTGGTTTGGGAGACTTCTGCGGAAAGCCTGAGGGAGACCCGTCCGAACGTGAAGCGGCAGGCATTGTACACGGAGGCGCAGGAATACTGGTGCTGCAAGGCGTCGAATTCTTGCGCAATGTCCTCATCTGCGGACGGCTTTGCCTTCCCAAGAGAATGGCTGAGGAAGGAAGACCGGATGCAGCAGGGCTGCAGGTCAGGAAACTAGGCAACCTCGCCGCTGAATCGGGAGGGACTTGTGAAGACCATGGCCGCCTGTTCCTCCTCGAGCCTGCGGCTGTGCTCGCGTTCGAGAAGTTGTTCGCCCCAAAGGCGGCAGAAGGCGAGGAAAGCCTGGAGGTCGGAGGAGCGGTACTTCTGCTTGTGCATGCAGAAGGAGAGCTGCCTTGTGAAGGTCTCGGGACACTTGACGCGCCTGAGGTGCGGGCCGAAGAACGGATCGTGGAGGATGCGCTCGGATATGAAGGTGAGGCCCATGCCGTTGATGATCATGCCGACGATCGCCTCGAAGCTGTTGACGTTCGCAATGATGTTGTGCTCGGAGAGGTGAAGGCCGATCTGGGCGTCGAAGAAGATGCGGGTGCTCGAGCCCTCCTCTCGAAGAATCCAGCGCTCGCGAGAGAGCTGCTCCCAGGTCGCGACGCCCTGCGTGAGGCGGTGCCCCTTGGGCGCCACCACGACCATTTCGTCGGAAATCTACGGCTCGGTGATGAGGTGCGGATTTGTGACGGGGCCCTCGACGATCGAGATGTCGGTCGAGAAGTTGAGGAGCGATTCGGCCACCTCGGCGGTGTTGGCGATGCGCATTTCGGGCATCCAGCCCGCGTGCGCCTGAAAGTCGCGCATCAGATCCGAGAGCATGAAGGAGCCGATCGTGAACGTACAGGCAAGCCTGAGCTGGCCCGTCGTGCGACCTGAAAAGAGCGACTCGATGTCGTCGGTGCGCTCCATGAGCTCGTCGGCGGCGGGCTTGAGGCGTCTGCCTTCGGCCGAAAGAAGGAGTCGGCCGCGGGTGCGCTCGAAGAGCGTGACGCCGAGGCGCCCCTCGAGCTCCGTCAGGGCCTGGCTCACCGCGCTCTTGCTCATCGCAAGATCCTGCGCCGCAACCGACAGGTTCTCGGTGCGGGCGACTGCAAGAAAGACCTGCATCTGGCGAAGCGTAATCTGCATGACTGGGTCCTCGTGGGAAGGTTGGCGGGAATGACGGTCCGGCTCCCTCGAACGAGGGACCGTCTGAAAGCCGGCATTCTCAAACGATGATTATGGCACGCACGCTCCGTGATCCGAAGCCCCAAGCGGGTAAACCCGCGAGGGAATCACACGCCGGGCTCAGACGACGGACCTGCGCCTCTCCCTCGAAAGACCGAGCAGAATCCGCATGTCGGAGCTGAGCTTCACGTCGTGCAGGACCGAAGGGTCTCCGCACCAGACGACGTCCTCGGGCGAAAGACGCCAGGCGGCGTGCCTGATGAAGCTCTCTCCTAGAAGTGCGGCCGCCCTCGGAATGCTCATCACGTCGACCAGTCCGATCTCGTAGTCGGGCCAGTTTCGAGGGCCGCCCAGAAGCAGTCCCGGCGTGAAGTGCCGCCTGCAGTATGGTCTGTTGCGCCCGATCTCGCGGTGAACCGCCATGCCCGTGAAGAAGATCGTGTTGTGCGTGCGCTGGCGCGTGGGCTCGATCTCGGCCGAAGTGCGGTAGCGGGCGAATACGCATCCTGGAAAATCAACCTCCATCGAGGGCGGCACGGGCCAGGCCACCTGCTGACGAACCTTCTCGGCCGCATAGTCCGAGGACCAGTTGCCGATCGCCTCGCGGGCCTCCTTCGCGAGGTTCTTCACGACGGTTCTTCACGACGTTCCAGCGGGCGAGAATGCGGCGGGGCTTCGCGGCGCCTTCATTCGTCTTCACGTTCGTGAACCTCAGGCGCTTCTCCTCCTCGAATTCGGCCCTCAGGGCGTCGGGATCGGTCGCAAAAATCGAAAGCGGCACGACGACGCTCATCACACGCGTCTCCACATTGGCCTCGATCCATTCGGCCGCATCCTCGTAGGAAAAGAGATACTTCGCCTGCTGCGCCGCGTAGTCGAGCCCGGCAACCTCCTCGGCGCAGGCCGAGCGCACGCGGTCCGAAAGAAGAAGCCTCGACAGGTCGACGCCGGCACCTTGATTGAAGGCGCTGTACGACGCCCAGGGCCCGATCGAGATGAGCTCAGTCATCGGATGCCTGTAGGTGCGAAGCCACTCGGCCGCCTCGACGGGATCCTCCGTCATGATGACGCTCCTTCGCCTCAATTCCGCCTGACGCCTTGCAACGTCCACCGCCAGAAGCACCGTTCCCGGGGCCGTCTCCTTGTCTTCCATGTCCATCGCGCAGTTGCGGGCGCTGCCACGGGCAGGCCCTATCCTTAATATTGAATGTTTTATAGAAGGTACATTCTATTCGAAGAAGCCGAAAAAGGCCTCCCCCTGCGGAAGACCTGCAAAAAGTCGTGAGGACGCAGGATGTCCAGACTTTCGGTAAAGCCGAACGATCGAAGTCATGTCAGACGCATTTTCCGAACGATCGGTTCTGAAAAAAACGACGCCTCCGAACGAATTTTCTGCCAAAATAGCTCCGCAAACCAAGGGTAATCCCGCCCTTTTCTTGAGAATTCCCATGTTCAAAAAGCTTCACTACAAGGTTCGCGGCCTGCCCACGCCGCTCGCCGGTCTCGCGCTCGGCATTGCGAGTCTGGGCTGGTGCCTCGAGAACGCCCTGCCGCTCGCGGGTTGGGGCCAGACGACGGGTGCCGTGATCGGCCTCGTCATGATCGGCTTTCTGGTGCTTCGCTTCACGGCGCACCACGACACGCTCTGGGCCGACCTGAAGCATCCCGTCGTGGGCAGCATCGTCCCGACGTTCGCGATGTGCCTGATGGTGGTCTCGAAGACCGCGGGCCACTGGATGCCCGAAGCGGGCGTCGTGCTCTGGTGCGCGGCGGTGCTCCTTCATCTGGCGGCGCTCGGCATCTTCGTCGTGAACCGCCTGCAGGAACCGAGGCTCGAGCTCATGGTGCCCTCCTGGTTCGTGCCGCCCATCGGCATCGTGGTGGCCGACGTGACCTTCCCCGAGGTGGCCGTGCTGCTTCCCTTCGCGAAGATCCTCTTCTGGATGGGCGCCGCGGCCTATGCCGTGCTCCTGCCGCTGATGATCTACCGCCTCTTCTTCCTCCCCGAAGTCCCCAACGGCGCCAAGCCCACGATCGCGATTCTGGCCGCGCCCGCGAGCCTGCTGCTTGCAGGCTATCTCACGGTCGAGAAGGATCCGTCGCTTCTCCTCGTCGCGCTCCTCTTCGGCATCGCGATCCTCATGACGGTCGTGATCTACTTCGCCTTCTGGCGCCTCCTGAGGCTTCAGTTCTCGCCGGGCTACGCGGCCTTCACCTTCCCGATGGCCATCGGCGCGACGGCGCTCTACAAGCTCTCGAACCTCGTGGCGGGCTTCCCCGGCGCCCTTCACTACGCGCACCAGATCCGCTTCCTCGCCCACGTCGAAGTGACGGTCGCCGCCGTGGTGATCCTCTATGTGGCGGCCCTCTACGCGAAGAACCTCCGCGGCATGCTCCCGAAGCTACCCGCCGCAGCCTGAGTCTCCAGGCAGCACGCCCCGCACAAACCTTGAACCAAATGGCGTCCCGCTTCATCCGGCAGGGCGCCGTTTTTCATTGTTCTCTTCATCTCGTCCCGCGCACGACATTCGGGAAACGGCGATGCCGTTCTCATAAAGTCGCGCATGGATGACGACCGCCTACAAACGCAGGCACCATGGGCGATTCCGCCCGTTTGTTGCGTTTGCGCAACAGCATAGGGTTATCACCGCATTCCGGCCGGATACCCTGTCCCGCAGGCCGACGCACTAAATATGAAGGTCGTCCGGAAGGGGAGCTTCTTGCGAATCGCCCCCTCTTGTCCCAGTATTCTCCCTAGCCACGCAAAAAGCAGTGACTCCCAAATTTTCCCTTTTATTTGGATGACAAGATTATGTTCAAGAAGTCTCTTATCGCTGTCGCCGTTCTCGGCGCTACCGCTTTCTCCGTTCAGGCCGCTGAAGTCACGATGTACGGCAAGGTTGACCTGGGTCTCCAGTACAAGACCAGTGAAGTCACCGTCGGCGACAAGACCATGGTCGATGAAGACACGTTCTCCATGGAAAACGGTCGCAACTCCGCCTCCCGCTTCGGCATCAAGGGTTCTGAAGACCTCGGCAACGGCATGAAGGTGAGCTTCCAGCTCGAAAACGGCTTCAAGGCCGACTCCGGCGAATTCAAGACCGAAGGCAAGCTCTTTGACCGTCAGGCCACCGTCGCCCTCTCCTCCGACTTCGGTACGCTCACCATGGGCCGCGTCGGCGGCGTTGGTTCCGGCGCCGGCTTCGACCTCGTCTACG
>ULTM01001106.1_pt1 | contig 11243 bp, 9 predicted proteins | sample 1957641 | NCBI WGS metagenome assembly ULTM01 (sample SAMEA4835735, study PRJEB28245) | human gut metagenome | biome: gut microbiome; material: fecal sample | place: Denmark | collected 2008 | reverse complement strand
CCGTCACGCAGGCCGTCGCCGCCATCAAGGGCGACCCCGCCAAGGTGTGGTCCTGCAAGGTGACGAGCATCCAGGCCTGCGCCGCTGCCGTCAACATCATCCCCGACACCGCAACCCTCAAGCTCGACATCCGCGCCCAGACGAACGAACTGATGGACGAACTCCTCGAGAAGGTCCGCATGGCCGCCGCGGGCACCGCCGCTGCCTACGGCGCAACCGCCGAAGTCATCCTCCCCGGCGTCGTCATCCCGGCCGCCGTCTACGACGAGGACCTCGTCGCCGAACTCGCCGGCACGATCCGCGAGGTCCTCGGCGACGAATGCCTCGCCCGCGACTGCGGCGGTGGCGGCGAGGACTTCCACTTCTTCAAGAAGGAACGCCCGCACATCCGCGCCGCCTACTTCGGCGTGGGCGCAGGCTGCACGCCCGGCCTCCACGCCCGCAACATGACCTTCGACGAAACCCAGCTCGACATGGGCGTCAGGGTCCTCACCGCAGCCGCCCTCAAGCACGTCGGCTGACGCATCACAAAGCCGCATCGCTCCCCCGCGGGGCCGTCCACCACACGGACGGCCCCGCCTTCATTTCTTAAGCAGCGCCAAAACGCCCGCCGCACGAGCCATCTTCAAAGCACGGGATTGAGACCCCGATCGGGTGCAGGCACCCGGGCGCAATCACATGAAATCCAAGTACTTCCGCCCATAAAGCTTTGACTTTCGTCAAACTCCATGTTCGAATTTGAGAACATCTGTTTCAGGTCTGCTAGGGTATTTCCTGTTACGCCCCTGCAGACAAATGCGGCGGGCATTGAAGAACACCACTGGAGCAGGAAAATGCCGGAATGCAGAATTGAGGCGCTGGCCCTCGCAAGGCAGCCATTGAACGAGATTGAAGCCATGCTTGCGCTCACGTCCGTCACCTCTGCCTCCTCCTCCACATCCTCCTCTACATCCACGCGCGGCTCCCTCTAAGCCCGCGCGTGCGATATCAGGCGCCGTTGCGGCCTCCCCGGCCGTGAACGTCCGCCGCTCCTTCCCCAACACCCCCTTTGACAATCCGACCGGCCGATTTTGCATTTCGGCGCACTGAAGGCTCAAGGCCCCACTGCACCCGAAATCCGTCAAAAGAGCCGGGAAACCCCGCCGGAAGACCGTCCGCACCCATGGACGGGGCCTTTCGCCCCACAGGAAAAATTAGGAGACTCAACATGGATCTCATCAAGAACTGGAAGCTTCATCTGCTGGCCCTCATCGTCGTGATCGTGGCCGAATCGATCGGCATGCACCGCTTCGGCCTCGTCGTGCTGCTGCCGCTGCTCTACGCGCTGGTGCTGGGCGGCATCCTCTCCTTCCCGAAGTTCGGGATCCTGAAGTTCTCCGAAATGGACCGCGCCGCGAAGTTCATGCCGATCGCCATGCTGGTCCTCCTGACGAAGATCGGCCTGGGCATCGGACCGAACCTCGAGATGCTCCTCAATTCCGGCTGGGCCCTGATCATGCAGGAGTTCGGCCACTTCTTCGGCACGCTGATCTTCGGCCTGCCCGTCGCGTTGCTCCTCGGCATGAAGCGCGAGGCCATCGGCGCGTGCTACTCGATCGACCGCGAGCCCAACGTCGCCATCATCGGCGAGAAGTACGGCCTTGACAGCCCCGAGGGCCGCGGCGTGATGGGCATGTACATCTGCGGCACCGTCTTCGGCGCGCTCTGGATCTCGATCCTCGCGGGCGTGGTCGCGGGCCTCGACATCTTCCATCCGCACTCCCTCGCCATGGGCGCGGGCATCGGCTCGGCCTCGATGATGGCCGCCGGCACGGGCTCGATCATCGCCGCCTACCCCGAAGCCGCCGAAACCGTCGGCGCCTACGCGGCCGCCGCCAACCTGATGACCTCGGTACTCGGCATCTACTTCGCGCTCTTCATCTCGCTGCCCGTCACGGTCAAGATCTACGAACTCGTAACCGGCGACAAGCGCGCCGCCTGAGAGACCTGAACACACCGCACCGAACCCCCGTCACAAGGAAAGTACATCATGAACGCCATTGCCGCCCATCTTGAAAAGCTCAAGGACTACATCTTCATCCTGCTCGTCACCGGCCTCTACACCGTCGTCGCCAACACCTTCGGCTACAACGGTGACCTCGCCCAAGGCGCCGTGGGCATCCTCGTCATCGTCGCGATCGCCTTCTTCGGCGTCGTGATCCAGATGCTGCCCGGCTTCAACAAGCTCCCCGTCGTCTTCTGGGTCTCGCTCACCGCCGTCATCGTCTCGATCCCGAGCTTCCCCGGCGGGGTGTGGATCGTCGAGCAGACCAAGCACATCAACTTCCTCGCCACGACGACCCCGATCCTCGCCTACGGCGGCCTGTGCCTGGGCAAGGACCTCGAGGCCTTCAAGCGACTCTCCTGGCGCATCGTCCCCGTCGCCATGGCCGTCGCCTCGGGCAGCTTCCTCTGCGCCACCGCGCTCGCCGAGCTGATGCTGCACCTCGAGGGCATCTTCTGATCCTCGTTCCGACAATCGTTCTACAATGGACCGAATGCCCGCCGCCCCTGCGGGGGCGGGCGCACCCGGTCCCGTCAATCACCCGATATAGAAAGGAGCGGACCGCAGGCGCCGCCATCAGGCGCCGGAAACGGTCCCCTGTACAGATCATGGACAAAGCCGCCATCAAGCAGAAAGTCTGCGAAGCCATCGCCGCGCACCGCGCCGACATCGAGGCGATTTCCGAAGCCATCCTCGCCGAGCCCGAACTCGGCTTCAAGGAGGTGAAGACCTCCCGCAAGGTGCAGGAGGCGCTCGAGAGGCTCGGCATCGAATTCACGGCCGGCCACGGCATCACGGGCGTCAAGGCCCGCATGAAGGGCAGGAACTCGAAGCGCACCGTCGCGATGCTCGCCGAGCTCGACGCCATCGTCTGCCGCAACCACAGGAACGCCGACCCCGTCACGGGCGCCGCCCACTGCTGCGGCCACAACATCCAGATCGCCAACATGATCGCCGTGGCCTGCGGCCTGCGCGACGTCATGTCCGAACTCGACGGCGACGTCGTCCTCTTCGCGGTCCCCGCCGAAGAGTACGTCGAGATCGACTGGCGCAACGCCCAGCGCGACGAGGGTCGTCTCAAGTACCTCGGCGGCAAGCAGCAGCTCATCGCCGAAGGCGCCTTCGAGGACATCGACATGGCCATGCAGATGCACGTGGCCTCGGGCGACGAATTCAATCTCGGCGCCTCGAGCAACGGCTTCATCGGCAAGCTCATCGAATACCACGGCCGTCCCGCTCACGCCGCCTTTGCACCTGAAGAAGGCATCAACGCCCTCAACGCCGCCATGATGGGCGTCATGGGCGTCAACGCCATCCGCGAAACCTTCCGCGACCAGGACCACGTGCGCTTCCACCCGATCATCAACGCGGGCGGCGACCTCGTCAACGTGATCCCCGACTACGTCAAGATGGAAAGCTACGTGCGCGCCTCCAACATCGACGCCATGGCCCGCTACAACAAGGCCGTCGACCGCGCCCTCAGGGCGGGCGGCGACGCCATCGGCGCGAAGTGCGAGATCAGGAACCTGCCGGGCTACCTCCCGCTCGCCCCCGACGACGCCTTCCGCGAAGTCCTGCGTGACAACGCCGTCGAACTCTTCGGCAAGGAGAAGGTCACGCTCGGCGAACACAGCTCGGGCTCGACCGACATGGGCGACGTCTCGCTCCTCATGCCCGTCATCCACCCCTGGGTCGGCTGCGTCGACGGCGTTCTCCACGGCGCCGACTACGAGCTTCGCGACCGCGAGGCCGCCTTCACCCGCATCCCGCAGGCCCTGGCCCTCACGATCGTCGACCTGCTCGCAGACGGCGCGCAGAAGGCCGACGAAATCTGCACGGCCTTCAAGCCCCGGCTTGACCGAGAGTCCTACGTGGCCTTCATGGACGACATCAGATAAGGCCTCATCCACACATTGATTTCCTGTCCCATGCGGTCCGGCAAAGGCCGCAGGGGTTTCGGGACGGCGTTGCAGCAGAGCGCCGTCCCCTTTTTTTATTCCTCCGCCGTGCCCCGTCCATGGAAAAGGCGGGAGCATCCGCATCGGAATGCTCCCGCCTTCATGCCCTTCAGTCAGACGGGAAGCCCTTCAGGCTCCCGCAGGGCGAGCCTGCTAGAAGACGTGTCGGACGCCGACGTTGCAGCGCCAGTCTTCGACCACCTTGCCCGCATTGATGCGTTCAAGGTCGACATAACCGTGGGGACGGGCGTCAGGCTGAAGTTCGCGCCGAGGCCGAACTCATACCAGGTGCCGCCAAGATCGTCCTCGACGACGCGGGATTTGCCCGCATAGTCGAGCCTGGAGCTCATCTCGCCCTTGAAGTCGTGGAGCACGGAGGCTCGTGCGTAGACCGTCCCGCGGTCATTCGGGAAGTTGAAGCCCGCGCGGACGCCGAGACGACCGATCAGGGACTCGAAGTCGTCCTGGGAGACGGAGACGCCGATTTCAGTGACGAAGTCGTCGCCGATCACCTGACCCTAGGTCACCTCTGCCTGCGGTTCAACGAAGAGCTCGTCGGTGAGCTTGAAGTGCCAGCCGTATTCGGCCGGCTCGCGTTTCGAGCCGACGGCCTCCTTTACGTTGCGTCCAGACAGCCCAAAATCCACCAAAAACCTGAATCTACGCACTCGAAAACCAAAGGACATTCAGTTTTTCTTAATGCTCATGCAGAACTTTGCGGCGCCTTCGGTTTTCGACTTGACGCACGTCAAGGTTTCGGAGGCCCCCGCGCCTAGACTGAAATCATCGCGGGGCGCAAGGAATGCGTCTGGCGTAGAAAACAATTTCAAAAGGAGAACACATCATGTTGACGAAGAAGGCACTCGGCCTGATGATCGGCGCGCTTCTGAGCGGCGCCCTCATCGGCGGCGAAGCGGCGGCGGGCCAGACGCTCGCGGACTTTCACTCGAAGATGGGCGGCTGCGCCTCGTGCCACGGCACGAACGCCGTGACGGCGGCGTCCGTCCCCGACGACGAGCGTGCGCTCAACGCGCAGTGCCAAACCTGCCACGGGTCCTATAAGGACATCAGGAAGACGGGCACGGAGATCGATCCGCACCACTCGCATCTCGGCGACATCAACTGCACGAGCTGCCACACCGCGCACGCCCGCCCGAAGCTCGTCTGCAACGACTGCCACACCTTCCCCAACAAGATGCCGTTCGCCGATGCGCCCGAAGCCACGCCGAAGGCCGCACCCGACGAGGCCGCCATCGAGGCCGCGATGAAGGCCGAGCCGCGCGAATCCTATGACGTCGTGGTGATCGGCGCTGGCAGCGCGGGCTTCAACGCCGCGATCGCCGCCAGGCGTGCGGGCGCCTCCGTTCTCCTTCTCGAAAAGCACAGCTTCTCGGGCGGCAACTCCATGCTCGCCGCGGGCGGCTACAACGCCGTCGGGACGAAGCAGCAGAAGGCCAAGGGCATCAACGACACAGTCGAGGCCTATGTCGAGGACACGCTCAAGGGCGGCCGCGGCAAGAACGACCGCGCTCTCGTTGAAATCCTCGCCAAGGAAAGCGCCGCAGGCGTCGAATGGCTCGAAGGCATGGGCGCGGACCTCTCCGAAGTGAAGCGCTCGGGCGGCGCCCGCGTCGACCGCACGCATCGTCCGACGGGCGGCGAGACGGTCGGTCCGCACATCGTCAAGACTCTGCGCGCTCAGGCCGAGAAGGACGGCGTGCCCGCACGCCTCAACTCGCGCGCCGTCAGGCTCATTGTTGACGCAAACCACACCGTCAGGGGCGTCGTGGTCGAAGGCAAGCACAGCGGCCTCTACCGCGTCAACGCCAAAGCGGTCGTGCTCGCTGCTGGCGGCTACGGCCAGAACAAGGAGATGGTGGCCTTCTATCGTCCGACCTTCAAGGGCATGACGAGCTCGAACAACGTCACGAGCACCGGCGACGGCGTGCGCATGGCACTTGAAGCCGGCGCGAGCATGACCGACATCGACTGGATCCAGGCCCACCCGACCGTCGGCAAGGGAAGCCGCATTCTCATCAGTGAAACGGTCCGCGGCGTCGGCGCCGTCATGGTCAACGAAACGGGCGCGCGCTTCGTCAACGAACTCACGACCCGCGACCGCGCTTCCGACGCGATCCTCAAGCAGCCCGGCCGCCACGCCTGGCTCGTCTTCGACGCCGATCTCTACGCCAAGGCCAAGATGGTCCGCGGCTACGACCACCTCGGCATGCTGAAGAAGGCCGACACGATCGAAGGGCTTGCCGAGGCTGCCGGCATGGATCCGAAGGTCCTTGAAAAGACGCTCGCCGACTACAACGCGTACCGCGCCAAGGGCCATGACGACGCGTTCGGGCGTCCCGACATGCCGCTCGCCGTCGCGAAGGCGCCCTTCTACGCCGTCGAAGTTGCGCCCGGCATCCATCACACGATGGGCGGCGTGGCCGTCACGACCGAAAGCGAGGTCCTCGACATCCAGTCCCGTCCGATGCCCGGCCTCTATGCCGCAGGTGAAGTGACGGGCGGCGTGCACGGCTTCAACCGCCTCGGCGGCAACGCCGTCGCCGACACCGTGGTCTTCGGCCGCCGTGCAGGCGAACACGCTGCGAAGTACGCGCTCGAACAGAAGTGAGCGCAGCCGCCTCAACATAAAAGTTCCTGCAGGCGTCTGAGGGAGACGCCCGCAGGATGAAAATGAAGGCGCCGTCTGCGGCTTGTGCGTCCGCAGACGGCGCCTTCGTCGTCACCAAAGATAAAAAGAACCCCGGACCAAGAGCGGACCGGGGCAGCAAAGCCGGCTGCAGACCGGGGCAACCGGCACAGGGAACGATTTTCAGAATGGGTTTCGAGGCCTGTGCGCGCCCAAGCGATTGGAGGCGTACCCGAAGGCGCGCGCAGGCTTCGAGATGATCATCCGCAGAGAGGCACGGAGATCCGGAGGCCGGCGACGGGGACTGCCCGTCGCCTGACCGCTCAGCGGGACGAGAAGGAAGAGAGGCCTTCGGCCGAGAGCAGTGACTGAGGCACGCAGCGTTTCTAGATAACGGAAAGCAGAGCGGCAACAAGGACGCCGAAGGCGGCCAGAATCATGGACAACATGGAAATTCGGAGTGCTTTTGCACGAGGTTGCAGGATGGAACGCGTCCGCGCGCCTGGGCGGGCTCGAGGACGAAGGCGTCATCAGCAGGCGCGAGGGCTCGGACACGTACGTGAGGACGTACAAGAGCACCGGCAACAGGAATCCCTTCCACATCATTTCGGGGCTTGACGGCAGGCCGCGCGGCACGCGCAAGGAGCTCGTCTCGATCTCGACCGTCGCCGCGCCCGACTTCGTGGCCGATGCCCTGGGTTTGCCGAGAAAGGCGCCCGTCATCCTCATGGAGCGCTTTGCGGGCCTCACGCCCGAGCGCTTCACGAAGGGATTTCTTGAGGACGACACGCTCTACAAGTTCTACGACCGCGAGTTCGGCATTGTCATCATCCGCCAGAAATGCAAGGTCCGCTTCGAGCGCGTGGCGGCGGATGCGGCCCGCAGCCTCGACCTGCCCGAGGGGCTCGAGATGCTGCGCACGGACCGCGTCTCCTACGACATCACGAAGGAACCCGTCGAGTACTGCATCAACCGCGGCCGCGTCGAGCGCACGCTCGTCTCCTTCGACGTCGTGATCTAGCAGCGGGAGCCGACGGCGCCCCCGCTCAAGGGAAAACCCGATTCTCGTATCGCTTCCGTTGGCGTAAAATGCGCGCCTTTCCCAAGGCATCAGGACAGAACCTCACCGATCGGGTTTTCTTGCAATGGACTGGCTGGCTCATCTGCTCACGGACGTCTCCTCCGTCCCTCACATCATTCTCGTTTACTCGCTTGTGATCGCCGTAGGCGCGCTGCTCGGGCGCATCCGGCTCTTCGGCGTCTCACTTGGCGTCACCTTCGTGCTCTTCGCGGCCATTGCCGCGGGGCACTTCGGCTTCACCGTGAATCCCGCCGTGCTCTACTTCCTGCGCGACTTCGGGCTCACCGTCTTCATCTACTTCATCGGCCTTCAGGTGGGCCCCTCGTTCTTTTCGTCCTTCAAGAGCGGCGGCATGGTACTCAACCTCCTCACCGTCCTGCAGGTGCTCCTTGGCGTCGCCGTGACGATCGCGCTCTACATCCTCTTCAGGGACACGCTGTCGTTGCCGCAGATGCTCGGCGTCCACTATGGCGCCGTCACGAACACGCCCGGTCTCGGCGCCACTCAGGAAACGCTCGAGCTCTTCAAGTACACGGGTGAGAACATCGCCGTCGCCTACGCATGCGCCTATCCGCTCGGCGTCATCGGCACGATCGGCTCCGCGATCCTCATCCGCTTTATCTTCCGGATCAAGCTTGCCGAAGAGGACAAGGCGTGGGACGCCGAAGAGCGGGCCCACCATCAGGAACCCGTCTTCTTCCACGTCGAGGTCAGCAACCGGGCGCTCGAAGGCCGCACGATCGAACAGGTGAGGAACTTCATCAGCCGCGGCTTCATCGCCTCCCGAATCCTCTCGGGCAGCAGCATCTCGAGTCCCAACGGCTCGACCGTCCTGCACATGGACGACTGCCTGCGCATCGTGAGCCAGCCCGACGTCAAGGAGGCGATCGTCGCCTTCTTCGGACGCGAGCGCACCGACATCGACCTCGCCGAGGAGAAGTCTCCGCTCGTCGTGCGCACGCTCATGGTCACGCGCGAATCCGTCAACGGCATGCGCATCGAGGATCTCGCACTCAACCGTCTGGACGGCGTCAACATTACGCGCGTCTTCCGCGCAGGCATGACGCTCTTTCCGTCCGCGAAGCTCCACCTTCAGGTGGGCGACCAGGTCTACTGCGTGGGTCCCGAGACGGCCGTCGCGCGCATGGAGGCCAAGCTTGGCAACCAAGTGAAGAAGCTCGACCATCCGAACATCATCACGATCTTCATCGGGCTTCTGCTCGGCCGCTTCGGTCCGACCATGCGGCTCGTCACCTTCACGACGCCGTCAGCCAACATGATGATGCGCGAGACCGGCATCTGTCTCTTCCTCGCCTCCGTGGGCCTTGCCGCAGGCGACGGCTTCGTCGCCGCCATGACCGACGGCAACGGGCCGCTGTACATGGCGCTCGGCGTCCTCATCACCGTAATCCCGCTTCTCATCGTGGGCGTGATCGCAAGGCGCTTCCTGCACATCAACTACCACAGCATCGTGGGCCTGATGGCGGGCGCCACCACCGATCCTCCCGCCCTCGCCTACGCGGGCACGCTCTCCGAGCGCAACTCCTCGGCCGTTGCCTACTCGACCGTCTACCCGCTCGCCATGTTCCTGAGGATCCTGATGGGGCAGCTCATCCTCGTCATCCTCTGGCCGTTCCTCTGAAAGAGGCGAAGGTCACACTGAAAGCCAGTCGCAGACAAACCGAAGGCCGCCGCCGGAAGCGCTCCGACGGCGGCCTTTCAGGTGTACGATGAATGCCTGCGGCACGTCCGCACCCGACGTCTTCATCCCGAACCGACAGCAGCCCATGAGAATCACGCTCCGACAGCTCTCCGTCTTCCGAAGTCTTTACGAGACGCACCGCGTCTCGGCCTCCGCCGCACGCCTGCACCTGTCGCCATCGGCCGTGAGCCAGTCGCTCAAGGAGCTCGAGAGCGCTCTTGGAGCCCGCCTCTTCGTTCGCGAGAGCAAGGGCCTCACGCCCACGCCCGCCGCACTCACGCTCCTGCCCTACGCCACGCTTCTCGTCGACAAGGCCGACGAGGTGGAGGCGCTCTTTGCAGAAGCTGGCGAAGGCCGTGCGGGCACGCTAGCCGTCGGCGCCAACAGGCGCTTCGGCATCTACGTGCTCTCGAGACGCCTGATGCACATGAAGCGCAGGATGCCCGCCATCGAGACAAGCCTCATGATCGAGGACAACGACGTCGTCGAGGACGCGGTCGCTGGCCACCTGATCGACGTCGGCTTCATCAGCGGACGCCCCACGAATCCCGACCTCGACGGCTTTCCGTGCTTCGAGGACCGCTTCGCCTTCGTGGTCGGCCTCGGCAGTCCGCTGATGTCCGCCTACGTCACCGCCCGCGAACTTTCCGACGCCACCTGGGTGCTCGAGCGCGAGCAGCGCACGCAGCGCGACGTCCTCGCGCACCTCGAGGCCAGAGGCATCCGCATCCGCCACTCCGTCACGATGGACACCATGGGCGCCGTTAAGCGCGCGGCGGGCACGGGACTCGGCGTCGCACTCCTTCCCTACCTTTCGGTGCGCGAGGAGATCCTCAGGGGAGACCTCGTCGAAATCATGAAGCCCGCCTCCACCGAGCTTGCGGACAGCCAAAAGATCTGGGCCGTCTGGCGCAGGGACGCCGAAGGCGCGCTTCGCAGCGCCTTTTTCCAGGCCTGCAGCATCGAACCGATCGCCTGACGGCAGGCCGGGAAGGACACGGACAAAAACGGCCGCCCGGAAGATCCGAAGCGGCCGTTTTCCTCGAGCTGAAATGCGATCCCCGAGCGTCAGGGTTCGTCAGTGCCCGTCGTGCTGGTGTGCCTTGCGCGTCAGCAGGTCGATCCAGCACATCACGAGAGCTGAGAGAACGAAGGTCAAATGGACGATCACGTACCAGAGCAGCTTGTCGTTCTCGATCGTGCTGATGTTCATGAAGATCCTCAGAAGGTGGATCGAGGAGATCGCCACGATGCTCGCCGCCACCTTGTTCTTGAGGCTGCCTGCGTCCATCTTGCCGAGCCAGCCGAGGCGCTCCGAATCCTTTTCGTCAAGGTCGAGCCTGGAGACGAAGTTCTCGTAGGAAGAGTACATGACCATCACGATCAGGCCGCCCACAAGGCCCATGTCGACCATCGAGAGAAGCGAGAGGATGAGATCGGACTCAGAGAGCTCGAAGACGTGCGGCAGCACGTGCCAGACCTCCTGAAAGAACTTGAGCGCAAGTGCCAGAAGCGCAAGCGAAAGGCCGAGAAAGAGCGGCGCAAGAATCCAGCGCGCGCTGTAAAAGAGTTTTTCGAAAAGCGATTCCATGGGTCGTCCCGTATGAACGAAGTCTGAAAAAAGCTATCGACATACATGAGCCGATAGCACGAGGTCCGCTGATTTTACAACATGCAGCCTTCTTCGTGCGTCCCTTCCGAATGACTGCATGCCGAAGAGGCAACGGAGGATGGCGTCTGTGCAGTCGTCCACTGCTCCCGGAGCAGGGACCTCTGAAGCACGCCTACGCCGGCAAGGATCTGCGCATGGC
>ULTM01019052.1_pt1 | contig 11254 bp, 10 predicted proteins | sample 1957641 | NCBI WGS metagenome assembly ULTM01 (sample SAMEA4835735, study PRJEB28245) | human gut metagenome | biome: gut microbiome; material: fecal sample | place: Denmark | collected 2008 | reverse complement strand
CTGGCCAGCGGGCGGCCTGTAGCCGGGATGACCACGACGCCCCGGTCAGACGCCTCGGACAGCACCTTCTGCGTGTAGGGCGAGACTTCGCCGTTGCTGTTGAGCAGGGTGCCGTCCAGATCGAGGGCCGCAAGAAGGATGGGGTGAGATGAAGTAGACATGAAAGCTCCTTTGCGCTTGTAAGTACACGTTTTCTGCCCCAGCGGGACAGACTGTCTTTATTCTATAACAGCAAATGGATTTGCGCAAGTCGGCCAAGTATGGTAAAATGTATCATCGTATGATAAAAACAAGGAGCTCTCCATGAAAACTTCTCTTTTTCGCGCACGGCCCCACCTGTGGTATCAGCTGTACTGGGTGGTCTACCTCATCTGGTTCTTCTGGCTGGACCTCACCGTCACCGACCCGAACTATATCATCCACAGCCCGCTGGACGATTTCATCCCCTTCAACGAGTGGTTCATCTTTCCTTACGGCAGCTGGTTCTTCCTGCTGGCGGGCGTCACGGCACTGCTCTGGTGGTTCGACACCGCCAGCTATGATAAGCTGTGCCTCATGATGTTCTCAGGCATGACCTTCTGCCTCATCCTCTATATGGTGCTGCCCAACGGCCTCGACATCCGCCCCACGGTGGAAGAAGTGGGCCGCAGCAACATCGCCATGACTCTGATGCAACTCATCTGGAAAGCCGACGCTTCGGTGAACGTCTGCCCCTCCATCCACTGCCAGAGCTCGGCCTGTATGGCCATCGCCTTCTCGGGCAGCACACTGGCGAAAGACCGCCCGTGGCTCAAAGTGCTGGCCTTCGGCTGGGCGGCGCTCATCTGCGCGTCCACCGTCTTTACCAAGCAGCACTCCATCATCGACGTCTTCTGCGGGCTGGCCGTGGCATTCATCTGGGTACCGGTGCTCTATCTCCGTCCCCGGAAGCGTTGAACTTTTTGGTAAAATATACAGTTTTTTGTTGCCGCTGCTCTTGACGGCGCTGATGCCCGCGGTTACAATGGTGGTAGCTGATATATCACATTTCCGGGCATTGCCCGTTTCAGAAGGAGCGTGACTGCAATGGCATCACGAAGCGCACGGGAGGTCGCCTATGAGACCATCCGCAGCCGCATCATCACCATGGACCTCAAGCCCGGCGACGAGCTGAACGACCGGGAGCTGGCCCAGGAGCTTGGCATCAGCCGCACCCCCATGCGGGAAGCCCTCATCATGCTGAACATTGCCCACATGGTGGTCATCAAGCCCCAGAGCGGCACCCATGTGGCTCCCATCGACCTCAAGCTGATGGAGATGGAGCAGTTCGCCCGCTTCACGCTGGAAAAAGAGATCCTGAACCGCATCCGGGGCCGTCTGACTGCCGAGCAGGAAGCCGCCTACCGGCTCAACCTCGAGAGCTACCGCCAGCTGGAGCGCGACCCCGACGCCGAAAACCGGGAGACCCGGATGCTTGACCTCGACAATGCCTTCCACCGCCGGGCCTTCGAGCTCTGCGGCATGGAGGAGCACTTCGACCATATGCTCTCCACCTTCCAGCACATCGAGCGGCTGCGCAAGTTCAGCCTGCAGACCGAGGAGAACAAATCCGTCTGCGCGGCCCACACCCGCATCCTCGAAGCCGTCCTGCGCGGTTCTGAAGAAGACCTCAGCCGCGCCCTCAGCGACCACCTCAACCGCTACAAGCTTTCGGTGGAGCAGGCCCGCCAGCGCCACCCGGAGTATTTCACGGAAGGGACGGTCCGCCCGGTGGATTACCACATCTGAATCTGGCACAACACAAAAACGCCGCACAGCCAAAAGCTGTGCGGCGTTTTGTTATGCGTTATGGTTCAGAAGCTCAGACCTTCTCGATGGTGATGCTCCACTCGCTGGTCATGGCCTCATCGACGTCCAGCACCTCGTGCCTGCCCTCTTCGTTGACGCTGTTGGCCCAGCCGTTCCAGGGCTCCATGCAGACGAAGTTCTCGGCATCCTGCTGCCAGAGCACGCCCTTGTCGAAGGTCTCGTCAGCATCCACAGTGACCTTGTGGCCGTTGCCCTTGTCGGTGAAGGTCATGGGGAACTGAACACCGGTCATCAGACGGATGGTGTTGTCTGCGCCCTCCTTGCGGGTGAGGGTGATCTTCTCGGGAGCGGCGGGCTGCTCACCCTTGGCGTTCTCGGAGCAGGTGGCGCACTTGATGTCGAAGTCCACGTTCTCCAGAGCGGAAGCCATGAAGTAGGGATGGTAGCCGAAGCTGAAGGGCATCGGCTTGTCGCCCTCGTTGATGACGGTCAGGCTGATGGCGGCCTTGTTGCCCTCGAGGTTGTAGTTCACCAGCAGGGTGAAGTCGAACGGGTAGAGGAACTTGGTCAGCGGGGTGGATTCCAGAGCCAGCGTCACGCCGTCGGGGCCGACGCTCTCCACGTCCCATGCGCACAGGTCCGCGAAGCCGTGGGTCTCCATGGGGTAAGCCTTGCCGTCAAAGTTGTGGACGCCGCCGTCGGGGTTGCCGCAGCTGGGGAAGAGCACCGGCACACCGAAGCGGGGGCGGTTGCACTCGGAGAAGTTGGGGCGGCGGGTCCAGATGTACTCGTCGCCGTCGAGGGTGAAGCCGGTGATCATGCCGCCGCGCTCGGGGGTGATGGTCAGGCTGGTCTTTGCGGCAGGGTCGGTGATGACGTACTGCTCATAGCATGCACCGTTCTCGGTGACGTACTGGGTGGTGATCTGATTCATAAATTTCAGTCCTCCGTATGTTTCTGGTTTTTCTGGTATTCCACCAGTTTTTCAAAATAGTAATCAATGCCGTAGCGGATGAAGTATTTGATGATGCGGACAACGATGCAGATGATCGCTGCATAAACAAGCAGTGCAAAAAACATTGCTCCATTTGCTCCTATTCTCATAAATTACTCCTCGCAATGCACAAAAAGGCCGCCGGGCGGTGTTTACCACTCAGCAGCCTCATTTTGGGTCACAAAGATAAACGCCAGACCTTTTCAGAAGCCGCTGTTTTGTGACACGCGATTCGCGGCTGTTGCCAACGTATTAAAAATACGCGAATCGCAGTTAGAGCACGACGCCGTCCTTGAAGATGGAGATCTCGCGGAAGCCGTGCTTCTCGGCCTTGGTCTGCTCACCGCTGGCAACGCGGATGACCAGATCCAGCAGGTCCTTTGCGGCCTCGTCGATGGTCTTTTCGCCGTCTGCGATGACGCCGGTGTTGAAGTCGATCCAGCCCGACTTCTTCTCTGCCAGCGGGGTGTTGGTAGAGATCTTCAGGGTGGGAGCCGGAGCGGAGAACGGCGTGCCGCGGCCGGTGGAAAAGAGGATAAGGTGTGCGCCTGCGGCGGTCATGGCAGTGGCGGACACGAGGTCATTGCCGGGGCCGTAGAGCATATTCAGGCCCTTGGTGACGACGGGGTCGCCGTAGCCGATGACGTCCATGATGGGGGCCGTGCCGCCCTTCTGGACGCAGCCGCAGCTCTTGTCTTCCAGCGTGGTGATGCCGCCCTGCTTGTTGCCCGGAGAGGGATTGTCGTAGACGACCTCATTGTGGCTGATGAAGTACTCTTTGAAACCGTTGATCATGTGCTCGGCCTTGACGAAGACATCGCGGTCGATGCAGCGGTCCATCAGGAAGCCCTCGGCGCCGAACATCTCCGGCACCTCGGTCAGGACGGTGGAGCCGCCCCGCTGGCCCATCATATCGGAGAAGCGGCCGATGGTGGGGTTGGCAGTGATGCCGGACAGGCCATCAGAGCCGCCGCACTTCATGCCGACCACCAGCTCACTCACGGGGATGGGCTCACGCTTGAACTGGCCGGCGTAAGCAGCCAGCTCCTTCAGGATGTCGCGGGCAGCGGTAAACTCGTCGTCCACGTCCTGACAGGTCAGGAACTTCACGCGGTCGTGGTCATACTCGCCCAGCTCTTCCACGAACTGGTCGTGCTGCAGGTTCTCGCAGCCCAGATGCAGCACCAGAACGGCAGCAGCATTGGGGTGGCGGACCAGAGCGGCCAGCAGCTTGCGGGTCTGCGCATGGTCATGACCGGTCTGGCTGCAGCCGAAGGGGTGGGTGAAGGTGTAGAGGCCCTCGATGGTGCCGGTGACGAGGTCCTGATTGTCGGCCACCATCTTCTTGGCGATGTCGTTGACACAGCCGACGGTGGGGATGATCCAGATCTCGTTGCGGATGGCGGCGCGGCCATCCTTGCGGCGGAAGCCCATGAAGGTCTCGGGCTCCACTTTGGGCAGCGGGGCCAGATCGGGAGCGGGGTTATAGCTGTATTCCACCTCACCGGAGAGGTTGGTGTGGACATTGTGGGTGTGCATCCAGGTACCCGGCTCAGCGTCGGCGGTGGCGTGGCCGATGGGGAAGCCGTACTTGATGACGTTCTCGCCGTTCTTGATGGGCTTGACGGCCATCTTGTGGCCCTGAGGGATGTCCTCCAGCGCGGTGACGGCAAGGCCGTCCACCTCGACGAGGGTACCCTTGGCAATGGGATGCAGAGCGACAACGACGTTGTCGATGGGGCTGATATGGATCGCCTGCGGCATAGTTTTTCTCCTACTCTTTTATAAGACAAAAGGGCTGCTGCCCAAAGCAGCAGCCCTTTTGTGCAAATTTTCAGCTTACAGGCAGCTCTTGTAAGCAGCCTCGGCGCCCTCGGTGCGGATGAGCTCCAGGTCTGCCAGAACAGCGGCCTCGAGGCCCTCGATCTTGGTCAGGTCCTGATCCCACATCTGGGTGTTGGTCAGAACGGCGTTCACCAGCTGGGCAGCGGTGTCGTCCTTGTGTGCATAGTAGAAGTCCAGAGCCCATGCGTCATCCTGGATCTTGTAGGTGTTGCCTGCCGGGCGCTTGCAGATGAGGCCGTCAGCAGTGCGCTCCTGAATGTCGTTGGAGTAGAAAGCGATATAAGCAGCCAGAGACATGGTCAGGCACTTGGGCAGCTTCTTCTGCTCCTCGATATAAGTCAGGAAGGAAGGCATGTTGCGGGCCTTCCACTTGGAGGTGGAGTTCAGGGAGATGCTCATCAGCTCGTGGTTGATGAACGGGTTGTTGAAGCGGTCCTGCACAGCAGAAGCGAACTCCTCGAGGTCCTTCTTGTCCAGAGGCAGAGTGGGGATGACTTCCTCGTGCAGCATCTTGTTCATGAAGCCGCGGATGGTGTCGTTGTGCATGCAGTCACGCACGATGTCGAAGCCGGCCAGATATGCGCCCAGAACGAAACCGGTGTGAGCACCGTTCAGGATGCGGACCTTGCGCTTCTTGTAGGGGGTGACATCGGGGACGACCATGACGTTGACGCCGGCCTTCTTGAACGGCAGCTTGTCCTCCAGACCATCGGGGCCTTCGATGACCCAGACGCCGAAGACTTCGCCGACATCCAGAGCCTTATCGGTGTAGCCGTTGGCCTCTTCCAGAGCAGCCATCTCCTTCGGGTCACGGATGCGGCCCGGGACGATGCGGTCCACCAGAGTGGAGCAGAAGGTGTTGGCGTTGTTCATCCAGTCGATGAAGGCAGCGTCGAGGTTCCAGTCCTTCGCGTAGTTGTTGCAGCACTTCTGCAGCTCCTTGCCGTTGTTGTCGATGAGCTCGCAGGAGAGGATAATCAGACCCTTGTCAGCAGCGCCCTTGAAGGCGGTGTAGCGCTCGTAGAGCACGCGGGTCAGCTTTGCAGGGAAGCTGTTGGGAGGCACCTGGTCGAACTGGCTGTCACCCTGCGTGTAGGCGATGCCGGCCTCAGTGGTGTTAGAGACGACGATCTCCAGGTCCTCAGAGCGGGCCAGAGCCAGCACTTCGTCCCACTTGCCCTCGGAGTAGGGGCAGACGCAGTCATGCACACAGGAGATGACGCGCTTTGCATCGACCTTCTGGCCCTTCTCGCTGCCGCGCAGGTACAGGGTGTACAGACCCTCCTGCTCGTTGATCCAGTCAGCCATCTGGGGGAAGTTTGCGATGGGCTGGACGAGCTTGACCTTGCCGTTGTAGCCAGCCTTCTCGTTGGCAATATCAAAGAAGTAATCCACGAATGCGCGCAGGAAGTTGCCCTCACCGAACTGCATCACCTTGACGGGTGCGTCCTTGAGGATATAACCGTTGTAGCCGGTGCTTTCCAGGACCTTGTAATTCAAAGTTTCCATTTGAGTGTCTCCTTTTATCAGATTGCTTTGCCTTTCACGGGGGGCAGCCTGAGCCGCGCCCTTCTCTGCCTCTATTTTATGCTGTTGTATACAAATAAGTCAAGTGGTTCTCAACAGTTTTTTGCCGGAAACGGGGTCGTTTTTATAAAAACCAGCGAATTGTACAAGTCCGCACGAGATTTTTGGGCAGTTTTTCAGTTGTATACATCGGCATTTTCCGGTATACTAAAAGTAGGAATGGCCTGTTTGCACGGAACCGGCCGATCCCCTACTATAAGAATGTTTCAAACTGTCATGACCATTGAAAAAAGGAGTTCTGACCATGAAAGCATTTATGGATAAGGAGTTCATGCTCCAGTCGCCCACCGCACAGCACCTGTACCACGCTTACGCTGAGGATATGCCCATCTGCGATTACCACTGCCACATTCCTCCCCGTGAGATCTACGAGAACCGCCGCTTCGACAACATCGCTCAGGTCTGGCTGGGCGGCCGCAACCCGGACGGCAGCTACTTCGGCGACCACTACAAGTGGCGCGTCATGCGCTCCAACGGCGTGCCTGAGGAGTACATCACCGGCGACAAGCCTGACCGCGAGCGCTTTCAGAAGTTCGCTGAGGCTCTGCCCATGGCCATCGGCAACCCGATGTACCACTGGACCAATCTGGAGCTGCACACCTTCTTCGGCTACGACGGCGTGCTGAACGGCGACACCGCTGAGGAAGTCTGGAACCTGTGCAACGACAAGCTCCAGCACGACCCCAAGCTGACCGTCCGCGGCCTCATCGAGCAGAGCAACGTGGCCTTCATCGGCACCACCGATGACCCCATCGACAGCCTCGAGTGGCACAAGAAGATCAAGGAAGACCCCACCATCAAGTTCACCGTGGCTCCTTCCTTCCGCCCCGACAAGGCCCTCAACATCAACAAGCCCGGCTTTGCTGAGTACATGGGCAAGCTGGCCGCTGCTGTCGGCAAGGAGAAGCTGGCCTGCATCAACTGCGTCACCAGCGCTCTGACCGACCGCATCGAGTTCTTCGCCGAGATGGGCTGCCGCGCTTCCGACCACGGTCTGGACTACATCCCCTACCGTGAGGCCACCAAGGAAGAGGTCAACGCCATCTACCAGAAGGTCATGGCCGGCGAGACCTGCACTCCGGAAGAGGCTGAGAAGTATCAGACCTACATCCTCATCCACCTGGGCAAGCAGTATCACCGCCTCGGCATCGCCATGCAGATCCACTACAACTGCCTGCGCGGCGTCAACCGCAAGATGAACACCCTGCTGGGACCCGACACCGGCTTTGACATGATCAACACCGCTACCTGCGGCGGCGAGATCGCAGCCCTGCTGAGCGCCCTGAACGACACCGACGAGTGCCCCAAGACCATCATCTACAGCCTGAACCCCGGCGATGATGCTCAGATCGGCACCATCCTCGGCTGCTTCCAGAACAGCGAGGTCCCGGGCAAGATCCAGCACGGCTCCGCATGGTGGTTCAATGACCACAAGATCGGCATGGAAGAGCAGATGTCCCGTCTGGCCAGCCTCGGCCTGCTGGGCAACTTCGTCGGTATGCTGACCGACAGCCGCAGCTTCCTGAGCTACACCCGCCACGATTACTTCCGCCGCATCCTCTGCAACCTCATCGGTCAGTGGGTCGAGGACGGCGAGTATCCCAACGACGAGAAGGCTCTGGAGAAGATCGTCAAGGGCATCTGCTTCGACAACGCAAAGCGCTACTTCAATCTGTAATCTCTCCTGAGTTACCCAAGACCTCCGCCGTCTACGGACTGCGGAGGTCTTTTTTGCCTGCAAATAAAACGCCCCCGCGTCAGCCATTTCAGCCGATGCAGGGGCATTGCTATCTCTTTTGGGATTTACTTGTTATTGTCAGCGACCATCATCTTGCTGGCCTTGTAGATGTCGCCGCAGCCCAGCGTGATAACCAGATCGCCTTCCCGGGCATTCTGCTTCACCCAGTCGGCAGCAGCCTCCAGACTGTCCACCAGCACCGAGCCGGGGATCTGAGCGGCCAGCTTTGCGCTGGTGATGGTGGGATCGTTGGGCTCACGGCTGCCCATGATAGGGGTGATGACTGCCACATCGGGGATCTTGAGCACATCCACGAAGTCGTTGAACAGCATCTTGGTGCGGCTGTATGTAAACGGCTGGTGGACGGCGATGAGGCGCTTGTAGCCCAGTTCCTTGGCGGTGTTCAGGGTCGCACGCAGCTCGGTGGGGTGATGAGCGTAGTCATCCACCACCACAGCGCCGTTGCACTCACCGTAGACCTCGAAACGGCGTCCTGCGCCCTTGAAGCTTGCGGCAGCGGCGGCGCACTGCTCCACGGTCAGGCCCGCAAAACGGCAGACCGCGCACATGGCCAGCGCATTGTAGATGTTGTGACGGCCCGGCACAGCCAGACGGATGTGGCCCGTCACCTTGCTCCACTCCTTCAAATCAAACTCGAAGAAGCCGGGCTTATACTCCTGCACATTGATGGCCTGATAATCGCCGTCGTTGTCGATGCCGAAGGTACGCACACGGCGGTCAAGGGTGTACATGACGTCCATCGTGTTCTTGTCGTCGGCGTTGGCGAAGATCATGAACTGGGTCATCAGGGCAAAGCGCTTGAAGGCAAACTTCAGCTCACCCATGCTGCCGTAGTAGTCCAGATGGTCGTTGTCGATGTTCAGCACGACGGAGAGGTAGGGAGTCAGCTTCAGGAAGGTCTCGGAGAACTCGCAGGCTTCGATGACGATGTCATCGCCCTTGCCGGCCTTGCCGTAGCCGTGGATGAGGGGCAGCTTGCCGCCGATGACCGCAGAGGGATCGCGGCCTGCCAGCTCCAGAGCAGTGGTGATCATGGAGGTGGTCGTGGTCTTGCCATGGGTACCGGAGACGCAGATGCTCTGCTTGTACAGACGGCTCACATAGCCCAGCAGGACGCTGCGCTCTACCGTCGTGATGCCGTAGGAGGCTGCCGCATTCAGCTCCACATTGTCCTTTGCGATGGCGGCAGAGTAGACCACCAGGTCTGCACCGACGACATTATCGGCGCTGTGGCCCAGCGTGACCTTGACGCCCATCTCCCGCTCGGAGCGGATGATGCTGCCGTCCAGCACATCGCTGCCCGAAATGTCGTAGCCCTTTGCGGAGAGGATCTGGATGAGAGGATACATACCGCTGCCGCCGCAGCCGATAAAGTGTATCTTCTTCACATTATCCAGCAAATGCTGGGTGTAGTCGGTGTACATGAACATAGAAAGCAACCTCCAATAATATAAACGGCCGCTGGGCAGACCGTATCCATTCTAGTGACACATAGTATTATATAATTTTTGGAGCACAAAATAAACACTTCGGAGCGAATTTTCGGAAAGAACTATAAATTGACCGGCACTTTTGTGCTTTGTGTACAGAATCCGCGGCTTTGCGAGATACTTTTTGACGCTTCATAAAAGATTTACATTTTACCCAGGATAAATAGATAACGATCTTGAGACTTTTGTGTTATAGTTATAAAGGAAATTTTGCTGCGGCAGCGCCTGCACCGACGTCGGCTGCTCCCGGCACGAAAAGAGGAGACACCTTTTGAACATCAAGATCACCGCCGACAGCACCTGTGATTTGTCCGAAGAGCTGCTGCGGCAATGGAACATTTCTCTGATGCCCATGCACATCCTGATGGGCGACGATACTTATCTGGACGGCGTCACCATTCATCCGGCTGACGTTTTTGCCCATGTGGATGCAGGCGGCCAGACCCCGAAATCCGCTGCCGCAAACCCCGTGGAGTACATCGATTTCTTCGAGCCCTTTGCCAAGGAGTACGACGCCGTCATCCACATCTCGGTCAGCGCCAAGCTTTCCTCCTGCTACCAGAACGCCTGCCTTGCCGCACAGGAATACGCCAACGTGTCAGTCATCGACAGCGAGAACATCTGCACCGGTCAGGGCTATCTTGTCCTTCGTGCCGCCAAGTGGGCTGCGGACGGCCTGACGGCCCGGAACATCTGTATGCGCCTCCAGAGCCTCGCCAACCGGGTCGAGCTGAGCTTTGTGCTCAACCAGCTCAACTACATGGCCAAGAGCGGCCGCTGCTCCGGCGTACTGGCGTTCGGCGCCAACATTCTGGGCATCAAGCCCAGCCTCGCCATCATCGACGGTGAACTGAAGGTCGTCAGGAAGTACCGCGGCAGCCTGCCCATCTGCGTGGGCAAGTACATCACCGACCTGCTGGATGGCCGGGACGACATCGACAACAGCATGGTCTTTATCTCGTCCTGCCAGCCCAAACCCGGCTGCATGGAGGCCATCAAAGCCGGTCTGCGCAAATACGGCAAGTTTGAGAACATTATTGAGACCGACATCGGCACGACCATCGGCGGCTACTCCGGCCCTGGCACCATCGGCATCGTATTTGCGAAGAAAGTTTAATCGGCATTCAACCAAAGCGGCCCTGCCATGTGGAGAATTCCACGGCAGGGCCGCTTTTTAGTTCCGAGAACACTTTTCCGCGTCGATGGCCAGCACGAACATCAGCACATACAGCGCATCCTCCGGATCTGCAATGTCCAGCACATAAGTATCCGTCCAGCGGAGCAGCTCCTTTGAGATCGCCGCCACCTTTTCCCCATCCGGCCCGGTGATGGTGTAGTCCCATTCCGTCCAGTCGCCTTCGATGTGCCAGCCGTTGAAGTCGATATTATACCGTGGTTTGAACCAGCCCCACGGTTCTTTTTTCAGGGTGCCGATGCAGTCGCTCCCCTCGTAAAGTTCGAATTGGGGCCACCAGGAAAAAATCTGCTCCTTCACGGTACCCAGCTCATGCTCCTCGCTGGCGTCGAATATTTTCAGGCAGTGTCCCCACGAGAGCTGCCCTTTCACGACATAGACCGTATTTTCGTTTTCGTCGTAAATGTCATAGCTGTCAAACCAGGTAAATGCACGCTGTTTGAATAAAAGCTTCATGCTGTCCTCCTTGGCATTCCTGCCGCATTGCAGACACCTTTATCCTATATACGATTGAGGACGGCATTTTCATGCAGGAACTGGGAAATTTTTTCATCGGCAAGAGCTTTGGACGAAAAAAGCAAAAAGAAAACGCCCTA
>ULTM01025962.1_pt1 | contig 11368 bp, 4 predicted proteins | sample 1957641 | NCBI WGS metagenome assembly ULTM01 (sample SAMEA4835735, study PRJEB28245) | human gut metagenome | biome: gut microbiome; material: fecal sample | place: Denmark | collected 2008 | reverse complement strand
TTATCAGTTCAGATACTGTTCCGTGAATAATTCAGGTTAAAGATACATATGATGGGAAAAATTTCTGCAGAGTACAATGGGAAATCCCTTCCCGTAGGCACAGCCCTTTCAGGGCGTGTCCTGCAGTTGTTTTTGATCCTGCTGTATTATCACGACAGCGGCATCAGCCGGGAGGAACTCCTTGATATGATGTACGGGAGTGGGGAATATGCCAATCCGGCGGGGAGTCTCAGAGCGCTTGTATTCCGTCTCCGCCGTATTATGGAGGAATGTCTTCCTGCCGGAGAGCATATCCAGACGGAGGGAGGCGTTTACCGCTGGGTCAGCAAAAGCGTTAGCGTATATGTAGACGCCAGAGACTTTCAGGCAACAGCCGAGAAAGGACTGGAGAAAGAAAATGAGGAAGAACTCCTCCGTGCCTGCGGACTTTATCAGGGGGAATTTCTGGCACAGCTGGCCGGAGAAAAGTGGGTTACAATTGTAAGTGTCCGCTGCCAGGAACTTTATTTCCGCTGCCTGCGCAGCCTCAGCCGTCAGATGCAGGAAAACAGAGAGTACCAGTCCCTTTTGAATATTGTCAATAATGCCTGCCAGCTTTATCCCTATGAAGAATGTCAGATCATGAAAATGGATTGTCTGATCGCCATGAAGCGTTTCAGGGAGGCAATGCAGGTGTATAAATGGGTGGTGCGTCAGTATTTTGAAGAACAGGGACTTCCACCTTCAGAAAAGATGCTGGAACGTTTCCGCACTATGAGCAGCCAGATCCGTTATACGACAGATATGCTGAAGGATGTGCGGGAAAGCTTAAAGGAACGGGATGCAGTCAACGGTCCCTATTACTGCTCCTATCCCTCTTTTATTGACAGCTACCGTCTTTTAAACCGGCTTTCCGAGCGGATTTCTTTTGAAAAGGTGCTTATCTGTATATTTTTTGTAGATATAAGGGGAAAAGCGTTAGATGATGGAAATGATCTTCTAAAGGAAGCCTCCAGTCAGCTGAGAAAGGCTGTGGGAATCTCCTTGCGCAAGGGAGATCTGTTTACCTGCTACAGTCCAAGTCAGTATCTGATCCTGTTAAGCGGAGCAGATCAGGAGGAGTGTCAGAACATTTTTCAACGGATCGAGCAGAATCTGCGCTGTTGGGAAGACTGGCGCAGAATCCGCTTGAAATATGAAGTTTTGAGTCAGGTCTGAATTCAGGCATCTGCCTCTGTAAGTTTTGGGGCTGCTCCATAGCGGCCTTCCAGATACTGTTTTCCATAGGCCTCGTCATTTCTTGGGATGAGGCCGTTTTCCTTTTTATAGGAGGAGAGCGGGTAGAGGACGGCATCTTTTCCCTCAGGACGGCAGCACAGATAAATCTCGTCCCTGCGCATCACTCCGGGAGTGAGGATCGCCGTATTGTGGGCAGTGAAAACAAGCTGCGCATTGTGAGGATTTTTTTCACGGTTTTTATACAGAGATATGAGATAACGCAGCAGGTGGGGGTGAAGGGCCTGATCCAGATCATCAGCCAGCAAAAGCCCTCCGCAGTCTAGGCTTTTAAGAACCGGTGGAAGAAGGCAGAGGAGCTTTCTGATCCCCTCAGATTCTTCTTCATAGGACACCGCAAAGGTGGGATGGCCCGGACGGCCGTGGGTGAGAAAGAGGGAGGACTGAGAAAAGCCCGATTCTTTTCGGTAGGAATAGTCCAGTATATCAATATCCATATTTTGTAAAAGACGGCACAGCCGTCCTTTTTTTTCTTCTTTTTCCGGCAGCAGAGGGACGTCGTTCGTTCTGTTTGAACGGAAAAAGTCAGCCTGGGAGAACCATCCTGCGGCAGCCTGGATACAGGGAGTGCCAGAACGTCCTGACAAAATCGGAAGAAGGGGAGCGGCAGAGGGAACTCCTGTAAGAACCAGTCCGCCGGCGGCAGTTCCCAGATGGATATCGTTTCCTGTGCGGCTAAAGAGCACGCCTGCATCCTCCGTACCGGGTTTTCCGTAAAACATATGCTCCTCTTTAATGTCTCCCTTTAAAATCTGAAGCTGGTATCGGAAAAGGAAGCTTCCATTTCTGAAAAGCAGGTCAAAGGAAATTGGCTTTTTTGCTGCTTCCGGATCCAGACGGCAGCTGCTGCGGGAGCTGGAGAGAATGAGAGAGCAGTCCTTGTCCATAAATCGGCACAGTCCCCAAAGAGCTTCCAGGACAGAGGACTTCCCACAGCCATTTGGCCCATACAGAGCGATCACGGGGAGGAAGGTTTCCTGATCCCCCGGAGCGGTCAGAAGAGAGCGTTTGTGTTCATTGATGGGGGCAGGGAAAAAATCAAGAAGCGTTTCATTTTGAAAAATACGGTAATTTTGAAAAATAAACTGATTCAGCATAGCAGTAACCCTCCAAAAACATGAGAAAAAAACTCATAAAATACAGCTGATTTTATATTAACACAGCAGAAAAACAAATGCAATAAATGAGAAAAAATCTCACAAAAATTCCGCCAGGGAGGGAATGAAACGAATGGGTTATTCCTATCTGCAGCGTTGAATATAAGATAAGATAGAGAAAATATAATGAGAAAAAATTCAATGGTAAAAAATAGAAATATAACGCCTGGTATAACGCGGTATCTGTTATGATAGGGTTAAGCAAATTTTAGAAGGAAAATGGAAATAAATTAATCTTTTTTTAATGAAACCTTAATTTGTAACCAGATTGTAACTCCTGTATGGTATGATTTGCTTATACGGACCGGGGAGGCCGTAAAAATCTTAAGAGAGAGGAGAAAAAGTATGGAAGGACAGAAAAGACCAAGGGTGTTTCTGCAGAAGCGCTATAACACCCAAAAGCGTTTCCTGGCGCTGATGCTGGCGTTCGCGATGATCTTTACCAGTGTGGGTACAGATCTGAACGTGGCCTATGCAGCAGAAGGAAACAGAGTCGACTTCGAGATCTACGGAGCAGATCTGGTGGAAGCCATCAATGATGCAGTAGAAACCCAAAGCCCGGTGACAGCGGATGATCTGAACTTTACCAATGGAGCCATTGAAAAGTTCGATGCCCTGTTCTTTGGCGAGGGCAAGGTCTACGAAGTATTTCCCCCGGTGGAAGGCGGAGATATGGACGCAGAAGTAAGAGTGTTCGTTCGTCTTCCTGAGGATGCCGATGATATGTATATGGTCACAGGCGATGAGGAAGTCATCTTCTTATACATAAATAACGGAGAAGACACCATTAGCTGTTCCACAAAGATCATCCGCACGGTAGATGGGGAAGAAAAGGTCAAGAGCACCAAGCGGATCACAGTCAAGAGCTATGAAGACAAATTTGGTGAAGAAGAGAGCAATATCATTTCAAAGCCGGAAGAAACATTGCCGGCTGTGCCTGAAACAAGTGCTCCGGAAAGTCAGCCGGAGGAAACCCCGGCCGAAACACTGAACCCGGCTGAGACAACAGCTCCTGAGGAGACCACCATCCCTGAGGAAACGGAAGCTCCCGATGCGACAGAAGAATCTTCCGAGACAGAAGAAACAACCGAAGCGCCGGAGAGCACAGAGGCTCAGGAAACAGAAACCTCCGAAGAAACAAAGGAAGAGGTTACAGAGGCTGAAACAGAAGCCACAGAGGCAGAGAAAGAGGAAACGGAGGCTGTTGAGGAGACTGAAGAGCCGGAGACAGAGACTGATGAGGAAAAATCTCAGGATGATTCCGCAGTAACCCTTTCCTCCATTTCCCGTCATCAGGTACCTGTGGTAGCTGTGAAGGAAGATGCAGAGCTGATCGAAACAGAGGAAGTTTCCGAGACTGAAGCTGAGGAAGAAACAGAAAAGGAGACCGAGGCAGAGACCGAGGAAACTGAGGCTGAAGAAACCGAGAAGGAAACTACAGCTGCTCCTGAAAAAGAGACAACGGCCGCTGAGGAAACCACTTCCAAAGAAACAACCGCAGCGCCGGAGGAAAGCACAGAAGCAACAGAGGAAACCTCCACAGAGGCTGAAAGTAGTGAAGAGGCTACAGAGTCTGAGGAAGCTACAACTGCTCCTGAAACTCAGGAGACAGAGGAAACTACAGAAGCTGAGACCGAAGTTCCTGCCGAGACGGAGACGACAGCGCCTGCTGAGACAGAGACTCAGGCACCCGTTCAGTCGGCAACTCCAGCTGAACCGGAAGAGGGAAGCAAGCCCGCTGCCACAGATACCGACCTGGTTGGTATGGGATGGTGCAGTACGGCGAAGGCGTATACGACAACTTTAAAGGCTTTAAAGGTATTTGAAAGTCAGATTGAGCTTACAGCAGATGTAGCCGGTGCTGAAAATGTTACGGTTACACTGAGCGCAATGCCTGGAGTAGTTCCGGAAGGAAGTTATGTTGAGGCAGAGGCGATTACAGATGAAGATCAGCTGAATTTGATGAAGAAGGAAGCTGATAAAAAGCTTATGAAGAAAAATTTGGCTGCAGTAGATATCTTTGCAGCTGATGTTATGCTTTATGACGCAGACGGCAATGAGATTTGGCCGGACGGAAATGTAAAGGTTACATTTGAGGGAACCGGAATAGACGGTGGTTCTTCGACTGTATACCATATAAATGAAGGTTCCACGTATGCTAAGATTGAAGCTGAGGAAACCTATTATTATGAAGTAAACTTCTATTACAACAATGGACAGGAAGATGTACTTATCTCTGGCGTTCAGTATGTAAAAGAAGGTGAAATGGCAATCGTACCGGATGCTCCTGAACAGGAAGGAAAGAATTTTGTGGGATGGGAGCCGGAATTGGGCCCGATCACAGAAGACACAAACTTTTATGCTCAGTATGCAGAAAATGCTGAACAGATCCATTTGACAGTTAACTACCAGTATAAGGATGGTTCATCTGCAGCACAGCCGTGGGTTGCAGAGGTTCAGGCAGGTGTAAAATGTGATTATACCGTAGAATCACCGTCAATTGATGGATTTGAGCCAGATCAGAAAGAAGTCGTATTTAAGGATGCATATGATACAGACCAGACAGTAACAGTAACATATACGGGTGCTGAGGGCAGATATCATATTGAGCATTGGTTATTAGATGTTCAGGGAAATAAAACCGGAGAGCCGGCAGAGACAGAGACAGCAGTTGGTGAGGTAGGAAACTATACTCAGGCTGTATCTAAGGAGTATGAGGGCTTTACTGCAAGAGAGATTTCTCAGGTGAAGATTGGCTCTGACGGCAATACGGTTGTAGAGGTTCTGTATGAGCGAAATAGCTATACTTTGACCTGGAATACCGGAGAGGGTGGAAGTTATATCGCACCGTCTGAAATCGTATATGGTGCAGCAGTTGAAACACCTGCAAAAGATCCGAGCAGATTAGGATATGATTTTGCAGGCTGGGAGAATCTGCCTGCAACAATGCCTGCGCAGGATACAGTAGTGACAGCCAAGTGGAATCCTGCTCAAAAAGCAGACTACAAGGTTATCTACTGGAAGGAAACTCTGACAAAGGGTGAGTATGCAGTAGGTGAGATTACCTATGGTAAAGGCGGATTCGTTGGAAACAATATCCCATATTCTACACAAAAGAACTATGAGGGCTTCAAGCTGAATGAGACTAAGTCGGAAGGGAATGTAGAAATCACACCTGATGGTATGGCGGTAAAGAATGTATATTATGACCGCGAGACGTATACCATTAAGTTTATGAGAAAAAAGAGCAGGAAATGGTATGAGGATACAAACCTAAGAATCACAGCCCGCTATGGCGAAGATGTTTCCAAACAGTGGGAGAAAGCCTGTGAAAAAGATGGATGGGGACCCAATAAGGATGAAAGTTGGGGTGAATCTATTATCCAATATACTTTAATAGCTAATATGCCTGCTGATCATCTGACAATGTATGAGAAAGATCCAACTGGTTCTGAAAAGATGATTTACTATTATGTAGAAGGCTTAGAGGGAAACAAAGAGGTATATGCTAGGTTTAAAGTAGGGAGAGGCGTTTCTTTGTCAGAGGAAGACAAGCAGCCTATTACTGGATTTACATTTAGCGAATGGAAGAAAGAAAGAAAGTAATTCATTGCCGTGGGAGAAACCGGCTGATCTTTGGCTTTATTATACCCGAAATTCCTACGAACTCTACTTTGAAAACTGCGAAATGGATCCAGCATCCATCAAATTTGAGGCTTTGCTGTCAACAGGAAAACCATTGCGTGAACCAGGACGTCCGGCAAATGTAGATGATGATTACGAATTTGCTGGCTGGTATCTTGATCCTGCATTTGAAAATCCGGTTGACTGGAATGCTGCTATGCCTGCAGACAACATAAGGATTTATGCTAAATGGCAGGCTCCTGAATACACAGTATCTTTTGAAACAAATGGTGGTAATTTTATTGACCCTATTACAGTGACGAAGGGAGATCAGATTGAACTTCCGCGGGATCCTGAAAAGGAAGGAGATACTTTCCTGGGATGGTATACAGATGCTGACTTCGTTAAGAAGTTTATCTCCGAGTCAAAGATTGTAGAAGATATTACACTTTATGCTAAGTGGGAAAGCTCTGAAACAGTTACTTATACGGTACGATATGTTACAGAAGTAAATGGAGAGCAGAAAGATATTTGGGATTCAAAGGAAGGAACTGCTAAGTTAGGTACGTCTGTGACGGAAGAGGCAGTTGCTGTTGAAGGCTATTATCCCAGATCCATGTTCCTGACCAGAAATATTTCAAAGCCAGGTATGGTTATTACCTTTGAATATGATCCGGTTCAGACATGGCAGTATACTGTAAAATATCTTTTAAAAGATGACAGTATACCTGTTGCAGATGAAGAAACATTTGAAACCAGTAATCATGCAGTAGCAGTTAATTTTAAACACATTGACGGATATACTTTGGTATCCGATCCTGTGGTGACTGTAACAAAGGATTCGGCGGAAGCGGTATTCTATTACACAACTCAGAAGGCTATTTATCATACACAGCATTGGCGTGAGGGATTGACCGGAGAGTTTGGACTTTATTCTATAGATACTGTTTCTGATGTGGCAGCAGGAAATACTGTACAGGCAATACCAGCGACTTATGAAGGATTCACATATGATTCCAATCATGCTGGAACAGTAGCAAGCGGAACAACCGATATCCAGAATATTTTAACTATGAAGCTGTACTATACAAGAAATCAGCATCAGGTTAAATATGAGATTACAGGAGATATTCCTTATGGAGTTGTGCCGCCGGTAGAGAGTACACATAAGTATAAGACTCAGATAGACGTTGAAGTTCCTTTGAATGTTCCGGGATATACATTTAGTGGATGGACAACGGAAGATGTTCAGGTGAATAATAATAAGTTTGTAATGCCTGATAAAGACGTTGTTCTTAAGGGAAGCTTGACCGAGAATGCAGCAGTACGGATTAGCTACAGACCAGATGATGCAGAGCACGGAAGCGTAACCTTAGAGGGAGAAGATGTAGCACCTGCAACTGGAAATCCTGCTGGCTCCACAGCAAGTGAGAAGGAAGGCTGGGCATTCAAGTACTGGACGAAGGGAGACCAGATCGTAAGCTGGGATAAGACCCTCAGCAAAGAAGTAATCGATGCAAACAGCAAGGATGCAAATGATCTTTATGTAGAATCCGGGTATGTGGCAGTTTTTGGCGAGGACAAGAATAAGGATAACATTCCGGATGATCTTCAGATTGTTTTTACTTATGTGGCAGATAATAATGGAACACTTGAAGGAATTACAAGCGAGTATCATAATAAGTACAAGGTAAAAGCAGATGGAACGCTTGAACTGGGTTCAGACGGTAATCCGATTCCGGTAGAAGGAATGATTAACCCAGAGGTTAACGTTACAATTACCCCATCCACTGGATATAAGTTTGACAGTTGGACAGATAGCAACAACAATACTTATAATACAACAGATGCGTTAAAAGCGGCACAGTATGCGGTGAAAGATGAAACCTTTACCGCTCACTTTACCAAAGATGAATTTGCATATAAAGTATACAAGCATTATGAAAAGGCTGAAACGGTAGTTGCTAAGGAAGGAACAGGAACATTCGAAGAGAATATCCTGAGTGTTTCAGGAATTGTTCTGGCTGACGCAGAGGATTACAATGGTCACCATTACATCCTGGAAAAAGTAGATGGAACAGGTTCAGTTATCACAGCAAATGTTGATTCAAACCGGGTTGACATTTACTATGTACTGGATGAAAAGGGTGGAACAGACCCGACTGATCCAACAAATCCGAATAGGCCGGATGGCGTGGCTGATAAGTATCAGACAGTATTTAAGTATGTAAGCGCTGGAAATGGAAGCGTTACCGGAACTACATATGAAGTGCATACTTTTAAAGAGAATGGGAAGTATACAGAAGCATCTAAGATGCCGGTATCTCCTAAGGCTGAGGTAAGTGTAACACCAGCAGATAAGTATGCATTTGACTACTGGACAATTGATGAAAGCCAGAAGGATTATTCTTCTGAAATGGTTGCTTTGAAGTCACAGAAGTACAATCAGGATACAACATTTGTAGTGCACTTTGATACGGACGGTAATGGAGATCGTATACCGGATAAGTATCAGGTAATCGTTAGCTATGAAGCTGTGAATGGTACGGTAACAATTACAGAACCTGTTTATGTAACTCTTTACAAAGATGGGCATTATGCGACACCGGAAGAGGGTGGAGCAGGTAAGCTCGAAGCAGATCAGATTGCTGATGCAAGTCCGTTAGATGGATTTGATCCGTCTACTGAGCAATGGAAAGCAAATGACAAAGTAGCTGAAAAGCCAACCACAGAAACACAGATTACCGAAAATACGAAATATGTAGTTACTTTTGGAAAGAACGGATATGTGTATGATGTGGTAAAGAGATATCTGGATGTTAATGGAAATCTGGTAGATGAAATAGTTACCAGTGCAACTGCACTTTATGGTGAGAACATTCTGGAAGTATCTGGTGTAACTGTATTGCAGGAAGAGGTTTTCAGAGACGAGTTCTACGAGTTAGTGAGCGTAGACGGAGCTGATCGTTTGATTACAAGTGATCTGGAAGCAAATCATGTAGAAATAGTCTACCAGCAAAAAGAATATGGCTATGACGTAGTGAAGAGATTCCTGAATGCGGCAGGAGAAGAGGTAGATGCTGTAACTAAGCTGGGAACTGCTTTATATGGTGATAATATTCTGGAAGTGTCAAAAGTAACAACAGAGCAGGAAGAACTTTACAAGGACAATATTTATGAATTAGTAGAGATTAAGGGAGCTGATCTGCTGATCACTAATGATATCCAGGCCAACCATGTAGAAGTGATTTACCAGCAGAAGGAATACGGCTACGATGTAGTGAAGAGATTCCTGAATGCAGCAGGAGAAGAAGTAGACACAGTAACCAAGTTAGGAACCGCAGCATACGGAACCAACATACTGGAGGCATCTGATGTAACAGTACTGCAGGAAGAGCTTCATAATGGAAACCTTTACGAGTTAGTGAAGGTGGAGGGAGCAGACCTTCTGATCAGCAATGATATTCAGGCCAACCATGTAGAAGTAATTTACCAGCAGAAGGAATATAGCTACGACGTAGTAAAGAGATTCCTGAATGCAGCAGGAGAGGAAGTAGACGCAGTAACTAAGCTGGGAACCGCAGCATACGGAACCAACATACTGGAGGCATCTGATGTAACAGTACTGCAGGAAGAGCTTCATAATGGAAACCTTTACGAGTTAGTGAAGGTGGAGGGAGCAGACCTTCTGATCAGCAATGATATTCAGGCCAACCACGTCGAAATCATTTATCAGCAGAAGAATTATAACTATGAAGTAGTGAAACACTATGAAGGTTTAAATGAAACTGCAGTTGAATCTACCAAGGGTACAGCACCATATGGAACAGGTATTCTGGAGATGTCTAATGTAGATGTTTTACAGCATGAGACATATAAGGAACATACATATGTTCTTACAAAGGTAGATGGAGCGGATAAGCTGATTACAAATGATGAAACCCAGAATCGTGTAGACATTTATTACGTTCTGGATGAAAAGGGCGGAACCGATCCAACCGATCCAACTAACCCAGACAAGCCAGACGGACATCCCGACAAGTACCAGATTATTTTCCGGTATGTGAGTGCTGATGAAGCAATGGGAACAGTCAGTGTAACAGAGGCAGAGGTTCATACTTTTACGGATGACGCCGGAAATTATGTTGACAAAAAAGAAATCAGCCCCAACGGAGCAACTGCACATGCCCTTGGAGGATTTGCCTTTGATTACTGGGCAGATACCGAGGGAAGAGATTACACTGCAGATATGCAGAATATGAAATCTCAGACCTACCTTGAGGATACTACATTTACCGCTCACTTCTCAGAAGATAAGATCGGTGAAACAGATCCTCAGAATCCGGATGGAATCCCGGATAACCGCCAGATCACCTTCCGCTATGTATCTGAGAATCCAAGCTACGGAACCGTAAGCGGAACAGTAGTTGAGGTTCGTACGATTATGGAGGTTGTAGAGGGCGAGAACAGATACCAGGTTCTTGAAACCAAATCTGTAAATCCATTTGCAGAGGTAACCGTATCCGCAAACGGCAGATACAGATTTGAACGCTGGTCTGACGGAACAACTAATTTTGCAAACGCAGATGAAATTTCAGCAGCAAGCTACAGCGCTGACGCTGTCTTTACCGCTTACTTTAACTACTATAGCGGCGGCGGAAGCGGCGGTGGCGGCGGTGGAAACGGCGGAGGCCCAAGCGGAAGCGGCGGCGACTCCTCAAGAGGCCCCGGAGTAACAGTTACCATTGATAATCCGGACGTTCCATTAGCTCCCGCACCGGAAACTGGCACAGGCGATGTGATTTCTATTAATGACGGTATGGTTCCGATGGCTCCTCTGCCAAAGACAGGCCAGACCACAATGAGATCCACATTGCTGATGGCATTCTCAGGAATCCTTCTTGCAATTACCGGTTTCAGTAAAAAGCGTAAAGAAGAGGAAAACTGATGCTGAGAGAACAGCTGTAAAGCATTAAACCACAAAGCCCCGGCTCTAAAAAGGCCGGGGCTTTTGTAGTCTGTAAAGAAAGTATTCGTTATTCCCCTCCGGGGCCGTCACGGCGCTCTCTGGTGGATTCGGGCAGCGGGGCTATAGGAGTGATGACCTCGCTTCCCAAATATAGGGCAGGGACTGCCCGAATTAACGCCTGTGGATTAAGAAACTGCGTGCTTTACGAAAAATCTGGCATCAAAGTAAGACTGCTGATGACAACAGGGTGTGTTGAAGAAGGTATAATAGCCGGGTTAAGAGGGGACTTGCATTATTTTAAATGGGAGTATCCCAAAGTTTGTGTAAACCTTCAAACTGATGT
>ULTM01040006.1_pt1 | contig 11531 bp, 10 predicted proteins | sample 1957641 | NCBI WGS metagenome assembly ULTM01 (sample SAMEA4835735, study PRJEB28245) | human gut metagenome | biome: gut microbiome; material: fecal sample | place: Denmark | collected 2008 | reverse complement strand
GGTAGAACAGTTGGTTCTGGTGCTGTTGCTACAATCATTGAGTAATTGTTATTAATACAGTTCTTTCAAGGGTTTCCGGGTTTCTCGGAAACCCTTTTTTGCACGAGCAGCGATGAGAGAACCAGAGTGTGATAAAAAGAGGAGTACAACATGCTATACATAATGCGTCATGGCAGGACGGACTGGAATGTGCGTCATAAATTGCAGGGAAGAACAGATATACCGCTTAATGATGAAGGCAGAATGATGGCGGCAGAGGCTGGGAAAAAGTATGCAGATATACATTTTGATGAGTGTTATTCATCACCTTTGGCAAGAGCAAAAGAGACCGCCGAGATTTTTCTCAAAGGAAGGGGAGTACCTGTATATACAGATGACAGGCTTGTTGAGATGGGATTTGGAATATATGAGGGAATAGAGAATTCATTTGCAATAAAGGATTGTCCAATTAATTCTCTTTTTAAAAATCCAGAGGATTATGTGACGGTTGAAGGCGGAGAAAGTTTTGAACAGCTTTTTGCAAGAACAGGAGAGTTTATAGACAATGTGGTTATGCCACAGGTTAATAGTGGTAAAGATATACTGATTGTTGGTCATGGTGCAATGAACTGCAGTATTATAGCAAAATTCAGAGGAACACCACTGGATAAATTCTGGGATGGAATGACTGATAATTGTCAGGTAGTAAAGCTTATATAATATTATAAAACACAATTTTTACGATTTATTCAGACCAAATCATGCTTGGTTTCGTATATAAGTATAGAAGTTAATAAATGAGACTTTGACTTACAACGGAAGGTTAGGATGGTGATTGGGATGAGTAGGAGAGATGGCAGGAGAAAATACAAAAGAAGAGGAAAAAGGAAGAATCAAATATTCCTTGTAATGATGACTATACTGGCATGTACGGTTACAATTGTATTAACAGTAAAGATGAATAATCAGAATGTCAGCAAAGGTGTAGCAGTTGGTGCAGAATATACAGCAATTAAGAGCGATGGTAATGTGACGGAGGAACAGCTTTCTGTAAGTGAAGAGACTGTAAATGATTTACCAGATGTATACAGAATAGAATGCTATGAATCGCTTAATCAGAATCCAGAGCTGCCAACAGGATGCGAGATTACATCGTTAACCTCCGTACTAAATTATTATGGCTGTAATGTTGATAAAACAACTATGGCAGATGAATATCTTAAGAAAGGCAATGGCAGCTTCTACGAAATGTTTCTTGGTAATCCAAGGGATAACACAAGTTATGGATGCATGTCACAACCAATTGTTAATGCAGCTAATAAATATTTCAAAGTTAATAATATGTCAGCAGTTGCAAAGAATATAAGCGGAACAGATTTTAAAGAGATTCTTGGTATGGTTGCTCAGGGTGACCCGATAGTAATATGGAATACAATAGATATGAGACAGCCATATGAATCTAAGACATTTGTATTTAATGGGAAAGAATACACATGGATGTCTCCAGAACATTGTGTTGTAATTACAGGATATGATCTTAATAAGAATATTGTTTATATAATGGATCCTATGGAAGGTAACATAACAAGGAATCTTGAGACATTTCAATCAAGATATGAAGAGATGCACAGCCAGGCTGTCTATATTATAGAATAATTAAGGGAGGGCAATATTGTCCTCCCTTTAGTCATGTTATTAGTTTGATTTAATATTGTGCCTTGCATTAAGCTTCTTGGCACAATGTATGAATGCAGGGAATAAAAATGCGTCAGCAGCAATCCATGCGATTGGTGAGGCGAGGCATGCCCCAATGAATCCAATATTTGGAATAAGTATGATGGCTGCAAACGCACGGCCAATCATCTCTAAGATACCAGCTGATATTGCAAATACGGAGAAGCCCATACCCTGTATGCAGAATCGGACTACGTTAACACCTGTAAGCGGAATGTAGAAGCATGCAGATGCAAGAATGAACTGTCTTGTAAGAGCAATAATTGTTGTCTCAGATGCATTAACGAATAATAATGCAATATAATCTGTAGTGAAATACAGTGCAATAAGTGAAAGAACACTGTATACTGAACCAATTATCATAGCAGAGCGTACGCCCTGACCAAGTCTTTTGATCTTGGCAGCTCCAACATTCTGCCCGGCATAGGTTGCCATGGTTGAGCCGAGTGCATCAAATGGACAACAGGTAAAGTTGAACATCTTAGAACCGGCAGTCATTGCAGCTACATATGTTGAACCAAGTGTATTGACAGCAGCCTGAAGGATTGTACTTCCGATGGCTGTTATTGAATACTGGAGTCCCATAGGAACACCGTTCATACACAGGTTGGTGATGAATCTTCTATCAAGTACCCTTTCTGATTTGTCACCTTTTAAGATGTCATATTTCTTATACATATATATAAGGCAGGTAAGTCCCGAAATTAACTGTGATGTTACAGTTGCCCAGCCAGCTCCGGCAACACCCATCTTACATACAAGAATAAGAAAGAAATCAAGTACTACATTTATTATTGAAGAAAGCACAAGGAAAACTACAGGTGTCTTACTATCGCCAAGCGAACGGATAACACCGGACACCATGTTGTACAGGAATACAGTTGGGATTCCTATGAATATAACTACTATGTAATTATAGGCATGGTCAATAATATCTGCCGGTGTATTCATGATAATAAGTATCCTGCGGCAGAATATTACGGATGCAAGCGTAAGCACTATGGCAAACACAATACTGCAGATATATCCGTTAAATACATATTTTCTAAGGTCAGCAGGCTTCTTTGCACCAAAGCATTGGGCAACCGGAATCACGAATCCGTTACAGACTCCCATACAGAAACCGATTATCATGAAGTTGATAGAACCTGTTGCTCCAACTCCGGCAAGAGCTTCAACACCGAGAGTTTTACCAACGATTATTGTGTCAACAAGGTTGTAGAACTGCTGAAACAGCATTCCGAACAGCATTGGAACTGCAAATCCAAGAATATGCTTGGAAGGCGAACCATTTGTCATGTCTTTTACCATAGGATTTCCTCACTTTCGTATATTTATAAAGCCAAATGATTATACTATATTTTTACAAACTGTCAAACTGATTTTGCATGAATTTGAATTAATTTAACGAATTATTGTCTTAATATGAAATGTCTGTTAAAATGCATAGGTAATATTTATGCGGAGGAAGACATGAAGAAAACTTTTGATGTTAAGAGACTTACAACGCTGGCATTACTTACAACAATTGCACTGACAATATTTGTTGTGGAATCAGCGATACCTACGCTTGTTCCAATACCAGGAGTTAAATTAGGACTTGCCAATATAGTCACACTTTTTGTATTAAAAAGGTATAAATTCAGTGATGCAGCTATTGTGCTGGCTATGAGAATTATACTGGCTACAATATTTACAGGGCAGGCAGTATCATTTATATATAGTGTAAGTGGTGGATTTTTATGTCTTATTGTGATGGCAGCTGTTAATAAATTGCTTAGGGGACAGTATATATTCCTTACAGGTATACTTGGCGCGGTGTCGCACAATGCAGGTCAGATTCTTGCTGCATTTTTCATACTAAGATTGTCAGGTATATTTGCGTACATGCCGTTCCTTGTGATAAGCGGTGTTATAACAGGTCTGTTTACGGGCCTTGTGTGCTTCTTTGCAGACAGATATATTCCTAAAAAATATACTATGTAGCAGATGGAGGAGATTGTGAAAAAAAGAGTTATTGCAGTGGTGGCCGTGATTGTTCTGCTTGTCGGGGCAAGTGTGGCTTCTATTATATATATGAAATCAGGAAAGAATGACGGTAGTAAGACCGCTTATATATACAGAGATAACGAATTGTTAAGAACTGTTTCGTTAGATGATGTTAAGAATCCGTACACGTTCAGGATTGAATACGGGGATGGAGAGTATAATGATATTCTTGTCGAGAATGGAAAGATTAAGATTGCTGATGCAAGCTGTCCGGATAAGCTGTGTGTGAATATGGGCTATATATCTGAGCCTTTAATGCCAATCACATGTCTGCCTAATCATCTTGTTATCAGGATTGTGAATGACGGCGAAGAATCGCCGTCACTCGATGGTGTTGTGTATTAATTATTTCATCCAGCGGCCAGAAGCACCACATGGAAGTACAAGTCCGTTACTTGAAACAGGAAGACCTACTTCCTGTGAATCACAGTGTCCGCCAAAGCTCTTAAGTTCTGTGCTTAACATATAAGTAAGAACGGCTGGCTGAAGACCTGTAGTGTATGAATTAATAAGGAAAAATAATGGTTCATCAGAAAGAAGCTGTGCACAAAGCTTAACAAGCGGGTGTATGGCTTCTTCTATTTTCCAGATTTCTCCTTTAGGACCACGTCCGTATGAAGGTGGATCCATGATGATTGCGTCGTAATGGTTGCCTCTTCTTATCTCTCTTTCTACAAACTTTACACAGTCATCAACTATCCAGCGGATAGGCTTGTCAATAAGTCCTGAAGATTGTGCATTTTCTTTAGCCCATGCGACTATACCCTTAGAAGCATCTACATGCGTAACATTAGCACCTGCGGCTGCACATGCAAGTGTTGCTCCACCAGTATAAGCAAACAGGTTAAGAACCTTTACAGGTTCGCTGCCACGCTTTTTCCTGGCATCAGAGATTATCTTTCCAAACCAGTCCCAGTTAGCAGCCTGCTCAGGGAATATTCCCGTGTGTTTGAAGCTGAATGGCTTTAAGTTGAATGTCAACTCCTGTTCAAATGAAGGACTGTTGTAGTGAATCTGCCACTGCTGTGGAAGGTCAAAGAACTCCCATTCTCCGCCGCCCTTAGAACTTCTGTGGTAATGACCGTTCATATTCTTCCAGCCACGCTCTTTCTTAGGAGTGTCCCATATTACCTGTGGGTCCGGGCGTACAAGAATATACTTACCCCAGCGTTCAAGTTTTTCGCCCTTAGAGGTATCTATTACTTCATAATCTTTCCAGTTGTCAGCTATAAACATAATTAAGTATCCTTTTCTATATAAAAATGTGTTGCAGTTTGGTACCGCATTTGTTATTAAATAATTATATACGAAAATATTAATAACTGCAATCGTGCAAAAATGTTTTGAACAGGCATGTTTTATGTTAATATATTTCTATCGAAATCTGATTAAGGGGCGATGCATATTGAAAAATGTTAGTTTAAAGAATATACAGAAGGATATAGTATCAGGAATAATTGTTGCTCTTGTGTCAATTCCTATATCAATGGGATATGCACAGATTGCGGGACTGCCAGCGGTGTATGGCCTGTACTGCTCTATTCTGCCAGTGCTTATATATGGATTTGTTACATCTTCGCCGCAGTTCGTGTTTGGAGTGGATGCAACTCCGGCGGCACTTGTTGGTGGAACACTTGCAACGCTTGGAATAGTGTCAGGCTCTGAGGAGGCAAAGGCAGTAGTTCCGGCGATAACTTTAGTTGCAGCATTGTGGCTGCTGCTTTTCTTCTTTATCAAAGCAGGGCGTATTGTCAATTATATATCGACACCTGTAATGGGTGGATTCATAAGCGGTATTGGTGTGACAATAATTCTTATGCAGACAGCGAAGCTGTTTGGCGGTAATGCGGGAACAGGAGAGGCAATAAAGCTTCTTATACATATAGCTGGGGAGATGAAGTCGTTTAATCTGTTGTCAGCAATGCTTGGAGTCGGAACAGTTGTGATTATTCTTGTTGCGAAGAAGTTCATTCCAAAGTTTCCGATGTCAGTACTTCTTATGGTACTTGGTGCACTTGCAACTGCAATTTTTCATATTGACAGATTCGGTGTTAAGCTTCTTCCACATGTTGATAAGGGGCTGCCGGGATTCTCACTTCCTGACATGTCAGTTGTGTTTAAGGATCCGTCAGATATAATACTTCTTGGACTTTCAGTGGCAGGTGTTGTCATGGCGCAGACATTGCTTGCAACTAATAATTATGCCAACAAATATGGCTATAAAGTAAGCAATAACAGAGAAATTCTGTCTTATGCTGCTGCAAATGCGGCTTCTGCTGTAATTGGCGGATGCCCTTTGAATGGAAGTGTGTCAAGAACAGGAATTGCAGACCAGTTTGGTTGTAAATCACAGGTTATGTCAATAACAGCTTCTCTGACAATGCTTCTTATAGTGCTTTTTGGTACGCCGGTGCTTGAGTATCTTCCTGTACCAATACTTACAGGAATTGTTGTTGCAGCACTGATAGGAATTACTGAATTCGGGCTTGCAGTTAAATTATGGAAAACAGACCATACGGAGTTTGCAATATTTGTAGGAGCATTTTTAGGCGTTCTGTTATTCGGAACGATATACGGAGTTGTAATCGGTGTTATTCTTTCATTCATAGCTGTTATTGTCAAAGCGGTTGAACCACCAAGAGCATTTCTCGGAGTTATAACGGGACAGGAAGGGTTCTACAGTCTTAACAGATACCGTAATGTAAAGAAGATAAAAGGTGCGGTTATATACAGATTTAACGGTGCACTTTTCTTTGCAAATATTAATACATTCGTTGATGATATAGAAAAGAATCTTGATGATAATACTAAATGGGTAATTGTAGATGCCGGAGGTGTAGGTTCTATTGATGTGACGGCAGTTGACAGGCTTATGTCTTTATATAAGGCACTTGAAAAGAAAGGTATCAGATTCTATATTACAGAGCATGAACACACACTTAATGACCAGTTAAGAGAGCTTGGCGCAGGCGAACTTGTTGAAAAAGGTGTTGTTAGAAGAACGATTCCGCTTGCCCTAAGAGATGCAGGGCTTGACAGACCTTATCCTGTCGAGGAGGGGGAAGAAGAGCAGGCTGTTTCTGGTGAGGTACATGAGGACAACGAAAGACTTGCTGAGATTGAGTGGGCTTTTGGTGCAGATGCAGACGAATGGCTTGAGAAGATGGCAACAGAGATGGCTGATGAGATTGGCAGTGTCAAGAAAGATGAGAAGAATGTTATTGTTGATGCTGAAAAGCATGCAGCATGGGGAAGAATCGGACTCTTTGATGAGAATGAGCTGCTTGAGCGACTTGAAATGCATTTGTTTGACGATAAAAAATATCCTAATCTTGATATTGATGATATTGAGAAAAGAATTGATGAACGCCGTGTGGTTGTCGAGAAGAAGCTGGCACAGATTAATCCTGACGCAATCCAGATGCTTAAAGAACACAGAAAGGAAATGCTTGACAGATTAAAGCTTCACAATCTGTATGCATATGAGCATATGATGGAGAAGAAGAGGAAGCATTATGAACATCTGAAGAAGAAAGATCCGGAGCTTGCACAGAAGCTTAAGAATTTCTATAATCTTTCAGATGATGACAAATAATTTATATAACGGAGATAATGGTGAATATATTAAATGTTGAAAAGGTCAGCAAGACCTACGGAGAAAAGGAACTTTTTAATAATATAAGTCTGGAAATTAACAGCGGTGATAAGATTGGACTTATAGGTGTGAATGGAACAGGTAAGTCTACTCTTTTAAAGATTATTGCGGGTGTTGAAGAACCGGATGAGGGACAGGTTGTAAAGGGCAAGGGAATTGAGCTTGCGTATCTTGCACAGACACCTCTGTATTATGATAATGAAAATGTGCTGGAATATGTTATGCGTGGAAAGCATGCGGACAGCCAGCCAAAAGCAAAAGAGATTCTTAACAAGCTTGGAATAACAAATCATGGCGCAATGATGAATATTTTATCAGGTGGTCAGAAAAAGAGAGCGGCACTTGCGAGAACTTTAGTTGAGCCGGCAAGACTTCTTATTCTTGATGAACCTACGAACCATCTTGATAATGACATGGTACTCTGGCTGGAACAGTTTATTAAGAATTTCAAGGGAGAACTTATCATGGTTACTCATGACAGGTATTTCCTTGATAATGTAACTAACAGGATTGTAGAGCTTGATAAAGCTTCCCTTTATAGCTACGATACGAATTATTCAGGCTTTCTTGAACTGAAGACCCAGCGTGAGGAGATGGAGAGGGCAACTGAGGCTAAGAGACAGAATATATTAAGGAAGGAACTCGCGTGGATAAGAAGAGGATGCCAGGCTCGTTCTACCAAGCAGCAGGCACGAATTGACAGATTCGAGGATATGAAGGAGGCTTCAAAGCAGGCGAGAGCAAGATTTGACAAGCAGCTCATGGATATGAATTCAGTCAGCAGCAGACTTGGAAGAAAGACTGTTGAACTTCACAACATTTGTAAAAGCTTTGGAGAGAGGACAATAATAGATGATTTTACTTACATTTTTCTAAGAGATGACAGAATCGGTATTGTCGGTGATAACGGATGCGGCAAGTCTACGCTTATGAAGATTATAGCAGGCCAGCTTGAGCCGGACAGCGGCAGTGTTGAGGTTGGAGAGACTGTAAGAATCGGATATTTCATGCAGGAGAACGAACCACTTGACGACAGCCTTACTGTGCTAGAGTTCGTAAGAAGCATAGGTGAATATGTTACGACGGCAGATGGAAAGGCAACAGCGTCACAGATGTGTGAGAAGTTTCTTTTTACTCCGAAGCAGCAGTGGACGCCTATAAGCAAGCTGTCAGGTGGTGAGAAGAGGAGACTTTATCTGTTAAGTGTTCTTATGAGTGCACCAAATGTACTTATTCTCGATGAGCCTACCAACGACCTTGACATTGAAACTCTTGAGATACTTGAGGAGTATCTTGATGGATTTGCGGGTATTGTAATCACTGTTTCACATGACAGATATTTCCTTGACAGAGTTGTTGACAGGATATTTGCATTTGAGGCAGGAGGCCACCTTACACAGTATGAAGGTGGTTATACGGACTACAGGGATAAATGTGTTTCTTCTATATATAATGTGGAATCAAATGGAACATCTGATGCGCCCAAATCAAAGGCAGCAGGTCAGGTGAAGAAAGCATATAACAGCCATGAGAATAAGATTAAGTTCACATATATGGAGCAGAAGGAATATGAGACTATAGATGATGATATAGAGGAGCTTGAAACTAAAGTTTCAGAACTTGATGACGAGATTGCAAAGAATGCAACTTCTTATTCTAAGCTTGCAGAACTTACTAAGGAAAAGGAAGATGTGGAAAGGCAGCTTGAAGAAAAGATGGAGCGATGGGAATATCTTAATGATCTCGCAGAAAAAATTGAGAAACAGAAACAGTAGTAAATATTAACAAAACAAGTGACATCAGAACAGATTATTTGGTTGAGCAAATCATATATTCATGGTATGATGATATATGATTTACTATATTAATCATATGAGGGAGGAAAAATTATGTTTTGTCCAAATTGCGGAACAAAGAACGAGGACGATGCACTATTCTGTGGAAACTGTGGAACACGTCTAGTGATAGATGTGCCTCAGGAGACACCGGTGCAGGAAAGTGTGGAAGAAGAGCCAGAGGTAACACCGGTACAGGAGAATGTGCCAGCAGAGCCGGAGGAAACACCGGTACAGGAGAGTGTGGCAGCAGAGCCGGAAGTAACACCAGTACAGCAAAGTGTTCCAGTTCAGCCACAGCAGGCTTTTGGTCAACAGCCTGTACAGCCTACACAGTTTACAGGTCAGAATTCCGGTCAGCAGCCTGCCAATAATAAGCCTGCCAGATTCCCTAAGGGTATAATTGCAATTGTAGCTGCGGGAGTTGCTGTGATAGCTGCCATAATTATATTTGTATGTGTGGGAAAGAATGTGACAGATTATAAGAAAACTGCCAAGCAGTATGTTAAGGCGGTTGCAGAGTGCGAATGGAATGATGCGTATAGTCTTATTAATCTACCAGATGGGGAGTTCCTTACTAAGGAAGCATTTATTAATGTTCATGCAGATGCGACTGGTGAGAAAGTTGAAAAGATGGCAGCAGATGACATTGTCTCAACATATAGCAAGATGCCTGGTAACAAGGCTGTTAAGGTCGGATATATAACAGATTCGGGAATGCAGTATAATGATGTGTATCTAACAGTAGCCAATAAGCACTATATGCTTTTCTTTAAGAAGTATAAAGTCAGCGCTGAGAATCTTGTAGTAAAGGATGTTACAATAAAGGTTCCAAAGGGACTTACGTTATATATTAATGATGTTATTGTTGGCGATGGATATAAGTCGGATGCATCTAAGAATGGAAACGGCTCTTCTGATGAATATGTTATACCATATCTGTTCAATGGAAAGAATAATATTAAGGTAACTGGAGAATTTATAGAGGACTACACAACACAGCTTTATGCAGCACATGATGAAGATACATTTACTGTTGGAACATACAATGCAAAATATGTTAATTCGAAGCTTGAAGAACTTAAGACACAGGCAAGAACAGATGTGGATGCAATAATTAACGCTGTACAGGCAAAGAAAGATTATTCAGCTATAGCCGACAGGGTGTGTAAAGAAGAAAAGAAGAACATAGAGTCAGCTTATAAGAATATTTACGACAGCTACAATGACAAATACAAAACTGTATCCGATTTGAAAATTTCCAAATTCACAGCTTCTATCGCGGATACATCTTTCAGAGTGGATTCAGATGATGGATGCCCGGTGATTAAAGTTTCAATTAAACTAGGATATACATACAAGATACAGTACTCAGGAAGTGATAAAGCTAACGACAAGAATAATAACAATAATTCAGCTTACATATATTATAAATATGAAGATGGTAAGTGGAAGATTAATTCTATGTATCTTGGATTTGGATTTTATTAAAATACTGTTTTGACCGGGACTTATGTTCCGGTCAAATTTGTTCTGCATTGTACTAAAAAAAATACAATTTTTTCTGTTGATTTTATATAGAGAGTAGTGTATATTAATACTTGCTGTGACATTGATAGCTGTGAAGCGTGAGGTTGCTGCTTTAATAAAGCAGGTTTTCCGTGGAGCGAATGTCAATGCTGGAGATAATCTCCGGCGAAGAAACTGGCGACAAGTCACTGTACCAAAATCATCTGCAATCCGCAGAAATGACGCGCGTGTGTCGAATTATGAATGAGACTATATGATACGCGTGGGAGTGTGTACAGTCACCGCTTGTCGTACTTAAACAATAAAGTGCGAAGGAGGCGACTTTTTTTATGGCAAATCAGGTAATCAGAATTACTCTGAAGGCTTACGATCATCAGTTGATTGATCAGTCAGCTAAGAAAATCATCGAAACTGCTAAGAAGACAGGAGCACAGGTGAGTGGTCCGGTACCTCTTCCAACAAAGAAGGAAGTTGTTACTATTCTTAGAGCTGTTCACAAGTACAAGGATTCAAGAGAGCAGTTCGAGCAGAGAACTCATAAGAGACTTATCGATGTATTATCACCATCTCAGAAGACTGTAGATGCATTATCTAAGTTAGAGATGCCAGCTGGTGTATTCATCAACCTTAAGGTAATGAACTAATCATTATCTGGAATTTTTCATTATTAAAGCAATAATCCTAAGGGTTTAATATAGAAGTAACAAGCAGTGGTGCGGGTTCCACTTATATTAGCTGTTCTAGGATGA
>ULTM01032357.1_pt1 | contig 11815 bp, 9 predicted proteins | sample 1957641 | NCBI WGS metagenome assembly ULTM01 (sample SAMEA4835735, study PRJEB28245) | human gut metagenome | biome: gut microbiome; material: fecal sample | place: Denmark | collected 2008 | reverse complement strand
CCTTGAGAAAAATGTGTCAACTAATATTGACAATATCAGAATATTGGAAAGGGGAAAAATAAATATGATTCAAGTGACTTTTTGCAGTAAACAACTTTTTGAAAAGAAAAAAGAGGTGGATGTTTCTCTTAGACTTCCCGCAGATGCGGAAACCATGAAACGATATTTAGATGTAGCTGGCGTCAGGGATATGGATGACCTTTTGATCAGTGATTTCAGAATCCATGAGCTCTACGCATGGAGCTGTGGAGAATATCAGGAATGGGACAAAGCTGATCTGAATGAGCTGAACTATCTGGCAGCAAGACTTGAGGAATTGTTTGAGGAAGACCAGGATGAGCTGTACTGTGATTTATTGGAAATGCATCAGCCTCAAAGTGCTGCTGACATGATCAATCTATCTTATGGTTTCGAAAAAGTATCTTATGATCCTGCAATTCGAAACAATCAGGAATTGGGAGAACACCTTGTAAAGAACAATCTTTTTGTGGTTCCAGAAGATATGAAATCATTTGTGGACTATAACAAGGTGGGACAGCTTTATCTTTATACCATGAAACATTCGAAAGACGCTGGCATGATGCAAGTCGATGAGAATGGCTGTATCTGTGATAGCCACAAGGAGCAGGAAAGATATGGTTATTATGACGAAGTGAATGTTCCAGAGGAATATATGATTCTGACAGAAGAAGTTTTTGAAGATCAAGCACAGCAGCATATTCAAAGCTGAGAACAGACAGATGGTCTGTTTTTTTATTACTTAATTATAAGGAGGAATTTTATATGATTCGTTTGTATGTGGCAAGTGAAAAGTTGGTAAAAGAGGAAAAAGACATCTGTGTCAGACTGGTGCTTCCGGTAGAAGAAAATGAAATCTGGATCGCCCTTCAGAAGTCAGAAATGGAATCTTTGGATGACTGCGAGATTTCAGATGTAGAGTGTGATGTGGAAGAAGCACAGGAGTTTTTGTGTTCTTTGGAGATCAGCAAAGCAAATATCTTTGAGCTGAATGTTTTTGCCGGTCTTCTTTCCGCATTGCCGGAAGATGAATTGATGCTTTATCGCAAGAAGCTAAAAGATCAGCAGCCCAAAAGTCTCGAAGAAGCCATTTATGAGATTTGACGCAGGCAGAAAAAATTGCAAAGGAGGTGCAGCCGTTGAATGAAGTGATAAAGCAAATGCAGAAAAGAATCATGGAAGGCATACAGCTTCCAGATAAGAAACAGCAAAATCAGTTAAGAAAAGATGTGGAACAAGCACTGCAGGAGAGTATCAAAGATTTAGCAGAGCATGGCGGCGGACCAAAAGCAGAAGACAGGTTTTGGAAACGATTAGAGCATATCGCAGCCAAAGAACCGAAAAATCGAATCATATATCAGCACTATCAGGATATTAGTTATTTCTGGCAGTATACGGAAAACTGGTACAGCTGCTATCCGCCAAACTTAAGCGAGGAAGAAAGAGAAAAGTCACTTTGCGCTGTGGAGATAGAAAGACCAGACAGCGAAAAGTATGGAAGTTATCTCACAGCGTTTTTGCCATGTGATTCGGAAGGGCTGAAGAAGTTTTTTGGAGACAACGGTATTGATATGAAAAACTGTGATATTGGTGAGATTTATTGCGGTTCTGAAACAACAAATGTATTGACTGAAAATTTTGAAAAACTGCCAAGAGAAGAAGTAGATGTATTTCAGCTCAACGAGCTATTTTGCAGGTTTGATAAACTGCCAGAGGAAATGCAGCGTGTATATGGCTTGACGCTTCCATTAAAAGAGCCGAGAACTGTAAAAGAAATGATCGACCTGATGGACCATCTTTCGGAAGTCTGCGTGGTAAACGGCATTCAAAATGAAAGACAGTTAGGTGAGTTTTTGGTGGAAAATGAACTTTTTGATGTTTCATTTCCTGAAGAATCTTTGCCATATCTGGATTACGCAAAAATCGGCAGGGAACATATGCAGACACATGAAAGTAAAATCATTCATGGTGTGTATGTGGAGGATACTTCTTATTATGAAATGGTGCAGACTGGTCAGGAATCAACAGACGAAAACGAACAAAGCGATGATTATGAAATGAAGCTGTGAAAGGAAGGGATAAAAATGGATAAAGGCTCATAGAAGTGAGGCGATGAAATATGGTAAACAGCATGATCCCATGGATCGGTGGAAAACGGCAGATGCGTGAGTTCCTCATTGCGCGTTTCCCGCTGCATTATGATAAATATGTAGAAGTATTCGGTGGTGCTGGTTGGGTTCTTTTCGCCAAAAAGCCGGAAAAGTTCGAGGTGTATAACGATGCCAATTCCAATCTGACCAATATGTTCCATGTGGTAAAACATAAGCCCATGAGCTTTGTAAAAGAGCTTGGTTTTTTGCCGCTGAACAGCAGAGCAGAGTTTGATCTGATGCTGGACTGGCATAGAAAGCAGGATTTTTCACTGCCATACCAGACAGAAGAAATGGCACTGGCAAAGATATATCTTTCCCCCATAGATTTTCGGGAGTATAAGGAACTGATTACAACACAGGCGGAACTGGGCGATGTCAGGCGAGCAGCCACATTTTATAAGCTGATCCGCTACAGCTATGCGGCAGGTGGAAACAGTTTCAATGGTCAGCCGGTGAATATCGCCCAGACATATCGCACCATATGGCTTGCCAACCGCAGACTGAACGAAAACGGCGTGAAGAGTGATAGTGAGATTCTGATGGCTGGCGGAAATCCGGGCAAAGGCGTGATCATACAGAATAAAAGTTTTGAGGTCATCATTGATTTGTATGACAGTCCAACAACATTCTTTTATTTTGATCCTCCGTACTATGGAACTGAAAAGCAGTATGAGGAATTGTTTACTTTGGAACAGCATTATCTGCTGCGTGAAAAGGCAGGAAACATAGATGGATTTTTTATGCTTTCCTATAATGACTGTGAGTTTATTCGTGAGCTGTACAAGGATTTTTATATCATATCTCTGGAAAGGCTCAACAGCATTGCGCAGAAATACACACCAGGGGGAATGTTCAAAGAACTTGTGATTACAAACTACGATCCAAATCAGAGATTAAACAGTCAGCCAAAACAGCTGACACTGCTTTGAAAAAAAGGATTTCTATTTTGGAGTTTTTATTGAATGAAGGAGGTATTGATATGACAATCAATTGTTTTAAAACTGTCAGTGCGAAGGGGTTGATTTATCTGCCTGTGGCACTTAGAAGATTCGTTGGAATCCATGAGGATGATGATGTACCGGAAAGAAGTCCGGCGGCGCAGCCGTTTTTGCGTAGCAAAAATACTGACCAGTGCAGATAACCGGAAGGGGCGGGATCATTTTAATCAATAAGGCGGAAGTGACTGCGGAGAACCCTGTGGAGGTACTGCAGGCAGATTTCCAAAAAGAAAAGGAGGATGCGGAAAAAGAACGAGATCAGATCAAAAACAGGATCAAGCAGTTATTAAGCGAAGGAAAGTCCTTGGATGAAGTATTGGACGAAGTCCTTCGCTTTTTGTTTTGAGAAGGGGTGACAAGCATGGACATTGAAAAAGCATTGAGGCAGTATCAGAAAACAAAGGATTTTTCTGATGACTGCCAGAGGAAAAAAACAGAACTTTTTGCTGATTTTCATGTTCTCCCTGATGACCTGACCATAGAACGCATAGTGCTGGAGGAGAAAAAGAAAGAATTGAAGGGAAGGAGGGAATCCGTATGAAAAAAGCGATCTTATGTCTGATTGCGGCAGTATCAATGCTTCTGCCTGTATCGGCTGCGGCTGCTCCGGTGAGCGTAGAAACGCCGACACAAGAGGAAAATGCAACTGAAAACACATTGCCTGTACCAATCTCCGTGGAAAGGAAGAACATAGACGGTGTGGAATATCTGGTCAAGGTTTATGATCTGCCGGCGTATACACCGCAGGAGCAGCTGGTGGAAGAAGACTTTGTATTGGAAGATTTCCTGTTCAGCTATATCGCTGCGGATAAACAGATCAATGAGAATAAGGACACCAAAGAAATCACAGAAGACGCTAAGGCAGAAGGCGGTTCCAAAAATCTGGAAGATGTCATCAAACTCTTTCCAGCAACAAAAACATACGACAAAGATGGATATCAGGGTACATTGACATTGGATACCGGCAGCATCGTCACAGAGGTGGCAGGCTATACCACCAAGAATTATACGGTATCTGCCACAAAGGAATACCCAGGCTTGATGTATGCCGATCCATCTTACGTTGCCCAGTCAACAGTAAAAGACGGATATACATTGCCCTTGACCAATGTCAGCTGGACCGTTATGGGAACATCCCTTGCCGGAGATACTTTGGTACCCACAGAGTATAAGGCAGTAGCTACTTATTCCAAAACATTCAGCTCGCAGGTGCCTACGGGCTATGTGTCCACAGCAAGATACAAAGGCAATGTAACAAAGACAACGGCGGATACGGCAACCTTTACCATTACTTACGCAGGAAAGCTGATAGAAAATGGAATGCCGCCAGTATTAAAAGCAGTAACAGGCATTATTGGGGTACTGCTTTTGGGCTGTGCCATTGCCATGCTTTTGCTTTATCTGAAAAATAGGCAAGGGGCGGATGTGTATAATCTCATTGACAAAGAGTATATCTGCATTGGAAGACAAAATGTCAATCCAAAACAGCCTGTCATTGATTTGAATGAGTTTGAGGACTTGATTCAAAGCAATGTATTCCAGTTTGTGCTGGATAAGAAAACAACAAAGGCACTTTTCGGCAGGAACATCAGTGTGACCTATAAAGATATGACAGTCAAGCACAGAGTCAATGAGAAAAAAGGAGAATATCGATTTGAACTGGATTTGGGAGGTGTGTTGGATGCGGAATAAAATGAGAACGATGCTGCTTTTGTTTTTATTTTCTGCTGTGGGCTTCTGCGTGCCGGCTTATGCGCTTGACTCGGATTTGAGCTACAATTACAAAACAGAGAATCCGGAGGAGTTTGTCATTGTGGGAAAATCTAATATCAATATCCAAGGAGAGATACCGGATTATCTCAGGGATATTTATGACGTATCGCCGCAGACAGTCTATAACTCAGAGTATGGCGCCAATGTAGTGGAGCCAAGTACGCCGTCCATTAACAATACCACATACGCGCCGGCGAATGCACCAATCAATCCTCATACTCAAAGCCCAAGCAGCCTGATTACAGGTGCAGCCTATGGCGGGGGTACCAGTGGAAGCTATACAGCGGATATTTCCTCAGACGGCTATGTAACAAATGAGATTCCGGAACAGGTATATGACGAGGTTCTGCAGTATCCCTTAACAACCATTGAGCAGGTGCGAAACAGCGACGGAAGCATTGGCGTATTGAAGATTCCTGAAATTGGGTTGACGGTAACTGCCTATGATGGCGATACATTCACAGCCATGAAAAAAGGTGTGGGGCATCTGGCGTCTACTTCCTGCTGGAATGGAAATATCGGTTTGGTAGGACATAACAGAGGTACCAATGACTACTTTGGAAAACTGAAAAAACTGGATATTGGCGATGAAATGACCTATACCACAAAACTTGGCACAAGAACCTATGTGGTAAAATCCATTACAAAGATTGCCAATACAGACTGGTCAAAACTTCAGTACACCAGTGACAACCGCTTGACATTGATCACCTGTGTGGAAGATGTGGGCGATCAGCGTCTTTGCGTGCAGGCAGTCCAGAAATGATTTTTTGCTTGCAGTGTAAATGGTTTTCCAATATAAATGATATTGAAAGGAAAACAAGGGGAAGGAGGCGAAATAAATATAGAAAGACTTTGATAGAGATACGGTTTCCAATTGATTCAAAATGCAGTGAAAAAGAAAAAGGAGCGTGAAAAATATGAAAAAACGATTAGCAGCGATATTGGCAGCCACAATGGTATTAGGTACAGCACCAAGTGCTTTCGCTGCTGACCAGATCACAGTTACAGTTGATGGGGAAAAGGTCAATTTTGAGGATCAGCAGCCAGTGAATATTGATAACAGAGTGATGGTGCCTGTAAGAGATGTGGCTGAGAAAATGGGATGGGAAGTCACCTTTGAAACATATCCTGGAAATACCTTGGTTGACGGAGTTTTCCAAGATGAACGCCACATTATAATCCAAAAAACTGTGGATGTTGGCAGGGATTTAGGAAGAAATTTCATCTATCTCACAAACATCACGATGGAAACCAACTCTATCCTCGTAGGCAATTCTGGATATTACGCAGAAGAAGAAAAATTAAAAGCTACACCAGTGGTACAGAATGGCAGAACACTACTGGGTGTCAGAGATATCGCAGAAGGACTTCATGCCGATGTTGTCTGGAATAGTGCCACCCAAACAGTAGAAATCAAAACTAAGCCGGCAGAACAATTTGCCTACTATAAGGAACTGTTAGATTACGTTGATAGATATGCAGAAGGAACTGCTGAATCTACAGAACCGGAAAAAGAAAAAACGGATTCCCTTACATTTGAGGAAGAACAGCGTCAGAGAACAGAAAAATATGCAGCAGAACAAAACGCAAAACGTGATGAAATAGCAGAAGAAGTCATTCGTCTTACCAACGCTGAACGAGAAAAGGCAGGATTGAATCCACTTGAAATGGATGATTCTCTAATGAAAGCTGCGGATGTGCGAGTCAAAGAAATGGGAGAAAGTTTTTCACATACAAGACCAGATGGCAGCAAATATATAACTGCGGCACAAGAAGCTGGGTATTCTGGTAGTTATGTAGGAGAAAATGGCAGTGCCGGCAAAAGCACAGCAGAATATATAGTCAGCTCGTGGATGAACTCAGAAGGACACAGAGAAAATATCTTGAATCCAAATTATAACTATATTGGAGTTGCTTACAACTACAATATAGGCTCTGAATATGGCAGTTATTGCGTACAGATATTTGCAAGATAACAAATAGAAGTGAATAGTGCAGGCAAAAAAGAGATACAAAAATCAAGTGTATCTCTTTTTTTAATGCCAAAAATCAATAAGGAGGGAACCTAAATGTGTAAAACAAGAAGAATCATTGCTTTTTTGCTGGCGATGCTCATTGCCATTCCAACAATTTCCTTGTCAACGGTTCGCGCTGCCGAAGAAGGCAGTGATATCACCAAAATTACTGTTGTTAAAGGCAAGGATATCAATGATATGCTGTATGGCGGAAAAAAAGTGCTTCATTCCTCCGCATGGTGGTACGATGAGGATGGTAATAAAAATCCAGCATTTTGTGTTGATCCCAATAAGGCTGGTCCTGGAGAATACTTTGCTGGAAAGTATGATTTGAATGTGGCTGGTGCAGAAACAAATGAAAAAGTTGCCGCCATCATCAATAACAGTATTCCATATAAGACGTATCAGGAATTGGATGTAAACAGTGAAGAAGAAGCCTATGCTGCTACAAAGGCAGCCATTTGGTGTGTGATTGGTGTGTCAAATTATACAAATAAAGATGCGTGGGATTGTCATAGTAATCCGAACGTAAAAAAATTATTTGATAAACTGGTTGATCTAGCTTTGAATAATCCAGAACCGGTAAAAGCTGCGGTATATGGCACAATTAAAGTAGATGAAGAACCAGTGGAAGAAGAAAACTACTTTGTGCAACGCTTTCAAGTGCAGGAAACAAGTAATTCTGGAAAGAAAATCACGAAGTATAAGGTCGAATTGACTGGAGATTATCCAGTTGGAACAATCATCACAGGTGAAGACGGCATCGAAAAAACACAGTTCAAAGGTGATGAAACATTTGCAATCCGTATTCCTAAGACTTCAGTCCCTGTTGGTGGCAGTGTGGAAGCAAATGTAAAGATTTCCGCAAATCTGTATTCTAATGTTATCTTGATTGGCAAACCTTTGAATGGTTTGGATGGCAAAGTACAGGATATGGAAATTGGGATGCCGAACCAGCCCATTACTATTAATGCCAAAATGGTAATTGGAGTACCAGATATTCCTGGTAATCCGGGTGATGGCAAACTAAAAGTCATCAAGCTGGATGCCACAGATAATGCAACCCCTTTGGCAGGTGTAACATTCGATTGTTATAATGCACAGGGGCATTTAATTGATACAGGTACCACAGATGAATCTGGTATTTGGGAACCGAATATTACGGAGTCTGGTACCTATACGGTAGTAGAACGCTCTACCAATAATCGATATCAGCTGACTGAGCCAACCACTTTGGTCATTACAGTAGAGCCGGATCAAACAGCAACGGCAACATTTCGTGATTATCCGCCGCATATTGTGGTGACAGAAAAAGAAGATGCAGAAACAGGTGAACCTATTCCTGGCGTGCAGTATGAAATCATGCAGATCGATGGAAAAGGTGCATGGAGAGCAACAGGCAAAACCGATGCAGAAGGAAAAATCACATGGCAAGATGTACCAGACGGTACCTATCTTGTAAGAGAAGTATCCACTGTAGAAGGATATATCTTGGATCAGACACCTCAATATGTAACCGTAAGAAATGGACAGGCTGCCGGATTAAAATTTTTGAATAGTAAATTTCCAGGCTTGACTATCACCAAGATCGACCAGCAGACAGGCGAAGTCATTACTGATCCAGCTACTTTCAAAGTAGAACAGGTAGACGGCAGTTACACAACCACAGTCACAACAGAAAATGGTGTTGCTACACTGGAGAATGTACCCGTTGGTACTTATAAAATCACAGAAGTGACTGCACCTGAAGGGTACGCATTGGGTGATTGCCCTCAGACCGTATATCTTGGCAAAGACAAGAATATTCAGGTCGTTATGAAAAATCTGAAAAAACCTGTACTTACTATCGAAAAGATCGATAGACAGACAGGTGATGCAGTACCAGGAACTAAGTTTGAAATCAAGAAATCCGACGGAACTTTGATCGGTACCGTAACAACAGGTGCAGATGGTAAAGTAACAGTTGGTATGAAAGGCGGCGAACTTGGATACCTCGATCCCGATGTTTATACCGTAACAGAAGTCTTTGTACCAGAGCCTTATGTGCTGACAGGAGAGCATCAGGATATCAGACTGAATGCAGGTGATAGCAAGTCCTTGTTATTTGCAAACCTTGAAATGCCTAGTATCACAGTTGAAAAATACGACGAAGAAACAGGCGAAAAATTGCCTGGCGCGCAGTTTGCTATTTATGAGCAGGCAGACACCGCACGCCCAGTTGTGGAAGGCATGACTGACGAAAACGGTAAATTTTCCTCTGGTTACATCAAACCAGGTACTTATGTGGTCAAAGAACTGAATCCACCTCCTGGATATATGTTCTCTGATAAAACAAGCCCTGACAGAGTGATTGTTACGAAACCTGGCGATGGTGAAATCATCGTGAAGGTAGACAATATCAAATTGCCGGAGCTGACCATCAAGAAAATCGACTCTGTAACCAAAGAGCCGATTGCGGGTGTTGTGTATGAAGTCAAAGAAGTGGATGATACCAGCGTACAGCCTACAACGGATACTACCGATGAAAATGGTACGATTGTAATTCCTGGGCTAAAGGCAGGTACATATGAAATCACTGAGATTTCTACGCCGAAACCCTATATTTTGAACAGTACACCGCAAAGAGTCAAACTGGAAGCAGGCGATCAAAAAACACTAATGTTTGAAAACATCAAATACCCTACATTGATCATCGAGAAAACAGATTATACAACCAACAAGGGTATTCCAAACACCACATTCAAGATCGAGCATGAGGAAGACGATGGTGCAATTACAACAGTCGGTACATTCAAGACCGATGAAAATGGCAGAATCAAACTGCCGTATGTAGAACCTGGCTGGTATATCGTAACAGAAACCATTCCGGCACAGGGTTACCAGAAACCGACAAACCCTGTAACTCGTATTTACTTGAATCCTGGCGATAACTCTTATCTAAAGGATGATAATATCGCAGGTGGTGGCGGTACTGGTGGCACAGGCGGCGGTACAACCACCGAAGGTATTGAAATCACCAGTGGAAATGATTACGAAGTGGTAGACGGTATCGTAAACTATCCTCTGAACAGTTTGGTCATCAAAAAAGCTGACGCCAATACAGGTGAAATGCTGGATGGTGCAACATTTGAAGTATTTCGAATCACAGGGGAAACAAGTGGTCAGAATGGTAAACTGATCTGCACGGCAACAACTGATCATTCCGGTGTTATCGTTATCACTGGATTGGAAGCAGGTGCTTATGCGGTCAGAGAAACAAAAGCACCAAACAATTACATTATTGCGGAAACAGATATGCAGACAGTCAATATGAAAGCAGACGGAACATCTGTTGTGGAAGTAGTATTCCGAAACTATCCTTACGGCTCTCTGCTCATCACAAAAGTAGATGCTTTGACCAATAAACCGTTGTCCAATGCCACTTTCCAAGTAACAACAGGTGATGGAACGGTGGTTGGAAACAGCAACGGTATGTATACTACAAACAGTGATGGCGAAATCCTGATTCCAAATCTGAAACCAGGCAGTTATGTAGTAACTGAGCGCATTGCACCAGAAGGGTATGCCTGCGATACAAAACCGCAGACCATTGAAATTGGTACAGATGGTGCTACATACAAAGTGCATTTCCAGAACCAGCCTATGTGCTCTCTCGTGATTTTGAAGAAAGACGCAGATAACGGTAATCCATTGTCTGGTGCGCAGTTTAAGGTAACAACATCCAAAGGCGATGTCATTGGAAGAAACAATGGCATCTTTACCACAGACAGCAATGGCTCCATTACGATTTCCTACCTTGCTAAGGATAGTTATATCGTAGAAGAAGTAAAGGCACCGGATGGCTACGTGTTGGAGGAGCAGTCCAAAACCATCGCGCTGGATTATGGAAAAACTTATACATTGGAGTTCACCAATAAAAAGATGACTTCATTGGTAGTAAAGAAAATTGACGCTGTGACAGGCGAACCATTGCCAGGTGCAAAGTTCTTCGTGGAGAAACAAAACGGGGAACACGTAGGTGAGTACACTACAGATAATACCGGTACCATTCTGCTTCCGACGCTTGATCCGGATTGGTACGTGGTAAGAGAAACAAAAGCACCAGAAGGATACATCCTGGACGAAACACCAAAAACCGTTGAGGTAAAAACAAATGTGCCAACAGTGGTAACATTTGAAAACAAACCGCTTTCAGGTATCAAAATCGTAAAAACCGATTCCGAAACAGGGGAACCCTTGGAAGGTGTTTCTTTTGCTGTATCCAAAATGAATGGCGAGAAAATCGGAACATTTAAAACTGACAAAGAAGGTATGATTTATATTTCAGACCTTGAGGACGGTTACTATACTGTAACAGAAACAGAAGGTTTGGAGAATTATCACTGGGATAAAGAACCGAAAACCGTTGAGGTTAAGTCTGGAAAGCAGACTATTGTGGAAGTGGAAAATCAGCCATATTCCGGTTTGGTCATTGAGAAAACCAACAGCAGGACCGGCGATCCTATTGAGGGTGTAGAATTCCTTGTGACAAAATTCAACGGTGAGCAGATCGGATACTATGAAACAGATGAATCCGGCTTGATTGTTATTGAAGGATTGGAAGAAGGCACATACTTGGTAAAGGAAACAAAAGAAGCCAAAGGATACAAACTTGACAGCGAAGCAAAAGAAGTGGAAATCAAAGACGGCAAGAGAACAACATTAAAAGTGGAGAATGATCCAATGTCTTCTGTATTGATCCATAAAATTGACTCTGTCACAGGAGAAGGTATTCCAGGAGTAAAGTTCCTGTTATATGATAGTGACAATGAACCAATTGGACTATAGTCAATAAAAAAGACACGATTTTTAAATA
>ULTM01005532.1_pt1 | contig 11832 bp, 8 predicted proteins | sample 1957641 | NCBI WGS metagenome assembly ULTM01 (sample SAMEA4835735, study PRJEB28245) | human gut metagenome | biome: gut microbiome; material: fecal sample | place: Denmark | collected 2008 | reverse complement strand
GGGGCTCATGAAGCCGATGGTGGATGCGATGTATAGCGCCGCGGTCCGCAGGGGAAAATTTCTCCCGATGGGTGCAAGGAAAAGCAGCCGTTACCGCGCGTTCTATAAAGCGATAGAAGGTGCGGGCGACCGGGGGGTCATCGAGCCGGCAAGACTTGCGAAAGAGACCGTCCTTCCGGCGGACCTTCTCTTGACGCCGCTTCTCGATATATGGAAATCCTGGGGCCTCGTCACGGAAGCGGGCGGTGTCTATCGCTACACGAGTAGTGGCCGCTACTGGTACCGTGTGATGATCCGTCGCATGATGCACGCCGCGGACTACATGCTTTTTGGCAAACCCGACACAAAGAAAAAAGCCCATTGGGGCGGCATGATGAATATGAGGTGAATGATGAAATTTTTGATTGTATACTCGAGCCGCACAGGAAATACCCGCCAAGTGGCCGAAGCCCTGTATGCGGCAGCACCGGATGGAAGCACGATTTCTAAAGTAGAAACGGCACCCGCGGCGGACGGCTATGACGTGATTTTCGTAGGCTACTGGATGGACCGGGGGACGGCGGATGAAAAGAGCAAGTCATACCTGCGCACGCTTACGAAGAAGAAAGTCGTCCTCTTTGAAACCATGGGCGCAAGTCCCGCCTCCGAGCACGCCTATACCGGCTTTGCGAATGCGGCGACCTGCCTCTCTGAAGGAAATACCATCATGGGCGTCCTTGCCATCCAAGGGGCCGTCGACCCCGCCCTCATCGCCATGATGCGCAAGATGCCCGTCGGCAGCGCTCACAACACCGGTGAAATGGAAAAGACCACAGAAGAAGCCGCCAAACACCCGGACGCCGCGGATTTGGAAAAAGCCAAGGCGTACATGGAAGCCTTCACGGCGAAATACGAGAAGTACTACGGGAAGAAATAGGATGCTGAGGGGGCTCACGGGACCGATGACGCAAGTGGTATCCTCTTCCTCTAGCCGTCACTTTGGCGTGTAGATCCTCCCCCAAGTCGTCTCCTCTTTCTCCGCAGCCTGTGGCTGTGGGGAAGGAGGAGACGACTTTTAACTTGCTATCTGGGAAGTGGTCGGCGATCTTCCCCTTGCCCCTAAGGGAAATGCCTTTGAAGCAACCGTCGGAAGAGACCGGTGACGCGGATGCATTCAACGAGGAGAAGAAACGCAAAGAGAAAGACGAGAATTTTTTTCATGGGAAGCCTCCTTTGAAAATAAAAATGTCTGGAATCTTCTTCTCTATTCAATGAAATGTATGGGAAATGGGTAAGGAATTTCGCTTTCTCATTCTCATTTAGCGCGTATACGAAACGAGAGTGACCGCTAACTCTTCGTAGTGATAATAATTTCTTATGAATTTGTAAATTGATTTCTATAACGAAATAGATGTAAAAAAGCTATTGAAATTTATTTAATTATAAGTAGCTACAAAAAATACATAAATTATATATATATCGTAAATATGCAGAAAATCTTCGCCAAAAGAGCAAGAGGGAAACTTTAGTATAGCAAAAGGTTTACAATGCAGGGAATGAGCAAAATTCGCATGTTGCATTTTGATTTTCATCGTGTATAATCTAGGTAAATCACTTGAGGCTTCAGAATTCAGTATCTGGAAAGCCCAAGCGAAAAATGTATGTTGCCGCATACCATATAGGTGGATGATGTACACTGAAAAATGAAGGTCTTTATGATCTTCTGCCGAAGGAGTAACACTATCAGGCGTTCAGTAAGAACACGAAACTGTGTACGGACACGACTCTGGAGAAGCTCGCTGAAAAGATGCGAGGGCCGAAGGTGTTAAAGGATTTCACCCGTAGAAATCTTGAATCTCTCAGGCAAAAGGACAGGGCTGGCACTTGGGTAACTCCCTTGTTTTCATGAACCATGAATTCGCCAGCTTCAGTCTTCTTCGAACATAAGACTGAGTGCGGCGATTTTTTGTTTCTTATCATAATAAGAACAGTTACGGGAATAAGGGGGATTTTACAATGGATATGGTGCAAATCAATCAACTTGTCGGTGAGCTTGACAGCTTCGTATGGGGGCCTGTCATGCTGTGTCTTCTGGTCGGTACGGGTGTCTACATGACACTGAAGCTGCGTTTCCTGACCTGGAGAAATCTGCCATACGCATTAAAAATGATCTTTTCGAAGAAGTCTCGCACGACCCAGGTCGGAAGCGGTGACGTTTCTCCTTTCTCTGCGCTGATGACGGCGCTTGCTGCGACCATCGGTACCGGTAATATCGTCGGTGTCGCGACGGCGATGTTCGCCGGCGGCCCGGGCGCTCTGGTCTGGATGTGGATCTCCGCATGCTTCGGCCTTACGACCAAGTTCTCTGAATGTATGCTCGGCTTCAAGTTCCGTGAAGTGAATGCCAAGGGTGAAATGAAGGGCGGCCCGATGTTCACCATGAAGAACGGCTTCAAAAACAAAAAAGCCGGCCTCTTCCTGGGTACTGCTTTCGCTCTCTTCGCTGTCCTTGCTTCCTTCGGTATCGGCAACATGACGCAGGCGAATTCGATCTCCACCGCGATCAACACCACCTTCGGTGTATCGAATGAGATCGTGGGCGCAGTCCTGACTGTCATGACCCTCGCTGTCATCGTCGGCGGTATCACTTCGATCTCCAAGGTCTCTTCCGTTGTCGTTCCTGGCATGGCCGTCTTCTACATCCTGGCTGGTCTTTCCTGCATCATTCTTAACATCGAAAACATTCCGCATGGTCTCTACCTCATCGTGATGATGGCTTTCGATCCTACGGCTGTCGAAGGCGGCGTCGTTGGTACCATCACCGTTTCCGTCATGAATGCGATGCGCTATGGCGTAGCGCGCGGCTGCTTCTCCAATGAAGCCGGCCTTGGCTCGGCAGCGATTTCCGCCGCAGCCTCCACCACGGATCATCCGGCAAGACAGGGCTACATCTCCATGACCGGTACCTTCATCGATACCATCGTAGTCTGCACCATCACCGGCCTTACCATCGCCTCCTCCGGTGTGCTCGGCATGGTCGGCGCGGATGGCAAGCCGCTCACCGGTGTAGCACTCACCATGGCAGCATTTTCTTCCAATATCGGCGTCATTGGTTCTTACATCGTTTCCATCGGTATCATCCTCTTTGCTTACTCCACCATCCTCGGTTGGGAATACAATGGTGAAAAGGCTTGGGAATATCTCTTTGGTACCCATAAGTACAACATCATTTACCGCGTCGTCTTCTCTCTGGTCGTTTATGTCGGTGCGACCCAGACCCTCGATTTGGTTTGGAACCTCTCCGATATCGCGAATGCCCTCATGGCGATCCCGAACCTGATCTCCATCCTCGTCCTGGCTCCGGTCATCAAGGAAGAAGTCTTCTCCTTCCAGGCTGTGATCGAAAAGGAAAAGGCAGCGGCTCGCCAGGAAGCTCTTGCGGAAGCAGAAGAAGCGCAGAAGATCTGATGCCTATATATAAGGTATAAAATAAATATAGTGAAATCCCTTAGGAATGAGCGAGCAGCTGCTGTGAGGCGGCTGCTCCTTTTTGATGGAGCCCTTTCCAAGGAGCGGATCAGGGGTTGCAGGAAGAGGATGAGAAGCCTTGGATAAAAGAAAGCGTGAGATCTCTAGCGGCTTCTCGGTGCTTCTCTGGCGAGGGGGATGGAGGCATGCCGGTCCCTGGTCACTCTCCCCCCTGAGGCGAGACAAGCGTACACACCAACTATTGCGAGCGTATACATCAATAAATAAATGATTATAAAAAATGAAAAATATAGAAAAATGGCAAAAATTATATAATGTAAAATATAAGAGAAAGAAATCATATAATTTATTAAACATCGGATGGCAAATTACATGAAAATGTATGGATGATTTGACAAATCTATTGGTCATTAAGCATGGATGCGCCTATAATGTAGTCATTGATTTTAATAGGTCAGGGCAATGGCGTCCATGGGGCGGCCGCTCTGGTGCAGGAGGGAAGAAATGAATCTATCTATTCAAATTTTCCTGTCATTGGTCTTATCTGTGGTGGTAGGACTGATGCTGGGAGAGGGTGCGGCGGCTCCGGTCAAGATGTGGATCGCGCCGATCGGCACCATGTTTATCAATCTCATCAAAATGATGATCGTTCCGGTGGTCTTCTGTTCTCTCATCGTGGGCATGACATCCATGGGGGATATGAAGAAACTGGGGCGCATCGGAGTGAAGACGCTCGTCATTTACATGGTGACGACAGCGATCGCGATCGTGATCGGCTTTGCCGTCGCTATGGCGATCGAGCCGGGCATCGGCATGGCTCTGCCGACGGCAGAAGCGCCGAAGGTGAAGGAAGCGCCGTCGATCATGCAGGTCTTTGTCGCAATGATCCCGTCGAATCCGATCGCTTCCATGGCGAAGGCGGACATCCTTCCGATCATTATCTTTGCGCTCTTCACCGGGGCCGGTATCATTTCCGTCGGCGGAAAGCGTGCGGAGATCCTGATCTCCTTCTTCGATGCGATGGCTGAGGTATGCTACAAGATCATCGCCATGATCATGCGTCTTGCACCGATCGGCGTCTTCTGCCTGCTGCTTCCGGTCGTCGTCATGAATGGCCCGAAGGTGCTGCTTCCGCTCTTATCGGTCATCCTCTGTATGGCGATCGGCTGCTGCATCCATGCCATCGGTGTATACTCGACGCTTGCCGGTGTCTCTGCACACATGAGCCCGCTCACATTCTTCCGCGGCATGTCGGAAGCTATGGCGATCGGCTTCACCACCTGCTCTTCTGCCGGTACGCTTCCTGTCAATATGAGAAATGTCCAGACGAAGCTGGGGGTCAAGAGAGATATCGCTTCTTTCGTCCTTCCGCTGGGCGCGACCATCAATATGGACGGGACGGCTCTTTACATGGGCGTTTGTTCCCTTTTCATCGCGAATGTCTTCGGTATCCCGCTGACCTTTGATCAGATGATCATGATCGTCCTGACCGGAACACTGGCTTCCATCGGTACCGCAGGCGTACCGGGCGCCGGCCTCATCATGCTGGCGATGGTCCTGCAGTCTGTCGGTCTGCCGCTCGAAGGGCTGGCACTGGTAGCCGGCATCGATCGCGTGCTCGACATGTTCCGTACCTGCCTCAATATCACCGGCGACGCAGCGGTCGCTGTGGCTGTCAATGCGACAGAGAAGGATGCGGAAATGGAATAAGAGGATTTAGGGCTATCCCGTAGGGTGTGCCACCTTTGGTTCCGTTTGAAAGCCTTTCTTGAATGAGAAATGAGAAATTAGAAATGAGAAATGGTGGTGCGGCGCATAAAAACAGAAGCGCCGCGGAGTATAAATAAGGCGATGCTCGAAGATGGCATTTAAGTCGCTAGCCACCAGCCACCAGTCACTAGTCACCCAAACACACATAACAACTCTATACTGACTTGGATGATCCATGGGGAAAAAGACCGAGGGCAATGCCCAAGGCTGCCGAAGGAGTAACACTATCAGGCGTTCAGTGAACACGAAACTCCATGGGGACAGATCTCTGGAGATCTCTTCAATGAGAGCCGAAGGGGCATAGGTGGAAACGCTGTAATCTCTCAGGCCAAAGGACAGAGCCGATTTCATGAGGAAAGCTCATGAAGCCGGTTCTGTTTTTATTTTATACAGAACTGGCTTTTTAGGGAAACACTGATTAAATCGTTGCCAGATTTCATTCTTGAATTTTTATAAAATGCAAGGAATGATTCGACGCGAATAGCGCGCTATTTAAGGAGAATAATGACGAAGCAGTGTATAAAAATTCTTATGAAATCTGACTCTGCGATTTAATCAGCGTTTCCTTAGGTTCACAGGCGACCCTTGGGGCGCGCACTCTTTTCAGAGAAAGGGAAAATAGGAGGAAACATGATGACAGATATTTTGAACCAGATCGACGGGCTCGTGTGGGGGCCATGGCTTCTGGTGCTTCTCGTTGGCACCGGGGTACTGCTGACCTGCCGGCTCTCGCTCCTGCAGGTATTGAAATTGCCGCGCGCGCTGAAGCTGATCTTCTTTGCGAGAAACAAGGGCGATGGCGACATCGACAGCTTCAAGGCGCTCTGCACGGCACTCGCTGCGACGGTCGGCACGGGAAATATCGTCGGCGTAGCGACGGCGATCAAGCTCGGCGGCCCGGGCGCGCTCTTCTGGATGTGGCTTGCCGCTTTCTTCGGCATGGCGACCAAGTATGCGGAAGGCTGCCTTGCGGTCAAGTACAGAGGGGTGGATGACCAGGGCAATATTGCCGGCGGCCCGATGTACTATATCGAAATGGGTCTTGGCAAGAAATGGAAGCCTCTCGCTGTCGCTTTCGCCATCTTCGGCATCATGACGGCCATGCTCGGCAGTGGTACGACCACGCAGATGAATGCGATCACGGCTTCCGTGCAGGCAGGGTTCGGGGTCTCCACCTACATCACCTGCGCCGTCATCACGATCCTTGTCGCGATCATCACCTTTGGCGGCTTGAAATCGATCTCCAAGACAGCCTCCAAGATCGTTCCGGCGATGGCAGTCGTTTATTTCATCGTCACTGTGATCTTCCTCGGTCTCAATGCGGGTGAACTGCTGCATGCGATCGCTCTCGTCATCGACGGAGCCTTCAATGGTACCGCAGCAGCCGGCGGCTTCGCTGGCGCCGGCGTCATGCTCGTCCTTCGAAGCGGTATCGCCCGCGGCCTGTACTCGAATGAGTCCGGTCTCGGCTCTGCGCCGATCGTAGCGGCGGCAGCAAAGACCAAGTGGCCGGCCGAGCAGGGACTGATCTCCATGACAGGCACCTTCATCGATACCATCATCATCTGCACCATGACCGGCCTCACCATCATCGTGTCCGGCCAGTGGCTGGGAGAGCTCAATGGCGCCGAGCTCACGCAGGCGGCTTTTGGGACGACCTACGGCGCTTTCGCTCCCTTCCTTCTGACGATCTCCTTAACGCTCTTTGCTTTCACCACCATCATCGGATGGAACTACTATGGGGAACGCTGCTGGGAATACCTCTTCGGCACGAAGACCATCCCTGTGTACCGCGTGTGCTACATCGCAGTGCTGGCTTCCGCAGTCTTCCTGAAGCTGGAAGCCATCTGGGCGCTGGCTGATATCGTAAACGGCCTCATGGCCATTCCAAACCTCATCGCCCTTCTCGGGCTTTCGGGCGTCATCGTTTCTGAGACGAAGAAATACTTCGGACATCTCGAGATCCGCGATGCCAGACTCGCGGCGTATAAGGAACGCCGCATCGGGAAAAAGGCAGAAGTATAATGGGGAAAAGATCCCGTCGGAGTCACTCCGGCGGGATTTTGTATTGTGGGGAAGGGTTCAGGGTTCAAGGTTCAGGGTTGTGGTGGCGGCTTCGCCGCAAGTATAAATAGGGCAATGCCCTAAGATGGTGGGTGATGCGGTATCCTAGCATCGTCATCCCGAGCGAAGCGAGAAATCTTTGTCATTCGCAGTCAGGGACTCGCGCTTCCCCCCACATGTGCCGCGCGCCTCTCCGCTTTCCTCAGCTGTCTTTCATCCCACCTGTGCCCTATCCGCCCCTTCGGGGCACCTTCCCCTCGAGGGGAAGGCTGCGATGCGAGGGAAGCCTGCCAGCAAGAGACTTTCGGACATTGCCACTATTTGTACTCCGCGGCGCTTAGATCCTTCGACTCAGTTCTCCTATTTCAGATAAGCCATTTTTTAACATACGACATTTTTCTCCGCTCAGGATGACGAAATGCGCCGCCTCACCCCTGAACCCTGAACCTTGAACCCTCCCTCCTTGACCGCCGCCCAAAACTACGCTACAATAAGTAGTCATGGAAATTCGTAGAAGCTCTTAGAAAAGGCGGCTTTCTATGATATAATAAATAGGATTATAAATAGAACAAGGGGGGCGGTCAGTCTTGGAAAAAAAGGTCATCATCAATGTCACTTCTCTTCAGCGGAATGAGGCGGGAAAGGATGAGAAAATTACCCTGGAAACGCCGGGCATCTATGGCGAGAAGGACGGTATGAAGTACGTTTCCTATGAGGAGACCAAGCTGGCCGGCATGGAAGGGACGACGACCACGCTGGAGATTCACAAAGACCACGTGCGCCTCATCCGAGACGGCAGCTTCCTGCAGGAGCAGGTCTACCGCATCGGAGAGAAGAGCCACTCCCTGTACGAGACCCCGATGGGCACGATGGATATCTACGTCGTGACGCGCGAGATCGAAGACTCGATCGAGGCGGGAAAGGGACGTATGCGCCTTTCCTATGATGTGGAGCTGAAAGGCCTGTTTAACCATTTGAATGAAATTATTGTAGAAGTTCGGGAGGATCCGGAGGATTCATGGAAGTCAGAGAAGAACTGAAAGAAATCATTGAGAAAGCGAAAGAGGCAGCTATCGCTGCCGGTGAACTGCCGGAGGGCGATTACGCGGCTGTACAGCGTCTGGAAGTGCCGAAATCCAAGGAATTTGGTGATTATTCCACCAATGCGGCTATGCAGTGGGCGAGAACAGCTCACAAAGCGCCGCGCATGATCGCAGAATCCATCGTGAAGCATTTGGACACACCGCTGGTCACTCGGACGGAGATCGCGGGGGCCGGCTTCATCAATTTCTACCTTGCCGCAGATACGGTATACAGCGAGCTGAAGCAGATCCTGAAGGCCGGCCCTTCCTACGGGGATCTGCCGAAAAATAAAAAAGACCGCATCCTTGTCGAGTATGTCTCGGCAAATCCGACCGGCCTTCTCCACATCGGACACGCCAGAGGCGCTGCCTATGGCTCGGCGATGGTGAATCTGCTGCGCGCAGCCGGCTATGATGTACTGTCGGAATACTATGTGAATGATGCCGGCAACCAGATCGATCATCTGGCGGAATCCATCAATGCACGCTATCTCCAGCTCTGCGGTCTCGACGCTGAGATCCCGGAAGACGGCTACCATGGACAGGATATCATCGATACAGCGAAGAATATCCTGGCCAAGGATGGCAAGAAGTACCTTGATATGGATGAGAAAGAACGTCTGGAGATCTTCAAAGAGCTCGGCCTTCAGGAAAAGCTCGCAGACCTCAAGAAGGATCTGCAGGAATTCCACGTCGACTTCGACAACTGGTTCTCCGAAAGATCTCTCTATCCGGATCAGGTGAATGAAGCGCTCAAAGTCCTGAAGGACGAAGACAATATGTACGAGAAGGACGGCGCTCTCTGGCTCCGCACCACAAAGAACGGCGATGACAAGGACCGCGTGGTCATCCGCACGAATGGCGTGCCGACCTATTTCTGCTCCGATATCGCCTATGTAGGAAATAAGATCCGCCGCGGCTACAACAAGCTCATCGATATCTGGGGAGCGGATCACCATGGCTACATCATCCGTCTGAAGACAGCCATGAAATTTTTGGGCTACAACCCGGATGATTTCGAGATCATGCTGCTCCAGATGGTGACACTTCTCCGCGACGGACAGCCGGTCAAAATGTCCAAGCGTACCGGACAGGCCGTATCGCTGCGCGAGCTGATGGAAGAAGTCGGCACCGATGCAGCGCGCTATTTCTTCTGCGCCCGCACACTGGACTCCCAGATGGACTTCGATATCGACCTGGCCAAGAAACAGTCCAGCGATAACCCGGTCTATTACATCCAGTATGCGAATGCCCGCATTCACAGCCTCTTCCGTCAGGCGAAGGAAGCCAAGGTCACCTGGGATCCCCAGTTCACCGGCGTCGATTTCACCTGCCTCAAAGAAGAATGTGAAATGGATCTGATCAAAAAGATGGAAAACTATCACCAGCTCATCGATGGAGCCGCGAAAGAAAGAGCTCCGCAGCGTATCGCCAAATATGCGTATGAGCTGGCAGCACTCTTCCATCATTTCTATAGAGAATGCCGTATCCTTGGTGTAGACAGCGAAGTCACGCAGGCGCGCCTCGGTCTCATCACCGCCGTCCAGTACGTCCTGGTTCACGCCCTCACCATCTTAGGCATTACCGCTCCGGAAAAAATGTAAGGAAAGGATAGGCCTCACAGGTTCAAATGCTTCGCGGCGTCATAGGATGCGCCGCACCACACCTGCTGAACCTATCACAGCTCATTTCCTGGTCACCAGCGACCAGTCATTCTTCCCATCCACCCTATCTCAAAGGAGGTCCCATGACAAAATACATCTTCGTAACAGGCGGCGTCGTTTCATCCCTGGGCAAAGGCATTACCGCTGCATCCCTGGGCAGACTGCTGAAGAACAGAGGCTACAAAGTCACCATTCAGAAATTCGACCCTTACATCAATATCGACCCGGGCACCATGAGCCCGTACCAGCACGGCGAGGTCTTCGTCACCGATGACGGCGCGGAAACCGATCTGGATCTCGGTCATTACGAAAGATTCATCGATGAAAATCTGTCCAAGGCATCCAACGTCACCACAGGCAAGGTCTATCAGGCTGTCATCAACAAAGAAAGAAAGGGCGAATACTTAGGCTCCACCATTCAGGTCATCCCGCATATCACGAACGAGATCAAAGACCGCGTGCTTCGTGTCGGCAGAAATGACAATGCAGACATCGTCATCACGGAGATCGGCGGCACCGTCGGTGATATCGAGTCCCTGCCATTCCTCGAAGCCATCCGTCAGGTCAAGAAAGACGTACCGAATCGAAATGACGTCATCTATATTCACGTCACACTCGTACCATACATCGAAGCCGCTGACGAACTCAAGACAAAGCCGACCCAGCACTCCGTCAAGGAGCTGCGCTCCATCGGCATCCAGCCGGATGTCATCGTCTGCCGTACCGTGAAGGCGCTCTCTCCGGATATGAAGAGAAAGATCGGTATGTTCTGCGACGTAGAGCCGGAAGCCGTCATCAATAACCTCACCGCCAAGAGCATCTATGAAGTACCGCTCCTTCTGCAGGAAGAAGGCCTCGATCACATCGTCCTCCAGAAGCTTGGTATGGAAGACACCAAGTGCGACATGGAAGACTGGAAAGCCATGGTGGACCGCATCGTTTCCTCCGAAAAAGAGGTCAACATCGCTCTCGTCGGGAAATATGTCGAACTCCATGACGCCTACCTCTCCGTCGTCGAATCCCTGTCCCATGCCGGCTACGCCTTCGGCAACAAGGTCAAGGTCCACTGGATCAATTCCGAAGTCCTCGAAGAAGAGAAACCGGATCTTCGCGAAGTTTTCAAAGGCATCGACGGCATCGTCGTTCCCGGCGGCTTCGGCTACCGCGGCGTCGAAGGCAAGATCGACACCATCAAGTATGCGCGCGTCAATAAGATCCCGTTCCTCGGCCTCTGTCTCGGTATGCAGTGCGCCGTCATTGAATTTGCCAGAAATGTATGCGGCATGACCGGTGCAAACTCCTCTGAATTCATCCCGGACACCCAGTACCCTGTCATCGACCTCATGCCAGACCAGGAAGACGTCACCGAAAAAGGCGGCACCATGCGCCTTGGCATCTATCCGTGCAAGCTCAAGGAAGGCAGCAAAGCCAGAGAACTCTACGGCGGTCAGGAGATCGTCTACGAACGTCATCGCCATAGATACGAAGTTTCCAATGCCCTTCGTCCGGAGCTTGAAAAAGCAGGCCTCGTCATCTGCGGCACCAGCCCGGACGGACGCCTTGTCGAAACGATCGAGCTCAAGGATCATCCGTACTTTGAAGCCACCCAGGCTCATCCGGAATTCAAGAGCCGCCCGAACCGTCCGCACCCGCTCTTCCGCGGCCTCATCGAAGCAGCCATCAAGCATAGAGATGAAAAATAAACGAACAGCAGTATGAAAAAAGCGAACCTCGAAAGGGGTTCGCTTTTTTGTTGGCGGGTTCAGGGTTCAGGTGGCGGCTTT